>Ga0070739_10001072_pt1 | contig 43876 bp, 46 predicted proteins | sample Coa_R1_7_FD_66445 | JGI IMG/M metagenome (GOLD analysis project Ga0070739, IMG submission 66445) | Surface soil microbial communities from Centralia Pennsylvania, which are recovering from an underground coalmine fire - Coalmine... | ecosystem: Environmental > Terrestrial > Soil > Unclassified ...
CTACGAAGCGCCCAAAGGCATCACGCTGTCGGTCGAAGGCACAAACAAAATTCATGTCGACGGCGTCGACAAACAGCAAGTCGGACAGGTCGCAGCGGAAATCCGCAAGCTGCGCGCGCCCGAGCCGTACAAGGGCAAAGGCATTCGCTACTCCGGCGAAGTCGTCCGCAAGAAACTCGGTAAGGCCGGAAAGGCAGGTAAGAAGTAATGCCGCGCATTTCTAAGGACGAATCGCGCCGCAAGCGTCACGCGCGCCTGCGCCGCAACCTCGCCGGTTCTGCCGAGCGCCCGCGTTTGCTCGTCAAGCGCACGCTGCATCACATTTACGCGGCCGTCGTCGACGATGCGAAGGGTCACACTATCGCCTCGGCGTCGACCCGGCAGAAAGATCTTGCCGACGGTCTCGAGTCGACGACGAACATCGCCGCCGCCGAGAAGATCGGTCAAGCGATTGCCGCTAAGGCGAAACAGGCCGGCATCACGCAGGTCGTCTTCGATCGCAGCGGTTTGAAATATCATGGCCGCGTCAAGGCACTCGCCGACGCAGCTCGTCAAGCGGGACTTGAATTCTGATGAAATCTCAATTTGGGGCGCCCTCGGGGAATGCCCAAGTTAGCAGTGTAGTTTATGCGCCCCATGGTCTGGGGGCCCCATCGTTTACGATGGGGGGCGCGCAGCTTAGAGCGGAGTGGCGTTAGAATGCAATACCGTAGTGGTGGTGGTCGCGAACGCGATCAATCCGGATTCGAAGAGACCGTCGTTCGCGTCAACCGCGTCGCGAAGGTCGTCAAAGGCGGTAAGCGCTTCAGCTTCAGCGCGCTCGTCGTCGTCGGCGACCGCAAAGGCAAAGTCGGTTTCGCGATCGGCAAGGCCGGCGAGGTTCCCGAAGCGATCCGCAAAGCGGTCGAGGCGGCGAAGAAAAATCTGGTGACCGTGCCGATGGTCGAGAAAACCATTCCGCATCTGGTCAATCACAGCATCGGCGCGGCCCGCGTGCTGCTCAAGCCCGCCGCGCCCGGTACCGGCGTCATTGCAGGCGGCCCGATGCGCGCAGTACTCGAACTTGCGGGCATTCACGACATTCTCACCAAGTCGCTCGGCACGAGCAATCCGGTGAACGTGGTGTACGCGACGGTCGAAGCGCTGCGTTCCCTCAAGACCGCCGAGCAAGTCGCGGCAATCCGCGGCAAGAACGTCGCCGACATATTTGCAGCTTAAGAAAGCACACAATGGCAGAGAAGAAGACAACGAAGAAAGCACCTAGCGCGAAGTCCAGCACCCTTCGACAAGGCTCAGGACAAGCTCCGGCTGCTGCAAAAAAGACGACTGCCAAAGCTGAAATTGCCGGCGGCAACGGTTCGGTTCTCAAACTCGCACAGATCAAGCCGGCAGCGGGCAGCTGGCCCAAACGCACGCGCGTGGGCCGCGGTCACGGTTCCGGCATGGTTAAGACCGGCGGCGAAGGCGGCAAAGGTCAAACGGTGCGTTCCGGCGGCGGCAAAGGCCCGGCGTTCGAAGGCGGACAGACGCCCTGGCAGCGCCGGCTCCCGCATCGCCGCGGCTATTCGCAAAAGGCGCGCGACATCGGACATTTCCGCACGCAACTTACGGTCGTGAATCTGCACGATTTGGCCGATTGGGACGCGAGCGTTGAAGTCACGCCGCAAACGCTCAAAGTTGCCAAGAAGATCAAAGCCGCGCAAGACGGCGTGAAGATCCTCGGCGGCAGTAAACCCGGTAAAACGCTTCCCAGCGGTCTGCGCTTCCGCGACGTGCTTTTCTCGAACAGTGCGCGCGAAGCTTTGCAAGCCGCGGGCGCCACAATCGAAGGCGAGTAATTTGCTAAACAATCTCCGTGCGGCACTGCTCGTGCCGGACATCCGCCAGCGCGTGCTGTTCGTTTTTTTCGCGTTTGCAGTGTTCGTGTTCATGATTCACGTCCAGCTGCCGAATGTGAACGACGCGCGCTGGCAGCAGATGCTGCAGCAAGGCGTGTTCTACAATTTGCTCGGCTTCTTGTCGGGCGGCGCGCTGCAGAAGCTGTCCATTATCGCAATGGGCATCACGCCGTACATCAACGCCTCGATTATCATGCAGCTGATGACGGTCGTGCTGCCGCAGCTCGAAGAGATGGCAAAGAAAGGCGGCGAGGAAGGCCGCAAAAAGATAGGCCAATACACGCGGTGGCTCACGATCGTTCTGGCTGCGCTGCAGGCGTTCTTCATGGCGAACATGATGCGCTCGGGCGGCGTCTTCTACGACGCAAGCCTCTGGTTCGAAATCTATGCGGTCATCGCCATGGTCGGCGGCACGCTCTTCCTGATGTGGCTCGGCGAGCAGATCACTGACAAGGGCATCGGCAACGGCGTCTCGCTCATCATCTTCATCGGTATCGTTCTGCGCTATCCGCAATACGTCGCGGAAACGTTCACCTCCACGTCCAAAGGCGGCGAGTCGGTCGTCAACCTCGCGATTTACGTCATCCTGGCTATCGCGATCATCATCTCGATCGTCTTCCTCTATCAGGGACAACGCCGCATTCCGGTGCAGCAAGCGCGCCGTACGGTTGGACGCAAAATGTTTGCGGGCCGCTCGACGTACATTCCGCTGCGCCTGAACAACGCCGGCGTCATCTCGATCATCTTCGCAATCTCGCTGTTGCTCTTGCCGCAGCAGGCGCTCTCGTGGTTCAACCGCGGCGGCGCGACGTCCGGCGGCATCTTCGCGGGGATTTCCAGCTGGCTTCAGGTGTATTTCAGCCCCAGCTCGTGGCTGTACAACGCCGTGTACTTCGTGCTCGTCGTCGTCTTCACGTTCTTCTATAGTGCTATCGTCATCAACACCAAAGACATAGCGGACAATCTGAAAAAGAGCGGGTCGTTCATTCCGGGCATCCGTCCGGGACAACCGACGGTCGACTACATCAACCGCATCCTGATTCGCATCACCACCGCAGCGGCAATCTACCTCGGCCTGCTGGCCGTCGTTCCGAGCCTTGCCCAGCGGGGTCTCTCGGTCACGACGTTCTATCTCGGTTCTACTTCGCTGCTGATCGTGGTCGGCGTCGCGCTCGACACGATTACGCAGATCGAAGCCCGTCTTGCGATGCGTGACTACCGCGGGTTTATCAAACGCTGATGCGACTGATTTTCCTCGGGCCGCCGGGAGCCGGTAAAGGTACGCAGGCGCAGATTCTGCAAGAGCGTTTCGGCACCAAACAGATCTCGACGGGCGACATCTTGCGCGAAAACCGCAGCAAAGGCACCGAACTGGGCAAGACCGCCGAGAAGTTCATGCTCAGCGGCGCGCTGGTTCCGGATGAAGTCATCATCAAGATGATCGAAGCGGAACTGGACAAATTCCGGGGCGGGTTCATCATGGACGGCTTTCCGCGCACCGTCGCGCAAGCGGAAGCCTTCGATGCTATGCTGCAAAGCAAGAACCTGAACTTGGACGGCGTCGTGCTGTTTGAGGCGGATCGCCCGACGTTGTTCACCCGGCTCACGGCGCGCTGGACAAACCCGCGCACGGGGAAAACGTACAATTCAATCACGAATCCGCCGCGCGTCGCGGGCATCGACGACGAAGACGGCGGTGCGCTCGTTCAACGTGAAGACGACAAACCGGAGACGGTGAACAAGCGTCTGGACGTGTACGAACGGCAGACGGCGCCGCTGATCGATTATTACCGCGCAACCGGAAAACTCGTCGAAGTGAACGCGCTTGCGCCGGTATCGGCCGTGACCGAAGAGATTGTCGCCAAGACAGGTGCCAAAGCAGCGTCGTGATCACGATCAAGTCGTCACGCGAGATTGAAACGATGCGCCGCAGCGGCAAAGTCACTGCGAAGGTGCTTGGCGATCTTATGCGCGCCGCTAAGCCCGGCATGACGACGCGTCAACTGGACGAGCTGGCCGAGAGCGGCATTCGCTCGATGGGCGGCGTGCCGACGTTCAAGGGCTATCACGGGTACCCGTGCTCGATCTGCACGTCGGCCAACGAGGAAGTCGTGCACGGCATTCCGGGGGACTACGTGCTGCGCGAAGGGGACTTGCTCTCGATCGACATTGGAACCACGCTCGACGGCTATGTCAGCGACAGCGCTGTTACGATTCCGATCGGCGAGGTCGGCGAGAATGCCAAACGCCTGATGCGCGTCACGCAAGAGTGTCTCATGCGGGGAATCGCGCAAATGCTCAAGGGTAAACGATTGGGCGATATCGGGCATGCGGTACAGGAGCACGCCGAAGCGCACGGTTACGGCGTCGTTCGAGAACTCGTGGGCCATGGCGTCGGAACCAAGATGCACGAAGAGCCGCAGGTGCCCAACTACGGCCGCGCCGGTTCGGGGCTAGAGCTGCGTTCGGGCCTGGTTTTGGCAATCGAGCCGATGATTACCGAGGGGCATTATTCAGTGGAGACCCTCAAGGACGGCTGGACAGTCGTCACGGCAGATGGTAAACTCGCAGCGCACTTCGAGCATACCATCGCCATTACCGACGACGGGCCGAAAATCTTGACCCTACGCGACATCGGCGAGCATCCCGACGTTGCTAAGTATCGGCCGAAGGAAGAGATGGCAGCGTGACGGGCGAGGTGCGGTAGTGGCGCGCGGAAGGCGCGGCGGAAAACGCCCCGACCGGGCTCGCAAGAAAGCCGAGAAAGCGGCGCAGAGCGCGACGCCTAAGGAAGAAGCGATTGAAGTCGAGGGCACCATCGTCGAACCTTTGCCGAACGCCATGTTTCGGGTGGAACTCGCTAACGGCCATAAAGTGTTAGCCCATGTGTCGGGCAAGATCCGGATGAACTTCATCCGCATCCTTCCCGGCGACAGAGTTCTGGTAGAACTCTCGCCGTACGATCTCACGCACGGCAGGATCACATACCGGTACAAATAGGCCCTTCGACGGGGCGCAGGATCGATAAGGAAGTAAAACGTGAAAGTACGACCGTCAGTAAAACGAATTTGTGAAAAATGCAAAATCATCCGCCGCGAAGGCAAAGTGCGGGTGATTTGCGAGGTCAATCCCAAGCACAAACAGGTGCAGGGTTAGGAGATATTTGTAAATGGCACGTATTGCTGGTATCGATCTGCCGCGCGAGAAGCGCATCGAAATCGGACTCACTTACATTTACGGGATCGGACTGCCGACCTCGCAAAGGCTCCTTGCGCGCGCCGGCGTCGACCCGAACACGCGCGTCAAGGAACTGACCGAAGATCAAGAGCGCAAGCTGCGCGATGCGATCGACGCCGAGGGCATCAAGGTCGAAGGCGATCTGCGCCGCGAAGTGAGTTCGCACATCAAGCGGCTCATGGACATCGGCTGCTATCGCGGCCTGCGTCACCGCCGCGGCCTGCCGGTTCGCGGTCAGCGCACAAAGACGAACGCGCGCACGCGCAAGGGTCCGAAGAAGACCGTCGGCAGCAAGAAGAAAGCTACGGCGAAGAAGTAAACGAGAGGCCCGGTGCAAACCACCGGGCCTTTTATTACGCACGACGTCTTCGCGCCCGGACGGATGCTCCTACGGCGTCGCGACGCGATAGAGAACATCGCGCGCAAGCGCTTCTGAAGTTGCCAGAGCGGGCGAAGGCGAGTGCACCAGTAGTTGGAATGCGATATCGGCTTTGACTACAGTGAGCCGTCCGTCTTTCCACGCTGCTTTGTCACCGAGGCCCGAAATGAGCTCTGCGCCGGTAAACGCGTCGGCAAGCGGCCCGGGCAGAGACGGGATTGCCGGGCCAAGCACGGACTGCACCACGCGCAGGCAGTTCAGGCCGTGGCATGTCGGTTTCGTCGAAACATTTTGCGCGATAAGCACAACGTTCTGCGCCGGCGCTCCCGCATGTGACGCCACTGCCCACGAACATTCGTTAGCCGATGGATGTTGCGCCGTTCCGATCGATCGCACGCCTACGCCCAGCGCAGACGCAACGTCGTTTTGGCTCAGCATGCCACACGGATCGATTTTTGAATTCGAGGCGGAACCTTGCTTTGGAGCGCTGGCCACCTGTTGCGCCTCGGGCGGAGCAGGCTGCGAAGCGGCTGCGGGTTGACTCGACGCTGCCGGTTGCGCAGGCGGTGCAGTTTGCAAGGCGTTGACGCCCGGCGCCATCGTGACCGCTCCACCGCACGTCAAACTGATGCGGAAGTTCGCCGGCATGCGGTACTGCGGAACCGGGATCGCCAACTTTTCTTTCTTTTGCGTTGCAGTGTCGAACGTTACGAGCAAACGCGTCGGCGCATCGGCCGGATCGAAGGGACTCCACCCGACAAGCTGTTCGAATGTGTACGGTACGCCCGGCGCAAACGGAACATGCCGTCCATCAAGCGCAAAGCCGCCGGCAGTGTTGAACGTTGAAGCGTTATTCCCGTTCTTCGTAGCGAGGTATTCGTCACTTACGTTCGTCGGCGCCACGTGGTTCGGAATGTCGGGCAAGGCGCCGGCATACACCTTGCCATGCGTGACGTTGACCCATTCCTGTTTTACGCGCCAGCCCATCTGATCTTTCGCCGCCGCTCCAGGCGGATTGGGCGTGACCGCGAGCACGCGCATTTTCCAAACGCCGTTGGACATCCACTCATTCATGCACCCTTGGCTCGCGGCGATCTGCGTGGAGCCACCCTCGGCTTGAGCGGCTGCGCCGTTAGCTACGCAACCAAGATCGTAATGAAAGTTGTATTGCTGCGAGGAGAAATGCGGCTTATTGCTCATCGTCGCGAGTTTGCTGCCCTCGAACGCGATATCCAATGCCTTCGGTTTATCCTTCGGGTCGACTTGCATGTTGGGGCCGTAAAATACTTGCGTGTACGTGAACTGACCCGACGGAGCTTGCGTGTTATACGCAAGGCCCTCTTGATTATGGTCTTCCGCTTCGAGCGCCGCGCCGGAAAGCGCGAGGTGTTCGGGCAATAACAAAGAATCCGCCGGCGCAAGTTCGCGGGAAGTGCCGTTGCGCCAAACTTCCGTGACCCGCCAGCCCGATTGCTGGGAGCCGTTCATGATTGGCTCAACTTTTGTCACTTTGGCGCGCCAGACGCCGTTGAAGAGCCATTGGTTCATGCAGCCATGGCGGCTGTTGCTCAAGGCCGACGCCGGCGCAGGCGGTACGATGGCAGTGGCGCTCAGGGCCGTTGCCAGAAAAAAAGCCAAGAATCGTAGCATGTGCTGTTCCCTTTGCTCCAGTTCACTTGGTGAGTGATCTGATCAGAGGGTAGCAGTGAGGCGTCCCGGCAGCGTCCCTCGATGGGCTGGGGGATGACAATGCTAGGGCCAAACTCCGTTCTCGGCTGCGAAAATGTCCTGAACGGCGACTAGCCGTTGGAACGCATCCCGGGAGCGCTCGTCCGTCATGGCGGCGAGCTGTGCCCGCACGTGGTCCTGCGCCTTTTGCCGCGCTGCGGATGCGCCGGCATCGTCGCCCCAGGCGTGGAACACCCGCGCGGCGGCCCAGAAACAGTAATGCGGCCAAACCGTATTCTCGCCCGATGCATCGGCGCGGGACATGATCTCCTGCGCGGTTTGAAGCGCGGCGTCTTCACCCGCCTTTAACTGTGCAAGCGCTAGGTCGCCGAGCTCTTCGAACGTTGCCGAGCGTCCAAGCCGCTCGCGAATTGCAATGGCTTCCTTCATGTGCGATAACGCCGCGTCGAGGTCTCCCAGTTCGCGTTCGGCGTTTCCGAGGTTGGCAAGCGCGGCAGCTTCGATTACCGAGTTCTCAATCTGACGCGATACGCTCAGGGCGTACGAACCAAGTTCCTTCGCTTCGTCGGGCGCGCGCTGCAGCAGGCGCACCATACTGAGGTTCGTTAGACAGACTGCACGGCCGCGCGCATCGTCGAACGCTTCAAAGATTTCCAGCGCCGAGGTGAGGGAATTGCGCGCGTCTTCGAGCAGTCCGAGCTGCATCTGGCTGCCGGTTTGATTAAACAGCAGATACGCCAGTTGCAAACGGTTTCCAAGAGCCCGATAGATGCTTGCAGCCGCTGCGAATTCAGAGCCGGCTTCCTCGAACCGCATCTGAAACGACAGCGCCGATGCAACGCGCGCGCCGGCTTCCGCTTCGCCTTCGCGGTCGCCGATCTCGCGGAAGCGGCGCTGCGCCTCCTGCGAGTCCGCTAGCGCGCGTGGGAAATCGCGGCGCATGATCGCAATCGCTGCCGACGTCATCGCGACGCGCGCGATAAGAACCGGATTGCCCGTGCTCTCCGCGCGTGTGCGCGCGTCGTCGAGCGTTGTTACGGCGTGAACTGCATCACCCTGGTTAACCGCAATCTCGGACAGCAGACATAGTGCATCGGCCTGTCCCGCAGCATCGTCGCGTTCGCGATCGATCTCGAGCGCAGCCTCCGCCGCCGCTGCCGCCTGCGCATAATGGCTTCGCAGCAGCAGATTGCGCGCTGAAGCGCGATACGCCGCGCCAAGCCGCGCGACATTTGCCGTTGCACGAATGCGCTCGCCGAAGATCTCTAGGTAGCGGGCTTCCTCGGTCAGTTCACCATGCGCGCGAGCCCATTGCGCGCGGCGCCAAAGGATGTCGATGCGGGCGTCGTCGTCGCCGGCAAGGCGCTCGAGCGCATCCAGATCCGAACGTTGCGCCTCCCGATCGCCCAGGCGTCCTAAAATTCTTTCGCGCAGTCCCAGCAGTTCACGCTGCCGCTGCACATTTGTCGCGAGCTCGAGTCCGCGCGTTGCGCTTGCAAGCGCGTCTCGATTGGCGAAAATCGCAAAACTGCGCTGCGCGGACGCGAAATAATACTCCGCCGCTTTTTCGGGCTCGCCGGCCCTATCGTAGTGATACGCAAGCGGGCCCGCCGCCTCGTCACGATCGGTCGAGAGACGCTCGATCGTTTCCGCAACGCGGCGGTGGCGGTGCGTGCGCCGCTGCGGATCGATTTGCTCGTAGATCGCCGACGCGATCAATTGATGCGTGAACGCAAATGCAAAATGAACGCGGCCGACCTCGCGTACCAAATTGCGTGCGAGCAATTCGCTCAGCGCATCGAAGACGGCGTCCTCAGGCAGGCCGGAGACGTCGCGCAAAAGATCCGCGTCGAAGGTTGCGCCGACGACACTGGCGATTTCAGCGATCTTGCGGGCGTTTCCGGAAACGCGGCTCGTGCGAAGTTCGATCATCGCATGCAAGAAGCGTGAGGAAGCTTCGCGGATCCCGGATTCTGCGGTTTCGCGGAGCAACTCGCCGGCGAAAAGCGGATTACCGCCGCTGACGAGGTGCACGTGTGCGCCGACGGACTCCGCATCGTTCACGAGAGACGGAAGACTGCGCGCGAGCTCGCAAACGGCCTGACTCGAGAGTCCGCCGAGCGAAATGTGTCGGGCGACATTTTCGAGCTGCAGCTTGCGCCGCAAAGGCTGAACGCTTTGCGCGATCTCCGCACCTTCATTGCGGTATGTTGCGATGATGAGAGCCGGAAACGCCGCAACACGCCGCGCCAGATACTCCAGCGACGATAACGTTGCTTGACCCGCCCATTGCAAGTCTTCCAATATCAGGAGCAATGGACGTTGACGTGATAGTCCTTGGACGACTGCCGCGAGTCCCTCCAAAAGGCGCGAACGCTCGCGCGCCGCATCGATTGTCGGCAGTGCCGGAAGATCGGCGCGCCGCAACGCAACCTCCGGAATTAGGGCGGCAATACTTGCAAGCCAAATTGGCCGGATTTCCGCTGCCGACAGCAGCGGCAGCGCGTCGCGCAACGCCTCAACGAACGGTTGGTACGGAACCTGTTCCGGGGACGATATGGTGCCACGCAGAACCCGGCCGCCCTGCGTGCTTGCAAGAAGCGCCAGCTCGTTCGCCAGGCGCGTCTTGCCGATTCCCGCTTCGCCGCCGATCAAGATCACGTTGCCGTGACCTTGCGTTGCCAGCCGCCACGCTTCGCCCAACTGTTCGAGCTCCACGGAACGTCCCACAAAAGGAAGAACGTTCCCCGGCCGTCGCAGCTCGAACGATTCTTGCGCGGCTGCATCGGGCAGTGCGCCGCCCCGCAGCATCAACGCTCGCAGCGCAAGAGTTTCCGGCATCAGCTCGACGCCCATCTCTTCCGCGAGCCGCTGCGCGAAGATATCGATTTCGCGCAAAGCGCCGGCGCGATCGCCGCTCTCATAGCGAACGGATGCGACTTGCCGCAGCATATCTTCACGCCACCGGTCGTTCGCGAGGATTCTCTCGCCGTACGATATTGCGGTTGCAAAGTCGCGGCGGCTGCGCGCGCGAAACAGCAGGCGCTCAACTACCGCGATGTATTGACGGCGCAGGCGTTCGCGAATCGGCGCAATCCAATCGTCGTAAACCGGAAGAGCGAGATCGCCGCCATACAGATCGACGGCGGCCGTCCAGCGAGCTTCGTCGCCGATGCAGCGCTCGAACTCGTCGACGTCCACCCAAACGCCGGCAGCGTCGTTCCAGCAAATCGTTTCTTCTTGAGACGTGATGTAAGGCACCGTCGACGGCGGCAGCGCGCTGCTCAGTTGGTGAAGATAGCGCCGCAGTTTTCCGCGTGCGTCGGATTCGCTGTCATCGGGCCAAAGTGAGAATGCAACGAGATCTCGCGTCAAATGCGCGCCGCGGTGCAGTAGAAGAAACGCAAGAAGCGGCAGCGAGCGCGGGCGACTATGGAACGCGTACGGTTCGCCGTTATAAGAAAAGCGCGGCTGACCGAGCAGATGAATGTGGAGTGCGCGTTCGGCGACCTCGCCCATACGCTAAAAAGCATACAGCCGTGCGGCTGTTTCTGTACAGCCTGCTGGGTAGGACGGTCTGCGGAAAGGAGAAACGGCAGTGAAACATCTCATTCTTGCGCTCGCGACCGTCTTATTGAGTACAGGCGCGGCCCTCGGCCAGCAACCCGCTTCATCCCCGGCGCCGCCTCCGCCCAGCGGTACGTACGATGACGCCAACTGCGGTGCCTGGGTTAACGACGTGTGGGTACCAAACGCGAACTGTACGGCGTACGTCACGGTCATTCGTCATGACTCTCTCGCCGGCACGATAACGTCGGTCAAAGGGCATCTCGTGACGATTCAGCAGACGGCCCGTTCGCTTGTGATCAACGATCAACCCGCGCTGGACCGTCAGCAGACCGGAAAGGTCGCCGTGGGTCGACAGGTGGTCGCGTACGGGTATTGGCGTGACGGCACATTCTACGCGACCGCAATTTATTAACGAGCGAAAACTGCAACGAGACCCGGCCCACCCGGGTCTCGTCATGTACACGATGATCTATGTCGGCACGTGCGGTTACGCATATAAGGATTGGCTCGGCCCGTTCTATCCGGCCACGGCGCGTCAAGGTGAAATGCTGCCGTATTACGCGCAGTGTTTCAACGCCGTCGAGATCGATGCTTCATATTACGGCGTGCTGCAGCCGGCAACGATTGCACGTATGAATGCGAATACACCGCCGGACTTCCGCTTCTGTTTTAAGACGCCGCAAACCGTAACGCATGCGCCCGACACAGCGGTGAAGCGCATTCACGATGATGCCGCAGCCTTCGTCGAAAGCGTCATGCCGGTTATCGATGCGGGCAAGTTCGGCTGCGCGCTCGTGCAGTTTCCCAATTCCTTCAAGAATACTTCGACGACGCAAGAGTACTTGCGGCGGGTCGTCGAATCGCTGCAGCCGCTGCGATTAGTTGCCGAATTCCGCAATCGCGAATGGCAATCGCCGCAGACGCACGCGCTGCTGTGCGATCTGGACGTCGGCTGGTGCAACGTCGACATGCCCCATTACGAGACGCTGCTGCATGCCAGTTCCGATGTGACGTGCGCGATGGGCTACATCCGCTTCCACGGAAGAAATGCCGCGCAGTGGTGGGCGGGGGATAATACCACGCGATACGACTACGATTATCAGCCTAAAGAACTCGAGCCGTGGATGGACCGCATCGCCGAGATCGATGAACAGGTCGAAGCCACGTACGCGTTTTTCAATAACCACGCGCGCGGAAACGCCGCTCGCAATGCGGAGATGTTCGTCGATATGTTGCGCGAACGGTACGGCAGCTGTGCGGACTCGGTAATTCCAAAACGGGCCTCGCGACCCGCCCAGGCGTCATTGTTCGAGTAGAACCCGCTCCCGCGCGGCGCGCATAACCGCTTTATCCGAAAACGGCAACGGCTGCAGGTCTCCGCGTATCCACGATTTCGTTAGATCGTCGTAATGCGGCGAACCTTTCTCGCCCGATTCGCCGTTTGGTATGCTCAGGCCGCCGCGATCCCAAGTGCCGGCATCCCAAACCGCGCGGAAGCTCTGCGCCAGCGACGAGGTTTGTACGTGAATCGTATACTCGTCGCCGTCACCCGGAAAATCTGCCGCATTGAGGAACGGAAACCCGATCGGCCCGAACGGATGGAACACCGGGACTGCGCCGGCGCGTCCCCACGGCTCGGCGCGTGTGGGATTCAAAAACGGATCGCGAACGGCGTCGATGAGGTCTTCGGGCGGATCGCTGCTTCGCAACCCATCGAAGACGTCGTACGGCGATACCGATGCGCTTTCGGCATCCAAACGTAGCTCGTGCGCCAGCGTGGCAACGCGAGACTGCGGCGAAAAAGCGCCGTCCCACCGCGCTAAACTGAGAACGGCGCTTTTCGGCAAAATACCCGGGTGCGTTTGCGCGTAACGCGCGAGCCGGTGTGCGAATTCTGCCTCGGCCGGCGAACGCGCATCCAGCTGCATGCGCGCAAAATACGCGACGTCGTAACGCTCCTGCGCTCGCAATAGCGATGCAATGCGGTAGGCACGGTACGGCGGCGCGAACATCGGACTCAGCCGGTACGGATAGCCGCCACCGTACATTTTGTTGTTCGCGCTTACGATTGTCGCTTGGCGCGAAGACGTTGTCGACGGTAGGGCGTTAAAAGGTATGGTTGCGTAGGTCTTACGCAAATCGCACGCGGGATGAACGTAGCGGCCCCATGCCGGATCGTTCGGAACCGGTCCCGCGAGATGGTAAGCGACGTTTCCTTCGACGTCGGCAATTGCAAAGTTCTGCGGCGGTCCGGCGTAATGCGAGAGCGCGCGCATCGCTTCCGGAATGCTTCCTGCGCGGTCGAGCGCGAACACGGTACTGACTGCCGAGAGTCGATCGAAATAGGTGGTCCAGCGTACCAACGTTGTTGGCCGATCGCCGGCGCCGGGCATGGCGAACTCATGCAACGTCCGGTAATAGCGTACCGTTGCGTCCAGACTGAAACGCACGTGGAAAACCTCAGGTTTCCAATGTCGCGGATCCGGCTTGTCTACGTCAAAAACGCTAAGCGTGCTGACCATGGCATTAGTCGTCGCCCACGCGATCCGATCGTTGTGGCCGAGCACGACGCCCGGAATGCCCGGCACGGTCACGCCCGCAACGTGTAATCCCGGGGCTCGCATTTCCAGGGCGTAGAAGACGCCCGGAATGCTAAGGTTTAAGTGCGGATCGTTGGCCAAGAGCGCACGGCCGCTCACCGTATGCGCGCCGCCGGCAGCCCATGCGTTGCTGCCTGCAGCGACGGTTGTTACGTGCCGCAGCGGCTTTACCCACGCGATCGTTCGAGCCGGCGGTTTTGCGTGCGACTGAACTGCGGACGCCGAAACGTCGTATGCGGCATCGGAAAGCGGCAGCAGCTGCGCGAACTGGGATCGCGTGAGCGAGTGCCACAGCGCGTCGCGTGCCAGAACGTTATCGGGCGTATCGCCCAGAGAAACCGAAATTGCAATCGTTACGGCAAGGCAGTCGCGCGGATTCCACGGCCTCGGGCGGTAGAGAAGTAGCCGGAACTCGAGCGGCAGCGGCTGATTGCGCATCGACGCATTGACGCCGTCGCTGAATGCCTGGAGCGCGCCGCGATCGCTCTTCGAAAGATTTCGCCATTCGCGGTCGACGACGTCGTGAACGTCGAGCGCCCGCATTGCTTCGTCCGTACCGAGCTGAATCGGTCCGACAATTTCCGACAGCTGGCCATAGATGTAGCGCCGGAACAAGTCCATCTGGAATAAACGGTCCGACCCTTGTGCGAACCCTTCGGCGAAGTATGCGTCGTGCGCGTCGGCTGCTCGAATATGGGGGATGCCGCGCGTGTCGCGGTAGATCATTACAGGCGCATCGATAGAGAGGCCGCGGATGGTTCCCTCGGTCGGCGCGGCGACGCGCAGCCCGCAGAGAACGTACATGCAGTAGGTCAGCGTGCACGCCGCAAGCACGACGCCCCACGCGATCGCGTGGCGCCACGCGCGCGAGAGCACAGTGCCCTGAAATGCGCGAACGGCCTTCTCTTTTTCGATGAGGTCCACCATCGTTGGCGTCCGGCCTCCACGAGTATCTTATCCTAGGTCCGGCGCGGTGTGCCGCCCCTCCGAAAACTGCACAGCCGTGGGAACCTCCAGGAGCCGCGCCGCCGCGCCCAGGCGCGGCTGAAGTGTCGCCAGAGCTTTGTCCTTGATGCGGCCGGAGGTCCACACCCGTTCGAACAACGCCCAGAAGAGCACTCCGGTGACGACGGCCGCGCCATAGGCGGCAGCCATACGCGCGCCGGGGCGCAGGACAAGATGCGCCTCGAGCAGCGACACGAGCGGCTCGTGAACCAAGTAGATCGAATACGAAGCCGTTCCGACGGCAACGAGCGGCTTAAACGAAAGCGCGACGCGAAGCATTCGGCTTCGCGCCCCGGCAAGCACGAGCAAGAATGCTGCAAGCTGCCATCCGGCGTTCGTTTGAACGAAGAAGAGCGAGCTTTCGCCGCCATACGGAGCCGGCATGCTCGCCGTTTGTTCGAGCACGAGCGCGAGTAAGACGCAAAAGGGCGCGAAGATCCAGACGATCGGATCGAGACGAACCGCGCGAATGTCGAGGTCGGCAGCGACGATGCCGAGCATAAACGGAAGCAGCGTGCCGACGTCCGGGGCGTGGAGGCGCGTGAATTGGTATGCGAGTACCGAAACAAAAGCGGCGCCGATGAAGACGCGCGGCGAACGGATCCAGAGCGCAAGGGCGATCGGGAAAAGGAAGTACCAGCGAAACTCCACGCATAACGTCCAAAACGATCCGTTCAGAAAATTCGTGCGCCAGTCGAAGAAGAACATTTGTTTGACGACGTCAATCGCACTCACGCTTCCGTATGACGCAAGAACGAGAAGAGCGATCGCCGCATAGTATGGCGGGACGATGCGCACGATTCGTTTCGCGAAATAGCGCGGCACGTCGAAAGCCGCAGTGCCCTCGCGCCGCACCCGGTACAGCACGGGATACGACAAACAAAATCCCGAGAGAACGAAGAATAGATCGACGCCGTGCGCGCCCTCTAGGATGACATGGGCCAGACTCAGGAACGGGATGGGCCTAGGCAGCGCAGGCGAGTGGAGCATCGCATGGTGGGCCACGACGAGCAGCACCGCAACGGCGCGTAGTCCGTCGATGTAGGGAATCCGTTCGCCCGCGGGCTTTGATGCCGCCATCCTTTTAGGTATCGGCCGCGCCAAGGGTAAGTTGTGGATGCATGATCTACGTCGGAACCAGCGGGTATTCGTACAAGGATTGGATCGGGCCGTTCTACCCTGAGGGGACCAAGCAGCGCGACATGCTCGAGGTGTATGCCCTGCACTTTCCGTGTGTTGAGATCAATGCGACGTACTATAGCGTTTTCTCCGAGAAAACGTTCGCCGGCATGGCAGAGCGCACGCCGAAGAAATTCCGGTTCAGCATCAAGGCTCCCGGTACCGCGACGCATCTGCCGACCGATACGCGCATGCGGCTTCATGCCGATGTAAAATACTTCCGCGAAAACATCGAGCCGCTGGTAGAGCAGAAGAAGCTCTCCGCAGTCCTCATGCAGTTTCCGAACTCGTTCAAGCCCACGGATCGCACGATTGCATACTTGGAAAAATTGCGCGACGCGTGGGACGATCTGTGCCTCGTCGCGGAATTCCGAAACCGTGCCTGGCAGACGAATGAGACCTTGGAACTCCTGAGCCGCCTGCGCATCAGCTGGTGCAACGTCGACCAGCCGCAGTTCAAAGGATTGCTCCATCCCAGCTCCGATGTGACCGACGGGCGAGGTTACGTGCGCTTTCACGGGCGCAATTATAAGAAGTGGTGGACGGGCGACAATACCACGCGCTACGACTACCTCTATTCGAAAGAAGAACTCGAGCCGTGGGCGGACCGCCTTATCGACGTCGATGCCGAAGTGAAAGAGACGCTCTCGTTCTTCAACAACCACCGGCGCGCTCAGGCCGCTCAGAACGCCGACATGCTCACGGCGATGCTCAAAACGCGTTTCGGCAAAAACGCGGCAAAGATCGTGGCCTAGCGTTTCGCGGACGCGCTTCGGACGACGCGCGGACGGCGCTTCTCTACCATCCTCCTATCAGCTACCCGTTACGAGGCGGGTCTGAATAAGGAGGACCCTATGAAGAGCCTAGTTTATGCCGCCGCGGCGGCGCTGGCGTTAGCCGTTCAAGCACACCCGGCCATCGCCGCACAAACCGCGGCTCCATCGCTCACGCTCGTTCCGTTGTCTCCGGCGCACGTTGCAATCATCAGCGGGCGCTGCAGCGGCGATGCGGCGATCGACGGAACGCCGTACTTTGACATGCCGCAGATCGCAGTTGACATGGGCCTGACCGGCGTCACGCAAGTTAAAGTCGACCTCGCCGCAAGCGGCGATCTCCAAGCAGCCTCTCTGTTCGCCAGCAGCGGTATAGCAATGCTCGACGACGCCGCTTTGCGCACCGCCAGATTCAATAAATACATCCCCGAAACCATCAACTGCCGGCACGTTGCGGGATCGTATCTGCTAAACGTTGAGTTCTAACCGCACCTCCGTCCGGGGACGCGCCGGTATTCATCCGTATTTCACCATGGCGCGTCCCGGCTGGACGCGAATGCGCAAGGCATGGAGTATGCAGCCGTCATTACCGCGGGCGGACGCGTCGAAGGCGAATTCGCCGCAGCGATTGGCACTGACGTCAAAGCGCTTGCGCCATTCTTGGAATCGACGCTCTTGGCGCGCACGATCGATGCGGTGCGTGACTTAGGCATCGAGCGTATCGCGGTAATCGGCGGCGAGGCTGTTCGCGCGGCGTGCGAACAGCAGGTGCAGCGTGTCATCCAAGAATCTGCGAGCGGTTCCGAAAATTTGCTGCGCGCGCTTCATGCCTGGGATAATGACGCGCCGGTGCTGTATCTAACGAGCGACATGCCGTTCATCACTTCCCAAGCATTGCGTTCCTTTATCGACGCAGTGCCGGCCGCTACGCTGGCATTGGCGCTTACCGAATTTGCCGACTTCGAGCGGCAGTTTCCGGGCGCGCCGCCGTTCGGCATTACGCTCGCCGGGGAGAAAGTGGTGAACGGCGGGGCATTCGTCATACCGTCGCGTTGCGCGCAGAACATCGAACGCTTCGCCGTGAGATTCTTCGATGCGCGCAAAAGCGTGTGGGGGATGGCCCGTTTAACCGGACCCGCGTTGCTGTTGCAGTTCGTGCTGCGGCGTCTAAGCGTTGCAAAGCTCGAAAGGCACGCCCGGCGTTTACTCGGCATACCGGCGCGCGCGGTTCGAAATGCGCCGCCGGAGCTGGCATACGACGTCGATGTTCTAGAGGAATACCGGTATGCGGTCGAGCGTGCAGCGCATTCCTAACGCAGGGCTGGTGAGCCTTTTTTGGCTCGGCATCGAGATGGTCTGGGGCGCGCTGCTCGCGGTCTCGCTGCAAGCGCGCGCGCAGCAGCTGCAGCCGCAGCATGCGCTGACGGCGTACGGGGCGCTTGCCGCAATCGGTGCGGCGACCGCGGCCGTGACGCAGATCGTCATCGGCGTTGTTTCGGACCGGCGGCGCGCACGCGGAAGCCGCCGGATCGAATTTTACATCACTGGAGCGGTAATTGCGTCCTGCGCACTCTTTTGGTTTTACAGCGCTCCAGTGTATGCTCAGCTGGCCGGTGCGGTCGTGCTGCTGCAAATCGGCATGAACGTCGCGATCGGTCCGTACCAAGCGCTGATCCCGGATTTTATCTCGGAGGAACGGATGGGGACCGCTTCGTCGTGGATTGCGGCGCTGCGCAGCGTCGGTAATGCGTGCGGCGCACTCGCCGCCGGCTTGATTCGCGATGGGCGTATAGTTGCATTTACGCTTACTGCGGCGCTGCTCACAAGCGCCGCCGCCACAACGGCGCACATTCGACACCTGGATCTGCTCAATGCAAAACCCGAGAAGCTGCGCTTCACGCGCGCATTTGCCGATCTGTTCGTCTCTCGCGCGCTTGTCTTTGTCGGCTTCTATACCTTGCTCGGCTATCTTTATTTTTACGTCGTCCAAACGATGCACGGCAATGTGAAATTAACGACGGGCTTCGTCCTGCTCGTCTTTACGGTCGCGGGAGCAATCGGAGCCGTTGCCGCAGCGCGTCCGTCCAACTACTTCGACCGCCGCGCGGTCGCAACCGCAGGCGGCATCGTCTTCGTACTCGCGCTTTTCGCGTTTTTGTTCTCACACGCGCTGCCCGCAATACTTTTCAGCGCCGCAATTGCCGGCATTTCGTGGGGCGTGTTTTTGACGGCGGACTGGGCATTGGGTTGTCATTTCATGCCGCGCCACGCGATTGCAACGGCGATGGGCGTTTGGAATCTCGCACTGCTCGTTCCGCAAATGATCGCGCCGCTACTCGCAACGGCGGTGCTCACGCTGCTTCACGCGTTGCAAAGCAGCAGTGCGCCGCGTATTGCCTTCGTACTCGCCGCCTGCGAAGTTGCGTGCGGAATTGCATGGATTTGGCGCCTGCCTGCTTTTCGCGTTTCGGTTGAGACCGTGCGGGCTGGGAATACTGCCTAAGGCTCTCGGGCTGGGGGGAACCTTAACTTCCCCCTTTCACGTTAGGAAGAGTGGAGACCGAGCCTATATTCGAACAGCTGCACAGCCCAACGGGCGGCACGGGGTCTCCGCCACCAATCCAAGTCTAGGGAGGCTACATTGAAACGACTGAGCACCGGAGTCCTCACCTCGCTTATTGTAGCGAGCTTGGGGCTCACTGCGGTCGCCGCTCCGTCGGGCCACGCATCACCGGGAAACATAGGACAGACTGTGATCGCGCAGGCCACGCCGAGCGCATCGCCTGCAGCGTCGGCAACACCGATGGCTTCTCCGGCCGCCACGCCAATGGCATCGCCGGGCGCCTCGACAAGCCCCGCTGCAACCCCGATGACGTCTCCGGCTCCGGCGGCGCCGACCACAACAACGCCGACGACGACTGCACCCGCTGCACCACCGATGCAATTCGGATCGCCGCCGTCGGGACAGATTCCAATCCTCTTCAACGATCACCACGTTTATTCGAAACCGGACGTCCTCAAGCAAGGACGTGTCCTTGCTGCACTCATACGCGGTGGGACGATTCTCGTACCGCTTCGCTCGATGTTCGAGCAAATGGGTGCGACCGTTTCATACGATCCCGCATCCAAAACCGTGGACGTTACCAAACCCGGCTCCGACGTGAAGGTCACGCTCGGCAAGCCGGAAGTTACGATCAACGGTGAAACGCGCCCGCTCGACGTCCCGCCCATGATGTATCAAGGGCAAATACTCGTGCCGGTTCGTGTTATTTCCGAAGGCATGGGTGCATACGTGCAGTGGGTTCCGGATCGACGCGTCGTCGTCGTTCGTTACGTAACGCCGACCCCGCCGCCGCCTCCGGCCTCACCGCCGCCGGCACCTGCGCCGTCCCCAACGACGGCTCCGACGCCGGCGCCTGCAGCGCCGTACTACGATCACTTCGTCGCCGGTGATTACGTCATCAGCCCGAAGGTCTACAACGAATTTAGCCCCGGCAACACCGGCAAGAGTTCGTACGCCGTGCGCGGCGCGGTAGAATTCCCGCTCGCGGGATTAACGTGGATGGTAGCCGGCGATTTTCGCCAGTATCAGTATCCGCACAACTGCACCACCGCGATTGGCGCCGTCCCGCCGGATCCGCAATGTTTCGTGACGGGCATCGGGCAAGGCGGTCAAACGTTCGTGCCTGCCTTCACCGCGAAGGATCAGGACGTCGATGCGCGTTTAGGCCTGAAGGTTGCAGATCCGCGCATCTACATCGGCGTCGGGTATCTATGGCGTACGACCAATTATGGATATCCGCGTCAGAACGGCGTCGGATTCGGTCTTGAAAAGCTGCCGGATCTCGATCAGACGTTCTCGGTCTACGGAAGTGCGTACTACTACCCGAACGTCAAGGGTACGTGCGGCACCGATGTATGTCCGACCGGTCCGTTCGACCTTGAATACCGCATCTTCCGGTATCAAATCGGCGGTGCGATTAACTTCGGAAAACCGGCGGGCGTGTTCCTCGACTTCGGCTGGCTTGGCGACCAAGGCCGCAACAAGCTGAATGCGCCGAGTGACTTCACGCACAATGGTCCGTACGTGGGCTTAGGTATCCACTTCTAAGAGGCTACGGATTCTAACAAGCAAATGGCTCCGTCGTAACGGAGCCATTTGTTTTTCCGCTTTCGGGTCCCCGGGGGCCCACCAGCCGTGGGGGGCGCGGAAGCTCGGCTGGAGCGCCATTGAAAACGAGTCAATACGACGTCGCGGTAATCGGCCTCGGCGGCATGGGCAGTTCCGTGCTCGCGCATTGCGCGAAGCGCGGCATGCGCGCGATCGGCTTCGAACAGTACCAACCGCTGCACGATCGCGGCGCCTCAAGTGGCCGCTCCCGCATGATCCGCAAGGCATACTACGAGCATCCGCACTACGTTCCGCTGCTGCTTCGCGCATACGATGCGTGGCGCGAACTCGAACGCGAATCCAATTCGCAGCTTTTATACCTGACCGGCCTTTTGATGATCGGCAACGATCGCAGCGAAGTCATTGCCGGCGCGCTTCAAAGCGCCGCCGAGTATGGACTCCCGGTTGAGCAGCTCGGTGCGATGCAAGTTCGAGAGCGTTTTCCGATGTTTGCCATACGCGAGGGCGAACGCGCCGTGTATGAATCGGACGGCGGCTTCATCGTTCCGGAAACAGCTATCGAGGCGCATTTGCAGATCGCGCAGCGGTACGGCGCGGTAGCGGAATTCGGCACGTACGTTTCCGCGGAGCAAGCAATCGAGCGCGCATCCAACGTCGTGGTTTGCGCCGGTCCGTGGCTGGAATACCTGCACCTTGACGTTCCGCTCGAAATCGAGCGCAACGTTCAGCATTGGTTCGCTCCGGGCACGGACCGCGTCGCTATTGGACGATGTCCGGCGTTTTTGATCGAACGCGACGAATGGCCATATCCGCTTTACGGATTCCCCGACTACGGTTTCGGTGTGAAGGCGGCGTTTCACGGAAGCGGGCAAATCACGCATGCAAACGACCTCGAGCGCGAAGTTCGAGAGGCGGACATAGCTCCGGTTCGTGCGGCGATGGACGAAGCTTTACCGCGGGCCGCTGGGCCCTATATCGAGGGCAAGGCATGCATGTACGCGCTCACGCCGGATCGGCATTTCGTCATATCCCCGCGCACGAGCGATCCCCGAGTGATCTTGGCCGGCGGGTTTTCCGGGCATGGCTTCAAGTTCGTTCCGGTAGTCGGCGAGGTCATTGCGGCCGCGATAGCCGGCGATTCGCCGGAGTACGAGATTGGTTTTCTCTCGGCCGCGCGTTTTGCGCAGGAAAGGTCCCGTTGAGAAAGCCAAGTGGCTAACGCTACAGGCGGTACAGACGATGATTAGCGCGCCCGTCTATTGCCGTACGTTCATTGGACGCCGGGAGCAGCTTGAGGCGCTGCTCGACCGGTATCGGGCCGCCGCGCGTGGCGAAGGCAGCATCGCGCTCCTGTCGGGTGATGCCGGCATCGGCAAGAGTAGACTCGCGGCCGAACTCTGCCTGGCCGTGCAGAACGCCGCCGGTGCTTACGCCGTTGGTGAATGTTTCGAGTATCTGCAAGGGCCTTTCGCGCCGCTTCGCTGCATACCGGAGCTGGAAAGCGCGCTTCATACTTCGCGTTCGGATGCGGACGGCGACAAGGCGATTATCTTCGACGGTGTGGTCCGCGCGCTGCAAGCGCTTTCCTCGAAAAACGCATTACTTCTCGTGCTCGACGACATTCATTGGGCTGATGCCGGCACGCTCGAGCTGTTGCACTACCTGAGCACGCGCATTGCGCGGATGCGGGTGTTGATTGTCGCCACGTACCGCGAACTCGAACGCGCGACGAACGATGCTCTTCGAACTGCGCTCGCACGATTGGAGCGGCAAAATTGCGTCTGGCGGATCGCGCTCGAACCAATGAGCGATGCGGATATTCGCGCGATGATGCACCACGCGCTCGAAGGACGCCGTTCGCCGGCGCCCGGCTTGCTCGAAGCGATCAAATCGACGGCGGAAGGCAACCCGCTGAGCGCGGAAGAGCTGCTTAAGAATGCCGTGGACAACGCGTTGCTGCAGGACAGAACGACGCCCGCGATTCCCATGTCGCTTACGGAGTCGGTGCTCGAGCGCTTACGATCGCTGCCCGGCGAAGAACGCTCGGTCGTTCTGTACGCATCCGCAATCGGGCGAAAATTCGAAGCGGAGTTGCTGGCTGCCGTTACCGGTGTGCCGATCGACCAGATATTGCGGGCACTTCGCAAAGCGGTCGATCTGCAACTCATTTTGGAAGAGCCCGGAAGCGAACGGATCTCGTATATTTTCCGCCACGCGCTTACGCGGGATACGATCTACAACCAGCTGTTGGCCGCGCAGGCGCGCCCATTGCACGCGGCGATCGCAACGGTGCTCGAGCAGGCAGAAGATGCGGACCGCCGCGCGCCGGAGCTGGCATATCATTACTGGCAAGCACGGGACTTTCAAAAAGCAGCGCATTATAACGAAGTTTCCGGCGATGCTGCGGTTGCGTACTGCGCCTTCCACGATGCTGCAGCATCTTACGAGCGTGCGGCTGAAGCGCTGCGCGCGTTGAACTTACCGCGTTCGCAGCTTGAATCGAAATTGGCGGATGCACTGCGTGACGCCGGCGAGGGCTTGCGGGCGCGGGAATTATACGAAAAACTGCTGGCGCAATACCAGGCAGCCGGCGATATCGAGAGCGCGGTGAAGACGTGTCTTTCGCTCCGGATCCTTTGTTACGAAGCCGGCGACACGGCTGCTGTGCTCGACATCGCTCAGCGCGCAGTGGCAATTGCAGCCGGCGCCAAAGATCGGGTGGTATATTTCCGTGCGCTGGTCGGGCTTGCCAACGTTCTGGTCAACACAGCTCAAGCCGGCGAAGTATTCGATTTGCTGGCGCAGGCCGAGCGCGCGGTCGATGAGTTACCGCCGGGGCCCGACGTTCATTACTATTTCGTGTTGGCAGGCGCTCACGCGATCTTCGATCGGTGCCGCGAAACCCAAGAAGCGTTCGAGCGCGGATTGGCGCTCGCGCTGCAGCGCGAGGACTGGTACCGCGCGACGGTAACGCTCATCGGCTTTGCCACGGATGCGACACGGTTAGGTATGGCACAAGAGGCGCGCGAAGCGCTTCGGCAGTATCTGGCGATCGCGCGCTCGCAGAAACTCGGACCGCGCAATTATCTCAACACGCTTGTCCGCTGCGGCAGTACGCTCATGGACTTAGGCGATCTAAACGCGGCACGCGACATCATCGAGGAAACGTTGACGCTGCCGGCTGCCGAAACGGGCTTGACGACGGTGGTGCACGCGACGGCGCTGACACTCGGCTTGCGCTTGGCCGACGAAAGCCTCATCGCGCGCTCCGCCTCACCGGATTTTCTTGAGGCGGTGAGAAGTGCGGCTGCCGGACATTTCACGCCGTTCGCGGCGGGTGCGGCTGCGGATCTTTTTCGCAACCGCGGCGAGACCGAGAAAGCGCGAGCGTTGCTGCACGACTGCATCGGCATGCGATGGGATGGCTCGGGCGACGATATGTGCGCATTGAGTCTGCGCATCGCCGATTACGGCGCTGAAGAAGACCTCGAACGGGCACGCGAAGTGTTCGCGCCGTTTCTTGAAACGAAGCCGACGCGTTACTTGCGGGCACAAGTCGCTCTGTTTGACGCTTTTGTAGCGCGGCGTGAGGGCGATCGGTCCGGGCTCGAGCGCTATGCCTCGGCGGCGGAGGCGTTATTCGTGGATCTTCAGCGTCCGTACGAGCGCGCACAAGCGCTGGAATTGTTGGATCGCAAGGCGGAAGCCGCCGAGATTTACCGGGAGACCGGCGATGTGCGAGCCCTGCGCCGGTTGGAAAAACAGCTGCTTCCAATCAACCGGCGTGGCCGGCCGAAGACCGAACTGACCAATCGCGAGCGGGAAATCGCTACCTTGGTTGCGCAGGGCAAATCGAACCTCGCGATCGCCGACGAGCTGTTCATCGGCGAGCGAACGGTCGAAACCCACGTATCGTCAATCTTCGCGAAGCTCGGCGTCACGAGCCGCACCGAGCTCGCGGCCATAATTCTCCGTACAGCCGCGCGCTGAATATCCGTACCACCCACGACGCCTCGCCGTCGCGTGCGCCTTAGGATCGAAGCATCCAAAGAAGGAGCACCGACATGACGCACCGCTGCACTTGCCCCGCCTGTCAACACACCGCTCGACGCAATGCTCTGTCATTGTTCGCCGGCCTCGCGTTCGAAATGGCGGAATCGGCGCTGCGTACGGCAGGTACGCTCACGCTCGACACCTCGATGCCGGCTTCTTTTTAACGACCGCATTCTTTCAGTGAAGGAGTAGTTCATCATGAATTTGATTCGCATTGCCGCTGCATGTTTGTCCGCCATTTTGCTCTCGACGTCGTTTGCCGGGGCGGCGCAGACCGTTACCGTCCCATCAGGCCAACTGATCAGCGTCATGCTCTTGAATGACGTGGGGTCGCGCAATTCCGTAGAAGGCGATCCGATCGCCGTTCGCACGATTGAAGACGTGTACGTCCGCGGCAAACTCGTACTGCCCAAAGGCTCGCCCGGGTACGGCGTCGTGACGAAAGTCGGCCGCTCCGGCATGTTCCATCGCGGCGGCGAGTTCGGCTTTGAGATTAAACGTCTGGTCACGCCGGACGGAACCGATATTAAAGTCGACATGCTTTCGTCGACGGGCGACGCGGCGCGCACGACGGAACGCAACGGCAGCAGCGTCGGTTCATACGTACTCTTCGGTCTGGGCGGCCTGTTCGCGCACCGCGGCGACGACATTCTCTTGAAAGCGGGCGCAATGTTCCACCTCGTGACCGAAACGACGCCGGGAGTCGCAGTTCTGCGATACGGCGCGCGTCCGGCCGAAATCGACGAAGCGCTGGTGTCGCAGCACAGCTAGCGGTTCGGAATCGCACTCCCAAAAGCGCCGCACGCGGCGCTTTTTTCTTTGCGCAATTTGTCCGTACCGCGCCGGCCTTATTCTCCGTACTGACGCGGATTCGGGATGGCGCGCATTTTTTTACGATCGGATCGTCCTCTCGATCTAAAGGAGATCCGAATGCGCAATTGGTCCTCGTTTTGTCTTTCCTTAGCCGCGGCCGCACTTTTCGTGTCGCATCCGGCATATGCCGCGCAGCATCATAAGGCGCATGCACGCGCCATGCACGTTCGTCTCGCACCGGCCGACGAGTATTTCGGCCGGCAAAAGATGAGCATCTTAGAAGTCGGCAACCGGCTCCGGGATATGGCGCGCCGGCTCCATGATGGCGGCGTTAGCGCGCAAGATATCGTGCACATCGCCCAAATGACCGACGACTCGATGCGCGACTGGCAACGCAAATACCCGGGCGATCCTTGGCTTCGCAAAGATCGCATGGCGCTCGCGCACATCTACGCCGCCGTGCGGCTGTTAAGGCACTGATACTTTCGGAGCAGACAAGCGGTGATCGAGGAGCGCGGCGCAGCCATCCGGCGAAGGCGCTCTCCCGTTGTTCATAGGGAGGGACTGCAATGAAAGTTCTGGCTGGTCTTTTGCTGGCTGTTGTTGTTATTTCAAGCCAAATCGCACGCGCAAGCACCGACCCGTCGTCTTCATCGTCCGAGACGCTCTATAAGCAGCTCGGCGGGTACGACGCGCTCGCAGCAGTAACCGATGATTTCATCCATCGGCTCGCGACCGATCCGAAACTGACGAAGTTCTTCGTTGGCGTCAGCGATGCGCACAAGGCGCGCATCCGCCAGATGTTTCTCGACTTTATGTGCGAGAAAACAGGTGGCCCGTGCATCTATGTCGGCGAGGACATGAAGAAAGTGCATACGGGTTTGAACATCACGGACGCCGACTGGGACGCGGCGGTGGCGGACCTGGGGCAAACCTTTGACAAGTTTCACGTCTCGCCCGAATTGCGGCAGAAGGTCGGCGATCTGCTCGGAAAGGTCAAGCCGGACGTCGTAATACCCGGCAAATAGTTGCCACGGCGTTGCTTATGGACTGAAGGCGCCGACCGCTTCCGGTTTCGTGAGAGCAAGCGGCTGCGGGCCGGCGCCGACCCTAGCCCTTGACCCCCAGGGACAGCTCGGAGTAGAATAACCCCTTGGCGCCGCACCTCTCTCGCGGCGTTGCTTCAGGGCGCTTTAGCCGTGCCCGGAAGTCCGGCCCTGCTCGCCGCGGGTGCCGAGTACGAGATGAGCGCGGTGCCTCCGGCGCCGTGCAGTCGAGGCGACGACACCGCTCTCGTTGAGCGGACAGGATAAACCGGCTCTGTCGTCCTGAGGTATCGAGGGATGGCCGAGCCTGTCGAGGCTAGTTTTGGCAGCTAAAAAACAAGCGAAGTCGCGGAAAAAACGCGAGTTCAAAAACGTTCAATCCGGCGTCGCGCATATCCACGCGTCGTTCAATAACACCATCGTGACGATGTCCGACAATCTGGGCAACGTCATCGCGTGGGCGTCCGCGGGTAACCTGGGCTTCAAAGGTTCGAAGAAGTCGACGCCGTTCGCCGCGCAGATGGCCGCGGAAGCAGTCGCGCGCAAAGCGATGGAACACGGCATGAAATCGACCGAAGTGCTCGTCAAAGGACCCGGCGCAGGTCGCGAGGCCGCGATTCGTTCGCTGCAGGCAGCCGGCCTGGAAATCACCCTCATTAAAGATGTAACGCCCATTCCGCACAACGGATGCCGTCCGCCGAAACGGCGCCGCGTCTAGTCCGCAGCCGCAAGAGAGAGTTATCTACTAGATGTCACGTTATATTGGACCCGTCTGCCGTCTGTGCCGTCGCGAAACGGCGGCGAGCAAGACCGGCGAAAAAATCAAACTGTTTCTCAAAGGTGACCGCTGCTTATCCAAAAAGTGCGCGGTCGAACGCCGCGGCACCGCGCCGGGTCAGAAGACGCAAGGCAAACAGCGTCAGAAGATTTCCGAGTATGGCCGCCAGCTGCGCGAGAAGCAGAAGATGCGCCGCTATTACGGCGTGCACGAAACGCAGTTCGAGAACTACTTTCGTGAAGCGGCGCGCGTTCCGGGTCAGACCGGCCGCACGTTCTTGCAACTGCTCGAGCGCCGTCTCGACAACGTCGTCTATCGTTTGAATCTCGCCAACAGCCGCGCGCAGGCGCGACAGCTGGTAACGCACCGTCACTTCCGCGTGAACGGCAAGATCGTCAACGTTCCGTCCTACATCACGAAGGCCGGCGACGTCATCACGATCGGCGAGCGCAGCAAGAAGTCGCCCGTGTTCGAAGCCAACTTCGAAGTGGCGAAGAATCGCCGCGCGCCCGAGTGGCTGGAATACAACGAAAGCGAGCAATCCGCCAAAGTTGTGCAGCTGCCGAGCCGCGAACAAATCGACACGCCGGTCGACGAGCAGCTGATCGTCGAATACTACTCGCGTTAATAACCCTTTCAGTGTCATCCTGACGCTTCGATACCTCAGCGCAGGGCTGCGTCGAAGGATGGCCGAGCTTGTCGAGGCCCGACACTGAATTCTCTGCCGTTAGGCGTCCGATCGTTGCGACAAGCGTAGCGGATAACGTAAACGGCGAAAAAGGACCATAAAAGAAAACCATGACCGTATTGGATACGCCTCAAGGCGCCGGCATCGAAGTTCGCGAGCGTCGCGACAACTATGCCAAGTTCGTCATCGAGCCGTTGGAGCGGGGCTTCGGCATTACGCTGGGCAACGCGCTGCGGCGCATTCTGCTCAGCTCGATCCCGGGCGCGGCAGTGACGTACATGAAGATCGACGGCGTTCTGCACGAGTTCTCGACAATCCCGGGAATCGTGGAAGACACGATTGCGTTGATGCTCAACCTCAAGGGTCTGCCGGTAAAACTCAACACCGACGAACCCAAGGTCCTCACGCTCAGCGTGAACGGTGAAAAAGAAGTCACCGCGGCGGATATTACGCCGGATGCAGACGTGGAAATTCTCGATCCGAACTACCACATCGCGACGCTGTCTTCGAAGACCGCGAAGCTCGCGATGGAAATCGGCATTGAGACCGGACGCGGATACGTTACCGCCGACCGTCAACGCAACGTCGAGCACATGATCGGACTCATCCCGCTCGATTCGATCTTCTCGCCGATTCGCAAAGTCAATTTCTCGGTCGACGACACGCGCGTCGGTCAGAACGTGGACTTCGACCGTCTCACCATCGAGATCGAAACGAACGGTTCGGTGACGCCCGACGAAGCGCTGTCGACGGCAGCGCAAATCATGCAAGAGCAGCTCGATCTGTTCGTCAACTTCACGAACGAAGAGAAGCCGTTGCCCCAAGCGCCGGCCAGCGAGTGGGACATTCCGGTCGAAACCCTCAATCTGTCCGTCCGTTCGTTCAACTGCCTGAAGCGTGCGGGCATCTCGAAGGTCTCGGAACTGCTCGACATGACGGAAGATGAGATCATCAAGATGCGCAACTTCGGCAAGAAGTCGCTGGACGAGATCAAGCAAGTTCTGGAAGAACGCGGCCTCTCGCTGCGTCAGTCGTAAGGATAGAACCACAAAGATGCCGCATCAAATCGCATACAAACGACTCTCGCGCACGGACGGGCACCGCAAGGCACTGCTGCGCAACCTTGCCACGTCGTTCTTCAAGCACGAGAAGATCGAGACGACGTCGACCAAGGCGAAGGAAATCAGCAAGGTCGTCGACCGCCTGATCACCACGGCGCGCCGCGGCGATCTGCATTCGCGCCGCCTGATCGCCGAGTATATTACGGAGCCGGCAGTCGTGAAGAAGCTCGTCGAGCAAATCGCGCCTGCGCTCAAAGATCGCAGCGGCGGTTACACGCGCATCACAAAATCGCGCGTTCGACCGGGCGATGCGGCGGAACTTTCGATTCTCGAACTTGTTCGATAAGAGTAATTAGGGCGTACTTCGGATGGAGTACGCCCCTTTACTTCGCCGCCTGATCGCGCGCGAAGATCTCACGCAGGAAGACGCAGCGTCCATGATCGGCGAGATCATGGACGGTTCATTTACGACTGTTCAAGCCGCCGGGCTGCTCGCGGCGCTCGCCTCCAAAGGCGAGGCATCCGATGAAGTCATTGGCGCCGCCCGCGCAATGCGTGATAGAAGTTTGCATGTCGAGCATGGATTGCCGATGGTCGTGGACGTGGTTGGAACCGGCGGCGATAACGCCAACACGATCAACGTTTCAACGATCGCGGCGCTCACCGTGGCCTCAGCAGGTCTTCCCGTCGCTAAACACGGCAACCGTGCTGCGTCGAGCGCGTGCGGCAGTGCCGACGTGCTGGAAGCGCAAGGCATGAGCATCGACGTTGGCCCGGAGCGCGCGGCAGAAATGCTCCGCGGGACCGGTTTCACGTTCATGTTTGCGCCGCGCTACCATCCCGCAATGAAGAACGTCGCCCCGGTACGGCGCGAGCTCGGCGTACGAACGATCTTTAACGTGCTTGGACCGCTCACCAATCCGGCGCGGGCCACGCACCAAGTCGTGGGCGTAGCTCGTGAAGAGCAGGTGCAAATGGTCGGCGACGCACTCCGGGGACTCGGGGTGAAGGCCGGCGCCGTCGTGCACGCCGGCAGCGGTATCGATGAGGTCGGCGGCGAAGGGCCGACGACCGTGTACGCGTTCGACGAGGGCGAGAGTAGACGCTGGACCCTCAATCCGGAAGAGTACGGAATACGCGCGCCGCTGGAATCTATCCGCGGCGGTTCCGTTGAAGCTTGCCGTGACGCTTTCGAACGCATTCTTTCCGGTGAAGAATCGCCGCGAGCCGACGTCGTCGCGCTCAATGCCGGAGTTGTTTTCTCTGTGTGCGCGCACACACGCGACCTGAAGGAGGGTATCGAATTGGCTCGCACGCTCCTACGCGAAGGCCGGGCGGCAGCGGTCTTCGAGCGTGCAAAGCAGTTCTCACATGGTTGATATATTGTCTCGCATCTACGATGCGAAAGCTGTTGTCAGCGCCCGCGACGAAGCGCAGGAGCCCTACGATATCGTCCGTGCTCACGCGCTTGCAAGCAAAAGGGACCGGCGCCCGTTTCTCGCCGCGTTGTGTGCCGCGCGCGGCCCTGCGCTGATCGGCGAGATCAAACGCGCGTCACCCTCGGCCGGACTCATCGCCCGAAACTTCGATCCTGCGACAATCGCGCACGTGTACGACAGTGCGAGCGTGGATTGCATCAGCGTTTTGACCGAGAGCGACCACTTTCTGGGGGAACTTGGGTTTCTCGAGGTTGCGCGCAAAAACAGCACGCGTCCGCTGCTTCGCAAAGATTTCCTGAGCACGCGATATCAAGTCGCCCAGTCTGCCGCGTACGGCGCCGACGCCGTTTTGCTGATCGTCGCCGGATTAACCGATGAGCAGTTGCGCGAATGCATGAGCGAAGCGGCCGCATACGATATGGACGTTTTGGTGGAAGTGCACGACGCGCAGGAACTCAAGCGTGCGTTGGCACTCGAAGCGAAGCTCGTCGGGATCAACAACCGGAATCTGCGTACGTTTGAAACGGACTTGGCCGTAAGCGAGTATTTGCTGCCGCAGGTCCCATGCGGCGTAACCGTCGTCAGCGAGAGCGGAATGCGCGAGCCGGAAGATATTCTGCGACTGCATACTGCAGGTGCGCGCGGTTTTCTGATCGGCGAGGCGCTGATGCGGGCGGAAGATCCCGCGGCCGCGATTCGCGCGCTCAAGTCGGCCGTGCACGCTCCGGCATAGCCGCTGCAGTGCAATGAGGACGCGGATCAAGTTCTGCGGATGCACGGACATGCAGGACGTCATGCTTGCCGTGCAAACCGGAGCCGATGCGATCGGGATGATTTTCGCTCCGTCGCCGCGACGCATCACCGAAAGCGCAGCAAGGCATATCGCAGAGCGGCTGCCTCCGTTTATCACGCCCGTGGGCGTGTTCGTGAATCCTTCACTCGACGACATCGCGCGAGCGCGCGCGATTTTTCCTGACCTGGTCGTGCAACTCCACGGCGATGAGACGCCGAGCTTTGTGTCGTCGATCGACGGCAAAGTGATTAAAACGATTCACGTGTCCGCCGAAGAGAAGGACGCAAACGCGGTCGAGCGGGCGGCCAACCTGCATCCTCGCGCTATTTTGCTCTTTGATTCGCAAGTGAACGGCGCTCGGGGCGGCACCGGCGTGAGCTTTCCATGGAAGCTGATCGCGCCAATCGCGCAGGAGCGGCAGATAATTGTCGGGGGCGGCCTCACGCCGGAGAACGTGGCGAGCTGCGTGCGAGCGGTACGGCCGTTCGGTGTGGACGTACGCAGCGGTATCGAAACCGATCATCGCAAGGATTCGCAAAAGATGCGCGCATTCGTACAAGCGGTCAAAGAGAGCGATGCAGCCTGATTCCCGCGGTTACTTCGGAGAGTTCGGAGGCCGGTTCGTTCCCGAAGTTCTGATCGCCGCACTGGCGGAGCTCGAGGTTGAGGTCGAGCGGGCGTTCGCCGATTCCGCATTTTGGGACGAATACCACGCGATCTTGCGCGATTTTGTCGGGCGTCCGTCTCCCCTGTACCGGGCGCAGCGATATACGGCGGATATTTCGCGCGTTCCGCTGGCGCTGAAGCGTGAAGACGTCAACCACACCGGCGCGCATAAGATCAACAACACAGTAGGCCAAGCGCTGCTCGCACGCCGGATGGGGAAGAAACGCATCATCGCCGAAACGGGCGCCGGGCAGCACGGCGTCGCTACGGCGACAGTCGGCGCGAAGTTCGGCATTCCGGTCGATGTGTACATGGGCGCGCTCGACGTTCAGCGCCAAGCGCTCAACGTCTATATCATGCAGCTGCTTGGCGCCACGGTTCATTCGGTCAGCGGCGGAACGCAAACGCTTAAGGACGCGACGAACGAGGCGTTCCGCCAGTGGGCAGCGCGCGTCGAAGATACATTCTACGTTATCGGTAGCGTAGTTGGCGCGCATCCCTATCCGTATATGGTGCGCGAATTTCAGAAAGTGATCGGCACGGAAGCCCGCAAGCAGTGTTTGGAGCAGTTCGGCCGTTTACCGAGCGACGTCGTTGCGTGCGTCGGCGGCGGAAGCAACGCAATGGGGATTTTTGCGGGGTTTATCGATGACGCGGACGTGCGTTTATGGGGCGTCGAAGCGGCCGGTGAGGGAATTACCAGTGGACGCACTGCCGCAGCAATTACAGCCGGAAGCGTGGGCGTGCTTCACGGCTCGCGCTCGTATTTACTTCAAACAGAGCACGGGCAGGTCGTCGAAACTCACTCCGTCAGCGCCGGGCTCGATTATCCGGGCGTTGGTCCGGAGCACGCATATCTCAAAACGAAAGGACGCGCAACATACGTTCCGATTACGGATGCGGAAGCACTCGACGCGTTCTTCGCGTTCGCAAAGAGCGAAGGCATCATTCCGGCGCTTGAAAGCGCGCACGCGATTGCATTTGCGCGAAAGCTTTCGCAAGAGCGCGGCTCCGGCGACTTCATTCTCGTAAATCTGAGCGGCCGCGGCGACAAAGACATCAATCAAGTGAGAGACATGAAGCGTTGAACGCTATTGGAAACGATGAACAGCGTTGTCATCCTGAGCTTGTCGAAGGGCGACTGAGCTTGTCGAGGTCACTCTCCTCAATCTTCGAAAAGCGCAAATGCGCCTTCATCCCCTACCTCATGGCCGGCGATCCGGATATCGATACGACGCGAGATCTCATACGCGCCGTCACAGACGCCGGTGCAGACGCGATCGAACTGGGCGTTCCCTACGGCGACCCGCTGGCAGATGGCCCGACGATTGCCGCTGCCGGGGTTCGAGCACTACGGGGAGGCACGCGCATCGCCGACGTGTTGCAGCTTGTGCGAGATACCGCATCGTCTGCGCCGCCGATCGTCCTTTTCACGTATTTCAATCCCGTGTACCGGTACGGCATCGATCGCTTTGCGCGTGACGCTGCGAATGCAGGAGCATCCGGCGCAATCGTTCCCGATATTGCGCTGGAAGAAGGCCAGGCGCTGCGGGAAGTACTCGAAGCACATGGTCTTGACATGCCGCTCTTGGTTGCGCCGTCAACATCGCGCGAACGCGCGGCCCGTATCGCGCAAGTGTCCACAGGTTTCGTGTACGTCGTTTCCCGTTTAGGCGTTACGGGTGCAGCCGATGCTCCGGATTTTTCACCACTGCACGGTCAAGTAGCAATGCTTCGAAAACTGACCGATAAGCCGCTGGCGGTCGGCTTTGGGATTAGTAGACCGGAGCACGTGCGCGAAGTACGCAGCCTGGTTGATGGGGTCATTGTCGGCAGCGCGCTCATCGATGCGTATGCCGGTACGCGGGGCGACGCGGCCGCAAAGCGCGTACGCGAATTTCTTGCCCCGTTGGCAAGCTGCACCCTTTAGATTTCTAAATTCTTCGTCATCAGTATTGTGTCCCAAACCTCGCCGGTTTGACGCGTGACGTCGTCGGGGTAATAATCGCGCGCTTCGAATCCATACTTGCGGTAAAGCGCAATTGCTCTGTTGTTGTGTGCAAACACGAGCAGGCTCACGTCGCGTAAGCCCTGCTCGCGCGCCCATTGTAAAGCGGTGAGGAGCAACGTTTCTCCAATCCCGCGTCCGCGGTGCTGCTCGTCAACCAGCATTCCAATGACGTAGCCGTACTCGTCGTGCGGATGAATCCCAATATAGCCTACGGCGCGATCGCGATCCAAAGCAACAAATACCGCGCCCCATGTGCCCGCGAGCACGCGTTGCCAGCCTTCAATATAGTGTTGGTGACTGAAGCCCGGTTCGGTGCCGATCCATCTGCGTTCGGCTGCAACGGACTCGAAGAGCGCGATAATATCGTCGAAGTCACGCTCTTCGAGTTCGCGGATAGCGACGCCAGACTGTTGCGGCGGCAGCATCCGCCTAGGACTTCACCGGCGCCGTGATGGGCTGCATCATTCCAAAGACGTTGCCGTCCGGATCTTGCGCGTACTGTAGATAGCCGATGTTGGGAATGGTGAGTTTTTCGCCGACGAGCGTGCCGCCCAACTCTTGTACGCGACGCGTCGAGCCATCTACGTCTTCCACGTTTACCGTGTTAATGACGCGGTCGAACGGACCGCCGCGACGCATGATCCCGCCGTTGATGCCGGGTTCGCCCTCGCCCGTATCGACCAGCCAGTATTCCTGCGGCCCGTCCCACTTTTGGATTTGCCACCCGAACGCCGAGGTGTAGAACCGGGCTGCGCTTTCCGGATCCTCGGATGGAATTTCGAAATGAACTACGCGAGATGCCATAAACTCAGGGCCTCCGTTACATCGAGAGGCCCTCAGTGTACCGCTGAAACTCTAAGAAGAGATGAAGGGCGTTTAAACCGCCGCTGCGGTAGTTCCCAGCCCGAAGCGTTTATCGGCGTCGTCGGCGATGTACGCGCCGATGGCCAAGGACGATGTAGCCGCAGGTGAGGGTGCATTTCGCACGTGCACGACGCCTTCCGAGCCCTCGAACACGAAATCGTCGACCATCGAGCCGTCCGCGTTCATCGCTTGCGCGCGCACCCCCGATGGACCGGCCAGAGTATCTTCCACCCGCAGCTCCGGGATGTAGCGTTGCAGCGCCTTCACGTACGCCGAGCGGACGACGTCGCGATACATCTCACCCATGCCAATCGACATGTACTTGCCCGCAAGCTTGATGAAACCGGGGTACGTGAGCGACTCGAAGAGATCGCCGGGCTTGATCGTGGAGAAGTTGTAGCCTTCACGCGCAAACGCGAGCACTGCGTTGGGACCAAGCCAAATATCGCCGTTCATCCGCGGCGTAAAGTGTACGCCTAAGAAGGGGAACGACGGATCCGGAACAGGATAAATATTGCCTTTGACCAGATACCGTTTCTCCGGTTTGAGAATGAGATAGTCGCCGCGAAACGGCACGATTTTCGGATCGCCTTTGCCACCGGTCATTTTTGCCAAGCGGTCCGATTGCAGTCCCCCACACGTAATGACGAAACGCGCATCCACGTCGCCGCCTTTGCTCGTAACGTGCGTGACGCCGCCCTTGCGATCGATTGCCGTAACGGGGCGGCCCGTAAGAATCTCGCCGCCCATCTCGCGAATGTCGTCTGCGTAAGAACGCGAGACTTGGCCGTAGTCGACGATGCCCGTGACGGGCGAAAAAATGGCCTTGATTCCACGGCAATGCGGTTCGCGCTCGGCGATGCCGTCCGCATCGAGCATCTCGAGGTTCTCAATGCCGTTTGCTTGTCCGCGCTCCCAGAGATTTTGCAACCGCGGAAGTTCCGATTCATCCGTCGCGACGATCAGCTTGCCGACCTGTTTGTACTCGATGCCCTTGGAATCGCAGTATTGCCAGAGCGCACGACGGCCTTCGGTACAAAGGCGAGCCTTGAGCGATCCGGGCGTGTAGTAAATGCCGGAATGAATAACGCCGCTGTTGTGCCCGGTCTGGTGCTGACTGACGGCCGCTTCCTTTTCCAGCACGGCCAGCTTTAGATGCGGATGGCGGCGCAGCAATTCCCGGCCGGTGGCGAGGCCCACGATTCCGCCCCCGACGATCGCGATGTCGTACGTCATAGCGCGGACATTTTCTCACGCTCAAAGCAAGGCCGCTAGGGGGAACGTCGTAACCCAGGAGCGGGGGTCCTGGGTTAAGATAGGGGCCGAACCCATTAAAGGAGATTTTTTAAACTTGAGCACGACTGCCGCACGCATCGCGCCGTTTTCGAACGAGCAAATCAAGACCTTTACGAATCCCGCGGACGTCGCGGCCATGCAGGCCGCGCTGGCCTCGGTGAAGGCGAGTTTCGAAACGCGTTACCCGCTGGTTATCGACGGCGAGCGCATTCAAACCGAGAAAACGATCCCGTCGATCAATCCCGCCGATCCGAGCGAGGTCGTGGGCGAGATTTCCGCGGCATCTTTGGAGCAAGCCAACCGCGCAATTGAAGTCGCGCACCGCCGCTTTCAAACTTGGAAGAACACGAGTGCCGAAGAGCGCGCGAATTTGCTTTTCAAAGCGGCCGAGCTGGTACGCGAGCGGCGCTTTCACTTCAACGCCGTGCTTGTGTATGAAGTCGGTAAGAGCTGGGTCGAAGCCGATGCAGATACGGCCGAGGCGATCGATTTTCTCGAATTCTACGGGCGTGAAGCGCTGCGATATGCGGACAAACAACCCGTAACGCCGATTCCAGGCGAAGAGAACGAACTGCGTTACATTCCGCTGGGTGTCGGCGTCGTGATTCCTCCGTGGAACTTCGCGTTCGCGATTATGGCCGGCATGACGTCGGCTGCCCTCGTTACGGGAAATACGGTCGTCCTCAAACCCTCGAGCGATTCGGCAGTCATCGCGGCGTGGTTTGTCGATCTGCTGCACGAAGTCGGCGTGCCCGCCGGCGTGGTGAATTTCGTGCCCGGGAACGGCAGCGTAATCGGCGATGCGATCGTGGAGCATCCGCTCACGCGTTTCATTTCGTTCACCGGCAGCAAGGAAGTGGGCCTGCGCGTAAATGAGCGCGCTGCGAAGACGCAGCCCGGACAGAAGTGGATAAAGCGCGTTATTGCCGAGATGGGCGGCAAAGACTCGATCGTCGTCGCCGCGGATGCCGACATCGATGCGTCGGTTGACGCCGTTGCCGTCTCGGCGTTTGGTTTCCAAGGGCAAAAGTGCTCGGCGTGCTCGCGCGCTATTATCGATGAGAAAATCTACGATGAATTCGTCGAGAAGCTCAAAGCGCGCGTGGCGAAGATTACGATCGGTGATACGGCGGATAAGTCGAAATATATGGGACCGGTAATCAACGAGCGCGCGCTCAAGTCGATTCAGAAGTATATCGAGATCGGCAAGAGCGAAGGCCGGCTGCTGTACGGCGGTAACAAGACCGGCGAGAAGGGCTATTTCCTGGAGCCAACCGTTATCGTCGACGTCGCGCCCGACGCCGTCATCGCGCAGGAAGAGATCTTCGGGCCGGTGCTCGCAGTGATCAAAGCGCGCGATTACGACCATGCGCTCGAGATTGCCAATAATACGGAGTTCGGCCTGACGGGCGCGGTCTTTACGAAGGACGAGCAGAAGATCGAGCGCGCAAAGAACGAGTTCTTCGTCGGCAATCTTTACCTCAACCGTAAGTGTACCGGTGCGCTCGTAGGCGGACATCCCTTCGGCGGATTCAACATGTCGGGCACCGACAGTAAAGCCGGGGGGCACGATTACCTGCTGCTCTTCCAGCAAGCCAAGTCGATTTCGAGAAAAATCAGCTAGGCCAAAGTTTCGTTGAAGCTAAGAGGCCGCTTCTGCCCAGGCCTTTGGGCGCGGGGCGCAAAAGAAGCGGCCCCATGCTCGCGGCCATTGGTGCGCGCTTTGCGCTGCAAGGTCATTATATTTCGGCGGAACGGTACGACGGCGGCCACATCAACGACACGTATTTCGCAACGTACCGCGACGGCAGCGTCATCCGGCGGTACGTGCATCAGCGCATCAACACCAACGTCTTTCCGAACGCGCTTGAAGTCAATCAAAATATCGCGCGTGTAACGCGCCATATTCGCGAGAAATTCCGGCTAAGCGGCATCGCCGACATCGAGCGGCGGGTGCTGCAACTCGTGCCCACCGTCGACGGCGCACACGTGTACGTCACCACCGAGGGCGAATACTGGCGCACCTACGGATACATCGAGAAAACCGTGCCGCGCATGCGGGTGCAAACGCCTGCCGATGCCTTCGCCGCGGCGCGCGCATTCGGTGAGTTCTCCGCTTTGCTCGCCGATTTACCGGCCGCTTCGGTCCACGAGACCATTCGCGCATTTCACGACACGCCGGCGCGTTTGAGTGCGCTCGAGCACGCCATAGATACGGACACGTGCAATCGCGCCGCAGGCGCCAAGAAAGAAATTGCCGACGCAATGCGGTTGAAATACTTGGCCTGCGCGCTGATCGACGTTGCAAAAACGGCGCAATTGCCGCTCCGGGTGGTCCATAACGACTCCAAGATCACAAACGTGCTATTCGATGAAAGCACCGGCGAGGCAGTCTGTATCGTCGATCTCGACACGGTTATGCCGGGGCTGACGCTGTTCGATGTCGGCGAACTCGTACGCACCGCGGCAACGCGTGCCGCCGAAGACGAGGCAGACCCGGAAAAGGTCTACGTCGATGGTGAATTCTTTGAAGCGGTAGCGGCGGGTTTTCTGAGCGGATCCGGGACGCTGTGCTGCCGTGCCGAGCGCGATGCGTTCGTAACCGCCGGCAAAGTGTTGGCATTCGAGAACGGCGTTCGCTTCCTCGCCGATCACTTGAACGGCGACACGTACTTCCGTATTCACCGCGCGAACCAAAACCTCGATCGCGCACGCGCGCAATTTGCGATCGTTGCGTCGCTGGAAAAACAAGAAGAGGACCTGCGCCGCCGCTTGGATGCCGTGACCCGCGCGGCGTAACAGCCCTCTCATGGCCGGAGATCTGTTCTTATTGCCGCGCGCGGATCGCCGCGTCCGCCTTGGGCACGCGTGGGTATTCAGCAATGAAGTCGACGTCGGGCGTTCTCCGCTCGCGCAATACGGGCCCGGCGATCTGGCCGTCGTTCGCGATGCGTATGGAAAGCCGGTCGGGACGGCATACGTCAATCCCGGAGCGTTGATTTGCGCGCGCATTCTCACGAGCGATGCGAAAGCCGTAATCGACCGCGCATGGTGGACTTCGCGTCTGAGACGCGCGCTTTCGCTGCGTGACAGCCTTTATGCTGCGCCCTACTACCGCGCAGTATACGGCGAGTCCGACGGCTGCCCGGGCCTGGTCGTGGACCGTTATGGCGACGTACTCGTCGCGCAACTGAATACCGCCGGCATCGTGAAGATGCGCCAGACGATTCTCGACGTGCTGCAAAAGCTCACGAGCGCGAGCGGTATTCTGGTTCGAAGCGCGGGCTCCGTGCGGCAAATCGAGGGCATCGATGAATTCGATGCAACGGTCGGCGACGTGCCCGAAGTCGCGGATGTCCGTGAGGAGAACGCCGTATTTTCAGCGCCGCTGCGCAAAGGGCAGAAGACCGGATATTTCTTCGATCAACGCGATAACCGCTCGCGCCTCGAGCGCTACGTCCGAGGCAAATCGGTACTCGATATGTATTCGTATATCGGGTCGTGGGGCGTTCGCGCCGCGCGTTTTGGCGCGACACAGGTGACATGCTCGGACAGCTCGCAGCTCGCGCTGGACTTCGCACAAGAGAACGCGGCACGCAACCGCGTGCGAATCGAAACGTGCCGGGGCGACGCGCTCGAGGTCCTTTCTTCGTTCGCCGGTGAGGGGCGCAAGTTTGACGTTGTCATCGTGGACCCGCCGGCGCTCATCAAACGGCGCAAGGACGTTCCGGCGGGACAATCGATGTACGAGCGGTTAAACCGTCTTGCGCTCGCAGTGCTATCTGCCGATGGCGTACTCGTCTCGTGTTCGTGTTCGCATCATCTGGAGCCGGCGATGTTGCAGCGCGCGATTCTTGGCGCCGGCAAAGACGCGGGGCGGCGAGTCCAAATTTTGGAACGGCACGCGCATGCGCCCGATCACCCGATTCATCCGGCCATGCCGGAAACAGAGTATCTGAAGGCGTTCTTTGTGCGCGCGTAGCTCGTTGCCGGTTTTAAGTCCGCGGAAAATAGCGGTCAAACACGTCCGCGACGACGCGATAACACTCGCACGCCGAACTTTCTAAGCCCGCGCGGTCGACTACGGTGATGCGCCCCCGTGAATATCTAATGAATCCCGCTTTCTGCAGGGAACCTGCAGCGATCGAAACCGATGGCCGGTGCACGCCGAGCATCGTTGCCAGGATCTCTTGCGTCAGCGTAAACTGCGCAGAATGTACGCGATCCTGCACGAGCAGCAGCCACCGCGCGCAACGCTCGTCCACGGGGTGCAGCAGATTGCAGGCGGCGGATTGAGCGGTGAGTGTCATCAAACAATGTGCGTAAAGCAGCGCCGCCCGCCTGAGCTCTTCATGCCTTTGCGCCAACGTCAGGAAGTCTTCCGCGGTCATCGAGTAAAAAGTGCCGGGAACCTGGCAGGTCACGCGCTGTGCCAGGCGCTTCGCGCCCAGCAAAAGATCGAGACCGAAAAAGCCGTCGCTGCCTGCCGTGTACGATTCCGCGACCGAACCTTCTTGCATCGGCCCGACAACCGAAATGACGCCGTCGACCGGAAAATACACGTGCGTAATCGGTGTGTCTTCTTCGAGCAATAGACGATTCGGCGCGAAGGTTTCACGCTGCGTAGAGCGCGCGACATCGTCGCGAACGTGCGGCGGAAGAGCCGCCAACACGCGATTTGTCCACAGATCGGCCACGAGCGCCACCTGTGGCGCTGCGTTCGGTTGCGAACAGACCGTTCCCTTATTTTTCCGCTACTGCTTACTTATGCGCCGGGATATTTCCGAAGCGGAGCTCTCCGCTATTTTAGACAGGACGAATCTCATAGAGCTCGATTCCGACGGCGATTGGTCGCGGTATCGCTGGGATTGCGGGTGCAGAGGGGTGCGCTTCTTTACATCCGATCTCTGCAGCATGTCGTGGTGCGGCATCCACGATCCGGAGTGCCGTTAGCCCGGTGAGCTAGCGGGCTGCTGGAGCGTTACGGTAATCGCGCCGGATAGAACGAGCGCACCACCAGCGAGCAGACCCCACGTAATCGCGTCACCGAAAAAGATCACGCCGCAGAGTGAGCCGACAATCGGCTCGATATTGACGAAAACGCCCGCGTGCGACGGTTCGACATGCTGCAGTCCGGCATTCCACGAAAGCGTGCTGACGATGGTGCCGAGGATGGCCGAACCGATGACCGGCAGCCATGCTACGAGCGGGTAGTTGCGAACGAGATCGTGCGGATGCGTGCTCGATTCGATTGCGGTGAGTATGCACGTGCCTATTACAAGCATCAGAGCCGTCGACGGTATGGTCGGTAAGTCCGAGAGATAACGCTTTGTAAAAAGCACCCACGAAATACCGGAAACCAGGGAGAGTAGTACCAGAAGATCGCCGCACGTGCTCGCTCCACGGCTAGGCTTGAGGGAAACGAGGACCGCACCGCACACCGATAATACAATTGCAATCGCGCTAGTGCGGTCCGGCCAGCGCCGCAATGTTAGCCCGGATCCGATCGCGAGCATGGCCGGAACCGTGGCAACCATGAGTGCAGCATGACTCACGCTCGTGCGTGCGAGGCCTTCGAACTGAATGATGAACTGTATCGGAACGAACAGCACCGCAGCAATCGTCAGCAGTGCAAGACGCCGTCGCGTAAACAGCTCGCGTGCTGCGCGTGCAAACAGCAGCGGAGTCAGGAATGCGCTCGCAATGATGAAACGCCAGGTTATCATTGCTTCGACCGGCATGTGGAGCAACGCCACTTTTCCGAATGGAAAACCGAGTGCCCAGCAAACGGCCGCGCAAGCAAGCGCAGCATATGCGTACAGCGGTTTATCTGCGCGCACGCAATTATTCCGTTACGTCAAAATGCTCTACGTGCTCGGGGAAGTCGAGCAAATAGTGTCCATCTTCCGGATAATACCGCGCACGAGAGATATCGTGACCGGCAAATGCGGTTATAGAGTCGAGGTCGCTCCACAGTGATACTGTGACCACGTGCGCAACGTCGCCGTCCGTGCGCGTCAGCATGTATGCACCGCAGTTTCCGGGCGTTTTGCGATAGTCCGCCAAGCCGGTCGCTGCGATATACGCGCGGTAAGGTTCAACGTCGCTTGCCCGGACGCGGCCACGCCAAATGCGCGCTATCATTCCGGCGTACGGCAACAGATCTCGATTTTGTTGCCGGCAACGTCTTCAAAGAACGTCGCATAGTAATTTGGACTATATTCGGGCTGCAGAGCGGGTGGCTCGAACGCACGAGCGCCGGCGCCCTGTGCGATGGCCGCGTAGCGATCCACCTCCGCACGGCTCTGCGCGGCAAAAGCGATGCGCGTGTCGCTGGGCTCGTGCGCGGGGTCTTCGACAAGCCATAGAAACGGTTCGCCGCCCGTCTCCGCGGGCTGGTGATAGCCCGCGGATTCGTCGTCGGCATTGATTCGGCTACAGCCCATCGCCGGCAAGAGCGCGTCGTACAGCGGTCTTGTCGCGGCGAGGTTTCTTACCCGCAGGTCGATGTGATCGAAGAGCATGGTTCTTTCCTGTGGTTGGGCTAGATGGAGCGTCTAAAGGACGCGCGAGATAGGCAGTTGCAAGCCCGCCTCGCGCATGAACGGGTCGTCCGGCCGGCGGACGGGCATCCGCAGGCGCAACTCGACATAGTCGAAGACGATGGGGACGCAGCGATTTACACTCATTTGGGGTTGACCTTTTTGTGCGAAAGGCTACCGTACAGTAACCTACAATCATGGTACGCTGGTGATGGTAACTTGTCAACCCGTTTTGATGGTGTTACTATTATCCCCAGATGGCTAACAGTACGGCGCCCGGCAGACTCGAGATCGTCCGGTCGTTAGTCAATACGATCGAACCCGACCACGAGACCGATTTATTGCAAGCGAACGGGGATTTGCCGCGCTGGTGCCGTGAAACCGGATTCTGTCCCGACGTAGATGAGACTGGCTTGGCCACCCTTCGCCGCTTTCGCGAAGCACTTCGCGATGTGCTCGAGTCAAACTCGGGTCCGGGAGATCAAACGCAGCATTGGCAGGCTCTGCAACCGTTCTCGGACCGCACCTGTTATACGATCCGAATTCCGCAACCAGGGGAGCTCACGCTCGAAGCGCAAGGCTCGGGCGCCCAAGCCGCGATAGGCGCCGTACTCGCAATCGTGTACGATGCGATACGCGAGGGTACGTGGCAGCGTCTCAAAGCATGCCGAAAACACAGTTGCAGATGGGCGTTTTACGATCGCTCGAAGAACGGTTCGGGTGCCTGGTGCAGCATGCGAGTCTGTGGAAACCGCGCGAAAGCAGAGCGCCGGCGCGCGCGTGGAAAAGCGCAGTAAGCCGACGAAAGTCGGCCTGAAAAGACTCCACAAGTTTTCTGCGCGATACGGTTGACAGCCGATACCCAGCGCGGTATGATGCTCGTCGTGACTCCGGTGCCTGCCACGAAAAGTGAGGCCGCGAGGTCCGAACTGCAGAGGTTCGGCGTCGGTGTTCGTTCCTTGAAAACTGAACAGTGCAGTAGCGCATAAGTCTGTGGGTCTCTAACTTCAGACAAAGCGCCGAAAGGCGTTTTTTGTTTGCAGTTCTGGAGATTTTTACTCAGATAGAAGAGGGCTCCGTTCCACCGGTCCCTTGGAAGTCTGAGCGTACAAACTTTGTGACTAGAGCCGGTTCGACAGGCTCACCATGACAAGTGGGGAGACTATCGGATTGGCTTGGATAGATTCGCAATCTATCCTTATATAGTCAGCGATAATTTAGAGCCAACAACAAGGCTCCATAAGATTTTTTATGGAGAGTTTGATCCTGGCTCAGGACTAACGCTGGCGGCGTGCCTAACACATGCAAGTCGAGCGGGGTAGCAATACCCAGCGGCAGACGGGTGAGTAACACGTAGTCAACCT
>Ga0070739_10001076_pt1 | contig 43743 bp, 35 predicted proteins | sample Coa_R1_7_FD_66445 | JGI IMG/M metagenome (GOLD analysis project Ga0070739, IMG submission 66445) | Surface soil microbial communities from Centralia Pennsylvania, which are recovering from an underground coalmine fire - Coalmine... | ecosystem: Environmental > Terrestrial > Soil > Unclassified ...
GGCTGGGAGGCCGTCACCGACACCGAGGTGCCCGAGGTGACGTGCACCAGCTGGGCCCCGGTGCTGGCGTCGTAGATCGACATGCCGTAGGGGCTGGGGCCGACGTCCTGGTTGGCGGTGGCGGTGAGCTTGACGGTCGCCCCTGTCGCCGGGGAGGTGGTGCTGGCCGACAGCGCCACGGCATAGCCCTGGAGAGACTCGGTGTAGGTGTACTCGTCGGCCACGCCGGTGGCGCTGATCCCCCCGGGCCCCTTGACGGTGACGTCGACGGTGCCGGAGCCCGCCGGGGCCGTCGCCGTCGCTGAGGTGGCCGACACGACGGTCACAGCGGTCCCCGCCGTGGCGCCGAAGCTGACGGTGTCACCGCCGGCGAAGTTGGCCCCGGTGATGGTCACGTTGGTCCCACCGGCGTAGGGGCCGGATATCGGGCTCACGCCGTTCACCGCCGGCACCGGACCGCAGCCGCCGGACGGACAGGCCCAGGTGACCACCTTGGGCGCCGACACCGCCTCGACCGGTGGATACCCTTGGCTGTCGATCTGGGCGACGTAGCGCTGCTGGGCGGCGCCGGCCGGCTGGGAGACCGTGGTGGACAGCGTCGTGCCCGAGCCGGTGTGGGCCAGCACCACGCCGTTGCTGGCGTCGACGATCGAGATCCCGTACGGAGTCGGGCCGACGTCCTGGTTGGCGGTGGCGGTCAGGATGGCCGATGACCCCGGGGCCGGGGAGGTCGTGCTGGCCGCCAGGGTTGCGCTGTAGCCCTTGAGGGACGAGGTGTAGGTGAACTCGTCACCGCTGCCCATGGCGCTGTAGCCGGCCGGGCTGTGGACAACCACGTCCACGGTGCCCGAGCCCGCCGGGGCCGTCGCCGTCGTGGAGGTGGCTGACCCGACAGTCACCGACGTCGCCGGCCTGGTCCCGAAAGTGACGGTGTCCCCGGCGGCGAAGCCGGAGCCGGTGATCGTGACCGGCGTGCCCCCGCTGCCCGATCCCGACACCGGGGCGACCGACGCGACCGAGGGCACCGCCCCGGCGGTGTTGGCGCAGCCGACGGTCCCGGTGTCGGGGGTCTTGCCTGCGACCGTCTGGAACCCGTAATCGAGGCTGGTCGAGTGCAGGGTCAGCTTGAGCACCCCGAAGTCCGAGGCGTCCTGGGCGGCCAGGGCGTTGGACGCGGTCACCACTGTGCCGGTGAGGTTGACGCCCCCGCTGCCGACCACGAACTCCGACGTGCCTCCGGCGGCCGCCATCCCGTTGGGACCCATGGGACCGAAGTGCTCGTAGTTGTGGTCGTGGCCGTTGACCACGGCGGTCACCCGGGCGGCGACGGCGTCCTGCCAGAGGGCGGCGTAGTCGGGCTGGTCGCCCAGCGGCCCGTCGGACCAGCGGGGCTCGTGCCAGTAGGCCAGGATGCACTTGCCGGCGTTGGCCGTCAGGTCGGAGCGGAGCCAGCTCTCCTCGGGCGAGCCGTAACCGCAGCCGCCGACGGCCGCGCACTCGCTGTCGAGGGCGATCACGTGCCAGGTCCCGGCGTTGACGGCGACGTTGTAGCTGTACCAGTCCGAGGTCGGGCCGGTCACCGAGGACGGCAGCTCGTTCAGGCCTGAGGGACCGAAGTTCTGGAAGTAGGTGGACGGGTAGCCGGTGCCGACGTTGTTGTCGTTGACGTCTCCATACTCCTGGTTGCCCGGTACGGGATGGATGTTGGCGTTGGGCACTGGGCCGCCATGGGTGCTGGCCAAGTTGCCCCATGACTGGCCGTAGCTGGTCTGGAAGTACGACAGCGGCGGGACCACGCCCTGGGTGGCGTCATAGTCGTACTGGGTGTCGCCGGCGATGGCCAAGTACTGAGGAGCCATGGCCTTCACCTCGTTAGCGGTGGCCGCCATCTGGCAGTAGGAGGTCGTGCCGGCCCCCCCGTTGAAGTTGGGGTCGTCGGTGCCGCAGGCCACGTCGCCGGTTATCGCCATGACCGGATCGGCGGTAACGGCAGCCGCTCGCGACAATGCCGGCCCCAGGGGCCCGGAAAGGCCCAGCACCCCCAAGGCGCCGGCCAGCCCCACGCCCGCCAGCCGCCGACCCGACGGCCGTCGGCCAAGCCTGTCCTGAAGATCGCCTCCGGCCCTCATGGCGCCTCCGCCCTTATCGATGGTGGTGCTCCGGAGCCGATGACGGCCCGGTCGACGTTGACCGCTCGTGGTCGCTCGGCGGTCATCGTGACTAGGCCGCCACCGGTTCCCCGGTCGCCGAGCCGGTCTCCTCCGCTGACGCGTCGGCCTCGGCCGACAGTCCCAACGACGCGCCAGTCAGACCTGCCAGGACCCAGAACGGCTCAGCCAGGCCCCCGGAGGAGAAGTAGGGAAAGATGGCATTCATCGGAATCAGCAGCAGCACGCACACCGCCAGGCAGCGGCCCAGTGCCCGACCGGTCCGGTCGGTGCCCCTTCCCCGCCCCAGGTCGGCTCCCCGCCGGTAGAGGGCCCACATCAGGCCTCCGTAGGTGCCGAGCACGACTATGCCCCCCTCCATGAGCAGGGTCACGTACTGGGACTCGGTGAAGGTCCAGGTGATCCTGGAGGGAAGATCAGGGCCCCATCCGGTCAGGGGGCGTTCGGCGATGGCGGGGAAGTACTGCTGAGTCCACACCTCGGTGCGGTACTGGATCGTTTGCGGGACCAGCGACGAGCGGGAGTCGCCCGTGGCCCGGTAGAACTGGGTGTCGAGCCGGCTCCCGAGGTAGGAGCCGAAGGTGACAGCGATGATGGCCGCCCCGAGGAACATCCAGCGCCCCATGTTCGCCAGCCGGCCGTAGCGGGCGCCGAGAATCAGGCCCCCGACTACGGCACAGGAGATGGCCGAGAGCTCGGCCGACAGCACCAGGCCGACCGCAGCCAGCAGCAGTATCGCCGCCAGCCGGCTCCTGGCCATGGGACTGCGGTCCTCGAGCAGCAGAACCGCCCCGACCATCAAGATGATGAACAGGTATCCGGCCAGGGGGGTCCAGTGGTTGAACGGGCCGGTCGCTCGAGCGAAGAAGTGGTAGGCGTAGCTGTTGAACACGTCCCCGCCGGTGATGTTGGCGATAAGGCGCTGGACCGGACCGAAGCGCACCTGCTGCAGGAGCGCCAGCACTGACACGGGCACGCTCGACCACAGCAGGATGGCCAGAGCGCACCGGCGCTGGACCGGACCGGGCAGGCCCACCACCACCGCCCGGTAGAGGAGCACGAATTGGAACGGCCCGGCCATCACCTCGAACGACGACAGGGTCAGCTGCTGGTGGAGAAGGCTGATGTTGAGCAGCCCCATGGCCAGCCACGACGACGCCCAGGCGAACAGCAACCAATCGACGGACCGCCAGCGAGGCAGCAGGGTGCGGTCGGCAGCGGCGAGGACGGTCAACCCGATCCCGAAGACCATGGCCTCGCTGAGGCGCAGGTTCGGGATGGGGAAGCCCCGCCGCAGGCCCGAGGTGATCGGTACCAGCCCGACCAGGGCGTAGGCGCCGAGGGAAGGTCGTCGGAGGACGGCGACCCCGCCTGCGACCGAAATGGCCAGAGCCACCGCCATCGAGGGGCGGCGCGGGGCCGAGGCTCCGACCACCGTGCTGCCGGCGATGGTGACCGCCAGAACCAGGAACCAGGTGGGCCGCCGCTGCAGCCAGCCGGCCTCAGCCCGCGGCAGGGGAACGGCGACCCGCCGCCGGCGAGACCGTCTGAGGGTCAGGGTGGGGTGCGCCATGAGGAGACTCGGCATTGGGGGCTCGTCCGTAGGACCGTCAGGCCCGGGGGCGGTCGGGGCCGTTGCCCCGCCGCTGTCCGATGACGCGGCTGGCCGACATGGTCGACGCGCCGGCGGTAGCCAGCCTCGGGTTGGCCGGGCGGGTCGTGGTCCGCTTGGGCCAGGTGGCCGGCAGGGCGGCGGGGGCGGGGGCGTGCTGGGTCGGGGCGCCGATCACGAAGGCCCATACCGGTCGGAGACCCAGAGCCTCGAGGTTGTCCACGGCCGTCATGACCTCACGAAGACGGCTGGCGTGCCGCACGACCATGACGGTGAGCGACGGATCGACCAGGGCCAGGTCCGTGCCGGAGAACATGCCACGGGAGAAGCGCAGCGTCTCGAACCGGAGCGGGGGCAGGGACGGAGCGTTATCGGGCTGCTTGTCCGACCACACCGAGTGATCGGCGGCGCTGAGGACGCCCGACACCTTTTCGAGATCGGCCTCGGTGCAGCCACCCACTGTGACTATGGCCACCCGGGGCGGATCCCAGCGGGCCAGCTCCCGCCATCGGGTCACCAGGGCGTTGGCCATGACCGGGTTGAGCTCGTCCGTGCCCCAGACCGGGAAGCCGGCGGCGGCGGACAGGATCGCCGGGTCGTCGACCCGGAGATCGGCCCGTTCCCAGATGATGACCAAGGCGAGGGACATCAACAGGCCGAGGGCACCGCCGAGCATGGTCGCCTTGCCGCTCGACGAGCCCTTGGCGGTACTGGCGCTGGCGAGGTGAACGGCGGCCAGCGACCCGGGTGGCAGGACGTCGGTGACCTGGGTCTTGGCGGTCAGGATGCTGGCCACGGCCAGCGCACCCTGTACGGCGGCCTCCGAGTCACCGGCCGTGTAGCTCACGTCCAGTAGCGAGGTGCCGCCCTCGACGCTGACCGTCAGGTGCTGGCGCACGGTCGTCGGGTCGAGCTTGAGGGTGTTGGCCAGGGCCTGGAGGACGCCTTGGTCCTGGGGGATGAGGCCGGCGTAGGTCGCCGCCAAGGCGGCCGCCTCGTTGGCGCTGCCGGGGCCGGAGCTGTTGGCCCCGGACTTGACGATCAGCACGCTCTTGGCGGTGTAGCTGACGGGCTTGAGCACGGCCACGTAGCCGGCCACGGCCGCGCTCAGGGCGGTGGCCAGAACGACCACCCAGGCCCGCCGGGCCGCGAGGCCGACCACCCGTCTCAGCGTCCGCGCCGAGTCCCCTCCTCTGGATGCACCGCTCTCAACTGCTGGGTTCTGGGTCACGGGAGCAAGAGCGCCCGTAGGTGGCCCTGATACGCGCTGTCTTCAGGGCGAGACCGCCCGGGGGTGTATCTGGCCGAACGGCGAGCGACTCCTCAGATCGTGGCCACCATCACCGCCCCCGTTCTCGTCCGCCCCCGATCGAAGTCCACCATCCCAGTGGCGATCGTCCACGACTATCTCTCGCAGTTCGGCGGGGCCGAGCGGGTGGTGCTGCGGATGGCCTCCCTGTTCCCGGACGCCCCGATTTTCACCGCCTTCTACTCGCCGGAGGACACCTACGACGGCTTCCGGACGGCGACGGTGCAGACCTCGCCGCTCCAGGGTCGGGTCCGGCCCGACCGGTTCCGGCGCTCGGTGCTCCGCTACCCAGCCGCCTTCCGGCATTTCGACCTGAGCCGGGTCGAGAAAGTGATCGTCTCCTCGTCCGCTTTCGCCCATTACATCCGCCACCCGCGCTCGCTGGTGTACTGCTACACGCCGCCCCGCTACCTGCACGACACGGCGGCCTACATCCATGAGCCCCACCTAGCGTCCGCCGCCCGGTTGGCGATGGCCCCTCTCCGCCATCGCGACCGAGTGGCGGCCAAGCACCACCTCGCATACCTGGCGTGCTCGAGGGCGACGGCAGAGCGCGTCCGGTCGGCCTACGGGATGTCGGTTCCGGTCGTCTATCCCCCGCTGGAGACCGCCCACCTGCCTGCCGTCGCCGAGCCGATGCCGGAACGGACCGCCGCCCTGATGGTCGCCAGGCTGATCCCCTACAAGCGGGTGGACCTGGCCATCTCCGCCTGCGGCCTGGCCGGGGTGCCCCTTACGGTGGTGGGCGAAGGCCCCGACCTGCCCCGTCTACAGGCCCTGGCGGCCGGAGCGGCGGTGACCTTCACCGGCCGGGTCGGCGACGGCCAACTGGCCGACCTCATGTCCAGCCACTCGATGATGCTCGCCCCCGGGCGGGAGGACTTCGGCTACGCCCCCGTGGAGGCGAACTATGCCGGCCGCCCCGCCCTCGCCCTGGCTGCCGGCGGCGGGCTGGAGACCCTGATCGACGGCGTGACCGGCCGCCTGGTCTGCGGTGAGTCGCCCGATGTATGGGCCCAGGCGATCGACGAGGTGGCCGGTCGGAGCTGGTCGCCGCCGGAGCTCCGCCGCCACAGCCAGCGCTTCTCAGGCGAGACCTTCGACGCCGCCATCACCAGCCATCTGACCCGGCTCTGATACCGCCAGACCGGTGCTCTCGCCGGCCCCACTCGGAGGCCGATCGTGCTCTCACCGGGGCGAGGCAGCGGGTCCGTGGTCGGCGGGCCCATGCCTGGCCTTGCTTGCCCGATGCTGCTCCTCTCGAGCCTTAGACGCGTCTAGTCATCGCCGTGATGTTGTAACACGGACGGCGGCGCGCTGACCATACAACGTGATGTTTTGGGTGCGGGCTGGTCCAGTTGGGATGGTTTGCCCTGATACATGGGCTAAAGGCTGTGCTCGGGCGAGCCCGATCAAGCCCCCATGTCATCGCCATCCATTGTCAGCCGGCTGCTCGTCGCGCTCCGGGGGGTCGCCAGCGTTCGCTGGTCCCGGTGGCGGCGAGCAGCGATAGCCGTCCCGTCCCTGTTCCTCATCGCCCTGCTGGGCCTCGGCCTGCCGAGAATGACCAACGCCATGGCCAGTACCCCGGCCTCAACCCTCGGCATCTACTCGGGCTCGTTCAACGTGTCCGAGGCCAACAATGTGAGCAGCCAGGTCGGCTATCACATCCCCTACGCCATGGACTTCTTCGACGGCAGCAGCTGGTCGACGATCTCCAACCCCAACTCGACCTACTTCAGCTCGTGGAACGGCACCGGTTACAAGATGATCTGGGGTGTCGACATGCTCCCCAACTCGGGGGCATCGCTCGCCACGGGAGCCACCGGCGCCTACGACCAGTACTTCGTGACGCTGGCCCAGAACCTGGTGGCCAACGGCCAGGGCAACTCCATCATCCGCCTCGGTTGGGAGTTCAACGGCAGCTGGTTCCCCTGGGCTGCCGGCGGCCAGGCGGGCAACTTCGTCACCTACTGGCAGCACATCGTCAACGCCATGCGGTCGGTGTCCGGCCAGTCGTTCCAGTTCGAGTGGAACCCGACCCGTGGCGACATGGGTGTCGGGGACCTCGCCACCTACTACCCCGGTGACGCCTACGTGGACATCATCGGCCTGGACGTCTACGACGTCGAGTGGAACAACTACCCCGGCTACCAGCAGGAGTGGAGCAACATGCAGACCCAGACCTTCGGTCTGGACTGGCTGGCCTCCTTCGCCGGGCAGCACAACAAGACGATCTCGTTCCCCGAATGGGGCCTGGGCTGGGGCGTCTCCTCACCCAACAGCGGCCCGGCCACGGCCAGCAACGGCCCCGCCAGCGGCGGCGACAACCCCTACTTCATCGACGAGATGTCGAGCTGGATCGCCAGCCACAATGTCTCCCACGCCACCTACTGGGACTACGGGATCAGCGCCCTCAGCTCGAACCCCATGACGGACAACGAGCTGCCCAAGGCCTTTCCGGCCAGCGGCGCGAGCGGCGGCAGCACCGGTGGGGGCACCACCAGCAGCGGCAGCACCAGCGGGGGCTCGACCAGCGGCTCGACCACCACTCCGTCGGTTCCCAACTTCGACCACATCTTCACCATCATGATGGAGAACCACGGCTACAGCTCGATCATCGGGAGCTCCTCGGCGCCGTACATCAACTCGCTGGCGAGCAAGTACGGCACCGCCACCAACTACTTCGCCGTCGAGCATCCCAGCCTGCCCAACTACCTGGACATCACCGGCGGGCAGAACTTCGAGAACCAGCAGCCGAACATCGCCAACGACTGCCTGAACGAGACGTCCGCCCAGTGCCAGGTAAGCGGGACCAACATCGCCGATGAGGTGGTCAGCTCGGGCCGGTCGTGGAAGGCCTACATGGAGTCGATGCCTTCGAACTGCTACGTGTCGGACTCGGGCGAGTACGCCGTCCGCCACAACCCGTTCGTCTACTACCAGGACATCCAGACCACGTCTCAGTGCAACAAGGATGTTCCCTACACCCAGCTGGCGACCGACCTCCAGTCGGCCTCGACCACGCCCAACTACGTCTGGGTGACCCCGAACCTGATCGACGACATGCACGATGGGACCATCGCCCAGGGTGACAGCTGGCTGTCCCAGAACGTGCCCGCCATCCTCAACTCGCCGGCCTTCACCCAGCAGAAGTCCCTGCTGATGATCGCCTTTGACGAGGACGAGGACACCGGCGGTACCAACCAGGTACCGATGATCGTGATCCAGAGCGGGGGCGGCCACACCGCCTCGGGCACCCAGTACAACCACTTCTCGACCCTCAAGACCATCGAGACCGCCTGGGGCTTGCCCTCGCTCACCTCGAACGATGGCAACGCCAGCGCCATGACCGACTTCTTCCCCACCTCGTCGACTGGAACCACGACGCCGGCGAAGCTCGGCCGTGCAGCCGGGTTCCCAGTGGACACCTGGAACAACTCCGGCAACGTCACCTCGCAGTCGCTGACCACCGCCAAGGTGGGTGATCTCGAGCTGGTGTCGGTCGAGGGCACCGTGCCGGTGACCTCGGTCTCCGGCGGCGGGGTCAGCAGCTGGAGCGCCGTTCCCGGTGCCACCTTCGCCGACTCGGCCTACCCGTCCAACTGGACCACCTATGAGGGCGTGGTCACCGCGGCCGGGGCTCAGACCCTGAAGATCGCCTGGAACGGCACGTCGTCGGGCTCCGAGGTCTTCACCGACGAGCTCGGCTCCAGCGACATCAGCAGCCCGACCTGGAGCGTGGTCGCCTCCGGCCACCAGGCCAATGACACCGCCACCACCACCATCACCTACCCCAAGCTGGCCAGCGGCTCGGCTTCCGAGCAGGCCTACTGGGGCGCCACGGTCGACGCCAACGTGGCCGGCCAGGGGTCCAACTCGGGCTTCAGCTACACCACCGACGCCAACGGCAACGCCGTCGTCCTCAACCCGGCCCTGGCTGCCAGCACCAGCTACCAGCCCACCGAGGTCGAGAATGTCGCCGGCGCCTCCAACACCGTGGGCGTGATCGTGTCGGCCACCGCCGGCACCTCCGGTGGCACCACCAGCGGCTCGGGTGGCACGACCAGCCCGGACACCATCACGGTCAAGACCACCAGCCTCCCCTCCGGCACCGTCGGGCAGGCCTACTCGGCCACGTTGACAGCGACCTCGTCCTCCGGGGCGACGATCCGCTGGCAGACCACCGACTCCAGTGGGAAGGTCATCTCGATGGCCAACCCGGCGCCGGGGCTCAACTGGTCGGGCAACCTGACCATCAGCGGGACCCCCACCACCGCCGGCACCTACACGCTGTACTTCAAGGTGAGCGATTCCACCGGGGCCTCGACGAACGTGAAGTACTCCCTCGTCATCGGGGCCAAGACGCACTGACCGCTCGGTCGGGCCAGGGACCCGATCGCCAAGCGGAGTAGCAACCCTCCGGTGCCCGGCCACCCCGGCCGGGCACCGGACGCGTCCGGGCCCCGACGCCTGCTGTATCAGCGGCTCGGGCTGAGCGCTCTCGTTGCCATGAACGGCCCTCCCCCCCAGCGGAGCCTCTCCGTCGCCCCGGGCGGCTCGGGCGACCCGATGCCCTGCCCCGCACCGCCCGACCTGCCCTCGGTGTCGGTGATCATCCCGACCCACAACCGGGCCGACCTGGTCGAGCTCGTCGTGCTTGAGGTGCTGGAGGACCCCGGTGCCACCCAGGTGGTGGTGGCGGCCGACGGGTGCACGGACTCGACCATCCCGACCCTGGGGCAGGTGGGGGCGCTGGACCCGAGGCTAAAGATCCTGGCGCTGGAGCGCCGGGGCAAGCTGGCCGCCATCGAGGCCGCCATCGCCGTGGCCGAGGGCGAGGTGCTCCTGTTCCTCGACGATGACGTCATCCCCGGCCCGGGGCTGGTGACCGGCCACGCCCGCCACCACCAGGCCCGGGCGGGGCTGGTGGTGGCTGGCTACATGCCCGTCGTTTCGCCCCGGCAGGACCGGACCGCTACCCCGACCGCCCTGTACGCCACCGAGTACGAGGCGAACAGCCTCCGGATGCAACAGCACCCCGAGTCGGTCCTGCGTTCGCTGTGGGGCGGCAACCTCTCCATCCGCAGCGACGACTGCCGTCGGGTGGGCTTCTCGTCACCGAACTACCCCGACCTGTACCACGAGGATCAGGAGCTGGGCCTGCGCTGCGCCCAGGGCGGCCTGACCGGCGTTTTCGACCGCAACCTGCGGGCCTACCACGCCCATCGGGCCAGTCACCGCACCTTCCTGCGCGACGCCCAATCCCAGGGCGCCGGCCAGTGGCTGCTCCACTCCCTCCATCCCGACCTGATGGGACCGTTCAACGCCGAGCGGTTCACCTCGGGTCTCCCCGGTCCGGCGAGACTCATTGTCCGGGCCAGCCGCCGGCCCATGGTGGCGGCTGGAACCCGACAGGGTCTCGCCGGGCTGGCCGCCACCGCCCAGTGGTTCGGGGCCCAGGGGCTCGAGAGCCTGGCGCTGCGCCTGGCCCGCCGGGTGGAACAGCAGCGGGGGGCACTGATGCTGGCGCGGGGCCGGCGCCGGCCAGAGGAGATGTCCCGTCGTCTGGTGGGGGCCGGCCAACCGTCGTCATGAGAATTCTCTGCCTGGCCGACGACTACCCGTGGCCGCCCCGGTCCGGCTACCACCAGCGCATGGACCAGCTCCTCGGCGCCCTCACCGACGAGGCCGCCGTCGACCTGTTCTGCGCCGTGCGCCCGGGCGAGCTCAACCCCGACCCGCCGGGGTGCGCCGTGGCTCGCTGGACGGCCTGCCCCGTTCGCGACCTCCGCCGTGGGCCGACTCTCGCCCTGCGCACGGCGGTGGACGACCGCCCCCGGCGCATCGCCTGGCGGGACTGGAATGCCGCCCGTCGAGCGCTGGCCGGGTGGATCCGGCCGCCCTATGACCTGATCTGGTGCACGCACACCGACCCCTACGTGGGGCTGCTCGAGTCGGCCGAGGTGCGGGAGGCCCTTACCGGGCTCGGTCCAGCCCCGCCCGTGGTGGTGGACCTGGTGGACCTTGAGGATCTGGCCCTCCGCTCTCGCCGGCAGGTCCGGCACCCGACCGGTTCCGCCGGGGATCGGGCGAGGGGTGTTGCCCGATCGGGGATGGATCGCCTCGACGAGGTCAGGTGGCGCCGGATGCAGCGCCGGGTCGCGCTGAGGTCGTCAGCCCTGGTGTGCAGCGAGGCCGACCGGGCCCGGCTGGCCGCCCCTGCCGATGTAGTGCCCAACGGCTACCACGACCCCGGGCCGCCGCCGGATCTGCCGGCCGAGCCGGTCCTCGTCATGGTGGGCCTCTTCGTGTACCCGCCCAATCAGGACGCCGCCCGCTGGTTCGCAGGCGAGGTGCTTCCCCTGGTGCAGGCCCGGGTACCCCGGGCCCAGGTGAGGCTGATCGGCCGCCACGGTGGCGCGCTGGACGATCTGCGGACCGTGCCGGGCGTGTCGGTGCTCGGTGAGGTTGCCGACGTCACCGCCGAGCTGGGCCGAGCCAGGGGGGTGGTGGTGCCGCTCCGCTCCGGCAGCGGCACCCGGATCAAGATCCTGGAGGCCTTCGCCCACGGCGTGCCTGTGGTCTCCACCGCCATCGGCTGCGAAGGCATCGACGCCGAGCCCGGCCGTCACCTGCTGGTCGCCGACGAGCCGGAGCGCTTCGCTGCCGAATGCGTCCGGGTGCTGACCGACGACGCGCTCGCCATGGACCTGAGGGCGGCCGCTCGTGCGCTCTTCGAGGCCCGCTACCGCTGGAGCGACATCCGTCCGCTGGTGGGCGCCATGGTCACCGCTCTCACCCACTGAGAGCAGTCCTCGGGGCGCCGGCATGTATCAGAAGCCGGTCGGGCCGGCTCATCATCAGGCGCACCCGGTCGAACCGGGCACCGAGGTTCGGAGGGGACCGGGTGCGACAAGAGGAGGATCGATGGCCGGTCGCGGCGATGGAGAAGTCACAGCAGACCCGGTCGATGGCGGCGGCCCAACCGTTTCGGTGATCATCCCCACCCGCAACCGGTCGGCGATGCTGCGCCGCACGCTGGCGACGGTCCTGAGCCAGACGAGGGACGACATCGAGGTCGTCGTCGTGGACGAGGCCTGCGAAGACGACACTCCCGCCTTCCTCGCCTCGGTCGGGGATCCCCGCCTCAGGGTGATCAGGCACGAGCGGGCCCGCGGCCTGGCTTCGGCTCGCAACTCGGGGATGGCGTTCGCCCGGGGAGAGTGGAGCGCGTTCTGCGACGACGACGACCTGTGGGCGCCGTACAAGCTCGAGGCGCAGCTCGATGCCCTGGGGGCAGCGCCCGAGGCCGACTGGTGCTCCTGCGGGTCGGTCTTCGTCGACCCGGCTCTGCGGATACTCGGCTACCAGGCTCCCCCGGACCCCGGTGACGTCTCCGACCAACTCCTTTCCTACAACACCGTTCCGGGCGGCGGCTCCGGGGTGCTGGCCCGCACCAGGGCCATCCGGGCGGCCGGGGGCTTCGATCTCGCCCTGGCGTGGGGCGAGGACTGGGACATGTGGACCCGCCTGGCCTTCTTCGGGTCGATGGCCTCGACGCCCCGCCCGCTGGTCGCCTACCAGATCCACGGCCAGAACATGTCCCAGCACCCGACCAGGCTTACGGCCAACTGGGCCCTGATCGACCTCAAGTACCGTCCGATGCGAGCCCAGCGGGGCCTCAGGCTCAGCCGGGAGATCCTCGAAGCCGCCCAGGGGGACATCGACATCCGGGCGGGCCGCCCCCGCCGGGCGGCCCGCCACTTCCTTGGCCAAGCGCTGGAGGCCCGCAGTCCCCGGCCGCTCAAGCAGGCGGCCACCGCCCTGCTGGCGCCGGGAACGATGGCCAGGCGGCGGGTGCGCCGCTACCGGGCCCAGGTGCCCGAGGACCGCGCTGCCGAGGCGGAGACCTGGCTCAACCCGCTCCGCGTCGCCACGACGCTCGAAGGGTCGACCCGTTGAGCGCCACCAGCGAGATCGCCAGCCGCGAGTCGGGCCCGTTGGGCGTCGCCACCGGAGCGTCGCGGTCGAGCCGGGCGGAGATGGTCGTCGAGGGCGGGGCGAGCACTCCCCTGCTCCGATCCCTCGCCCTCCTGTGGGCGCATCGTGAGGTGGTCTGGTCGTTCGCTCGCAGGAGCTTCGGGGTGCGCTACAAGCAGTCGGTGCTCGGAGTGGCCTGGGCGGTGGTCCAGCCTCTGGCGACGCTCGGCATCTTCGTGGTCTTCTTCGGGAAGGTCGCCCGCGTCTCCGGTGGAGGGGTGCCCTATGCCGCCTTCGCCCTGTCCGCCCTGGGTCCTTGGCAGTTCGTCAACTCGGCCGTCACCTTCTCGTCCCTCTCGCTGGTGAACGAGGGATCGCTCCTCCGCAAGGTCTACTTCCCGCGGGAGGCGGCCGTCCTGGGGGCCATCGCGTCGAATCTGGTGGACCTCGGCATCATGCTCGGCCTTCTGCTGGTGTTGGAGCCGGTCCTCGGCGGCCACGAGGCGGCGTCACTCCTGTGGACTCCCCTGCTCGTGGTTGCGCTCCTCGTTCCCGTGGTCGGGGTCGCCCTCCCGCTGGCCGGGCTGGCGGTGTTCTTCCGCGACGTCAAGTACGTCGTCCCCTTCGCTGTCCAGTTCACCATGTTCGCCAGCCCGGTCGTCTACCCCGTGTCGCGGGTGCCGCTGCGCTGGCAGCACCTCTACGCCGCCCTGGACCCCCTGGTGGGCCCGATCGATGGCTTCCGGAGGGTCTTCGCCCTGGGCACCTCACCTGACTTCGCCCTGCTGGCCATCAGCGGGCTGACCGGAGGCGCGCTCCTCCTCGGCGGGTACCTGTTGTTCAAACGCCTGGAACCCGAGATGGCGGACGTGGTGTGAGGAGGGCCGAACGATGAGCAGCGCCGTACGGCTGGAGAACGTGTCTAAGCACTACCGCATGGGTGCAGCCCGGCGGGACTCCTTGGCTGGTCTGATCAGCCGGGGGCCCCGCCGACTGCTCGCTCGTGGTCAACGACGGCCCAGCCCGCCGGCGGGCAAGCTCGCCCTCGACGGGGTCTCGCTCGATGTTTCCCAGGGCGAGTCCTACGCCCTGATCGGGTCCAACGGCGCAGGCAAGTCCACTGCTCTGCGGATCATCAGCCGCATCTCGCCCCCCTCGCGGGGCCGGGTGCGGGTCCGGGGAAGGGTCGGCGCCCTCATCGAGGTCAGCTCCGGCGTCCACCCCGAGCTCACCGGTCGGGAGAACATCTGGCTCTACGGGAGCATCATCGGCATGCCCAGGGCGGAGATCCGGAGCCGCTTCGACGACATCGTCGAGTTCTCCGGCCTGGCCGCCTCCCTCGACGGGCAGGTCAAGTACTACTCGTCGGGAATGCAGCTGCGCCTCGGCTTCGCCATCGCCTCCCACCTCGAGCCCGACGTGTTCGTGGTCGACGAGGCGCTGGCGGTCGGTGACTCGGCTTTCCAGTCCCGCTGCGTCCATCGCATGACCAGCCTCGCCGCCGAGGGCACGACCCTGCTGTTCGTGTCCCACCACCTGCCCACGGTGGAGGCGCTCTGCCCCCGGGCGGGCCTCCTGGCCGGAGGGCGACTGGTCGCTGACGGGCCCACCAGGACCGTCCTGTCGGACTACCTGCGCATGGTCGAGGAGGACCAGCACCATCGGGCCGGGGACGGCGAGGAGGACTCGGGCCCGGTCCGCGTGCTGGGGATGAGCTGCCACGGGCCGGACGGGGAGGAGTGCAACCGCTTCTCCAAGGACCAGCCGGTGGAGCTGCGCATCCGGTTCGAGTCCGAGACCGGCCTCGAGCGCCCGCACGTCACGGTGGGCGTCAGCGACGGACGACCCGGCGTGCTGCTCCAGTGCTCGATGCTCGACGATGGATTGGCACCGGCCAAGGTCGGCCGGCAGTGGGAGTGCCGATTGAAGCTGCCCAGCCTGCCGCTGCGGCCCCGCCTCTACTGGGTCTGGTGCCAGGTGTGGGGCGCCGACGGGGCCTCCAGCCTGTGCGAGTGGACCCAGGTGGGCTCGTTCCGGATCGTCGGAGAGCTCGGCTCGGGACCGCGCGCCATCTTCAACAGCGTCAACGCCGGCGCCCTGGCGCTGCCCTATTCCTGGGACGTCCGGTCGTGATCGGCGGCCAGGGACCCGTCCGGGTCGGGTTCCTCACGGAGTCCGACGCCTGGGGCGGGGCCGAAGTGACCCTCGCCCGCCTGCTCACCAACCTGGACGAGGACATCGACGCCATCGTCATCGGCACCTCGGCCCCGGCCCTCGAGAGGCTGGCCGACTGCCGCCCGGGCACCAGGATCCTGCACCTCAAGGAGCGGCCCGGGCGGCTGGAGGTGTTCAGCCGATTGGCCGACCGGGCTGCTCTCGCCGCCCTGGAGCTCGACGTGCTGCACGCCAACCTCACGTCTCTGGTCTCGTGCCGGGGACGCCTCGCCCTGGCCCGGACCGTGCCCGGGTTGCCGATCGTGGCCGCCCACCATCTGCCCGTTTGGCCCACCGGCAGCTTCTGGCACCAGCCCGGACGCCAGGTCCAGCGCCAGCTGCTCAGGGCGGGCGTGGCCGTGCACGTCGGCGTGGGACACAAGGTGTCCAGGACCGTGGAACAGGAGGTGGGCCTGCCCTTCGGCGCCGTCCGCACCATCCACAACGGGGTTCCCGACCACGGGCCGAGGAGGCTCGGAACCATGTCCGGCTCCCCGCTGATCGGCACGATCTGCCGGCTGGAGCCGCAGAAGGGGCTCGACGTGCTCCTCGAGGCGGCCACCCGGCTGGAGTCGGCCCGGTTCCTGATCGTCGGATCCGGAAGCGAGCGGGGTCGGCTCGAGCGACGCATCCTCGAGCTCGGGCTGGGCCACCGAGTCGAGATCCGACCCTGGACGGACGCGCCCGACCGGGTGCTCAAGGAGCTCGACGTCTTCGTCCTGCCCTCGTTCGACGAGGGCCTTCCGTTGGCGGTGCTGGAGGCGATGATGGCCGGGGTGCCCGTCGTGGCCAGCGCCGTGGGCAGCGTCGGCGAGGCGGTCGTCGACGGGATCACCGGTGCCCTGGTGCCCGCCGGAGATCCCGTCGCCCTCGGCGCTGCCCTCGACCGTCTGTGCACGTACCGGGGCCTGGGAGTCCGGCTGGGCCAGGCCGGACGCCACCGGGCGCTCGAGCGCTTCTCGGTTCCGGCCATGACCGCCAGCTACCAGGCGCTCTACGAATCGCTGGCCCAACGCCCGGCCCGCCAGCCGGCGGCCGGAGCGCAGCTGCGGGGGGCGGCGGTGCAGCACAGGCTCCGTCGCCACCTGAACTCCATGGCGAAGTCGCTGGAACAAGGAGCTCGCAGCGACTCACTCCGCCGTTGGCTCCCGGGCCCGGTGCGGGTCATGGCCCGGGCGACGCCGCTCGGCCGCCGGCCCGACTTCCTGACCGGGTCGGTCCTGCGCGGGTCCATGAACACCCTCGATGTGGTCCGGGTGGTGAAGGCCCTCGAGTCGAGCCGGCTGGAGTTCTGCCTGGCCGGCGGGTGGGGCGTCGACGCCCTCCTCGGGGCCCGCACCCGGCGACACGACGACGTGGACGTGATCCTGGCCGACTACTCCCGCGACCTGTCCGCGGCCGTCGAGGCCCTGGCCGCGCTCGGGCTCCGCCCGTCGGAGCGCGGCACCCTGGCCGAAGGCACCGCCGGAGCGTGGATGCCCGAGCTGGTCCTTCTCGACGACGGCGCCGGCCACCGGGTCGAGCTGCTCGCGATGGACCGCGACCTGGTCACCGCCGCCGCTGGCGTGCCCCCCGAGGCGCTCCTCGCCGTCGGGATGGTCGGACGACGGCCGGTCCCCTGCCTGTCGGTCCGGGCCCAGATCGTCATGCACGGAGGCTACGAGAACCGACCCACCGATCCCATCGACGTCGAGAAGCTGCTGGGTCGGTTCGGCCCTTCCCCGGCGACGCACGAGCACCGCTCCGGCGACAGCGTGGCTACGCCCGAGATCCTGGCCGGCTGACGGCGAGGAGCCGTAGGACGATGACCAGCCAGAGCGCCCTCTTCGTTCCGGTCCCCGAGGCTGAGCCGGTGGTGGGCGCCCTGAGGCAGGAGCTCGACCCGTCGGCCCAGGTCGGCATCCCCGCCCACATCACGGTCCTCTACCCATTCGCCGGTCCTGGCGAGCTGGCGCCTTCCATGCTCGACGAGGTCGAAGACGTCCTGGCCAAAATCGAGCCGTTCGACTACGCGCTGACCGAGCTCCGGTGGTTCGACGAGCGGGTGCTCTATGTCGCCCCCAGCCCCGGCGAGCCCTTCCACGACATCTCGATGGCCCTCATGGCCCGTTTCCCGCAGTTCCCCCCATACGGTGGGGCTTACCCCGACGTCATCCCTCACCTCTGCATCGGGGAGGACGCTGGCGCGAGACGGCTGCGGCGAGCTGCCAGAAGGACAGCCAGGCATCTGCCCCTGAGCGCCCGGGCCACTGAGGTCTGGCTGATGGCGACCGCCGAGGGCGAGCGGGCCTGGAGCCTGCGCCGCACCTTCACCCTCGGCTGGAGCCCGAGGGTTCCCCGCCTCGCGCGCGTATCAGAAACCTAACCCCGGCGCTCCTTCAGCAGTGATGACACCCGCGGCCGCTTCGCCGTCCCCAGCTGTCGCCGGCCGGCCGGCCGAGGAGGAGTTCCGCCTCGGTCGCATGTCGGCCGGAGTCGACATGGCACTGAAGGCCGGTCGGCTGGCCCTCGGCGGACCCGAGTCGTGGCGAGTGGTGGGACCTTCGCTCCGACGCAAGCACGCGCAGCGGCGGGCGCTCGCCGGCCGGCGCCCCGCCAGCGTCCTGCCAAGCAGGGACCTCGACCCGCCGCTGGGCTCGGTGCAGTTCCTCTGCGTGTACCGCCACCGCAACGCCGAGATACTGAGCGCCCTGATCGACCAGGCCGACCTCGACGACATCGATCTTCGGCTCTGGGCGCTCGACCGGGCCCACCCGACCCTCGAGCGCTGGACCGTGGGGGCCGGCCCCGGCACCAAGTTCGGACTGCTCAACCGGCTGCTGGAACCTTCGGATGGTCGGGCGGAGTGGGCCGTATTCGCCGACGACGACGTCATCCTCCACCGGGGGACGGTCACCGACCTGCTCCGAATAGGCCGGCGTGCCGGCTTCTCCCTACTCCAGCCGGCCCACGCCAAGGGTTCGTACCGGTCCTACGACATCACCCTGGCCCGTCCGGGGCTGCGTGCCCGCGAGACGACCTACGTGGAGATCGGGCCGTTGTTCGCCCTCGACCTCCGCCAGCGGCGCCACTTCCTGCCCTTCCCCGACGGGATCGGCATGGGCTGGGGGCTCGAGTTCCGGTGGGCGGCGGCGAGGGAGCACGGCTGCCGGCTCGGCATCGTCGACGACGTCCGGGTGGTGCACCTCGTGCCCCCGGCCCTCTCCTATCCCAACGGCCCCGAGGTGCACCGCCTGGAGCGCTGCCTCGAGGAGGCTGGACTCGCCTCCGTCGTCGATGGCCAGGCGACGCTGGGCGCCTGGCGCCGGCGGCGCTCCAGCCCACCCTGGGCCCAGCCAGACATGGCCACGGCATGACCGGGGCCAACCCACCCGGGGCCGGCATCCTCGACCGATCCCGCATCCGTCTGGGACGGGCCAGGCGGACCGTCGGCGCCGCCGGCCCGCAGCTGGCCGGAGCCGGACGGATGCTCAGCCCCGGTGCGGCGTCGGCGGCCCTGACCTTCGACGACGGCCCCGACCCGGTCTGGACGGCGTTGGTCCTCGACCTGCTCGGTGAGCTCGGCGTGCCCGCCACCTTCTTCCTCGTTGGACAGCGCGCCCGGGCCCATCCCGACATCGTGCGCCGGATGCTGGACGAGGGGCACGGAATCGGGTCCCACTCCGCCAGCCATCCCGACCCCGCCGCCATGCCGGTGCGCGAGCTGGTCGACGACTACCGCCGCGGGCGCTGGATGGTCGAGTCGGTGGCCGGCGTCGAGGTCCGCCTCTTCCGGCCCCCGACCGGTCGGATCGACCTCGCCCACGCCCCGGCCATCCGGGCATCGGGGCTGCGCCCATGGCTCTGGTCCCTCGACACCGAGGACTGGCGAGAGGGGACCACGACCGAGCAGATCCTGGCGTCGGTGTCGCCCGGCGACGGTGATGTCGTGCTGCTGCACGACGGCCTCCAGCCTGCGGGCAGCCCCGAGGCCCACAGCCGGGCGGCTACCGTCGCCGCCGTTCCCGTCCTGGTCGAGCGGTACCGCCGGGCGGGGTTGTCCCTGGTCCTTCTTCCCGACGCCAGCTCGGCGCCGGCCCGGCCGCGAGCCGGGGTGCTCCAGTGAGGTCGCTCACCATCGCCGTTCCTTCCTACCAGGGGCGGGACGACCTGACGAGGCTGGTCGGCGAGGCGGCCCTCCAGACCGAGCGGGACCAGGACGGATGGTCCGGCGTGGAGCTGGTGATCGTCATCGACGGTTCGGGCGACGGCTCCGCCGAGGCCCTGGAGGCCATGCGGCCACCGCTGCCCATGCAGGTCATAGATCAGACCAACGCCGGGCCGGCGGCGGCCCGCAACCGCTGTCTCGAGGCGGCCGCCGGCGAGATCACCTGGTTCCTCGACGACGACCTCGTGCCAGAAGCGGGGACGCTCGGTCGGCACCGGGCCGCCCATCAGGCCCTGGGGCTTCGAGCGCTGCTCGGTCCCTGCGCCCTCCCGGCCGAAGTCGTCCTGGACGAGCAGACCCGGCAGTGGTGGGCCGCTCTGCATGCCAGTCGGACCAGTGCCGGCCGGATCGAGCATCTGAGCCAGTTCCCGGTCGGTGTGGCGAACCTGAGCGGGCCGACCGAGCTCTTCCGGTCCATCGGCGGGTTCGACGAGTCGTTCCCCGGCTACGGGCTCGAGGACAGCGACTTCGTCCTCAGGCTCATGCAGGCCGGGGTGGAGATCGTCTACGACCCCGAGGCGGTCTGCTGGCATCACACCGCCGTCGAGGTCGGAAGGCGGCTGCGGCGGCGGCGGGACGAGGGCCGCAACACCGCCCGCTTCGTCCACAAGCATCCTGGCATTGCCGCTGGCTATTTCCCCGTCGACTACCCGTCGCGGGCACTGAAGCTGCTCGACCGCGCCGCCATTCGGTCCCCTCGACCGCTGGCCGCGACGGCCCGCCTGTCCGAGGTCGGCCATCGTGGCAGCCGTCTACTGGCCCCGGTGTCGGCCCGGGCCCGACGAGCGTCGGACGCCCTCTGGCGACTGGCTCTCGACGCCAGCTACCTGGCGGGCGTGGCCGAGGAGGGACCGGAGCTGCTGCCGATGGCCCTGGGGCGCCCCGGCCAGGTTGCACCGCATTTCGCTGGGCCGAACACCCCCGGCCGGGCCGGGGTAGAGGAGGGGTCCCGATGACGCGCCACGATGATGTGGGCAACGCCGCCCGCAGCGGTCTGCGCCGGCGGCTGGTGGTCGCCGATCTGGCCTGCGTAGCCGGGGCATGGAGCCTCGCCGTGGGCGGGATCGGGTGGGGCTCACCGGCGCCCGCCGTGACCCGCCGCCTGCTCGTGCTCGGGCTGCTGGTGCTGACGGCGGCGGTCGGACTGGTCAGCCAGGAGCTGTATCTAGCCCGAGTCTGTGCCGTGCCTGCCGCCGAGCGGGCCCGTCTACTGCGCGTCGGCCTCCTGACCGGCGCGGTGGCCGGGCTCGGCTCGGGACGGCTGGGCCTGGACGTCTCGGCGGTGCGGGCGTTCATCGGCGCGGCGTGCATGACCGCGTTCCTCGTTGTTGCCCGCGCTGGCTACGCAGCGTGGCTGCGAGCCTGTCGCACCCAGGGCCGCTTCACCCGGCCGCTGGTCCTGATTGGGACCAACGATGAGGCCGCCGCCCTCGAGCAGCTGGTAGACGCCCAAGGAGAGCTCGGCTACCGGATCGTCGGGGTGGTCGGCGACCAGCAGGAGTGGTCGAATCGCGCGAGTGCCGTGCCCTGGCTGGGCACCTTCGGCGCCGCCAGCGAGCTGGCCAAGACCGCCGGCGCCGGGGCCCTGATCGCCATTACCGCCCTGTCGAGCGCCGAGCTCAACCGGCTCATCCGTCAACTTCTCGCCTTGCGCGTCAGGGTGCACACGTCCAGCGGGATGATGCGCATCGACCACCGCCGCATCCGGGCACTGCCGTTCAGCCACGAGCCGCTCTACTACATCGAGCCCGCCCTCCTGGCCGGTTGGCAACTTGCCCTCAAGCGGGCGATAGACCTCATCGGAGCGACGGTCGGCCTGGTGCTGACCGGACCGCTCCTCCTGCTGACTGCCGTGGCGGTCCGCCTCGACAGCCCGGGCCCAGCCATCTTCCGCCAGGACCGGGTGGGCAAGGACGGCCACAGCTTCCGGGTCTTCAAGCTGCGCACCATGGTGATGGACGCCGAGTCGCTCGCCGGGCATTTCGAAGACGACAACGAAAGGCGCGGCGGCCCGCTGTTCAAGTTGGATCGCGATCCGAGGGTCACCCGGCTGGGGCGCCTGCTCCGGTCCACCAGCCTGGACGAGCTTCCCCAGCTGCTCAACGTCCTTCGCGGCGAGATGAGCCTGGTTGGACCGCGTCCCGCTCTGGCCGGCGAGGTGGCCCGGTTCGACGAGGAGCTTCTGGCGAGGGACCGGGTCAGGCCCGGGATCACCGGGCTCTGGCAGCTGGAGGGCCGCGACAACCCCGCCTTCAGCGCCTACCGGCGTCTCGACCTGTTCTACGTCGACAACTGGTCCATTGGCATGGACCTGGCGATCCTGATGGGAACCATCGCCGCTGTGCTCGGTCGCTCGGTGCGCCTCATGGTCCGCTCGCGGCGGACTTCCGGTCACGACCGAGCGGTACCGGCGATCCCGGCCTTGCCGATCGAGCTCGTGCCACTGGTGGTCGCCCACTCGCCGCGGGCCGAGCGGGCCCTGGACGCCGGCTAGGCATGGCCCTTTCCTCCCCCTACTCGCGGGACTTCTTCGCCGACACCGAGCGAGGGGGCCTTACCGGAGCACGCCTGGTCGTGAGGAACCTGCTCGAGCTCCTGCCCATAGGAAGCGTCGTCGACCTCGGATGCGGAACCGGTACCTGGCTGGCCGCGTTCGTGGAGGCGGGGGTGGACGACGTCACCGGGGTCGACGGCGACTGGGTACCGCGGCAGATGCTCAACTTCCCCGTCGAGCGTTTCGTCGCCCATGACCTGGGCCAGCCGGTTCGACTGGGGCGCGGCTTCGACCTCGCCGTCTCGCTCGAGACCGCTGAGCACCTTCCCGCCGGTGCTGCCGACTCCTTCGTGGCCTCCCTGGTCGGCCTGGCCCCGGTGGTGCTCTTCTCCGCTGCCGTGCCCGGTCAGGGAGGTACGGGCCACGTCAACGAGCAGTGGCCCGAGTACTGGGCCAGGAGATTCGGCGCCCACGGTTACCGGGTCATCGACTGCCTTCGGCCCCGATTTTGGCACGCCGACGACCTGGCGTCGTGCATCCGGCAGAACGTGCTCCTCTTCGCCTCCGATCTGGCGCTGCGGTCGAACCCGCTGCTGGCGGACAAGGCCGGACGGAGCCCCGACTACCCCCTGGCCGTGATCCATCCCGAGGAGTTCATCAAGGCGACAGACCCCGGGCTGATGTCGCTGCGGTGGACGGCGGCTCGGCTGCCCCGCGTCGCCCTCCACGCCGCGCGTCGGCGACTGCGGAGGGCGGTCCAGCGAGGCGGCCGACCGCCAGAGGCCTAGCCGCAGGCGCCCCGCGTATCAGAGCGGGCGACCTCGGGCTCGTAGTGGAGTGAGGCCAGCGACGACCAGGCGGGACGCTACGCCCGCAGTCCGGGGCCGGAGGAACCAGCAGCCGAGTCCATCGACCGAACCTACCTCCGGGCCGAGGCGGCCGGCGGGGAGCCGTGAGCGGCCCAAAGTTGCCTTCCTGGCCTGGACGCCGATCGGAGGGCGCTCGGCGGAGATCGCCGATGCGCTGGGCGGCGAGGCTTACTGCGTCCGCGCTCCAGGGCTGGGGGCCAAGCACTGGGCCCCCCTGCGGTACGCCCTCGGGCTGGGGCTCACCGTCGCCTATCTGGTCCGACGACGACCCCGAGCCCTGATCGTCACCAACCCTCCGTTGCTCCCGGGTCTCCTCGGCTGGGCCTACGCGCGGGCGACCGGGGCGGCACTGGTGCTCGACACCCACCCGGGCGGTTTCGGCGCCCAGGGCGACGCCGTCGCCGGCCGGTTGCAGGCGGTCCACCGCTGGCTCGCCCGCCGGGCCGCGGCGAGCCTGGTCACGACCGACCACTGGCAGCGGGTGCTGGAGGGCTGGGGAGCGCGGGGACTTGTCTTCCACGAGTCGCGCCCGCCGTGGCGGGTCGCGCCGCCTCGATCTCCGACCGGGCGCCCGCAGGTCCTCTTCGTCGGGACCTTTGGTGGGGACGAGCCCATGGAGGAGGTGCTGGCGGCGGCGAGGCGCCTGCCCGAGGTTGACCTCAGGATCACCGGCGACCTCGCCCGATGCCCGGCGCCCCTCCGTGGCTCGGCCCCCGACAACGTCACTTTCACCGGCTTCCTGGTCGGAGACGAGTATCGCCGGGCGGTCGAGGAGGCCGACCTGCTGGTCACCCTCAGCACCGAGCCCACCTCGGTGATGCGCGCCGGCTACGAGGCGGTGTGGGCGCAGCGGCCACTTATTGTCAGCGATTGGCCCGGGCTGGCGCAGGTGTTCCCGTTCGCCGTGCAGGTAAGCAACGACGCCGAGGGCATCGCCGTGGGGGTGCGGCGGGCACTCGAGCACCACGACCGCCTGAGGCGCTGTGCCGGTCCGGCCCTCGACCTGCAGACGGCGCGGGTGGAACGGATGGAACAGGCCCTGCGTGTCCTCCTCGGGCTCCGGGCCGAGGCGGTCATCGACCTGCGCGCCGCCGGTGGCGCCCTCGCCGAACCGGGCGCCGATGCACCGCCGACCTCGGTCGACCCGGTGCGGATAGTGGGTCTACCCGTATCGCTGACCACATGGTCCGACCTCGAGGACTGGGCCGGGCGGCGTCTGGCCGCCCGCGCAGCCGCCACGGTGTGCACCATCGCCCCCTACCAGGCCTACCTCGCCGCCACCGACGCCTCCTACCGCCGGTGCCTGGAGAACGCGTCGGCTGTCCTGGTCGACGGCAGCGGCCTACAGCTGGTGTTCGCCGCCGCCGGCACCCGCTGCTCGCGCCTGACCGGCCGCGAGGTCACCAGGCGCCTCTACGAGGGCAACCTGCTCGCCGGCGCCCGGGTCGCCCTGGTCGGAGGCACGCCGGAGGCGAGTGCCACCGTGGCCGCCGCTCGTCCCGACTGGCTGCGCCTGGACGGGTCGTTCGCCGCCCGACCGGACGACCGCAGTGTCGAGGAGACCGCCCGGGCCCTGGCCCGCTTCGGTGCCGAGGTCGTCGTCGTCGCCCTGGGCTCGCCGAAGATGGAGCTGTGGGCCGAGGCCCTGTCGTCCCGCCATGCGGCGCTGTATCTGTCCACCGGCGGTGCCATCGACACCGTCACCGGCGTGAGGCGCCATCCCCCCGACTGGGTGCAGTCCGCCCGGCTGGAGTGGGCCTGGCGAGCCGGCCAGGACCGGACGCTCCTGCCGCGGCTCGCCCGCGGCGTCTCCGCCCTGCCGGCCCTGCTCCTCCAGGCTGCGGCCTGGCGCCTTGGTCCCCGACCGTGACGCAACCCAGCAATGCCATCGAGCCGAGGAGGTGGCCGCGTGTCTGACCTCGACCGGCGAGGGGGTATCGACGCCGATCCCAACCTTCTCGCCGCCAGCGCCGCCCGTGGGGAGGCCGGAGCCTGGGCCGATCTCGTGACGGCCACAGCCGATGCGGTGTGGTCCGTCGCCCGCAGCGGCGAGCTGTCGAGGGAGGACGCCGCCCTGGTGTCGGCCCTCAGCTGGCTGCGCCTGCGCGACCGCATCAGGGACGAGCTCTACCCGGAAAGTGTCGTCACCTGGCTCACCGTTACCGCCCACCGCGAGGCCCTGCGGCTGGAGGCGATCCGCCGCGGCGAGCGAGGCCGTCCGACGGGGCGGGTCGATCTGGGGGGGCCTCCGCCGGCCGGAGTCGCCCCAACTCCCGACGGCCCGAGCGACGACGAGGTCTACCGGGCCTTCGAGGCCCTCCCTCACCGCTGTCGGGCCCTGCTCCGTCTCATGACCGTCGGCGACCACCTCCGCTACCGCGAGATCAGCGAGGCGCTGGACATCCCCCCCGGAAGCATCGGACCGACCCGCGCCCGCTGTCTCGCCGCCCTGGCGCGCCACCTCAGCGCGACTTAGGGGCAATTGCGTGGTTGATACAAAGGGCCGGTTCAGTATCACCCGAGCGGGCCCGAAACTCTCTTTGGTATGTCGCCCAGACCCGACCTAGGGGCTGCCGGGGCCCCGGAGGGATCGGGATCCGAGCCAGCCCTATCAAGCGAAGCCGTCACCGAGCTCCTAGCCAGAGCGCTGAGGGCTCTCGACCCACCTCCCCCCGACCTGCTGCAAGCCGTGTCGGCCGGGGCGCCGACCCAGGGCCGCCAGGTGGTGGTCGCTCCCCTGCTCTTCGACTCCGCCGTCGATCAGCGGACGATGCCCGACTTCGGCGACGAGCCCGGCACGCGGGTCCTCGTGTTCCGCACCTCGGAGCTGTCCATGCTCATCCGGTGCCGGACCGTGGAGAACCGGGTATGGCTGAGGGGAAGGGTGTTGCCCACCGGTGGACACAAGATCTACATGCGGGTACCGGGCCAGGTGGCCGTGGCCCTGGGGGAGCCCTCCGACACGACATTCGCCGGGGAACTGACCAGGGGTCTCGTCAGCTTCGAGGTCCTGCCGGGGGAAGCCCAGGTCGGTCCGACGGTGCTGACCGACTGGGTGGTGCTCTAACTCAGATCCGGAACCAATCGGTGTGGGTGGACCGATTCTCTCCGGATCTGCGGACCCGGATCCGGACGGTGCCCGGCGATAGGCCCGTCAGGCTCAACTTCGGGCCGCCGCCGAACGCCAGGACGGCCCCCGGGGCGGCATCGGGGCCGGGAGCTCGCTCGAGGCAAGCCTCGTCCACCGGTGGCCGGCACTCGACACTCAGGCTCCTGCGGCCGGCCTGACCGCCAACCCGGACCGACAGCATCCGCCGGGCTGAGCGGAACTCCAGGCGGTGATCGTCGGGCGATCCTCCGTCGTCGGTCAGGGAGTCAGACATCAGTGCGGCCAGGTCAGAGTCCACTGCCCGCCCGGCCAGGGCCGCTTTGGCGAAGGCAATCAGGTCGGCATCGGGCCCGAGGTCGACCGGTCCCGCCTCGGCCAGTTCCACCCCGAGGCTCGGCTCCTCAGACCCCATGACCGCCCCTGCCGACGTCGGCACCCCCCCATAAAGAGGGGAGGGGACCCGTCATCGACCTCAAGTGCCGGCCCACACCTACAAGTATGACCCCTCCTGCGCCCATCGGGGAGCGCGAGGACTCAGTACTCGGTTATACCGGCGTGGAGGCAGAGGCGCCGGAGCTGATCCAGGGCCCGGGCCCGAGTGGGGCCGATGCTGCCGATCGGGATGTCCAGGACCTCGCTGATTTCCTGGTAGCTGAGCTCCTCGGGCCCGGTTAGCAGGCGCAGGACCATCTGCTGGCGAGGCGAGAGCTGGGCGAGGAGGGCTGTCACAATGCCGTCCCGGTCGGAGCTGAGGAAAGGTGCCGACTCGAGATCGATCGTCTCGGTCCCGTCGACCTCGAGCACCTTCTCGTCGCCGGTGGGCACGACGCGCTTGGCCAGGCGGAGGAGCCGTAGCGACTCCCGCCGGGCCGTCGTCGCCAGCCAGGCCCCGATCCGCTCCGGCTCCCGTATCCGGTCCACGTTCTCGACCAATCTGAGCCAGGTGGTCTGGAACACGTCGCCGGCGTCGCGCCCGTCGAGCCCGAAGCTGCGTGCTACAGCCCAGACCACGCCGGAATACCTCTCTACGAGCTGATCCCACGCCGCCTGATCGCCTTGTGCGGCCCGGACGACCAGGTCGGTGGTGGTGTCATCCGAACTCGCCGGGGGGCCCGCGTTCCGCGGACCGAGGGTGGAATGCTCCGCCGGGCGCTCGGCCACGAAGGTCGCGTTTGCCCCTTCGCGAAGCTCTCTGGAGCGGCCGTCAGTATTCCTCACAGGGCGATCTTGGCCCTCTGATACGAGTCAGAGGTACCCCAAAATTGTTGAACCGTGGGGTTGTTGGGCAACTGTTGTGGTGGCTTTGGCTACTGCCCGGGTACATATGACCATTCGTCCCCTGTGACCGGAAGGGCTCATGGGGGACAATCCAAGAAGCCGGAAACGGCGTGGAGGCAATGAATGGTGGAGCGGAGGGCCGATTACGACTCATTCTCGCCTCACGGGCGGTCCGCCGAGGTCGAGTCCCCTCCCTCGAGCCGGCGCATTCTCATCGTCGACGACCACGCCCTTCTCACCGAGCTTCTCGTGCTGGCCCTCAACCGGCGCGGCTTCGAGGTTGTAATCGCCGAGGAGGTATCGACCGCCGGCGCCCTCGAGGCGGCCAGGCAGTGCTCGCCGGCCCTCGCCCTCCTCGACCTCCATCTGGGGGATGGAGCCACCAGCGTTCCGGCCATTGCGGCCCTACGGGCCCAGGGTGTCCGGTGCTTCATCCTGACGGCCGAGTCCCAGGACCGCCATCTACTGGCCAGTTGCCTGACCGAGGGGGCTGAGGGCGTCTTCTACAAGGCTCAACCGCTCGAGGAGCTGATCGACCTGCTCGAGGAGGTCGCGTCCGGAGGTGTGGCGATCGACGAACTCGAGCGGCAATCGCTGCTCGAGGGCTTCCTGCCCGACGAGGCCGGCTCACTCGGAGCCTTCGACTCTCTGACCCCCAAGGAGCAGGAGGTGCTCGGTCAGCTCATAGACGGCCTCACCGCGAGTGAGATCGCCGAGGCCCGGTCGGTTGCGGTGGCGACCGTGCGGAGCAACATCCGAGGCATCCTCGAGAAGCTCGGCGTCAACTCGCAACTGGCGGCGGTGGCTCTGGCGCGGCGCACTGGCTGGCGAACCAGCCGGGCGCTCTACTAGGCGAACCGCTTCGAGCGGCCCGGCGACTCCGCCGATCCGCCGGGTCGATCAGGGCTGGACCCTCTGGAAGACCACGCTCGATCCGGCCTGGAACACCTGTCGCCAGGCGTGGTCGTGGGAGAGGAACACGGATAGGGCGCTCCCCTTGGTCCACAACACGTACTGCACCTTCCAGCGGTTAAGCAGGATGTCGGGGTCCTGGCTCACACTGGCGAGCTTCTCGTATTCCGAGAGGACCGGCGTCCCGAAGTACAGGTCCGTACGGCCATCCACGAAGACGGGAATGCCGGCGTGGATGAGGTAGTCGTTGTACCAGTAGCTGGAGAACACCCGCCCGGGGTGCTGCTGGAGATAGGCGGTGGCGGCGACGGGCATGCCCGAGTCACCTCCCCGCTCCGGGGCGCCGGCCGGCGGGTGAGGCCCGGCCACGAAGACGAAGCAGGCGAGAGCGGCGATCGGCCACACGAGGAGGGAGGGCTTGATCGTCTCCCGCCGCAGAGCCGGCATCCTGGCGGCCAGGCCCCCCCAGGCCATCGCGGCGTAGGGGATGAAGCGCTGGGCGTGCAACGTTGCCAGCAGCAGTCCACCCCACAGGACGAGGTCGAACACCTCGAGCCTTGCGTCGCTCAGGGCGAGGCTGGCCAGCACAGCTGCTGCCGGGACCAGAATCAGCAGGATCAGGACGGCAGAATGGAAGTCGGGTGACTGCCATTCGGTTATCAAGGCGCTCAGCTGACCGGATGAGCTGACGTGGTAGGCGTAGGAGAGCAGGCCCGGGCCGTGGGGGTTCACCAGGGTCGACAGGACGGCCACCCCGAATGTCACTCCAGCGGCCCGCAGGGGCAATGGGCTCGACACCACCAGCCGCCCCTTGGAGAAGGGCCATCTGGCCAGAACCAGCTCCAGACCGAGCACAGCCAGGCCGGCCAGGAAGCTCCCATGGACGTTGGCCCATACCAGGAGCAGGGGGGGCAGGCAGAGCAACCACCGGATGTTCCGTCTGGCCTGGGTGAGGACCAGCAGCTCGAGGGCGAAGAACAGGTAGCTCAGGGACTGGGGCCTGGGCGCTTCGCCGATGGCCAGCGGTCCCCCGGCCAGGATGGCCAGGACCGCGACCCACAGCCATCTGGCGCCCAGCTTCCGCCACCTGACCACGCTGACCAGCAAGGCGGCGATGCAGGCCCCGGACGAAAGCAGCCAGAACGACACCGGCCCGAAGGTGCGGACCATCCAGGCCAGCAGGAACTCGAAACCCCACTCCTCGGCGACCCAGGGTCGGCCGTGGACGGTGTAGGAGAAGGTGTCGGACCTGATGACGGCGTGATGGGAGAGCATCCACTGGCCGGCGGCCAGGTGCCACCAGGCGTCGCTGTTCAGACCCTCCCGAAGACCCACCCGCAGGAGGACAGCGGCCACCCCGGCGATGACGATCCACGCCGGATGCAGTGCGAGGCCCCGACCGGTGACCCGCAGGAGTCTGGGCGACCGAGGTCGGCGCTGTATGCCCCCATCGGCAGCCGAGCCCGCCTGGGAGCCCGCGGGCGCCCGTTCGTGCACATCCGAAGCCTGCACCATCGGAAGTCCCTCAGACCGAATCGTCATCGGTCTGACGAGCCGCCTGCTGACGTCTGACGTCCCACCGGGGCAGCCGGCGGGCGAGGGTCGGGCGCCGGCGCCGGCGGACGGTGACGGCATAGCCCGCCCCGGCTAGCCCGGCCAGGACCAGGGCTCCGACCCCTCCGTCGGTCCATAGATGGGCCAGGGTGGGCGTAGGCCGGGCGCCGGGGCCGATCAGGGGAGCCACGTCGTCTAGGTGGGTGGCGAGGTGCTTGATGGAGACGTGGTCGGCGAGGTCCCCGACCCGCTTGGTAGCCGAGTAGTCGATGTAGATGAGGCTGCCGCCATTGCTCGCCATGAGGGCGTGGCCATGACCGTCCACGGCCCCCTGGTCGATGCTCGTTATGGGCAGTGTGGTCTGGGACACCACCTGGGACGGGTCGACCGCCGAGAGCTGCTGGACGGTCGAGCCGCCGCTGAGGATGTAAGTGTCGGTATAGGGGTCGTACACCACGCCGTGGGCCCCTGGAACGTTCTGGAAGAGCCGGCGCGTGAGGCCTGTGCGCAGGTTGACGATGCCGATGTCCCCCCGCCCGCCGGGGTCGGAGCTCGTGTAGAGGGCCCGACCATCCGGGCCGAAGGCCAGCCCCGAGATCCTGGCATCGTCCCCACTGAGCACGGTCAGGTGCCCCGGACCCAGGGGCGCCAGCACGATGGCGGAGAGGGGCCCGGGCAGGCCGCCCGTGTAGAGGGTCTTCCCATCGGGCGAAAGCGCCAGCATGAAAGCCCCCGTGCCGGCCTTGACCGAGGTCGCCTCGCCGCTGGAGGGGTCGACGGCAAAGACGGTGCCGTTGCCCGCTCCGACCAACAGCCGACCATCCGAGGCGAAGACGATCCCGTCGGCGCCGGGCAGCTGGGTGACGACCGTGACTGGGCTGAGACTCAGGGCGCCGCGGTTGAGGGAGTACGAGACCTTGTCGACCGTCCCCGGCTTGTAGGTCGTGAAGTAGAGGTCTCCGCTGGCCGCACCCACCGTGGTGGTGCTCTTGAAGGCCGGTCCGGCGCCGATCACGATGCCGGCCAGGCCCAGCACAGCCAGGCAGCCCGCGACCACGAGGAGGAGCCGGCTCGGGCTCCGAGGTGCCGGTCGGTCAGGTGCCAGGCGCGCTCCGGGCGGAAGGGTGGTCGTGCTGATGGCCCAATAATCGGCCTTCCGGGCCCCCGGCGCCAGCGATAAGCCCCAAATTGCGGCCGCTGTTGATGCTCAGTTGGGGAGTTGAGACAACGTTGTGCCGGCCCAAGCGGAAATCGGGCTCCGGCTATGGAAATCCGCTCCAGCGGGGCGAACACTGACCACAGCCCCACATCGGGGAAACGGTGGGCCCGCAGGGTGCCACATCAGACAAGGATGGAATGACAGATGTTGACCAAGCTTGCTTATCTGCAGGTGACCTTGCGAGCCATGTTGGCCAACCGTCTCTCGATGGATGAGAGCGGCGCCAGCCTGGTGGAGTATGCGCTCCTGCTCGCCCTTATCGCTGTTGTCGCCATTGGCGCCCTGATCTTCCTGGGCCACGGGGTGAACAACACCCTCCAGAACGTCGCCAACAACCTGGCCAACCCGTAGGTCCTTGTGGCCGGGGGACAGTGCGGTCCCCCGGCCCTGGATCCGATCGGTGCCCCTCATGTCGGGCAGCGCAGCCACCAGTGCCGAGCGGGCCGACATGAGTGCACCTGAGGGCGAACGCCGCAAGCCGCAACTGGCGCTCAGCCAGTCGGTCCACTTGGCGTTCGCCTTCATTGCGTTGGCGTGGCTTGCCCGGGCTGTCCTGCCAGGCGAGAGCGATGTGGTGTTCTATCACGCCTACGCCAACGCCCTCATGCATGGTCCATTACAGCATGGGCTTCCAAGTGAGTATCCCGCCCTCGCGGGCGTGTTGTTCGTCGTCCCCGCCCTTCTCCACCTACCTTACGCTCCCGGCCTGGCCCTCCTCATGGCCGCAGCCTTCGCCGCCATTGTGTGGGCGGGCCGCCAGTTCGGGCCAGACTGGACCAGGCGCATGGTCATCTACTCTGCGCTCAGCTCCGTCGGCATCGTTTTTGCCCGCTACGACCTCGTGCCTGTTCTTGCCATGGTCCTGTCGCTGGCCTCCGCTCGGCGCGAACGGTGGGTTCAAGCATGGGCGTGGGCATGCCTAGGTGGGCTGCTGAAACTGTTCCCATTCCTGCTGCTGCCAGGCTACGCCATCGCGGAGCGCCGCCGGACCGGCAGCTGGCCTCTCCGACGGTGCATTGCCCTGGTGGTCGGCCTGGCTGGTGTCGGCGCCATTCAGGCTCTCATCGCCCCCGGGACTCTTCTGAATCCCGCGCGCTTCGAAGCCTCGCGCGGCCTGGAATACAGCAGCTTGTCCGGGAGCTTGAGCCTCCTTCTCTCCCCCACCCACTTGTCGTTCCACTACCGCTCGGGAAACCTTCAGGTCTATGGAACGGGCCGCACCGCCGTACAGCTGGCTGTGGCGGCGATGGCGGTGGCTGGCCTTGCAAGCGCTTGGGTTATGGCCTACAGGGGCCGCTTCAGCCTGGAGGCTACGAGCCTGGCGGTTCTCAGCATTGCCGTCCTGGCCAACAAGTCATTCGCTCCGCAATACCTGCTCTGGGTGGCACCCCTCTGGGCTCTGTGGCCACTCCGACCAGCCTGGGCTGCGGCGGCGGGCCTCAGCTCGGCCGTGTACCCACTTTCGTTTCTGGTGGCTCAGCGTTTCCATCTCGGCTTTCCCTCTTATCCTGCGACTGTTCTGGCGGCCGTGCGCAATTTGGCACTCATCATCGGGACCGTCTCATGGTTGTCTCAGGTCTGCCGAAGTTATCGTCACAGCCCTTCGGCTGCCCTAACCGAGCGTCTTACACACAAGGAAGTCATCGTGCCATGCTCATCAACCTGACGGATTGTGTGACCTACCTCGCCTCCTGGGCCCGGCGTCGTCCGAAGCTCGAGGACACCGGAGCCAGTCTGGTTGAGTACGCGCTCCTCTTGGTGCTTGTAGTCGTAATCGCGATAGGCGCCATGGTCGTGATCGGGAACGTGACCAGCAACTCGCTCAACAATACTGCGACCACCTTCCCCTGATGTCGGCGGCCGTCGGCCCCCCGGAGCGGCCGACGACTGAGGGACACATGCCCGCCGTCGTCGGGCCACATCACGTGCCGTCACCCGGGTTGGCACGGAGAGCTCCACCTCAGGTGCTGGGCTTCGGCTTCCTGATTCTCCAGCTGCTTGGAATGGCGATCTTCAGCGTCGTCCAGTACGGACGCTGGGGTATGAACAACGACTTTGGGGCCTACAGCCAGGCCTGGTCCGCCATAGGGCACGGTGCGGCCGACCCCTATGTCTCCTTGTTTCGGACCGACTTCCTCCACAACAACCTAGAGTTCGCCATGTATCCCCTGGCACTCTTGGGACGCCTTTTCCCCAGTCCTGTCATGCTGTCATTGGCCCAGGACGCTGGCCTGGTAGCGACGGAGGCGGTAGCGCTGCTCTGGATCCGTGACTACCTGTCGGGCAAGCAGACCGCACTCGGCCGGGCCGCCAGCCCCCTCTTCACTGCATCCGCCCTGATGCTGGCTCTCAACCCATGGAGCTGGGAGACGGCGGCCTTTCCCCTTCACTTCAACGTCTTCGCCACCCTGTTCGCGTGTCTCGCCGCGAGGGACCTTTGGCGCGGCCGTTACCTGCGCCTGGGCGCATGGGTGCCCTTGGCGCTCGTTTCCGAAGCCCTTGGCGGCCTGTACCTCGCGGTAGCCGGTCTTGGCATCACCCTCGCTCGGGGCACCTCCCGCAAAGGTCGTGCCTACGGCCTCGGAGTGACTGCCGTCGGCATCTCTACCCTCGCAGTCGTCGCCGGCCTGGGCTTGGTCGGCCGGAACGGCTCTACCTTGACCACCGCATACAGGTATTTGCTCCCGTCGGCCGAGAGACACGCTGGCATCGCTACCTTGCTGGCGGGTGTTCTCACCCATCCAGGGTCAGCAGCCTCGATGCTTGGGCACCACCTGACCTACGTGGCGGGGTATGTCGTCGCCGGAGGCATCCTCGGGGTGTTGAACCCCTGGGGCGCAGCGGGGGTTCTCCTCGTCATCCTCCCTAACGCGTTGAGCGAGCGCCTCCCGTTCATCGCGTTTCCGGGCGCCTTCCAGAGCTGGGCCGCCCAGCCGTTCCTCGTCGTCGGATCAGTGATGGTCTTCACGACATTCGTCGCTGCCCTCTCGTCTCGCGGTGACCGCGAACACCGTGTCCCCTGGCTCCGTCGGATCACCGCGGTGGTTTTGACCGCAATGGCGACCCTCGCGGCTCTTGAGCTGGTTAGCCTTCCCAAGCGCTGGCTCACGGACCCTGCCACCGCCAGGGAGCTCGCCGTCGCCGACAGCAGGCTCCCGGCCTCGGCGGAGGTCGTCGCCGATCAGAACGTCATCGGACGCCTGGCCGAGGCACACCCCGCCTACGACTACGTCAACATCCGCGACCGTCTGCCGGTCGTCCGATCTCGAGTTGTGCTCATCCTCGGGCCAGGCCTCGACGCCCAGCGCCGCGCCTGCCAGAACTCCTGGGAGGATCGCTTCGGCACGCAGGCCCTGTACACCGGCCGGCAGATCGTTGTTCTATCTCTAGTGTTGACCGCACGGACACTGCAGCCCTGCCCTTGACTCCAAGCACCGTCGTCAGGGGAGAGTGACGCTCGAAATGTTGGGCGGTGGCATCCAGCGGAAGGCGTGGACGCCAGCGGAGGCTACGAGAGGTCTCGCGCCAGCAAGACCTTGTACAAACCTTACCTGGGCCTGCACTTGCAGCGAGGAGAGATGGCCTCCGTGGCCCGGGACCAGGATGAAAACGACGGACCGTCCACCGGCAAGGCCGATGCGCTCGGGTGCGCCCTGGATGCCATATACCGCATCTCTCTCCCCGAAGCGGCCGACCACACCTTCGGACGCCACGACCTCCACAGTCGGAGGGCTTTGGGCTTCGACCGCACGGAGAGCCGCCGCCGTCCGAGAACCGGGTGGTAGATAGTCCCGGATCAAGGTTGGAAACTCACCGCCGGCGAGTGCGATGCAGCCCGCGAGGGCCACGGCTCCAAGTGCGCGTGCCATCGAGTTCCGTCGGCCGGGATCGGCCAGTCGTGCGATGACCATCACCGTCCCGACCAGGAGCACGGGAATTAGAGCCCAGTTCTGGAACGCGGCGAAGGGTAGGATGAAGATCGGGGTGCTGTTCAAGGCGTTGGGCACCAAGACGGCGAGGATGAGCCCGGCGGCCCAGGGAGAAGCAACGCCTACTAGTCCTCCGGCCAGTAGGTAGCCGACGATGTAGGACACTCGCGATAGGGCCATCTGCGCAGCTGCCAGAGGGTGGCGGAGTAGTCCAACCAGAACATTGAGCGGGCCGACGTGCGCCGACTTTCCGGTCAGATATCCGTACCAGATCGGAAAGTTTTGGCCGCCGGTCCCGTCGGCGCCCAACGCACCCAGGACGAGAAGGTAACCGAGTGCCATCCCTGCGAGCACGGCGCCTGACCGCCGGGACCGCCGGCCGCCAACCAGAGCGCCGATGCCGATGCCGATGATGTATAGGGTCGGCACGGCCCCGCAGAGGGCCGTCAGGAACGCCCAGGCCCAGTTCTTTAGGCTGGTACCGCGCCAGAGACCGCGGGCCAATAGGATGGCAAAGAGGGCGCCCAGCGGCTCAGTATGGAAGTCATATGCTGCGGTCAGGTAGGCCCATGGGTCGATGAGCAGCATCACGACCACGCCAGCCGCAATCTTGGCGCGCATCGCGTCGCTGACCCGAGGTCTGTCTTCCAGGACCTCCAACGCCCAACGCCAGGCGACATAGCCCGCTGCCACGATCGCGACGTCCTGGGCCCACAAAAGATCCACGGCGTGGGGCCACAAGAAGTAGAGAAGAGCCAGCGGCCATAGGACCACCTCTGCAGCATTCTTCAGGAAGGACACGCCGAAGTCTGCACTCACCGGATTCAGGTGACCGTGAGCAATCGACCACCACCCCTGGGCGTAAAAACTGAAGTCGCGGCTGAGGCCAAAGCGGCTGTATGTGAACTGACTCCAGGCAAGCAGCCCCACCAGCTGCAGGACTAGCAGGCACCATCCGAGTCGGCGGATGCGACGGGGCAGCCACACCTGGCGCGAGTCGGGCCCGTCCATCCTGGCGCCGCGATCGCCCGCGTAGGCACCAGGCGTCGACCCCGCCTCGGGCAAGAGCTCAGCCGTCATCCTATGGACCGCCAGCGCTGACCGCGACAGTGTCAGCAATGAAGGCCGGTCCGGCGGAGACCACCTCTTATTGTCGCGCCGCCCCAGCGTGCTGGCGAGGCGGTGCTCCTCACACTGGGGGGCCCGTCCTCGGTAGCCTCGGGCCGCACGGAGCCGGCCTCCGAACACACAGAGCCTTCACCGAGGAATGGACAGCGTGGGAACAAGAGACCGGGCGCTTGATCGGACACGGAGGCTTCGGGCACCCAGCGCCGTCCTGACCCTCGGCGCGGTGGTGCCCGTGACCTTCTACCTGCTCATGATGCTCGGCTTCCCCTCAAACTACTCGTACACCCGTGCCGATTTCCTCGACAAGTACGCACATGGGATCTTCCGCTACCGCTTCCTGACGAGACCCCTAATCCTGGGGTTGAGCGATGTACTTGGGAAGCTGAGGATCCAGACCGTCGTGACCCCGTCCGGTCGTCTGTTCACGAGCTTCCTCATCCTAGGGGCGGTGTCCATCGCGGCGATGGGCTTGGTCCTCTACCGCGTCTCGGTCGCCTGCGACGAAAGCCTTCTCGGGCCCTACATGCTTGTCATCGGCTTCCTTGTCCTTGCAGGCTACGTTGTAACCCCCTACGACTATCCGAGCTACGCCCTCATCGCCATAACCTGCGTCGCTGCCTTTGGTCTGCGGCCAGCGCATCCACTGATCTGTGCTCTTCTAGCCGTCGTAGCCACCTGCGTTCGCGAGTCCTCGTTCTTGGCCGCTGCCGCGGCTGTGGCCGTTGCCTGGTCCGCTGCGCCGGCGCACCACTTAGGAAGTCTGCCGGGCATGCTGCGAGGGCGTACCCGTGACGCACAACTTTGGCGGAACACAATCGCCGTTGCCGTCGCTTGCGCGCTGACCTATGTCTCTATCCACCTGCTGCTGGCCGATCCGACCGAGCGTGGCGGGCTCACCGGGCCCGGGCTCTCATACAATCTCCACAGCACCAGCGCATGGGTCGGGCTCGCGTTGACAGCCGTGGTGCTCGTCGCTGTCAGCCAGGTGTACCGGCTTCTTGGCGTCAGCGAGAACGCATCCCGGTCGCGGTCAATGCTCTGGATCCTGTCGGCGCCGTATGTACTTATCTTCCTGGCCGGCGGCATCTGGTTCGAGACTCCCCGCCTCATGGCCCCTATCCTCGTCTGCGAGCTCGTCGTCATCTCGACGACCGGCCATCAGCAGTTGCCGGTCGGAGTCCCGCCACTCAGGTCCTCGTGACACAGGTTGACGACAAAGGGCCCACCGGAGAAGAACCCGCTACCGGCTCCGGGGGGAGCGGGCCCGTTCTTGATCATCTTCGGGTTGAAGATCCACGCCTCGAACGAGACGTCCCCTCCTTGGATGAACACCTGGTCGATGTACGCGGCCTCGAATCCATCGATTTGACAGAACCCCGAACTGCCACCTCCGCAGTGCGACACCACCGGCACGAAGGCGAACCGCGGAGACTGAGATATGGACGAAGAGAACCATTGGACGGGTGATGCGAGAGCGCTATCCGACTTCATGTCTGTTGCCAGCTGAGCGTCATCGGCCGTGGTCCACGTCGGATCGCCCACCGGTGCCGTCTTCGGCGCCGTCGCGCTGACGAGAGGATACGCGACGACGAACTCCGCTCCCCCGCCGGCCGGAGGTGTCTGCCCACCTTCGCCATACAGCATGTACCAGGAGATCTGCCGAGCGTTCAACGTGTTTCCGTCAATGGTCGCGGTCGGCGAGTCGGGGTTGATCGTATCCGCCGAGGCACAGGTCGCCTGGGGGCTGTAGCCGTCGGGATGCTGGAGCCGAGCTGAGAACGTGCAACTCGCGGTCGGCGCACTCGTGGACGCGGCCGAGAAGTTCCCCAGCAGCAAGCCGTCCTCCAGAGTCGAGGCGGTCATGCCCGAGAGTGCGAACACTTGACTCGCGCCGTCGTAGTAGAGAGGCGCTGATGTGTTGCTAAGCAGACCGGGGGCGCACTTACTTGCATTCGCCGCCCCGTATCCCCCATCGGAATCGCAGAAGTAGTGGGACCCATCAGGCTGATATGGATAGATCTGCAGGGCATGATCCAACCCCACAGCTATGTCGACTTTCGAAGTGTCATCATTCCCTGCGCCATTCTCCGCGGTCCCGGCGAAGGTCCGATACCGAGGACTGACAATCAGACCCTGATCGCCAGCTGCGATCGTGCTCGGACAGCTGCTATTGCCGTTACCGCCCTTGACGCAGAACTTGCCACCCTGAGCCGCAGTTGAAGTAATGCCGATCGGGAGGATCGCGATGCCTCCAGGACTCTGCACGGATGCCTGGGCACCCGTATGCACAACCGCCGACTTGGGGCCCCCAGATCCCTGGCTGAAGTTGCTGAAGTTGACCGGCGCGTTGCTCGGGATCGAGACGCTGACCGTGATGTCGCCGGTCGACAGCGTCGCGTATCCAATACAGCTCTCACCGGCGACATAGGTGAATCCGGTGAGCTGCGTACACCGTGTCCAGTTCCACGCCGGGCCAGGATAATTCTGCGAGAACTGCGTCTCGACGTCGCCCACCATCGTCGTGGCATAGGTTGTCCCGTAGGTCCCGAGCTCTTGCGCCCCAAGTAGCGCCGCGTTGTCGACCGAGTTCTGGGACAGCCGAACGGTTTGCGAGAGGTTGCCCAGGTCAACGGCCACCGCGACGAAGAGCATCAAGGCCGTCAGCGCTACCGCCCACAGAACCAGGACCGCCCCATCATCTCCTGTCTTCATGCGGCGCCGGCTCACGGACATGTCATCCCACTGATGGTCTGACCATTGTAGGTCACGCTTCCTGAGGTGAAGCTCGTAAACGATGGCGCTTGTTCCAAGCGAATTCGCGACTCCGAGGTCAGCGTCTTCCCGCTGAGAATGAAGGACGTCAAACCCGTAGACGACTTGAGGTGCACCTGCTCGCAGACGACTACGTCGTCAGTGCCGACCGCCCCGCCCCCAATGCTGATCCCGAGCGCGACATTCTGGTTAGTGGTGCCGAGGACGCTGCTCCCGACCCTGGCTGCGACCGCACATACCATTTCAGTCTGGGCGGCGGTTGCTCCCGAGCCTGTGCAATCGCCGGTGTTGTAGTTGTCGACGCTGGCAAGGCGCGCCCCCGCCTCCACACCGCCCCGCAGGGAGACGAACCCGCCGAACACGAGCCCGAAGTCGATCATTCCCATAAGCAGTATGGCGAAAAGAGGGAGAACCAGCGCGAACTCCACAAGCGAGTTGCCCTCGTCGCCCCGCGTTGTCCGACGCCATCGATTGACGCAGGGTCTGGGAGCCTCAGACACAATGCACCTACTTGATGATTGTCCGGTAGATTTCAATCGCCGCTGGTCCTATGACCACGACAAACAGCGCCGGCAAGATGCAGAACACCAGCGGGAACAGCATCTTGACTGGGGCTTTCTGCGCCTTCTCCTGCGCGATCTGGCGGCGCGCGACGCGCATCTCGTCTGCCTGGGAGCGGAGAATTTGCGCTATTGACACGCCAAAGGTGTCTGCCTGAATCAGAGCCAGGATGAACGAGCGCAACTCGCGAACGTCGGTGCGATGGTCGAGATTCTCTAGCGCCTCCTTGCGCGAGATGCCGACCCGGGTCTCGCCCAGCATGCGGGCGAACTCCTCGCTGAGAGCCCCCGGTATGGACGAGACTGCGCGGCTGAGTGCCTGCTCGAAGCCGAGCCCGGCCTCCACGCTGATACTAAGAAGATCCAGCAGATCGGCTAGCTGCGAGCGGATCCGGTCTTGTCGCGACTCCGCTTGTCTGTTCAGAATCGCTTCCGGCCCCAGAACGAGCAACAAGGTGAAGACGGCGAAGAGCATGAACTTTGCCGTATGGCCTACCGGCATGAAATAGCTGGCGGCGGCGCCGACCGGCACCAGCACCATCGTCAGCACCCGGGCGGCCAGGAACCGGTCGACTTCTTCGGGCTGCGGCTTGCCGGCAAGGATCAGTCTCCGGTGCACGTTAGCCAAGTAGCCAGCCGGTGAAAGCTGGCGCGCCAGCCGGCCGGCCCCGGTGAAGACCGGTACAACGACCCTCTCGCCGAAGGACCGCTGGTCTTCCGGAAGGACGCCACCTGCGAGTGGCAAACCTTCGACCGCGGCTCTCAAGGCAGCCCGTGAGGCCGATCTCTCGGTAGCTCCGGTCGCGACGGCAATGACAATCAGGGCGATGGCCCCGAAACCTGCGATTGCAGTCGCGACGAGGGTCACAGTCATTCTCAAACCTCGATCTGGATTGTCTTGTACATCCACCAGGCCCCGAATAACTCGAGGGCGACAGCGCCAATGAGGGCGATCTCGCCACCAGTGGTATGGAAGAGCGTTTCGATGTAGGCCCTATTGACCACGTATATGAACATGCCGATGACAATCGGCAGGGCCCCGAGAATTATGGCGCTGATGCGGCCCTCAGCCGTCAGGGTCTTGACCTCTCGGCGCAGGCGACCGCGCTGAATCATCGTGTCCGCGACCGTGTCCAGGATCTCAGCCAAGTTGCCCCCTACCTCTCGCTGGATGCGAATCGCCATCACGGTCCAGGTGAAGTCTCGGCTCCCAATGCGATCGGCGGTCTCTGTCAGGGCGTCCTCGACGGGCATGCCAAGCCGGGCCGCCGCGAGGGCTCTTCGCAACTCCATATTCATCGGGGCCCTCACCTGCTCCAGGACGGCGTCGAGGCCCTGGGCCAAGGAGAAGCCAGCTCGCAGAGACCCGGCAAGAAGCTGGAGCACATCAGGCAGCTGCGCGGTGAACTTCCGAGTGCGCTGGTCAGCCAGGAACTGGAGGACGGCGAAGGGCAAAAGGGCCATGATGCCGAGCGCCACTAGGAACCCGAACAACCCACCCAGCAGCAGGCCAAGAAGGCTGATGATCAGGAGGGCAGCGATGCTGACCAGGGCGAATTCACCGACGCCCACCGGCAGGCCGGCGCGCACGAGCTTCTGATCCAGGCTGGCTCTCCAGCCCTGGGCCTCCAGTGCTTCGGAGAGTGCTTGGGAGGCACGTTGAAGGAGCGGAAGAGTCACTACTTCCTTGCTGGTAGTCGTAGCCATTTCGGCCGGTGAGTGCAGGCGGTATGGCTCGAGAATCTCCTTGAGCTCCTGCCGGGGGTTGCCGGTCAGGAGCACGATGGCATAACCGATCAACCCGGCGGCGGCCATGATCAAGACGACTACCAGCCATCCCCCACCGCTCGATGCTACTGAACTCGCCCAGTGAGTGATGTGGTGCCAGACGTCGTTGGCGCCACCGCCGATCGTCGCCGTCCGCTTCATCGCCGACCAACGGGGGCCCGCACGAAGCCCGGTGACTCGAACATCCCCGGCGCCAGCTTGATCCCCCGATCAGTGAGCACCTCGGCGAACTTGGGCCGGAGACCCGTCGCCTTGAGCAGGCCCTTGTTCTTGCCCATGGCATCAACACCCATGCCGAAGTCATACAGGAAGATGTCCTGAAGGACGATGACGTCGCCCTCCATGCGCTCGACCTCGGTGACGTGGGTGACGTGGCGACTTCCATCGCGCAGCCGGCCTAGGTGGACTATGACGTCGAGCGCCGAGGCCATCTGCTCACGGATGGCCTTGACGGGAAGCTCGAAGCCGGCCATGAGGGTCATGGTCTCGATCCGGGCCAGAGCATCCCGGGGGCTATTGGCATGGACGGTCGTCAGTGACCCGTCATGGCCCGTGTTCATGGCTTGCAGCATGTCCAGCGCCTCACCTAGGCGGCACTCGCCGACAAGTATCCGGTCTGGGCGCATGCGCAGGGCGTTGCGGACCAGATCGCGGATTGTGACCTCACCGCGACCTTCTGTATTCGGCGGGCGCGCCTCGAGGCTCAGGACGTGCTCCTGCCGGAGCTGGAGCTCCTTTGCATCCTCGATCGTCACAATCCGCTCGTCATCAGGGATGAAGCCGGACAGGACATTGAGAAGAGTCGTCTTGCCGGTGCTGGTCCCCCCCGACACGACGACGTTCAGTCGGCCGAGTACGCACGCTTCGATGAATTCGGCAACCTGCTCAGACATCGTGCCCATGTCTACGAGATCGTCGATGGTGAACGGATCTGCAGCGAACTTGCGGATGGTCAGATAGGGGCCACCAATGCTCAGGGGCGGATATATGGCGTTCACGCGAGAGCCGTCGGGGAGCCGAGCGTCCACCATCGGCGAGCCCTCGTCGATTCGCCGTCCGACACGGGCAACGATTCGCTCGATCACCCGGCGTAGATGGTTCTCGTCGATGAAAGAGCCATCGGTCTTCTCTAGCTTGCCGTTGCGCTCGATCCAAATCTGGTCCGGGCCGTTCACCATGACCTCGGATATGCCGTCGTCCTGCAGGTACCTCTCGATGGGGCCATGGCCGAGGATGTCGTCCATGACCTCCTCGACCAGCTGAACCTTGTCGGCGGCCGACAAGGGGGTCTTCTCCTGACGCAGGGCAGCCTGGACGACCTGCTGGACCCGAGGATGCAGATCTTCCTCGTTCACGTCTGTGTCCGAGAGCAGGGGCCCGAGCTCGGCGATCACTCTCTGGTGGATCCCGTGCCTGAGGCCCTCGAGCCTCTCCGCTCGACCGCCGGACGCAGTCTGACCTTCTCGCAGCTTCTCGTAGAGGTTGGTCGTGGTTCTACGCGAGCTAACCATCGGTGCTCACCGCCCTTGCCTTGACTAGTTGGGCCAATTGTTCGACGGCCCCGGCGAACCTTGACCGTGGCTGGGTCAGGACGGCCGCGGCGCCCTGGTTTACGGACTGCGGGACGAGGGCTTCTGACGGCAGGCTGATGTCGACCTTCATCTGCAACGTGCGCTCGACATCACGCACCGCCAGGTGCACCTTCGAGTCCGCCCGGTTCAGCACCACCATGACCCGGTCTAGTGGGATCTCGAGTAGCTCGAAGGCTTGCAGCCCGAGTCGGGCGTTCTTCACCGAAGGGATGTCCATCCCGACCACGAAGACGACGTCGTCGCTGTCGGCAAGGATGTGGAGGACCAGGTCACTCAGCCCGGTAGGTGTGTCCACGACCACATGGGCGCCCATCTCCCGTAGAGCTTCGAAGAGGGCAGATACCGCCGCCGGGTTGACGTCGCCGGCCAGCGCCGGCTCGCCCGGCGCCGGCAGAACAAAGACGCCCGTCTGCTGCTCGCGAGTGAGGAGGCTCTTTGCCATTACGGCATCCAGTCGGTCCGCCGAGGCAGCCGCGTCGACGATGTTGCGGTTGGGGGCCATCCTGAGCATGACGGCCACGTCCCCGAACTGAAGGTCGAGATCGATTAGGGCGACCGGGTCGTTTGACTTCCGCGCCAGGGCTGCCGCCAGGTTCACCGCGACTACTGACTTGCCGACCCCTCCCTTCGGGGAGAACACCGTGGTGATCCGGCCCTTCTTCCCTGAGCGGCGGGGGGCCTCGACGGAACGCTCGACTGATCCGCTGGCGAGCTCGCTGCTCAGCCGGTAACTGATCTCCCGCACCACATCCTGGAGCTCTGCCTCGGCCGCCCTCATCTCGACGGCGTCGTCGATTCCGGCGCGGAGTGCAGTCCTGAGTAGCGCGGCGCTCGACTGCTGGACGACGAGCACGGCGCCCACCCCCTGTCGGGAGCGGATGATCCCGCCGATCCGGTCGAGAATCTCCTCGTCGCTCTGGGAAGGGCCGAGGACGAGGACGACCCCCGGGTGATCTGCAAGTCCGGCATCGAGCATCTCGTCGAGCGTCGAGTAGGCCAGAGCGTCGAAGACCTCCAGCGGCCGGGCCAGATGGGTGAGGAGGTCG
>Ga0070739_10001077_pt1 | contig 43735 bp, 60 predicted proteins | sample Coa_R1_7_FD_66445 | JGI IMG/M metagenome (GOLD analysis project Ga0070739, IMG submission 66445) | Surface soil microbial communities from Centralia Pennsylvania, which are recovering from an underground coalmine fire - Coalmine... | ecosystem: Environmental > Terrestrial > Soil > Unclassified ...
AGGGGCGCTAATCGGGATCAGGCAACTCGCCAGCGGCCTACCCTACTTTGTAGCGGCTCTGGCCGACAGTGGGGGACCGTGGACAGGGTCGGGCAACCAACGCGTCATCGACCTCGTGGCGACGCGGAGGCTAGGGCGGATCGTCACGTGGGAGAGGCAGCCCGGGCTCGGCACCCGAACATCCCGCAGGTAGACACGCGGACAGGAAGGTGACCTCTAACTGGTAACGCACGAAGGGGAGTCCCTCGCCGGGGCTCCCCTTCTTTGCCTGTATGAGCCGCTTTTTTATTTTGCCCTGATTACGACGGCTTTCCGTTAGAAGAACCGCCACAGCAAGCGGTAGCCCAGGACGTAGCCCAGCGAGAGGGCAAGGCCCAGGACTACGGCGAAGGGCCAGTCGCGCAGGACGCCAAAGCCGGCACCGATGGCGAGGGCGATGCCTCCGGCGACGACGGCCGTCTCGACGGCTGTGATGCGCCGCCGGGGCGTCAGATCCGCGTTATCGCTCATCATCAGCCTCCTCAGTAACAGACCCACATTGCGTAGTAGACGCAGAAGCCGCAGACCGCGTAGACGCACTCGAGCCAGGCGGGTCCCGCCCACAGGCAGCCAATGGCGCCGGGGCCACAGCACCCCACCAGCGCCTTCCAGAAGCAGCTCCAGTAGTCATCGACCACGACGATCTGCCCGTTCACGACCGAGAGCCCGGTCGTCTTGATGTACTGGGAGGCCGCCTCCAGACTGTCGGTCGGGCCAGAGTCACGGAGGTAGTGGATGATATCGCCCTGGACGCGCTCCTCACCGGAGACCGTGCGCGACCAGGCGATGAGCGCATGGTCCTTGCTGCCGTCCCGGGCCGTGAAGACGAGGGCCAGCATCTCCGAGCCGTCCGGCCGGATCGCACCTTGCGAGTGCCGAGTTGAGAGCTGGAAGCCGTGCCGCTCGATGTAGGAGCGGATCAGCCGAGCATCCGGGTTGCGCATGGCCGCGCCAACAAAGGGGTGGAGCTGAGCGCCGCGCAGCGGGGTGATGCCTGTTGTATTCTTGGCATCCGCTCGAGCGGTCGCGGGCAAGAAGCTCCCGGCGACGAGGGCGGAGGAGAGAGCCGCGGCTTTCGCGAGGAGTTCCCGGCGCGAGAACTCTCCGCTCTGTGAGAGCACCTGCTCGACCTCGCCGTCGGTCGCACCGTGCTGGCGGGCGAGCACGAGATAGCCGGCGGCACAGCCCTCACATCCCTCCTGCAGCTTGGTCCGGGCCATGCGGAGTGCGTCCCGGCGGATCTTCCTCGAATCGCGTGCGCGTGTCATGACATCCTTCTTTCGGGTCAGTCGCGTCTTTGGTCGCGTGGATCAGTACAGCGGCGTGCTCGGGTGACTATGGAATCGCTGTCGCCCTCCTTTCCGTGGGATAGTTGGGGCTGAAGTCATCCCATGCGCGAGGAGTCCGGTGATTCGACGATGGACGACGATCTCCCCTTAGTGTTGTATTCAGAATACAACAACACCGCCACAAATACAACACCCACGCCCCGGTCGTGTGGAAACTAATCCCGCATGGACTTCGGGGAGCGCTTGCGGGAGCTGCGGGAAGAGAGAGGCCTGAGCATGCGGCAATTGGCGGAGCGATCCGGCGTCGACGTGGGCGTCATCAGCCGGGTGGAGCGCGGACAGTACAAGCCGCCGAAGATCACCACGGTCGAGAAGCTGGCGCGAGCGCTGGAGCTCAGTGAGGCCGAAGAGGAGGAATTGCTCCAGTTGTCGGGGCGAACAGGATCTCAGCCGTCAGAAGCCGAACAGCATGTAGCGCGCGGGGAGACAGGGCAAGAAGTTCGTGAGCGTCTGGCCGCTCTGGAGGAGCGGGTACGGCGGCTTGAAGAGCGGCTCGGAGAGATGGCTGACAACTCCTCGGGTTAGAGAGAGAACGCATCTTCGGAGGTACCTACACGGGCCCTCATCTGGGTGGAGATGTCCGTCAAGGATGAGGGTTCATGGGTGCCAGAGAACCAGGATGACTCCGAATATCGAGCCGACAATGCCGAGGAAACCCAGCACCTTGAACAGCCAATGGTCTGTCACTACTTCCACGAAACCGTGAACGGTTGCTCCGTACTGCTCGCGAAAGCTGGTGTTTGTCTTCAGGGAATCCTCTTCGGCAAGAACCGCGAGGCTGTGAAGGAGAATTAACTTCGGTGGACCTCTTGACGATCTTCGGCGCCTTGGCGGTGACCGCGATGCTCGTGTTCTATGCCCTGGAGAGCCGCTCCGCCGCCTTCGTGCTGGCCTTCGCCGCCGCCTGTCTTGCGTCCTCCGTCTACGGCTTCCTGCAAGGCGCCTGGCCCTTCGGCGTGGTTGAGTTCATCTGGTCGGGCGTTGGTCTCCGTCGCTGGTGGATGCGTACGCACTACCTTCCAGGCCACGTGGGTGTTCCCGACGGTACCGGGCCGGACAACCGGCCTTGACGTCTCTTCGTGTCTCAGAGCTGCTTCCGCAATTGCTGAATCGGGGAGAGGTAGAGGCGAGTAAAGGTCGGGAAGGCCAGGATGGTATCGTCGAGAACGTCGATGGGAACCCGAGCACGGATGGCGAGCGTCGCCCATTGGATCCACTCGCCCGCGAGCGGACCCGCTGCCCAGGCACCCACCAGCACCTGGTCGTGTCGGTCCGCCAGCAGGTGTAACGCTCCCTCGTATCCCTTCCCGTAGGTATCGGTACGAGCCGCTTCCTCCAGCTCTGCGTGCGCCTGCACGATCTCCACACCCTCCGGCGCTGTGGCGGGGTCGGTCACACCCACGGAGGCGATCTCGGGATCGGTGAAGGTCACCGCCGGGATGTCGCTGTAGTTGGCGGAACGGGGCTTACCGAGGATATCGGCAGTGGCGATCTGGGCCTGATAGGCGGCGACGTGCGTGAACATGGCGACACCCGTCACATCCCCGACCGCCCAGACGTTCTCCGCCGCCCGGCAGTGCTCGTCGATGTGGATGCCCTGCTCGGTCGTTTTCACGCCCACCCGATCCAGGCCCAGGCCATCGACCAGCGCGTGCCGGCCGGTCGCGACCATGACCACCTCTGCGGTGAGTCGCGTCCCATCGTCCAGCGTGACGGTTCGGCCGGTCTCACCGCACTCGACTTTGGTAGCCTTCTTGCAGAGGTGGAGCGTGATCCCGTCCCTCTCGAAACGCCGCTGCAGGTATGTCGCCGCATCGGGACTCTCGTGTCCCAGGAGTTGGTTCGCCTCTTCCACGATCGTCACCGTAGCGCCGAAACTCCGAAACACCTGTCCCAGCTCGCTGCCGACCGCCCCTCCGCCCAGGATTATCACGCTCTTCGGTACCTCCTGGAAGGAAGTGCCTTTGCGGTTGGTCCAGTATCCGGCCTCCTTGAGCCCCTCGATCGGCGGGATGCTGTTTTCCGAGCCGGTCGAGACGATGATGCGCCTGGTCTGGAGCGTGTGACCGTTGACCTGCACCTGACCCGGTCCAGCGATACGGGCCTCACCTCGGAGGAAGGCGATCCCGGCCTTCTGGAAGCCCTCAACCTGCTTCGCGTCATCCCAGTCCCGCACCATCCAGTTGCGGTAGGGGGCGACCTGGGAGAAGTCGAGCTGAGGCGTGCTCGTGCCCGGTTCGTGCTCCGCATCCTGTGTGATGGTTCCGGGCCGCAGGAGCGTCTTGCTCGGCATGCAGCCCCAGTAGGCGCAGAGGCCGCCAACCAGTTCCTTCTCGACCACAGCCACCGTCATGCCTGCATCGTTGAGCGCCCAGGCGACGCCTTCGCCACCGGTTCCCGCGCCGATCACCACCGCGTCGTACTCCACGTCGTCCCCTTTATCCCGCCAGCAAGGCGTCTAGCTTTGTCCGATCGAATCCCACCACGACCTCACCGTCGATGACGGTGACCGGCGTGGTCATGTAGCCGAGCTTTTCCAGGTCGCCCATCGCGTCCTCATCGGCCGCTACATCTCGTGTCGTGTACGAGACGCCTCTCTGTGAAAGAAACTCTTCCACTTTGGTACAGAAGAGTCAGCCGCCACTCTGGATGTAGACGACGATCTGCTTGCCCATCCCCTGCCTCTCACCCACGTCGGACCCCTTCAACCACCTCCGATGCCGCTGGGTACTCGATCGCCTCCAGCGCCTCGCGGATCGTTGCCAGGCCGATACGCTCCGGATCGTAAAAGACGATGAGCTTCCCGATGGCCTGCTCGATCACCACGGCATCGATACCGGGCCAGGATGTTAGTTCCTGGGTAATAATGTCCTCGGCCAGGGTGGCACAGCAGCCGGATGCCACCACCGGGTCCTCGATGAGGCGGGGGACGGCGAGAGTGATGCTGGCCGACCTGTTAGGGGCGAGCATCTTGCCGTCCCAACCAGAGCAGGATCGAGGCGGCCAGTGCCGCTGTCACGCCGAAGACGAGATGGCCGACGAAGGCGCGGAGGTGGGTAACCAGCGGGTAGGCGCTGTCCGGCGCGCTGAAGCCAAAGGCTGGCGTCATCCCTTCATCCACTACGACCCACATTACGGTGCCGCTGATGGCACCGGCGAAGAGCGGGGTGAGTTTGGTGCGCCGTTGGAAGACGGCCGTCAGGGCGCCCCAGCCCATGCCCAGGCCATAGTGGAAGAAGATCGTGCCCACGGTCTTGAGCTGCTGCTCGTCCAGGTGCAGGCCGAGCACCTCCGTGGTCCTATGCGCCGCGATGTCGTAGGGAGGACCGGGCCGCACCCGGTCCTCCTGCTGTCGGGCCTCCGCCGATTCCATCGCGTACAGCTTCATCTCCACCGGCTCCATCACTTTGGTGCCCACGTAGCCGCCGATCAGGCCGGCAGCGATCTCGGCTACGAGCTGTTTCATCCTCATGACCGCATCTCCTTGTTGCGTGTACGAGGACACCGCAAGATGCATACCTGTATCAGAATTGCCTGATGTCCGTCAGCGCGCCACACCGGTGCGGCGCCTATTCGGAGAGGAGAGCGATGGGGCCTCGGACTCCTCAGCTTGTCTCCATCACATATTCATGATATTCTCGGTCAGCACATCACAGATTTCTGATGTAGGGGTGAGACGCATGGCGAGAGATGGGGATCGAGCAGGGCTGGGTGCCGGCGTTCTGGCGGTCGTCGCCATGACGCTGTGCTGCGCGGGCCCGCTCCTCATCGTCGCCCTCGGGGCGTTGATCGCGGCTGCTGGCTGGGCGGTCCTCGGGCTTAGCGCCGGAGCCATCCTCCTCATCCTCGCGATGGCCCTTGCCGTGTACCGCCGGATTTCCCGACCGCCAGCCGCATCACCACCCTCCCCATCGTCACAGCACACGGACTAAGGAGGATGCCCGTGACCGATACCATACAGATGAAGATTGCGGGTATGACCTGCAGTCACTGCGAGCAGACGGTCGAGCAGGCCCTCTCGACGGCAGGGGCGACGGATGCATCTGCCGACTTCCGACGCGGTCAGGCCACATTCCAGTGGTCCGACGACAAGGATCTCGGGAGCGCCAAGGATGCGGTCGCCCAGGCCGGCTACCAACCGGAGGGCGTCCAGGTGCTGAAGGGGAGCAGCGAGCGAGCGAGAGCACGATCTGACGGTGGAGGTTGGAACCTCGCTATCCTCGGCTCCGGCTCCGCGGCCTTTGCGGCGGCTATCCGGGCCCGAGATGCGGGGGCACGCGTCGTCATGATCGAGCAGAGCACCCTAGGCGGGACCTGCGTCAACGTCGGCTGCGTTCCCTCCAAGGCCACGGTGGCCGCCGCCGATCTCTACTATCGGGCCGGACATAACCCGTTCGGCGGCACGAGCACTCAAGCTGCCGGCGTTGATCTGAAGGCGCTCGTCGCGCAGAAGGGCGACCTGGTGAGCCAGATGCGCCGCGAGAAGTACGCCGACCTGGTGGAGGAATATGGCTGGACAGTGCTCCACGGCCGCGCCGCCTTCGCCGATGACACCACCCTGATGGTTGACGGCGAGCCCCTCTCCGCTGACCACTACCTCATCGCGACCGGCGCCTCTCCTGCGATCCCGCCCATTCCAGGCCTTCGCGACGTAGGCTATCTGACCAGCACCACCGCCCTGGAGCTCACTGAGCTGCCGGAGTCCCTGGTCGTGATCGGCGCCAATGCCATCGGCCTGGAGATGGGCCAGCTCTTCCTCCACCTGGGCTCGAGAGTGACCTTTCTGGAGGTGGTGGACCGCATTGCACCGTTTGAGGAGCCGGAGATCAGCGCGGCGCTGACCAAGGTGCTGACCGACCAGGGGGCGGAGGTGCTGGCCAGCGCCCACATCCTCCAAGTCGAGAGACACGGCGAACAGCGCCGAGTACAGGTCGAGATGGGACCTAAGACGCGCGTCATCGAAGCAGCCCAGGTGCTCGTCGCGACGGGGCGGCGTCCGAATACGGCGCATCTCCAACTCGATCACGCCGGGATCAAGACCGATGGGCGCGGCAGCGTCACCGTGGACGAGCACCTGCAAACCAGCAATCGCCGGGTCTGGGCCGCTGGCGACGTGACCGGGGCGCCCCAGTTCGTCTACGTCTCCGCCTACCAGGGCACGGTTGCCGCCGACAATATGCTCAACAGCAACAGCCGCATCGTCGATCTCTCGGCCCTGCCCCGCGTCACCTTCACCACACCGCAGATCGCGAGCGTCGGAATGACCGAGCAGGACGCGGCGCGCGAAGGCTACGCGCCCAAGACCTCGCTCCTCCCCCTCAGCGCCGTCCCCCGCGCGCTGGTCAATCAGGAGACGCGCGGTCTCTTCAAGCTGGTGGCCGACGAGGTCACCGACAAACTGCTGGGCGTCCACATCCTGGCGGACAACGCCGGTGACGTCATCTATTCCGGCGTGCTGGCGATCAAGTTCAACCTGACTGTCACCGACATTACCACCACCTTCGATCCGTATCTAACCATGGCCGAGGGCTTCAAGCTGGCGGCGCAGACCTTCGGCAAGGACGTCAGTAAGCTGTCCTGCTGCGCGGCGTAATCAGGAGGAAACCATGCTGAACGATGCCGATGTAGCCGCGACCTGGCTCGACCGGTCCACGCTGCCGCCCCTGGAGGAATGCGTGCTGTCCGAGGCCTTCTGGCGGCTCCTTGCCGGGAACCCTGTCCTCCCGACCGATATCTGCGGTGCCACAAACCTCTTGCCGCAAGATGTGGAGAACATCCTGACGACCCTGCAAGCCGAGCGCTGTCTGCGGCGCGATGCGTCAGGAGCCGTGGTGGCAGCTCGGGGTCTGATGACCGCTCCCTCCACGCATCTCCTGGTCACCAATCGGGGCAGCGTCTACACGCAATGCACGGTCGATGCCGTCGGCATTCCGGCGGCGCTCGGTCTGGCGGCGGGGGTCGAGGACCACTGCGCCTCCTGCGGCAACCGCGTGGACGCGACGATCAGCCAGGCGCGCGACGTGACGACTGATCCGGCCTCGGCCGTCATCGTGATGGCGCGCTGCGACTCGTGGGCGGAAGACGGCATCCCGACCGTCTGCCGCGAGACGAACTTTTTCTGCTCGCGCGATCATGCCGACGCGTGGCAGCGGGAGCGGGCGACCCTGCCTGGGACGATTCTTTCTCCCTCGGAGGCGGCTGCGATCGGGCGGAGGATCTGGGGCCCGTTCGCGCGGGAGGAGCAGCCATGAAACTGACGCCGGTCTCCGTCACGGTCCTTCTCATCTGCCTCGCCCTCAGCACGGCCGCGTCGGTGTCGGGAACAACGCCGGCATCGGCCCGTGCCGCGATCCACCGAACGGCTGAGATACAGTCGCTTGCCGGCTACTTTCCTGCTGCCCGGCAGTACCCGGCCGGGTACAAAGCCATGGCGGTTCAGCAGTATTCGAATCCGGGTCAGCTGTTCACGAATGGGAACGTCTCGCTGGCGCGGCGCGATCGCCTCATGATGGGTGCCATGCAAACCGCGATCAACCGGCATGATGTCGTGGCGACGATCATGATCGCGCGTTTTCGCACCCCGACGCCGGCTCGCCGGTTCAGTTCCTCAGTCCAGTCCGATGTCACTCCAGACGACAAGGAGAAGAGCGGGACAATCCGCAGTCTCGGTTCGACCCGAGCGCGGTACGTGACTGGGGACTGTGCCGGGTGCGGCCCCACCGCGCCGCCGCTCTATCAAGTGTTCTTCGCGCGTGGTCCCATCTTTGTCGAGATAAGCACACAGCCCCGCGATCAGACCGCGACCCAGTATCTCGCGAGGCTAATCGACGGCAAGCTGAAGAGCCGAGGATTCCGGTAGGAGGCAGACACCATTGGAGCATTCGCTGTCCCGCCTGCCGGCGCCTGTTGCCGAGGTTGCCGGCATACTCCGCTACCGCCTGCTCTTTCTGCTGGTGGCCGCATTCGTGACCGGCGCCTACACCGTCCTTCTTCCCTTCTCCTTCACCCAGCGCCTCTCGTTGGAGAACTGGCACTATCTCACTCCCGAGCTCGCCGCGTTCAGCATCGCCTTCGGTCTGCTGATTGCCCTCACCCTCACCGTCCAGGTCTATGCCATGAGCCGGGTGATGCAGGTGAACGGGCAAGCCCTCACGGTTGGCGCCGTGATTGCCAGCCTCCTCCCGAACATGTTGTGCTGCACCCCCATCGTGCCAACCTTGCTCGCTGTCTTCGGCTTCTCCACGGTCAGCATCTACGGCCTGAGCGGGCGGATCCAGAGCTTCTTTGCGCTCAACGATACCTACATCCTCCTGGCCAGTCTGATCCTGCTAGCCGGCTCAGCCATCTGGAGTGTGCGCCGGGTGAGCACGGCAGCGTGTCTGAGACATGAGGAGTGCTGCTAGATGACGGCCAATCGTGCACAGCAAGGCAGCCGGAAGGCGCGGCGGCAGGAGGCACGCCAGGCGGCGAAGCAGGTCCACTATCGCCGGACTCCCGCTTGGCGCATCTCGCTCACTCGCTATAAGTGGCTGGTCGGCGGGGCGTTGGTCGTCGTGGCTGTGGTCGCCCTGCTCGTCCTGAGTCAGCGCCAGAAGGCCTCCCAGCTGGCGATCGGTTCTCCGGCCCCATCCGGCACGTTCACGACGGTCAACGGGCAGACTGCGAGCACGGCATCGCTGCGCGGCAAGCCGACCCTGCTCTGGTTCGTGACGACTTGGTGCCCCAGCTGTCAGAGCGGGACACAGGTCATGGCTCAGAACATTCGCAAGCTGCATGCAGATGGCGTGCGGGTAGAAGAGCTTGAGCTCTACAACAACCTGGGCGGCCAGGGGCCAGACGTTCCGAGCTTCCAACGGAGCTACGCGGGGAGAGCCGCATACAATCCCAGCTGGGGCTGGGGGATAGCCTCGCAGCAGCTCAGCTCCACCTACGATCCGAAAGGCTACCTCGACATCTACTACCTGCTCGACGCGAATGGGAATATCAGCTACATCAATGGCTCCCCTGGTGCCACCATGCCGTCCCTGCTGCGCGCAGCCTCGCAGGTATGAGATCCCGCTCATCTATCCCTGGCGGAATGGTGAGGGCGTCAGCTCGTCGAACGTCGCTCGCCGCCCTGGATTGACGGACCATGGGTAGGAAGGTAGGTATAGTGTGACTGTGACAGACACCTTTCCCGCGTCGCGCTCCGAAACGACCGAACTCCCTGAGAACCCTGCGGCCGAGCTCTTCCAGGTCCTCGCCTCGCCCATCCGTCTGGCCGCGGTTCAGCTGCTGCTGGAGGGGGAGCGAACGGTGAGCGAGTTGATGTCTGAGCTGAACGTCGCCCAGAGCCGGCTCTCGAACCACCTGGCCTGTCTCCGGAACTGCGGCGTGGTCCAGACCCGCCGCCACGGTAACTTCATCTATTACGCAGTGGCGGACCGACGCGTTGCCGACTTGGTGCGGATCGGGGAGGAGCTCGCCGCCGCTAATGCCGACGAGCTGGCGCACTGCGACGTGCTGCAGCAGGAGCGGTGACGAGTCGGCGACCGAGAGGCGACACCCGACCGGGTCCGGGTCTTGGAGCAGGCCGCGAAAGCTCGACGATCGCCGCTAGCATCGTATTGGGCACGCTGCGAATGCACACTCGTACGTGGTGCGCTTTGACCACAATTTGACAAGGATTCCGACGGAAGACTGCTCGTCAGAACGCGACAATCCGGTACGGGCGCTCCGTGAAGGCGTGTTCCGATGCCGCCCGAAATCCCCTCCATTCGCCTTGTCTAATGTCGGGACGAGATACGGTTGGAGCACGTCGCTGAACAGTGACCAACGCTGGGCATCCAGCGCTTCGGACCGGTAGTCGTCTCGACCGGGATGAACCGGCACTCGCCGCCCACCGCGTTGTTCTCGGCCCGAGTAAAATCGCGCGGGTAGCTACTGGGAGATCATACGCTTGCCATGTTTTTCCTCCCCACGGAGGGGCCTGATCACCACACCCGTGTCGTACGCCATATAGTAATGATGGTTGATGTATGGGAAGAGGTGGTTACACGGTGACACTCGACGTTGCGCCTCGCCTGCCGATGTCACTGCCGGACGGGCTACCCCCTTTCTTGCAGTTGATCGCAGAGCCGAACCGCCTGCCATTCTGGCGCTCCTGGCCCACGGCGAGCGCTGTGTTTGCGACATCGAGGCGGCCCTGGCCCTCCCGCAGAATCTCGTGTCGCACCATCTCGCCGCGTTGCGGCGCGGAGGTCTCCTCTCCGACCGACGGGCTGGCCGCTGGGTGTACTACCGCCTGGCGCCGGACATTGTGCAGGACGGCGTCAGAGAGTTGACGATCCTGCTGGGCGCGGAAGGGGCGGCGACACCAGCGCTTCCCTGCGCACCGAACGAGAGAGGGTGACGGGGACGCTCTCTTTTTTGTCTAATACATCAACGCTCATCGATATATAAGGAGTCGCGCGTGTGGCCCGATCAGTAGCGATAGATCACCCCGAGGCAACAGTCCGGGAGGTGGTGGGCAATCTCTCGTTGCTGGACCGCTTCCTCCCGATCTGGATCTTCCTGGCCATGGGGATTGGACTTACCCTCGGCGCCCTCCTCCCCGGCTTGCCGTCTGCCCTCAACTCCCTCCAGGTCGCCTCCGTCTCGCTGCCCATCGCCATTGGGTTGATCCTCATGATGTATCCCGTACTGGCGCGCGTCCGCTATCAGGAACTCGGGCACCTGCGCCGCGCCGGCCGACTCTTTGGCGTCTCCCTCCTCCTCAACTGGGTTGTGGGGCCGCTGCTGATGTTCGCGCTGGCCTGGATATTTCTGCCCGACCTGCCGCAGTACCGCACCGGCCTCATCCTGGTCGGGCTGGCGCGCTGCATCGCCATGGTCCTAGTCTGGAATCATATTGCCGGCGGGGACCGCGAGGCGGCGGCGGTTCTGGTGGCGCTGAACAGCGTCTTCCAGATCATCGCCTATTCCTTCTATGCGTATTTCTTTCTGGCCGTGCTGCCGGTGTGGCTCCATCTGGGCGCGGGGCAGCAGGTGCACATTGCCTTCTGGGCGATCGGGCGCAGCGTGCTGATCTTCCTCGGCATCCCGCTCGCCGCCGGTGCTCTGACCCGCTCTATCGGCGTGCGTCTCAAGGGCCGTGATTGGTACGACATCGTCGCTATGCCGCGGATCGCGCCGCTGGCGCTGCTGGCTCTGCTCTACACCATCGTCGTGATGTTCAGCCTCAAGGGGGGCGTCATCCTCACCTTGCCGGGCGATGTCCTACGCATCGCGCTCCCCCTTCTCGTCTACTTCGCCCTGATGTTCGGCGTTTCCTTCTGGTGGGGGCGGCGCTCCGCGTTCTCCTACCCGCGCACGGCGACGCTCTCCTTCACAGCGGCCGGCAACAACTTCGAGCTGGCGATTGCCGTCGCTATCGGAACGTTTGGTATCGCCAGCGGCGAGGCGCTGGCGGCGGTTGTTGGCCCCTTCATCGAGGTGCCCGCCCTGGTTGGCCTCGTCTATGTCTCACTCTGGCTGGCCGGTCGACTGCAGTTTCGCTCCGACGGGCGAGCGGTGCCCTCCGAGGGGGACGCATGAGGCGAGAGCGTGCCCTTTTCTTATGCACCCATAACTCGGCCCGCAGCCAGATGGCGGAAGGTCTCCTCCGTCACCTTGCCAGCGACCGTTACGAGGTCTTCTCGGCCGGCACAGAGGCGACCCAGGTCCGGCCCCTCGCGGTCGAGGTGATGCGCGAGCTGGGGATTGACATCTCGCAGCAGGAGAGCAAAACGCTCGATCGTTATCTCCATCAACCCTTCGACGACGTTATTACCGTCTGTGATCAGGCCAACGAGGCCTGCCCCGTCTTCCTCGGCGCCAAACGCCGCTTGCACTGGAGCTTTCCCGACCCCTCGAAGGCCACCGGGACGAAGGAGGAGCAGTTGGCAGTTTACCGTCTCGTCCGGGACGCCATCCAGGAGCGCATCCAGGACGAGCTACTGGCGACGAAGTAATTCGCATGAATCTCTTGACGGCGTACGGTGCCCTTGCCGTGACGGCCATGCTCGTGTTCTATACGCTGGAGAGCCGCTCCGCAGTCTTCGTGCTGGCCTTTGCTGCAGCCTGTCTGGCGTCGTCAGCCTACGGCTTTCTCCAGGGCGCCTGGCCCTTCGGCGTGGTTGAGCTTATCTGGTCGGGCGTTGCCCTGCGTCGGTGGTGGCTCCGGCGCACATCAACTCGGCACAGCGCGGAGGAGCGGGACGACGACCACGCTGTAGGCCTCAAATAGGCCACGATGGCACGCCAGACGACTTACCCTAGCCCTCGATGATCTTACCCCTCGAAGCGGGAGAAACTAGCGCCAGGTAGCGATCCTCGTGTGAGACATCCTCGAGGCTACGGCCGGCGGGCTCGGGCAGCAGCAGCGTCATCAGGAAACCAAGGGCGGCGAAGCCGGCTGTGATGGTCAGGGTACCGCCAACTCCGAGCGCCTTTTCCAGAATGGGGAAGAGGAACACCCCAATGAACGCTCCAACCTTGGCGATACCGGCAGACAGGCCGTGGCCGGTCGTCCGGAGGTTGACCGGGTACAGCTCGGCCGAGAGGACGAATGTCGTGGTGTTGGGGCCGAACTCGGAGAAGAAGTAGCTGATGCCATACACCAGCAGGAAGGGCACAATCATGGCCGTCAGCCCGGGGACGATCCCGATGGCGAGAAAGGCCAGGCCCATGATGGCGAAGCCTATGAGCTGCAGCCTCCGGTGGCCGATGAGATCAATCGTGCTGAAGGCCAGGATGTAGCCCGGTACCGCGGCCACGGCGAAGATGATCAGCGTCCAGGCAATGCTGGCGGTGAGCGACGCAGTGGGCACGATGGACTTCAGGATTAGCGGCGTCGAGATGCTGTTCCCGTAGTAGGCATAGTCGAAGACGAACCAGGTGCCGGCCGTACCGACGAGGGTCAGAGTGTACTGGCGTAGCGGAGCACGCACCCGTCCTTCGCCGCCCCCACTAACCCGTACCGTATCGAGTGCGTACTTCTGCAACTGGGTCGCCGCGGTCTCGGTCTGCCCCTTCACGCGCGACAGATACCGTGGCGATTCGGGCATGGTACGACGGAAGTAGATCACCGCGGCCGCGGGAATGGCTCCCAGCCCAAGCATCAGCCGCCAGGCGAGATCGGGATGGACGCCGGCACTGAGCAGTGTGAGCGCCACGATGGGACCGGCGATCAGTCCCAAAGCCTGCATCGAGAACACCATACTGACGAGTTTGCCGCGATCCTTGGTATTGGCATATTCGCTCATCAATACGGCTGAGACCGGATAGTCGCCACCAATGCCCAGCCCGAGGATGAAACGGAAGGCAATCAGCCAGATGATGTTTGGAGAGAAGGCGGAGGCCACGGCGGCGAGCGCCATAATCGTTGCCTCCAGACCGTAGACCTTCTTGCGTCCGAAGACGTCGGCCAGACGGCCGAAGATGAAGGCACCCAGGAATGCCGCGATCAGCGAGGTCGATCCGACCAGGCCCAGCAGATAGGCGCTGGGATGCCACTGGTCTTTGATCAGGACCAGGGCCACGCCGATGATGAAGAGGTCGTAGGCATCGGTGAAGAACCCGGACCCCGCCGTGAGCACGGCCCGTAGGTGGAAGAGACCCAGCGGTGCGTCATTGAGGGCATCGCTCAGATGAGCGTTGGCGGACTCGGCCGGTCGTGTAGGCGTCGTAATCATGCTTGGCATCGCCCCTTTCCCGGAAGCACTTGGCGGTATTTCTAGGCTCACAATTCAGACTAGGCACGCAGGATTACCGCACTGTTTCCCGGTTGTTAGGGAAATGTTACGAGTGCTGCGTAAAGTCCGTTGTGGTGTGAGGGCGCTTGAGTCCTGCTGCCTATTCGTGGTGGCGCAGCGTGCCCGATGGCCTAAGGGCGGCTGGTAGACTGGGCAGGCTCGCTTTCGGAGCAGCCGCCACTCCCTCATGCACCTGCTTGATCTACCTCTCGCCGTCATCCCGATCGATATCAACCCCGTCCTCATCCATTTCGGGGCGATTGCCGTGCACTGGTACGGCCTGATGTACGTCGTCGGTATCGTGTCCGGCCTCGCCGTGGCCCTTCCGTTCGCCGCGTCCCGCGATATCGACCGCGAGACGGCCTACCGGCTCTTCTGGCCGATCCTGGTGGCTGCCCTCATCGGCGGGAGACTGTACTACGTGGTGCAATCCAACTTCGGCTGGTACCTTCGCCATCCCACCCAGATGTTCGCCACCTGGGACGGCGGCATGGCCTTCTACGGCGCGATCTTCCTCGGGGGTCTCGCCGCGCTCGCCGTCTGCCGGCGACAGGGCGTCTCCTTCCCGCTGGTGCTGGACGTCGCCGCGCTCATGGCTCCCCTCGCCCAGGCCTTCGGCCGTGTCGGGAACCTCATCAACGGGGACATCATTGGCTACCCGAGTACGCTCCCCTGGGCCACGCGGTACACCAATGCGGCCAACACCTTCGTCCCCAGTCACGTGGTCGCCTACCAGCCAGCTGCCGGTTACGAGCTGCTCTTCTGCCTGGCGCTCTTCGCGGTGCTCTGGACACTGCGTCGGCGCCTCCAGGTCCCGGGCACGCTCTTCGCGCTCTGGCTGATCCTGTACTCGGTGGGCCAGTTCGTGCTCTTCTTCGAGCGAGCGAATGTCGTCGTGCTATGGGGACTCAAACAGGCGCAGCTCACGGCGTTGGCGGTCATCGTGCTCGCCATTCCGCTCTACCTGATCTGGCGGTATCTGTACAGTTCGCGGAGTGAGCGGGCCGGGGACGCCGAGTCGGCACCTGGCCACGGTGATGTCGCGCCGATGGTCGTGGGCTAACCTGGGCAGGCTAGAGGGCGGCGCGGCGGGAAGAGCCACGTAGCGCAGCGAGGAGCGCCCCGACCAGGGCAGCGGCCGCCAGGAAGGCGATGGCGCTGGCAAAGCCGCGAGTGAGCGCGAGATTCTCGCCGAGATGCTGCCCCGTTGCCCCCAGTCCACTGACGATCGTGAACACCAAACCGGTCAGAGCGACACCGAGCGACGTCCCGAGACCCCTCGTCATGTTGAGAATGCCGCCAGCCAGACCAGCGTGTATTCGTGGCGCGCTGGCCATGATGGCGGCGTTGTTGGCCGGCGTGTAGGCGCCGAGCCCGGCGCCGATGACCGCGAGCTCGATCAGGAGAACGGCCTCGGGATGCCGGGCGAGTGCCAGGCCGATGAGCCCAGCGGCGGCTACGAGCAGCCCGCCAACGGTCACGGGGCGGGGTCCGAGACGATCGGCGATCCGGCCGGCTAGGGGCGCGACCAGCCCGAGGGCGACGGGTAGAACGGTCAGCTCCAGGCCGGCGGTCGCCGTGCTGAGGCCGTGTCTCGCTTCGAGGTAGAAGGGCACGATGAAGAGGACACCGAACATGACGAGGTACGACAGCAGGCCGCTGGCGATGCCGGCGCTGAAGGGTACGCTCCGAAAGAGCCCCAGGTGAACCAGCGGGAAGGATGTCCGCCGCTCGCGATGCAGAAACAAACCCAGGCAGAGACCACCGATCACAAGGAGCCCCACAATCACCGGGGAGGTCCAGCCAGCATCGGCGCCAAAGGAGATGGCCGCCAGCGGTGCCGCCACGGCCGGGATGAAGAGTCCGAGGCCCAGCCAATCGAAGGGTTCCCGCGGGTGCAGGTGGCGGCTGCGCGGCAAGAGGAACCAGCCGAGGAGCATGCCGAGGACGCCGGCGGGCACGCTGACGAAGAAGATCAGGCGCCAGCCGCCCAGGGTGATGAGCAGCCCCCCAACCGCCGGACCGACGGCCAGGCCCACTGCCTGTGCGGCTCCCTGCACGCCGATGCCCCGACCCAGCATGCCTTCCGGCATGGCCTGCACGATGAGGGCGACGCTGTTCGCCTGCAGCATGGCGGCGCCGAGTGCCTGGAGGATGCGGGCCGCAATGAGGAAGGAGAGGGTGGGAGCGAGTCCACAGAGCGCCGACCCAAAGATGAAGACCCCAAAGCCGTAGGTATAGAGAAGTTTGCGGCCGGCCATGTCGGCGAAGCGACCCATGGCCACCACCGCCGAGACGAGCGTGAGCAGGTACGCCAACGCGACCCACTCGACGGCACCGATGCTGACGTGGAAGTGGAGGCGCAACGTCGGCAGGGCAAGACTCACAATGCTGGCGTCGAGCTGGCCCATGAAGGCACCGATCGACACGGTGGCGACGACCAGCCAGTGAGCATGGGGAAGAGAGGCGATCCAGGTCGGTCGCCGGGGCTCGACGAGGAAGCGCGCCGCGCCGCGTGACGGCGGTTCAGGAAGGGGAGACGTCATCGCGTGCTACCTGGAAGGTGATCGGTGAAGGTCGCGTCTCCATCGTGCCAGACCGCCGGATACGGGCATCGGCACTGGTACGTGGAGAGCGGACGGCAGTCTTGCGACTCCTACGGTCTGTGTTTCACAGCCGGGGTTCCTCAGGATTCTAGCGAGACCAGTATTAGGCTACCGTCTCCCGCTCGTGCCAACGCGCCTCTCGGATCACCTCGGACAGGGGGCGGCCACGAATCTCATCGGGCGGGACATGACGCCCCAGCGATTCCACATCGTCGAGAAAGAGCCGCCCCTGGCACGCGGCGCAGCATAATCCCCCATCACGGTACCCAGGCTCCAGGCCATTCTCCTGGGATACGAAGACGGCTCGCTCCAAGGCGTGGTCAGCGTAGCCGATAACGTCGCCGACGGCGCGACCGCAGTGCCGGCAGCGGAGGGTCGCCGCGAGCAGTCGGTGTCCCTTATATGGCTGCTTCGTCCAGGTCAATCGCACGAGTCTTTTCCTGCGACACACTCCGGCCGCGTCCATACTCTGTCTGCCCATGATACGGCAGGGACGTTGGAAGGTGATGAGAAGCGAGGGGACACGTTATCTCCCGGCAATGTGCAAGACCAAGTAGACGATCGCGGCCATCAGCGCGGCCATGGGGATGGTCAGGATCCAGGTGGCCAGGATATTCAACCCGACGCCCCAGCGCACGGCCGTTGGGTTTTCGGTGGCCCCGGCACCCAGGACGGCGCCCGTGACGACGTGGGTGGTGCTGACCGGCCAGCCGAACTGGGCCGCGCCCTGGATCAGGGTGGCGGCAACCGTCTGGGCGTCGAAGCCCTGGGCGGGCGCGATCTTGTAGAGCCGGGTGCCCATGGTGCGAATGATGCGCCAGCCGCCGACGTAGGTGCCCGACCCCATCGCGGCGGCGGCCGCCGCGATCACCCACAGTGGGACGGCGAAGGCGTGCAGGAAATGGCCGCTCACGAGAGCCAGGGTGATGACGCCCATGGTTTTCTGGGAGTCGTTGGTGCCGTGGCTGAAGGACACGTAGGCGGCGGAGAGGACCTGGGCGACGCGGAATCCGCGATTGATGCGCCGCGGGTTGGCGCCCCGGAAGATCCAGTAGATGGCCAGCATCACGAGATAGGCCACGATGAAGCCGAGGATCGGGGAGACCACGAGCGGGATGATCATCTTGGTGATGACGCCGTGCCACTCGACCCCGTCGAAGCCGAGGCCGACGATCACCGCGCCGATCAGGCCACCGATCAAGGCGTGCGTCGAGCTGCTGGGGAGGCCTCCGTACCAGGTGATGAGGTTCCAGGCGATGCCGCCGACGAGCGCGGCCAGGATCATGAGGAGCGTAACCTGGCCGGGCGGGGCGATGCCCGTGCCGATGGTGGCGGCCACCTTGAGGGTGACGAAGGCCCCGACGAAGTTCATCACGGCCGAGAGGAGCACTGCGGCGCGCGGCGAGAGAGCGTGGGTCGAGACCGAGGTGGCGATGGCGTTGGCGGTGTCGTGGAAGCCGTTGGTGAAGTCGAAGAAGAGGGCGATGGCGATCACGACCACGACCAGGGCGGTATCAGGCATTCTTGATGGCCACACTCTCGAGGATGTTGGCGACATCCTCGGTGCGATCGACCGTCTTCTCGAGCAGCGCGAAGATGTCCTTCCACTTGATGAGGGTGATGGCGTCGCACCCCTCCTGGAACAGGGCGCCGATCGCTTGCCGTGTGAGCGCGTCTCCCCGGTTCTCCAGCTCATGGAGGCGGATCCAGTGCTCGCGCATATCCTGGCGCGTATCGAGGTGATCGATGGCCGCCACCAGTTCCTCCCCGATTTGGATGAGGATCTCCCCCATCTCCCGGGCTTCCGGCCGGATGGTCTCGACCCGATCGATGACGATGGTATCGGCGGTCTCCTCGGCCAGGTCGAGAATGTCATCGAGCGTGGCAGCCAGGGCGTAGATGTCGTCCCGATCGAAGGGCGTGATGAAGGTGCGGTTGAGTTCGCCGATGATGTGGTGGGTGATCTCATCCCCGCGGTGCTCGAGGTCGCGCAATGCCCGAGCGCTCGCCTCGAAATCGCCCGGACTCTGGAGCAGCTGGAGGAGGGTGCGCAGGCCCTGCATGAGATTGGCGGCGTCGTCCCGGAAGAGGGTGAAGAACTGACGCTCGCGGGGGACGAGGCTAAATGCCATGGATCGCTCCTTGTGGCTGGTCGGATCGAGAAGGCGTTTGTTCCATCTCTCACTCTACGGAGGAGATGTTGCCGCGTTGTTACGGGATCGTGATGGGTTCGTTACTGCAGGTCCGCAAGCGGCATGGGGGACAATGGCGGGAGGTGGAGACCGAGAGATGAGCACGATCCTGGTGGTTGAGGACGACCGCAGTCTGCGTGAGGCGCTCGCCTACAACCTGCAACGGGAGGGATTCCGGGCGGTGGTCGCGGAGGACGCGGATACCGCGGTAATCCTGGCCCGCCGCGAGCAACCGTCCCTCATCCTCCTGGATCTGATGCTCCCGGGAGGCAGCGGCTTCGAGGTCTGCCGCGCCGTCCGCACCTTCACCGCGGCTCCCATCATCATGCTGACGGCCCGCGGCGAGGAAGTCGATCGCGTCCGCGGGCTAGAGACCGGTGCCGACGACTATGTCCTCAAGCCGTTCAGTCTGCCGGAATTGCTGGCTCGCATCCGGGCCAATTTGCGCCGCGTCGAGATCGATCACGGCGCGGAGCAGGACGGGATTCTCGCGTACCAAGGTCTGGTCGCCGACGTTCCCCGGCACCAGGTGGAGGTTGGTGGCATCCTGGTTCCGCTGCAGCCACGGGAGTTCAACCTCCTCGTCTACTTCCTCCGCCATCCTGGTACGGTGCTGACACGGGAGCGCCTGCTGGCGGAGGTATGGCGGGATGGCTTCGTAGGAGCGCGCACGGTGGACGTGCATGTACGTCGGCTCCGGGCCAAACTGGGGGCGGCCGGGATGCCCAACCTGATCCGCACCGTGCACCATGTCGGCTACGCGCTCGATGGCTCGGGGACAGACGAGGGAGCCGGGGAGAATGGGTCTTGAAGTGGAAAGATCGACCGGACAACGATGACGAGTCCGAAGACCGACAGCGGGGACTTGGCGGCGTGGCGGAGGCGATGCGACGCGCGGTGGAGAGCGGAGAGCAGCCGGAGGCACCCTGGGAAACGCTCTTCGCGCAGTACGCCGACAGTGACCACCGCGGTTTGCTGGTCATCGGGCAGGGGCGCATGGTCGTCGCCCTGAACCCGGTGGCACGCTCCCTGCTCCTCTATGACGGCCCGACGCCGAGCCCGGTGTCTGAGATCGTGCACGACATCAGCTTTGGCTTTGCCGTCGGCGATGTCTTCCACGACGCGCGGGAAGCGACGTACGAAGCCTATATACCGTCTCCCGACCGGCTCCTCCGCTTCGACCTCCTCCCCATCATCGAGCGCCGGGTCACGGTCGCAGCTGTGGTGTGTGTCGAGGATGTGACCCGGCTGCGCCAGCTGGAGACGGTGCGGCGCGACTTCGTGGCCAATGTCTCCCACGAGCTCCGCACGCCGATCGCATCCATCACCCTGCTCACCGAGACCTTGCAGAATGGGGCGTTGGATGATCCCGAGGCCGCCCATCACTTCCTCGACCGGATCCAGGTGGAAACCAAGGCAATGGCGCGCCTGGTAGAAGAGCTGCTGGAGTTGTCCCGGCTAGAATCCGCGACTCTGCATCTGGAGGCGGAACGGCTGTCGGTGTCGGGGGCGCTTCGAGGGCTGATGCATCGCATGGCCCCGCTCGCGCAGGAAAAGGCGATCGAGTTACAACTCGACGTTCAGGCGGACTTGCCCCCGGTCACGGCTGATCCGAAGCGAATCGAGCAGGTCCTAATGAATCTTGTCCACAACGCCGTCAAGTTCACACCCGCGCACGGCGAGGTCATCTTGAGGGCCAGACGGCAGGGGCGGGGCATCGAGATCGAAGTGGTCGACACGGGAGTCGGCATGGAGAGGGGGGAGGCAATTCGGGTGTTCGAGCGCTTCTACAAGACGGATCGGGGCCGGGATCGAGCCGATGGCGCCGGACTCGGGTTGGCTATCGCCCGGCACCTGGTGGAGCTTCACGGCAGCCGGCTGCAGGTGGTCAGCGCGCCCGGCCGCGGCTCCCGCTTCAGCTTCACGCTGCCGCTCGCCGATTGAGTTTCGGGTCGCACTGCACTGGTCCCCGGAGCGGGCCTACCAGTCACAGGTCCCGGCCCGCTTCGTCGACATCGCCCGCAGCGAGGCGCGTGATGGCTCTCTCCTCCAGTCCCATGGACGGCATGGTGCTGGCGGATGGGCTGCGCGGGGGCGCAGCGCAGGACGTCGCGGCTCAAGCGGCCCGGACGGTGACCACCGCCGCGATCGAGGGATCCACAGCGGATGTTGCCGGCTCGGCTCCCCTGCCGGCATGATCTGCGTTCTAGCGACCTGTACTTGCGGTAGCAAGGCCGGTCGCCGCGGATCGCACCATGGCCCCGACGAGTGCCGCTGCCGGAGCAACGAGGAGCGGCAAGAGAAGAAGATGATCGAGATCGCCTCGCGGCATCCCTGCTTGAACCACTTTCTGGCTCGCCAGCTGGACCGCAAAGACGGCGATCCCAATAATCAGCGCCGGGACCCAGGCGGCCAATGGTCGTAGAACGCCGTAGATAAAGGGCAAAGCGACAAGGAGAGTGAGGAGAAGAACGTCGTCATCGCTGCGGACATGAGCATAACCGGCCAGGACGCCGAGCCCGGTTGCTACCGGCAAGACGCGATGCCAGTCCACACCGGCGAACACCACCCGATCCGTGCGTTCCGCCACACCTGAACTCGCAACGTCAACGAGTGCGCCTCCCAGATAGGAAAGCTGTTTCCAGACGCCCTGCGCAGCGCTCTCGCTGAGACTTGCGGCAAATGCCTGACGCATCTCGCGCCCATGGGAATACCTGAAGTCACGCGGGTACAGAAAAATCAGGGCCTCGTAAACGACGCGGGTGACACGGGCCAGGAACTTCATGACGCCCCCCCGACATCTAATAGGTGCCTCGCCCGAGCCGTCTGCACGATTTCTTCCAGCCGCCGAGCCTCATCGCGCGCTGCCTCGCGCCCGGCAGGGGTAATACGGTAGTAGCGCCGGCGCTCGTCGTCCATGGCGGGATCCGGCCGTTCCCCCGACTCCGTGATCAGGCCCAGGCGCAACAGCTGCTGCACGGTGCGGTACAGGGTGCCAGGTCCAAGCTTCCGCTTCCCGCAGTTCCGTCGTGCAATCTCCTGCATGATCGCGTAGCCGTGTCGCTCGCCGTCTGTTAGTGCGAGCAACACGTCGAACATCGCTGATGTCATTGCCGTCTCACTCGTACGCAATGCTTCTCCCTCTTCCGATTCCATCAACTATAACCATCGTGGATATAATGCCACATAGACGATCCCAGAAAGGATTATCACGCGCCAATGCCCCGTACCACCAGACGGCCGGCTCGCGTGCCTGCGACCCCTGCGGTCCCGGATAGGGATAGTGAACCGCAGCCCGACGGCGCCCGCACGATTCCGGCCATCGTCGTCTTGCCGCTCCGTCTGTTCCTCGGCCTCACCTTCGTGTACGCCGCCATTCAGAAGCTGACGGATCCCGGCTTCCTGCATCCCGGCTCGAGCACCTATATCGGCGCCCAATTGCTCGGCTTCAGCCGCGGCTCCCCAATCCACTTCTTCTTGCTGCAGGCAGCAGACCACGCTATTGCCGTCGGTCTGCTGACGATCCTGGTCGAATTCGCCATCGGGCTGTGTGTCTTGCTCGGCATTGCCACGCGCCCTGCCGCTCTGGTTGGTGCGGTGCTGAACCTCATTTTCTTCCTCTCTGCCAGCTGGCACACGTATCCCTACTTCATAGGCTCGGACATAGTCTTCGTCATCACATGGCTAACTCTTGCCCTGAGCGGTCCAGGCCCGTTCTCCCTTGGCCGCGTTGTCGAGATCCGCATCTTGCCTGAGATGCCGCCCGACGTCCGGCGCCTGGCCCTGGGACCGGAGACGGCCACGCTCGCTGGGCAGTCTCGCATCACACGGCGCGAGGCCATCGTCGGCTCGGTGGTGACGGCCGTCCTCGTCTTCCTCGGGATTGCCGACCATGCCGGCTCGGTTGGCGCCGCGAGTGGTGCAGGCGGCTCGCTCGGTGGCAAGAGCTCGAATGGCACTCCGGCGAGTGGACAGGGGACGGCATCCCGTGGGACCGGGAACTCCACTTCCCCGGCCGGCATGAAGAAGGTCGGCAACATGAGCCAGCTTCCACCAAACAGCGCGGGTATGGTCCAGGATCCGGCCAGCGGCGACCCGGTCATCATCGTGCGCACCGACCGGGCCCACATCTACGCCTACGATGCCGTGTGCACCCATGCCGGATGCACCGTCCAGTACGATCCCTCCCAGAAGCTCATCGTTTGCCCCTGCCACGGCGGTGAGTTCGACCCGTCCCACGGCGCCCAGGTGGTTGCCGGCCCACCGCCCACGCCACTAGGAAAGATAGCGTTCAAAGTCGACAACAGGGGAAACATCTATATCGCATGAGCAAGGGACACGATTTGCCTGGTCACGACCCCAGAGGACCTGTGCCCGCTCACCCCGACTTCGATACCGTGCCTCTCCCCTTGTGGCACCGCCTGACGCCGGGAGGTGTTGCCGGCAACGCCCGCCTCACAGCGGCTGCCGGTCTGGTCCTCCTCGTCTTGCTGTTCCTCGAGGGACTGACGCTTCCCGCTATCCGTCTCCTCCTCGTCCCCCATGTCTTCGTCGGCGTCCTCCTCATCCCGCCGCTCGCCCTCAAGCTTGCCAGCACGGGGTATCGCTTCATCCGCTACTACACCGGCAATCCGCACTATCGGGCGGCCGGCCCACCTCACCGCGTCCTCCGTGTTCTGGCCCCATTGCTCGTTGTGAGCGTCATCTTGCTCGTCGGCAGCGGCGTTCTGCTCCTCATTGTCGGGCCGGCCGATGATGCCTGGAGGCGCATCCACACTCTCGCCTTCCTCGCCTGGTTCTGGATCATGACCGTTCATGTCCTCGCCTATGCGCCGCGCGCCATCCGACTTGCCTGGCGTGATCGCGCCACGCGCGGCCGGAACGCTGTCGCCGGCGTCCTATCCCGGCACGTCCTGATCGCGGGCAGCTTGCTCCTCGGCACCGCCCTCGCGGTTGCCGCACTTCCCCTGGCCGCCGCCTGGGTGCACGTAGTCGGCCTCGACCGGGGCTTTCGCTGAGAGAAGCGCCACCGTCCAAACGGACGAACCCCTCATTCGTAGATCGAGGCGCTCCACAGCTTCGGTCCGCTGCCACGGCACCGTCAAGGACTGACGCGATGGTCGGAAACCAAGGCATCGGCCGCGAGTGGCCTCATCGCCAGGTGGATGGGGGTGGTATAGAGCGCCAGATGAGCTGAACGCCTACCTCTGCGAGGTTTGCTGCATCCATGAGACCGCTATCGATGATGCTCGAGTTCTTCTCCAAGACGGCGGCGCCTACGCACGTCTCGCCTCACTCTTCGATGCACTGGCCGACAAGATACGCACCGAGCGAGCTCAGCTACATGCTTGAAGAGAAGCTCCAAATCTGCCACACTCCCATTCAGCTCGAGCATGCCGGTAGTGACCCGAACCTGCTCTACTGGAAGAGGCTACGGCGATGAGAAATTCCTCACGGGCACGATCATTACGGGCGCGCGCACGGCCACGAAGAGTCTGACGAGAGGCGGGATGTCCCTCGCCAGGATGTGCTGAGGCAGGGGGAATAATGAAGGACGCGAGCCGAGTCGCGGCCGTGCGGAGTGGCATCCGCATCGAGGTCTTCACGGTCGTCTGGATGGTGATCGAGGCGGCCGTCTCGCTGGGAGCCGGCATCGTCGCCGGTAGCATTCTCCTCACCGCCTTTGGCCTCGATTCGGTCATCGAGCTGATCAGCGGCTCGGTCCTCCTCTGGCGCCTCTCCTTCGAGTCAGGAGGCGGGGAGGCGGAGCGCGTCGAGCGGGTCGAGCGTATTGCCACCCGAGTGGTGGCCGTGACCCTCGCCCTGCTGTGCGTCTATGTCGTGGTCTCCTCCATCCATGGTCTCGCCACGCAGGCTAAACCGGAGAGTTCTCCAGTCGGGATCGGCGTCTCCATCGCGGCAATCGTCGTCATGCCGTACCTGGCGTTCCGCAAGCGCCGGATCGCCGAACGCATAGAGAGCGAGGCACTCGAAGGGGACGCGGTAGAGAGCATCATCTGCGCTTATATGGCGGGAACGGTCCTGGTCGGCCTGGCGCTCAACGCACTCATTGGCTGGTGGTGGGCGGAGGACTTTGCCGCTCTCGTCTTCCTCTTCTGGCTCGGACGCGAGACCTGGGAAGCGTTTGAGGAGGTCCGTGAAGGGGCGGAGGAGTAGCGCGCAGAGACGAATCAGATCGCTGCACAGCGAGACGCCTTACGACCGTCACAGCATCTATTCTCCCCAGCGAACACTTGCCTGCGGGTGACGGGTATCTCGATCCTGCGGAGTACTTTGACCACAATTTGACCACAATAATCGATGATCGCCGGTAGCCGCTTGTATTCGCCAGTGTCGGACCCACCAAAACAAACGGCTTGGAGAAGCGGCTGCGGCCAGGAGCGAATAACCGCGAACCTCGGCGAAATAGGGCAGTACCAAACTTCGGAACTGGGTGTCGGGGGTTCGAATCCCTCCAGGTGCGCCATTTGTTCTGCGCGGGTCCTGGGAGCTTGCTGCTTCGCTCCGCAGCTGAAATGCGTCACGCCGAGTGAGGTTGTCACCACGCCGACTCGCTGCCTATCGTCGCCGGTACCGCGCCATACGCCCGTACGATTCGCTCGATCTCCGACGCCGCTCCCAGGTCGACCGGACGCTGCAGGCCGTGCAAGAAGAGGGCGCTTTCCAGCGCCACCACCGGTTTTTCGGCGGCGAGCGCATCGGGAACGTCCGGACAGGCACGAAATGGAGGGGCCGCGGCCCGCTGCTGGCGGAGCGTCCCATGGCCCTGCTACGGCTACTCCCACTGGCTTTCATGCGAGCCAGTGGGAGTGAAGAGAATGAGAGGTGCCTCAACCAGCGATCAGGGAGCGACGGTTAGCTCTTGTGACACGGCCGGAACCGGATGTCGAGAGTAGTGCCCCTGCGACACCGGAAAGGCGAACCTGAGTGGGTAAGGGGACAGGGTAATGACGTAGTACTGATTGCCTGGATCTCGGAACGGCGCGGTCACGCCGGCGGGGATGCCCGTGGAGTAGGTCCACGTGCCGGTACCCTTCAGCGGTACCGCGCCCGCCGTGCCCATCACATCTCCCAGAACATGGTCACACTTTGATCCGGTGAAGTCGACTGTATGATCGGCGTCTACCTCCATCCAGAGCCAGATCCCGCCGGCTCCGACTCCGGCCGGTGGGGTCGCGCACATCGGGAATGATGGGTCGTCACAGTTGCCGGAAAACTCTACTTGAGCCAGGGGGTTATCGGCAGTACCGTATGCGAAAGTCCTGTCAGCCGTCGGCGCGAGCAGCGCGCCCACCGCAATCAGTACCACGAGGGTTCGGACTAATACATTCATCACTATCTCCTGCGATTTCGTGGACTCGGGGATTGTTGGTTCGCGTTGAGCTCCCTTCCGGCCCCACCCCCAAACGGGACGCGTGTGTCATCTTCTGGGCAACAGTGTGACGCCGGTCGGGCTCGTTGACCAGGCAATATCGGCAGAATTGACCGGCAAAGCTGGGCCGTTCTCTGCCGATCGGTCTCGGTGTGGTGTGGCATACTGAACCCAACCGTCAACGGTTGAGCGCTGAGGGAGAAAGGAGAGCTGTGGGAGCGGTTGAATCTCAGAGCTTCGGCAGCTTCATTCGCCGGTCACGCCTGGCCGCTGAGCTCACGCAGGAAGAACTGGCCGAGCGCGCGGGCCTGAGCGTCCGCAGCATCGGAGACATCGAGCGTGGAGTGGACCGCTCTCCCCACCACGCCACCGTGGATCGGCTGATCGAGGCGCTCAGACTCTCCGAACAGGAGACAGCGATCGTCCAATCAATCGGATCCCGACGCCGCGGTTCCAGGGTGAGACGCGGCTGTCCCGAGGTCTCGCGTCTTCCCGGTGAGTCAACCCGTCTGATCGGGCGCGAGAGCGACGAGGCGGCGGTGGTTCACCTGCTGCGACGAGCTGACTCGCGCCTGATCACCCTGACGGGCGTTGGCGGAGTAGGGAAGACCAGCCTGGCGCTGCACGTAGCCATAACCGTGTCTCCCGACTATGCGAACGGGGCGGTTTTTGTCTCTCTAGCTGCGATTTCGGACCCGACAATGGTCGCACGCACCATCGCCTCCACGCTCGGCTTGCGGGAAGCAGAAGTGCGGAGCCCCAACCAGTGCCTCATCGACTATCTGGCGGGGCGGCAGCTCCTACTGGTGCTGGACAACTTCGAGCAGGTCATTGCCGCCGCCCCGCAGTTAGCGGGCCTTCTTGTAGCGGCCCCAGACGTGAAGCTCTTGGTGACGAGCCGCGAGCCACTGCGGCTGGGAGCGGAGCGCGTGTACCCAGTTCCCCCGCTGGGCTTACCCGACCTGGCTCACCTTCCCACGCTCTCGGTCCTTACCGAGTGCGAGGCCGTCTCCCTCTTCATCGACCGCGCTCAGGCTGCGCAACCCAGCTTTGAGATGACGATGGCCAACGCTCCGATCATAGCCGAGATCTGTGTGCGTCTGGACGGGCTACCGCTCGCGCTTGAACTGGCAGCCGCGCGCATCTCGTTACTGTCACCCGAGGCCATTTTGAAGAGGCTTGCCAGCCGTCTGACGCTGCTGCGGAGTGGTGCGCGCGACGCACCGATGCGGCAACAGACCTTGCGGGACACCCTTGCCTGGAGCTACGACCTGCTGCATGAGAATGAGCGAGAGCTGTTTGCCGGGCTCGGCGTGTTCTTTGGCGGTTTCACCGTGGAGGCTGCGGAAACGGTGTGCGATGCGGACCTCGACACCCTAGCATCGCTGGTCAACAAGAACCTGATTCGTCGGGACGATGAGCGTCTTACGCTACTTGAGACAATTCGCGAGTTTGCATGCGAGAAACTGGAGACCTCGGGTCGGGAGGGCGAAATCAAGCGGCGGCACGCGGAGTACTGTCTCGCTCTCGCGAGGTCGGCCAACCTGACGATCGAGGCCCAGGGAGAGATGCACCATGAGATCGTCATCCGCGATCGAGACAACGTGCGGGGGGCACTCGAGTGGGCGCGGGACTCCGGTGAGATCGGGCTCGGTCTCGAGCTCGCCACTGTGCTCGAGAACTATTGGGTGACGCGCGACCCGCAGGACGGGATGCGATGGTTGAGCATGCTGCTGGAACGGGCCGGTGATGGAATGCCGGGTGAGCTGCGGGCGCGGGCTCTGCGTGCATACGCGTCTTCCACCCTCATGTGTGGCCGATTGGAGGAAGGGAGACACTACCTCGAGGCGAGTCTGGCTGAGTACCGACGAATCGGTGACGAGCGCGGAATCGGAATCGTGTTGCAGCGACTGGCGTTCGAGGAGCGGAGGACCGACAACTGGAAGGCCGCTCTGCCGCTCGTCGATGAAAGCCTGCGTCTGCACCGCCAGATCGGCTTCAGAAAGGGTGAGGCAGTTGGACTTGGCGCCCTTGCGTACCTGAACCTGCAGGGAGGAGACGAGGCCGCGGCTCTCGCACTCTTCGAGCAAAGCGCGGCTCTGGCAGCGGAAACGGGCTTCACCTGGTGGCGCGTGACGATGCACCTCACCCTCGCGGAACTGCTACACAAGCGGGGAAGATTGGGCGAGTCCGAGGCATGGATCCGCGAGGCACTCCACCTAATTGCAGGCATGGGAGACCGACCGCGGACGGTCTATGCGCTGGCTCTGCTCGCCTGGTGGGCAGCCGAAGCAGGGCAGGAAGTACGAGCCGGCCGCCTGTGGGGCGCGATTGAGGGGGAAGAGGAGCGAGCCCCGATCGGTCCGTGGGGAGGCCCGGTCGGTCAGTGGGAAGCCGAGCGCGAGCACTATGCGCAGCTTATCCTGAGCCGTGATGGTCCCGAGTTTGCGCGTGGCCGCCTCGAAGGGCGACATCTCTCGCTGCAGCAGGCAGTGAACGATGCGACATAGAGGGGCGATCGGGTAGCCTTGGCAGCCGTGAAGCCGGCCGGCCGGCTTTTGCCATACCTGGTAACGCCGATCGCAGGCAGTCCCGGCAGAGACAGCTCGTCGACGCCGCGCTCAGCGTCTTCTCTCGCCACGGCTACCACGAGGCCGCCATAGATGAGGTCGCAATGAGCATCGCTGACGCGTCTTTGAGCCAGGCTTCGGAACCGGGTGCTGGGGGTTCGAATCCCTCCAGATGCGCCACCGTTCGCTCGTGTCCGCCCGGTGGCTTGACCCTACGCCAGCTACTCGCCGCCCCGTCGCTTATCCTGCGACGCCCGTTCCCACTCGTGTCTCTCCAGCGCGTATTCGACCTCGCCGTGCTCATCTCCGGGGATCGGATAGGGCCACTCTGCTTGGAAGGTGCGGATATACCGTGGCCCCGCCTTCTCCATCACTCGGCGCGATGCGACGTGTACTGCCATGGTGGACGCCATGACGCGCTGCACCCCCTGCTCGCTGAACCCCTTCTCGATCAACGCCCGAGAGCCTTCCGCCGCATATCCCTTCCCCCAGGCCGAGGCGCGGAACCTGTAGCCGAGCTCGACGTGTGTCGGATCATCCTCTTCGGGCCGAAAGTGAAACCAGCCGAGAAAGGTACCGGTCTCCTTTTCGATGGCGGCCCAGAAGCCGAGCCCGTCATAGCGCTCGTAGTAGCTGAGGAATCCCGGAAGCTCCTCGCTCTCTATCTCGGCCCGTGAGTGTGGAATGCCGCCGGTAATGAAGTGCATCACAGCAGGATCGCTGTCGAGTTCAACGAGGAGGTCCAGGTCTGCCGGGGTGAGCCGGCGCAGGAGCAATCGCTCGGTTTCGACAAAGACGTCCACCGGCATCGCCTCCACATATCGGTACGGGAACTCCCCATAGTATCCCGGGAACTCAGCGCAGCTGCTGAGCAGCGACATAGGCTTCCTTGGGCGGAACGGTGGTGGAAACGCCTGGGCCAACTGTCGATTGGCGGGAACGCTTTGGACGCTTCGTAGCTGGCGGTCTGCACGCGATCATGCCCATCGTCTCAGTTCCGGCGTGAGGGAGTGAGCGCGGGGCGTGATCGTGCGGCTCCTTGACGCGTGAGCTCGTTCTGATCGGAATGACCCCGGGAACGGCCAACCGCTTGAGCGTTCCCGCCCGGGGCGAGCATTGGCCTTCCTCACGTGGACGCCGTGCAGTTTGTCCGAGAGAGCCGAGACGAGCTCGAGGGCCGGTCGACTCCCGCGTGACGATCGTCGTCGACGCCGATGTGCTGGTCGTGCTGGTCAGCGGGGATCCACGGCAGGAAGCAGCTCAGGGGCACCTCCGCGAATGGATCGCCGCCGATGAAGACATCCATGCGCCGGCGCTCTTGCCGTACGAGGTGGCAAACAGTCTGACTCGTGTCATCGCGAGCGGTCTCCTACCGTCCGATCGCGCTGCCGCCGCCTGGCAATCCACGTTGAGTCTCCCCATTTCCTACCATCCACTGCATGCGGGAGGGGACAGGGTAATCGAAACGGCCCTCCGGCTGCAGCGCCATACCGCGTATGAGCCGAACAGAAAGTCCGGCGGACCGCGTCGGGGTAGAGTCGGCGAGCAGCGTGACGCCAGCACCCGCAAGTCGATTGACATGAAGTACGCTCATCCAGAGGGCACCGCTCCGGAGCGGAGGACGCGATCCCGCGTGTGACGTGCAGCCCATGTAGATCATGGTCGCAGTGGACTGTCGCAGGGTGCGGAGAATCCTCAGGTGTAGCGGACGTGGTGCGTGAGTAGCCACATTGTCAAGGAGTGCCGCACCGTGCCAGTCGCGAGAATGAGCATTTTCATGCGCAATCCTTTATGCTGAAAGCAGGTGGCGGAGAGGAATTTACTTCTCACGCGTCACCGTCGCGTTTGTACAGAGCCATCTACAGCCGCGGCCACGGCGTAGTGTCTCGACCTGATATGGGCCGAGGTGGTGGTCTCAGTACAAAGGAACCAATCGATGGACAGCAGCAGCCAGGCGGTTACATCCGCCACAACCGATGCTGAACGGGCCGACGGCCTGCAAGCCCTGAAGCTGCTTACGGCTCGCTACGAGCAGCTCAGTTGGTCCACTAGCGCGGAGGACCAGAGGGAGCGAGCCCTTCTCGATGCGACGGCCATGAAGCTGTACAGAGCGCTCCATCCCCGATCGGTCCACTCTTGGGACGAGTCGTATGAAGTAGTGCTGCGAACCAAGCGCCGGGCGGCGCGAGCATAGAAGACGTCCATGCCCCAGCTCTCTGCACTTACGAAGCGACGGTACGATACCGCATACATTGTGCTGACCCACCAACTCGGAGCGGCTCTCCGGACCTTCGACGGCCCGCTCGCCGGAAACGCCGGTGGCTTGGGGTTCTCTATCCATGTTATCGAGCAGGAAGTTCGCCGGTAGGACTGCGCTCGGTACGCTGGGAACGCGGACTCCTGCGGTGCACTTTGACCGCAGTTTGACCACAAAAATCACTGCTCGCCGGCATTCGCTTTTGTTCGCCGCTGTCCTGCAGGCTGAAACAACCCGCTCGTCGAAGCGGCAACGAACGCATACGACCCCCCGTGAACCTGGGCGGAAATAGACAGTATCAAACTTCGGAACTGGGTGTCGGGGGCTTGCACCTTTGGCCTATCGTTGCGCTCCCGCCAACGAAACATTGACGCCTGCTTAATGTCTTTCGTCAACGTGTCCCGTCGGTTTCGATCTTGCGAGGTCTGAGCCAATGTACATCAGCTGCATCACAGGGCGACAGTTGGCGAAGAAGGAGATCGTCCGGCCAGGAATGCCAAAGGGCTGCACGCATGGGGAGGCGCCTTTCGCAGGAAATTCAGCTATCACTGGATGTCCCTGTCAGCGTGGGGCGCCTCCCCGCTCACGTTTTCAACCGGCTCAATAGCGTGTGTGCTTCGTGCGCTCGTCCATGAACGTCCCAAGCCGTACCATGTCGGCGACCTTGATCTTCTGGTTCGACTGGACCATGATGACCGCGGTGTACAGGCCACGCGTGAAAGTGAGGCCCAGACTGTGGACGCCAACTCCATGCGACTTCGTCGGACTCGTGATGTCCACCATGAATGCTTCAGCACCCACATCGTGAATGATGGTCACCCTACCGAGCGTAGGGCTCAGGTCTCCGGCCCACCTATAAAACGCGATCGAGTGGGCCACGCCGCAGGATGCCTCAGACGCACTCTTGTACGTGTACACGTCGCTGAGCACACCCAGAACGCCCTTTGTACCCAGCGGTCCAGCGAACGTGGCGCTGTAGTGAGTGACAGGCGGCTTCGATGCACACGGTCCGAACACGTACGACTTGCCGAAGCCGGCACTCCCGGCGGAGAGGGCGCTACCGAGGACGCGGTGCACCTCCGTCAGCGTGAGAGAGACCGACTTTGCGTTCGCAGCATGGGCGGGCCGCCGGGCCGGCGCAGCACCAACTCCTGGGGCGACGGCGCCCTGGCCAATGAACAGGGTTGTCAGAATGGGGAGGGCTGCCCGTACAGATGCGATCCGTGCGATGGTCATGATATGCTTCCTCTTCTGCGAATGTCTTCGTCTGGGCGCTCGGCTCGTGGCTGTGCCGCTCAGGGTGCCCGACGGAAGATCGTGGGGGAGTACCAGTTGGTGATGGTCCTTAACGCTCCCGGCATCCGGCCAGGTGGGCCACCGTTCACTGATGAGAAACGCACCGGGACATCTCCGTGCCGGCGCTCAGGCGATGGTTGCCGGTGCGCTGCGACGCATGCTGATCCAGGTACGGACGCGCTGATGCACGAAAGCGCCGGCGAACAAGAGCCCAATGGAAAGACCGAGAATGGGCGGCTGGACGATCCAGTACAGGGCGCCCTGGACGGTTTTTTGCCCGTTTTCACCGCCGAAGGCGATCACTCCTGGTTGGACGATGTACGCGGTTTGCACTGCCAGGAAGACGTACCAGGCGACACCGGCGAGGGCAAACGCATACCAGCGTCGACCGAATAGGAGCCCCGCTGCGAGGGCCACAACGGTTCCGAACATGAGAGTCATTTTCTGTCTCCTTGAATGATGATGGTCGACCAGGTACTCTGTAGTAGAGAGTATCTGGTATTACTCTACAGTAGAGAGTACTCTGTGTCAAGGAGTTTCGTGTTGCATCCAACCCACGTCGAGCGGGCCAGCGCCCGGGAGGAACTCGATGCATTGACCCGTCTGCACGCGGAGGGTAGACGGAGGATGGCGTCGATGTGGTTCCCCCTCACCGTCTTCGGCATCATTTACCTGGGCGTCGCACCGTTAGCGCTGCTCATCCACCGCAATCACCTTGCCCCCTACTTTGCCCTCTGTCTCGGCATCGGGTCGATTCTGACCGCCAGGCACTATCGTCTTCGCGGTGACGTGGAGGGCGTCCACACCAGGGTCTTACCCTGGTTACTCACGTCGATCATCATGACCGTCGGGGGCGGAGTTGCGTCCTTTACCGGATTCATCATCGGTTCCGAGTTCCTCGATACCGCGGGACCATTTCTGGTGGTCGCATCGTTCTTTCTGGCTTTTGCGCTCATCGTGCACAGTCGGTTGCTGTTGGCAGACGCATGTGCCATGGTCGTATTGTGCATGGTGTCTGGCTGGATTGCGCGTGGGGACGGACGCGTCGCCTTGCAGGCGGCGCTGTACGGGGTCCTGCTCCTCGGGTCCGCCTGGGTGCAACGCACCGCTGAGAGACGGACCGCATGATACATCCTTCTGAGCAGCTCGACGACGATGTGCATCAACGCGTGCGACTCGGTATCCTGGCGCTCCTCAACAACGTCACGCGCGCCGACTTCGCTCACCTCAAGAGCACGCTAAACACGAGCGATGGAAACCTGGGACGTCATTTGCGCGTCCTCGAGGATGCCGGCTTCGTCGACATCACAAAGGTTGTGGACGGTCGTCGCCCACGAACCTGGGTGAAGATCACGAGGGAGGGGCGTACGGCATTGCGCCGCGAGATCGAAGCACTGAAAGAGATCGTGGCGTTCGTGGAAGGCGAGTCAGATCGTGTTCGCCAGACCGGCCGCTCCCTCGCTCGTGATTCGAGTACGGCGTAGGCGAGGAGTTCCGCAACAGACCACTCTTCGCAACTGGGTGTCGGGGGTTCGAATCCCTCCAGGTGCGCCACCGTCTGCCGGTGTTCGCCGACGACCGGCTGTACGGCAGCCAGGAGACGCGTGGCCGATTGACCACAATTCGGCCACAATTTGGGTATAAAACGGGACGGCGAACGACTGCGAGCCAACCCGGGCGCGTCTCCAGCACTTTGGAGATACTGCGAAAATCCGCACCAGGATGCAGATTTTCCGGCAGGGCCAGAGGACTCCAGGCGAGTGAACAGTGGCGAACAGGCGGGAAACAGTCCTGAGAACTGGTCAAATGTGCATCCGGTGGGTGTTGCCTCCCTCGGCCCTCCTGCCAGCGACCGCATCTGCTCGCCGTTGTTCGCCTCGACCCGGCAAGACCGCCGTCCAATGTCACATCTCCGGGCAGCGCCCGTCGCTCGCAGCGATCCACTAACGCGCCCGCGTGCATCGCTGCTTCCTCCGTTGCACAGTTCTAGACCCGCACGGAAGACCCATCTCGCCTGGCCCTTCCGCACCTGAAGCACGGGATCCTTGAGATCATCGAGCAACAACTCGGGATGGGAGATCGGCCCGAAGCACGGTTGGCGCTCGACCGGCTGCTCGTCTCCTGATATCCGCGCCAGCGGCTAGCGGCTACGCTTCGATGTCGGGGGCTAAAGACTCTTGCCTCTACCTGACGACGTGATCGATATCGTCACGCATCATGGTGTGCGAAGGCACGAAGTTGTGAGGCTGAGGTCCTATCGGCCGCCCCGTGCGGTTGGCCTCCTGGATGGCCCTGAACGCAACGATCTCCGCACCCACCATCAGGATGAGTGAAAAGAAGTAGATCCATGCCGCGAGGACGATCATGGGAGCAATCACGGCCCCGTACCGACTGAAGTGGCTGATCTGGGTGTAGAGGGGCCAGATGAAGCTCAGGATCTGGAACAGGATCGCCGCCACCAGCGCTCCTCGCCAAACATGTGCCAGCTTGAATCGCGGCTGTGCATTCGGAAAAACGAGATACAGGACGACGAAGAGCAGGAAGGCCGCAGCGAGGCTGATGGCGGTCCCGATCAGGAAGGCCCGTTCGCCCGGGATCGGAGCACTGGGATAAAGACGCGAGATGACCGCCCCGGCCGTCGTGGCCACAACGATGGTCAACATCAGCGCGACGAAGACGACGATCATGCCGACATCCAGCAGCTTCTCTTTGAGGAAGTCGCGCCCGTTCACCTCAAAGACGGGTTGGAAGACGGTTGAGAAGACTCCGCCGACGTTGGAACCGCCCCAGAGGATGCCAACAACGCCGATGAGAGCGAGCACGCCACGATGCCGGATCGAGGTCGTGACAAGTTGCCTGATGTCGTGTGGCTGGAGCGTGCCCTGTAACGCGCTGCTGACGTGATGCACGACGGCCTGCTGGCTGGCGGGGTCGCGAAGAAAGAGGCTACTAATCGCAACGAGGCCGACCACGATAGGCACGACCGAGGTGAGCAACGTCCAGGCGACGGCAGAGGCCAGGAAGGTGAGGTTGTCCTGCATCACCTTGTGGATGAACAGGTTGAGGCTGCGATGCCGATGCAAGAAGCCGGATACAAACTCCATGGTCGTCTTCCCGCTCCAGCGCGGTCAGCCCCTCCGTTTCCATGCCGCCGGCCGCCGGTGATCCCGCGTACTCAGATGTCGTGTACCTCATTCGAACGTGCGGCCGCTGCATCCGCCCGCTCGTGCGCTGTCACCTGCCCCTGCAACTCATGGCGCTCACGCATGCGCCGGAAGCGGCCCGGAGCCGAGACGATCCAGCCCAGGAGCACGCCAAGCGCGACAGCCGCGATGAGCGCGAGCACCATGGGCACCGACGGGACCTTGAATACCAGGAAGTGAAGTGTCACCGCCTGCGTATTTTGCGCGCCGAACAGGACCACGGCGGCTACCACGATCAGACCAACGATGAGTTTCAAAGGGCCCATAGATACACTCCTCTACCCTTCTTCCCTATTCAGGATCCGCAGGGGCGCTTCCTGTCGTACGCATCGGCACCTCGCGCATTCGGGCGATCGCTCGCCGCGAGGTCTCATCGCGCCGATCGTAGCGCTGGGTCGTCAGCACGCTGCAATGCCCAGCGAGCCGCTGGACTGTGGCGATGTCGACGCCTTCATCCAGCAAGCCCGAGATAAAGCTCCGGCGCAGGTCCTGGGAGGAGAACGACCCCACTCCCGCCTGCTGCCCTCGCTTCTGCAGCATCCTATGGACTGACTGATCGGCCATCCGCTGTTCTCGTAGCAGAATCTTCTGCCCCCGGTTAATGGGCACAAAGAGGGGACCCGCGTTCGTCCCGCGAATTTCTATCCACCGCTCCAGGGCGCGTGCGGCACCACCCGCGGCGTAGACGACCCGCTCCCGGCTGTCTCGCGTGGCGCGGACCGTCAGGGCTCCGCTCGGGACATGATAGTCACGCACGTCGAGCGCGACCGCCTCCGAGCGGCGCAGGCCGGCCGCAAAGAGGACCGTGAGGAGCGCCGCATCGCGTACGCCGGCTGGTGTCCCGTCGCGGTCACACGCCGCGAAGAGCGCTTCGATCTCCTCATGAGAGAGCACGCGGCCCCGAGGGGAGATAAACCAGGGCACACTTTGGACTGCCGCCGCACGGTGGTAGGTATCTGCATCCATCAACCCGAGTTGCCAGGCTTCCTTGAGGACACCTCGGAGCGCCGCCAACATCCGGTTTGCTGTGGTCGGCGCATACTGCAATGCCACGGCGCTCCGGATGCGTTCGGTCTGATGCTGGTCGAGCCGGTGCCAGGGCAGATCGAGAGCTGTGGCCTCATCCCCACTCACAAGCGCCGCGATCCGATCGAGCGCGACCCCCTGCGTCCGCCGGGATCCGGGCGCGAGGCGATCCAGGTAGCGCAGCACCGGGTTGCCATGAGCTGCAAGAGGCTGGTGGACGGACGTGCTCGTTTGCTCTGTGGTGTCGATAGCGTCCTCCCCGCGAATACTTCTGAAAAATATCATTTTCATAACCGATTGTACTATACTTAGGTGTAGGAGTGGCCTGGGGTTCCTCCCATCACACTTTGACTCGCGCCTGTACTGAGCCATCTGCATCCGCGAACACCGACAAGAGCCTTGACTCTTCAAGGGTCGAGGTGGTGGTGATAGCAGGAGGTCGCGATGTCAATCGGACCCGGTGCCGCGGACGCAGTACTGCAACCGGCGCGCACGCAGGATAGTGATCCCCGTTTAGGGGAACAGGGAGAACGGTGCCTCGGGGCGCCGACAGAGATTCCAGAGGCACGTCCAGCTGGAGCTGGAGACTCCGCGTCCTTTGCGTACATCTGGCAATTGTTCGGCTACACCATTCTTGACCGATCCGGGGCGAAGATGGGCCCCATTACCCGCGTCTGGACGGACACGGCGAGCGGCCACTTGAAATTCGTCGGACTCGCCACCGGCCGGCTCCGGCGCCAAGCCCACGTTATTCCAGCGGGAGACGTTCACATTGACGACCACGAGCGTTCGATGACGGTTGCGTACCGGGCAGCCACGATTCGCGGCGCCCCGTGCCACAACACGGACGTCAGCCTTAAGAACGACCAGGAACGAAAGGTCTATGCCCACTATGACAATAGTTGAAGCATCCGTCGCGACCGGACGCATCGAGATGGAGGGCGGCCCGCAACGAGCCACCCCAGTCCCAATCAATATCTCTGAATACACGCGGTGCGCCACCTACGGAGAGGCAAAGTCTCTTGCTGCGTGCAGACGGCGAGAAGGGATGCCGGCCCAGGCAGTCCTCGTAATGTCCCTCGACTGCTGGTGCGTCCGCGAGAGCACCGCTCCCCAGCGATACCGATGAGATGGAGTCGAACCCTTCGGGCGTGTGGCTTCAATATGACGGAGGCAAGCTGTGATTGCGACCGAAAGACAGCGGCAAGCGGCCGTGAGCTGGATCCAGTATTGGAAGGCGTCCGCCTCTGAAGGTGACCAGAGCTGGCTCGGCCAGGAGCAGGCGCAGGAAACGCTCATAGCGCTGCACACGCACGTTGACTCCTACGACAAAAGGGTGGTCCGCCGCGACGCCGGCCCGCTATTGAGTGAGAGCCGGCATTCGGGTGGGGCCGCTCCGGTCCTGCAGCCGGCTGGCACCGTCCCGGCAGGAGGAATCCCATGTGGCCCTGGCTCGTCATAGCAGGACTCGCGGCCTTGGGCGAACTCCTGTCGTACGACCTGTTCCTCGCCCCGGTTGCGGTGGCCGCGCTCGTCGTTGCCCTCATCGCGCCGGTGTCCCCCTTCCCACTCCAGGTCGGCCTCTTCGGCACCCTCTCGCTCCTCGGGATCATGTTCTTGCGGCCGATCATCAGGCATGCGCTCGGCCTGGACAGCCGGCGCAGCGACACCGCGCCGGTCGGGCATGACAACGTTGTGGGACGGCGCGGAATCGTGACTCAAACGGTGGACGCAGACAGCGGCCAGATTCGCATTGGCGAGGGTGAATTCTGGACGGCGCGCTCCTTTGACCCGACCCACACGCTCGTCGCGGGCGAGGCGGTGGAAGTTGTGGTCGTCGATGGGATCGCGGCACTGGTGGACGCCGCGCCGCCCCGTACCCCGTCGCGGGCAAACAGATCGCCCGCGTTGATAGAGAAAGGCATTGAATCATGATTCTCGGACCCGCCATCATCGTCGCGGCTGTCGTCGTGCTGTTTGTCCTCGTCGTCGGCTTCAAGTCGATCCGCCTGGTGCCTCAGGCCCGTGTGGTGAACGTCCAGCGCCTGGGGCGCTACTTGAAGACGGCCGGAAGTGGTCCTGTCTTCGTCATCCCGTTCGTCGACAAGATCCTGCCAACCATTGACCTGCGCGAGCAGGTGGTTCCCTTCGATCCGCAGGCCGTCATCACCTCCGACAACGTCGGGATCCAGGTGGCAACGGTGGTCTACTACCAGATCATTGACGCCAAGAAATCAGCCTATGCAGTGGCGAACCTGGTGGGCGCGATGGAACAGTTGACGATCACCACGTTGCGAAACGTCATCGGCGGGCTGACGCTCGACAAGACCTTGACCAGCCGGGAAGACATCAACGCCAAGATGCGGGCGGCGCTGGATGAAGTCACGGAGGGATGGGGCGTCCGGGTGACCAGGGTAGAGCTAAAGGACATCATTCCGCCGCGGGACGTCCAGCTCGCTATGGAGAAGCAGATGCAGGCCGAGCGCGAGAAGCGTGCCGCCGTGCTGAGAGCCGAGGGTGAGAAGCAGGCTTCGATCCTGTCGGCGGAAGGCAACAAACAGGCAGCAATCTTAACCGCAGAGGGCAAGCGGCAGTCGCTGATCTTGCAGGCTGAGGGCGATGGCCAGGCACTTATAACGGTGCAGAGGGCGCAAGCGGAGGCAATCGAGGTGGTCTTCGCCGCCCTGACGACATCCCATGCCACGCCCGAGATCCTGAAGTACCTCTATATACAGGCTCTCCCCAAGATGGCTGAGGGGACAGCAAACAAGCTGTTCGTGGTTCCCTCCGAGCTCCAAAACATCGCCAGCCTGGGAGGCACGCTGTCGGCCGGTGCCGAGAACGGCCATGCAACACCAAAGACGCACCCACCAGCTCTGGCGGGCGATACGACCATCAGCTAGCCATCCGGCCCCGGCGGCTAGTAAGAAGGAGCGCCCCATGGAGCAGCAGGTCCTTGATATCGAGACGGGCATGGCGGTTTACGGAGGGAATGGACAGATCATCGGCACCGTGAGCGAGACCGCAGACTTCGGATCCAGCCGGCCACAACCCGCAGCCCACTCAGCTGGTGGGCCAGTACCTCCGGCACAGAGCGGAATCGGGTACGTCAATGTTGCGTGCCACGGCAGGAAGGATCTGCGTGTACCGTTTCATGGCATCGAGCAGGTCATCTCGAGGCGGGGGGTGTACCTGACCACGAGCATGGTCGACGAGCTTCGTCGCGGAATCAACTCGCCCCACCAACAAGCAGACGTGGTCGCTGTGCCGCAACAGCGGGACCGGTGCCTCGGGCGTCGTCGCCGGAAGCTCGGCCCGCCTCGGCGATGGCGGCTGTGGCGACCGCTCCCCTGGCCCGCATGGGGACAATCTGAGGCACGGGAAGCACCAGTGGATGTCGATCGGAGAGAGCCATGAGCGACCGGCTGTATCTCGAGTACAACGCCGCGATCGGGGCTGTGATGTCGGCACGCAAGCAGTATGCGGATGCCTGCGAGCACCAGGGAGCGGACAGCTGGGCAGCGGAGCAGGCGCAGGAGTATCTGACCCGCGAGGTCGAGCACCGAGACCAGGTGCGGGAGCGCTATGACGCGGCCGCTCGCACTCGCCCGCCTGGGGACCGCGATGGCTGAGGAGTATGAGAACTTTGCGGCTCGGGAAGCAGAGGCACGCCGGGCAGTCGAACGTTGGGAAGCGGAGGGCGGCTCGCAGGAGGCCGAGCAACCAGCGGAACCGAAACCTGACGACACGCCTGGCGCGGAACAGACCGGCTCGCAGGAGGAGTTCGGCGGGGGAAGGCATCATCGCCGCGATTCCAGAGAGGAGTAAACCATGAACGAGGCCTCAGTCCGACGGATGCAGCTCCGGTACCTCGCCGGGCGCGTGGCAAGCGCGCGTGCTGCGGTGGCTCAGCAAACGACCGACAAAGAGTCGGTGATCGGGCGCGACGGTGCAGCGCATCCGCGGGCAATCAGGGCGAGCCGGCGTCTGAGCCGGACTCAGAGCGCGTATCGTGCTCTCTCCGCGACCTATCGCCGCCGGCAACGGAAGGACGCACGCTGGGAGCGCTGAGCAGGAAGGGGCGTATGAGCCTTCGAGGCTGCCGTTGAACGGCGGCCGCGTCGCGAGAGTCTCAGACCGCCGCGCCGCCAAGTCGGGCGACAATGCTGAACAGGCGGCGGCTCAGCTGGTGGTAGTCGTCTGACCATCCATCGTGAGGGGGCCAGGAGGTCGGCTTAGAACGCGTGCAACGGGCCGAGTTGAAAGGCGCCCGTCTGACCACAATTTGACCACATTTTGTGGTGTTCGCCGGCAACCGCGCCTATTCGCAGCTGTCTGACCGACCAAAACAATTGGCTTGGAGAAGCGGCAGCGAACAGGACCGAATACCCGCGAACAAGGGCGAAAATGGGCAGCACCAAACGTCGGACCTGGGTGTCGGGGGTGTCGGGGGTCGAATCCCTCCAGGTGCGCCATTGTTTGCTGGTATTCGCCCATGATCGGGAAACGCCCCAATTGACACGCAGTCACCGCAACTGGGTGTCGGGGGCTCGCACCAGCGAGAAATCGACGCCTGCTCAATGTCCTTCGTCATTCCTGCCCCTCTATCCAGGAGCCGCAGCTGGGAGGCCGGGGAGAGGACGGAGGTAATCCGCCCGTTCAGCACCATCTAGCACCTTGCAGACGGATGAACAACAAGTGCTCATGAGAAGCTGCACACGTCGCTCGCGCCGTTTCACGGCTGGCCTCATGTCCCGGTGATCTCGTCCAGGACCTCCAGATCGACAAACTCCGGAGGGCCCGCCAGGACCTCTGCCATCAAGGCATTCAACTTCTGCAGCCCTTCCGCCCTACGCGGGTCCTGCTCTGGGGCGCGCGCCTTCTCCTCGCTCTCGAATACGCTCAGCACGTAAATCGCGTCGGGGTCTCGTTGGTCGCGCATCACCAGCGTGTGGAGCGGCTGGAGTTGATGGGCCACTCCAAACCGTCGCCGTAGACGGACCATCGGTCCTCGAAGCCTGAGGACGACTCAGCACAAAGAAGCGGTCAGTGAAACTCCACACGTAGGTCGACTTCTCGACGTGAAGCCAGCTCTGAAGACCCTCGGGCTGTCCCGGTTCTGTAAGCCCAAACAACCGTACCGTGCTGTTAGGCATCTGCCCCTGCACGGTCAATGGGTCACCTGTGCCCGCGAGGGAGTGGAACTGGAGCGCTCAACCCTGGCGGACGGGGTTGGGCAGATGGCGGCCTTGCTTACTTTGCTCTCTGAAGCCATTGCCTCGTAAGTGCGAGACGGCAGAGCGTTACATGCCGACCATAGCTTACGGGTTCCTTAGTGGTCCGTCAGATGTAATCCGGCCCGTGGTAGCGGAGCCGCGAAGTCGGTGATGTGAGCATCCGCGTCGCCGTCCCTATGGACCTACGCGCCCTCCTCCAGGGCGTAGGCTACCGCCCGTTCGACGGTCATTGCCTGGCCCTCGGCCCAGGCAGTGGCAAAGCGTGCTTCCCCCACGGCAGCACGAGCCAGCCCCAGCCACCCATCGCTCTCGCGCCGATTGGCTGGCCACACCGAGCTACCAACGATCACCTCCATCTCCATCGCAGCGGCCTGCAGCCGGACCGCGCGCTCGAGCTGTCCTGAGTCTGCGTCGACGCCTGCGAGCGTATAGAGCATCTGAGGCATTGGCCCCAGATCCCCGATCTCCCTCAATGCGATGACACTCTCGAGGAGCAGAGCCCGTGCCTCGACCAGGCTGCCTCGCCCCCGCGCCACGCGCCCCATTCCGCCGAGCACTAAGCCAACCATCCGACGGTTACCAATCTGTCGGTACAGCGCCAAGCTCTGCTCGTTCAGCGCCCAAGCCGCCTCCAGGTCCTGGTCACCCTCCAGGGCAAGAAGGCCTCGGTGATGGAAGATATTGGCGACCTGCGGGGTATTGCCTTGCTCGCGCGCAAGCGCCAAGCCCTCCTCCAGTGCTGATCGGGCCGCCGCATAATCGTCCTGCACCCGTGCCGCGAAGCCGAGAGCGCCCAGCGTCCCAACAAGCACGCTTGGGTCGCGGACCTGGCGCGCCAGGGCCACGCCGTCATCGAGATAGGCGCGGGCCGCCGGGTAGTCCCCTTGACGCAGGGCCAGAATGCCGATTCGCTCGAGGAGCTTTGTGCGCAGGGAGGCCAGCTCTGGCCGCGTGGCCAGGGCTAGGACTGCGGTACCCACCGCCCGGCCTTCCCGGCAGTGGCCACGGAAGTACCAGAAGAACGAGAGGCTCCATGCGAGGCGCAACGCAAACTCGGTATCCCCACGCTCGATGACCCAGTGCAGGGCAGCACGCAGGTTGTCGTGATCGCGCTCCAGTTGATCGAGCCTGCGTAACTGCTCGGGACCATGGAGATGGCGATTGGCCTCATCGGCAAGATCCAGGAAGTGCCGGGCGTGCGCCGCCCGAATCTCCTCTCCCTCGCCCCGCACCTCCAGCTTCTCTCCTGCATACTCCTGGATGGTCTCGAGCATCGAGAACCGTGGCTCGTCCTCTCCCTCCTGCCGCACCAGACTCCCGTCGACCAGCGATGCCATGCCTTCCAGCAAATCCAGCTCGCCGTCGCCATCGCAGGCCGCCTCTGCCGCCTCAAACGTCCATCCACCTGCGAAGATCGAGAGCCGGGCGAAGAGCACCTGCTCGGCAGGAGTCAGAAGGGAGTAGCTCCAGTCAATTGCTCCCCGCAGGGTCTGCTGCCTGGTCGGTCGGTCCCTCGCTCCTCCTGTTAGGAAGGTGAGCCTGTTCGACATACGTTGGAGCAATGCCTGTGGAGGGAAGAGCTTGATACGAGCAGCAGCAAGCTCAATGGCCAGTGGGAGCCCATCCAGGCGAGAGCAGATCTCGGCGACGGCAGGCGCGTTGTCGTCCACCAAGTGGACTTGACCCGGTTCGGTAGACACTCTGAAGCTTGGGGTCTGAAGATCCCGGAAGGATGCACCGATGCCGAAAAGTCATGCTCCCTACCCACCCGAGTTCCGCGCCGAGGCCGTCCGG
>Ga0070739_10001078_pt1 | contig 43662 bp, 42 predicted proteins | sample Coa_R1_7_FD_66445 | JGI IMG/M metagenome (GOLD analysis project Ga0070739, IMG submission 66445) | Surface soil microbial communities from Centralia Pennsylvania, which are recovering from an underground coalmine fire - Coalmine... | ecosystem: Environmental > Terrestrial > Soil > Unclassified ...
AGGCCGGCCTCGGCGGCGTCGTCGACGTCCTGGTCGGGCATGGGCCCGCATTCTACCTGCGCGCTGACGCGCGCAAAGTTCGGGGGAGCACCACCCCCACGCCAGCCGTCGGTTGGCGTGCCCTCCGCGCCGGGGAGAAGTGGCGGCCCCGCCGAGGGGGCAGAGGCTGGCAGGGCCGCCGGCGGGAGAGATCAGACGACCAGGCGGCGCATCCCCGCGGGCACGTCCTCGCGCCCCTCGCAGAGGGAGTTGAGCATGTCCTCCGGGTTGGCCGGCGCGAAGCTCATCTGCAGCTGGCGCGCCATGGGCAGCACGGTGCGACGGCTGGAGAGCCGCGCCTGGGTGCGCAGCTTCTCGAGCCGCTCCGGGTCCAGCGAGCAGCACTGCACCGAGCAGTACTTCGCCGTCGGCTTCTTGACGGTGGCATTGCAGCCGCGGCGCGCGCACACACGGCGCGGAGCGGGATGCGAGAGGCGGACGTCGGCGCTGCTGTCGTCCATGAGGGATGCGAGTGTACGTCCGCCCCTTCATCCGCTGTCAACGGGTTGGTAATCCCGCCTTAACCGCGGCTGAGCACGGCGCCCCGGAGGCGGAACGCACAGTCTTAAGGACTCCGTCCCTGTTGAAACTGTGGACAATTCCCGCCGCCCCGATTGGGCGGAACGGAGCAGGCTGTGAATTGCGTGTTGAGAAGCGGTGCACGACCGGCCCCGTTACAGCTTGGTGACAACCCCAGCACGGCGATGAAGGCCGGCGAGGAGGCGCCGCCAGCACGCACGAGGGGAGCCGGTTTTGACAGCCGGATGGCCGGCATGGACACCACTCACGCCCGGCGGCGCCGGCGCGCCACGGCACACGCAGTGCAGTCGCGCAGCGCAGAGTACATGCCATATGTGACAGCAACGCCGATTGCGTTCCCCCACAACGCCACCAGGGTGACTGCACGTCCTGGACATGAGAAGGAGGCCGGGTGGCTGCTGCCACCCGGCCTCCTGGTTGCGATGGATGGGACTGCTCGGTCAGCTCCAGTCGGCGGTCGACCAGCTCTGGCCCGACCAGCTCTGCCCGGACCAGCTCTGGCCCGACCACGACTGGCCGCTCCAGCTCTGGCCACTCCAGGACTGCCCGCTCCACGACTGGCTCGACCAGCTCTGGCTGCTCCACGACTGGCCCGACCAGCTCTGGCCGCTCCAGGTCTGCCCGGACCACGACTGACCGCTCCAGGACTGGCCGCTCCACGACTGGCCCGACCAGGTCTGGCCGTTCCAGACGCCGCCCGACCAGGACTGGCTCGCCGCCTCCAGCGCCGCCATGTTGGCGGAGTTCCAGGCGTCGCCGAAGATGTCCTGCTCGCCGGTCAGGGTCACGCCGTTCTGGGTCACGTGCAGCGAGCCGCGCGAACCCTCGAGCGTTCCGGTGCCGGTGGACTGCGGCCACGTCTGCACGTAGGACGTCGACACCCCGGCCTCGATGGCGTTGCGCAGGTTCACCTCACCGCTGCCCTGCAGGGTCGGCGAGACGGGCTGGCTGACGCTGATCAGCCCGAGCAGCGAGAGGGACTGCGTGGACAGCGTGCTCGCCGTCTTGGTGAGCAGGCGCTTGATCATGTCGGGCGTGAAGTTGGGGTGCTGCTGGATGGCCAGGGCGGCCGCGCCGGACATCACCGCGGTGGCCTGCGAGGTGCCGCTGCCACGGAAGAAGCGCGTGCCCACCGTGGCGGTGGCGCCGAACTGACGGTCGATGGTCGAGCCGGGGTCGCGCAGGCTGGCGATGTGGACGCCGGGCGCGACCAGGTCGGGGTTGCGCGTGCCGTTGCCGGCGCTGGAGAAGGTGGCCACGGTGTCGTCGGACGGGCTCACCGTGCCCTGGGTGTCGACCGCGCCGACCGCCAGGACGTAGGGATCGTCCGCAGGATCGGACACGCCGAGCGCGTTGGCGCCGTCGTTGCCCACCGCGGCGACCACCACGATGCCGTTGCGCCAGGCGACCTCGGCCGCGTAGGCGAGCGGGTCGAGGGTGTACGGCTGGGTGCTGTCGGTGCCGAACGACAGGTTGAGGACGCGGATGTTGAGGCCGTTGTCGTTCTTGTGCTGCACCACCCAGTCGATGGCGGCGATGACCTGGGACACGTCGACGGCGCCGCCCGCGTCGGCGACCTTGACGTTGACGATGCGTGCGTCGGGCGCGACGCCCAGGAAGTCGGTGCTGTCGCCGGCGTAGTTGCTGCCCGGGACGACGGCGTCGTCACGTCCGGCGATGATGCCGGCCATGTGGGTGCCGTGCCCGTAGGCGTCGAGGTACTGCAGGTTCGGCGCCTGCGAGTCGAACGAAAGGTCGGGGCCGTTGACGACCTTGCCCGGCGTGGTCAGGCCGTTCACCGGGGCGACGCCGGAGTCGATCAGGGCGACGTCGACGCCCTTGCCGGTGAAGCCGTTCCGCCAGTAGCTCACGGCGCCGACGGTCCGCGCCGTGTTGTACAGCGAGGTGGGGTCGGTGGTCGGGTCGTACGACGTCGAGTCGAGGGTCAGGGGCGCGTCGCCGGTGACCTCGAAGACGCCGGGCACGGCACGCAGCCGGTTGACGTCGTTGCTCGCCACCGTGGCCACGAAGCCGTCGATGATGTCGAGCCGGCGGGTGACGTGCCCGCCCAGCTGGGTGACGAGGTTCTCGGCGGCGCCGTTCGCCGACGGGCTCTCCCGCACGATCACCGAGGTCGGCGCGCCGCCGTAGCTCGCCGCCACCGGCGTGACCGCGGGCCCGAGCAGCGTCGCTCCGCAACCCACGAGGGCAGCCGCAACGGCAGCGCGCCGCCCTGACTGCCGGAAATCCCAGCTCCACCCGAAGGTCGCGGGCATTGGTCCCCCCAGACTCCATGCGTATCTCGTGCGCCGGCTGCGGCGCTGGGGGAATCGTCCGGGAGAGGTGCTGACGCGGCGCCCGCGAACCTGCCACGGGATGTCACACGTGCTGTAACGCCGTGGTCACGCCCCGCGTGCAGCGCGTCGAAGGAGCGTCGAGGCGCTGTCGCCGCGCGGTGGCGTTGTGCACCCCGGCCCCGGGGTGCTTTGCTGGGGGCATGCGTCCCCTCCAGCTCGCCCGCCGCTGGCCGCTGCTGCGCCAGGTCACCACGGGGGACCACCTCGGCCTCGGCAGCGCCGTCCACTCCCCGGCCACCCAGCGGCTGCGCGCCCGCATCGCCGACGCCGACCGGGTCGTGCCCTCCATCTGCCCGTACTGTGCGGTCGGCTGCGGCCAGAGGGTCTACGTCAAGGACGGCGAGGTGGTGCAGATCGAGGGCGACCCCGACAGCCCCATCTCCCGCGGCCGGCTCTGCCCCAAGGGCGCCGCCAGCCGGAGCCTGGTGACCGGGCCCGCGCGCGAGTACCGGGTGAAGTACCGCCGGCCTTTCGGCACCGAGTGGGAGGAGCTGCCCCTCGACCGCGCCATGGACATGATCGCCGACCGGGTGATCGCCACCCGGCGCGCCACCTGGGAGGGCGGCCTGCAGAACCGCACCCTGGGGATCGCCTCGCTGGGGGGCGCCACCCTCGACAACGAGGAGAACTACCTGCTGAAGAAGCTGTTCACCGGCCTGGGCGTGGTCCAGGTCGAGAACCAGGCGCGAATATGACACTCGTCCACGGTCCCCAGTTTGGGGACGAGCTTCGGGCGAGGCGGCGCGACCACCTTCCAGCAGGATCTGCAGCACGCTGACTGCATCGTCATCGAAGGCTCCAACATGGCCGAGTGCCACCCGGTCGGCTTCCAGTGGGTGATGGAGGCCAGGGAGCGCGGCGCCACGGTCATCCACGTCGACCCCCGCTTCACCAGGACCAGCGCGCTGGCCGACATCCACGTCCCCATCCGCCCCGGCAGCGACATCGCCTTCCTGGGCGGCATCGTCAACCACATCCTGGAGAACGACCTCTGGTTCCACGACTACGTCGTCGAGTACAGCAACGCGGCGACGATCGTGAACCAGGACTTCCGCGACACGGAGGACCTGGGTGGCGTCTTCAGCGGCTTCGACGCCGAGAAGGGCACCTACGACGTGGGCACCTGGTCGTACCAGGGCATGACGCCCGCCAGCGCCGCGGGCCAGCGCGAGCAGGGAGGCGACCACTCCTGGGCCGAGGACACCGGCTCGGGCGGCGTCAAGCTGGAGCACGCCGAGCCGCAGCAGGACCGCTCGCTGGAGCACCCGCGCTGCGTGTTCCAGCTGCTCAGGAAGCACTACCGGCGCTACACGCCTGAGATGGTCGAGCAGGTCTGCGGCATCCCCCGGTCGCTCTTCCTCAAGGTTGCAGACACCATCTGCCGCAACTCGGGGCGCGATCGCACCACCGCCTTCGCCTACGCGGTGGGCTGGACGCAGCACTCGGTGGGCGTTCAGTACATCCGCACCGCCGCCATCATCCAGACCCTGCTGGGCAACATCGGCCGCACCGGCGGCGGCATCCTCGCCCTTCGCGGGCACGCCAGCATCCAGGGGTCGACCGACATCCCCACGCTCTACAACCTGCTGCCCGGCTACATCCCCATGCCGCACAGCGAGCAGTACCGCGACTACGAGGACTACATCCGCAAGAACGCGCCGCCCTCCGGCTACTGGGGCCACATGGAGAAGTACTTCGTCTCCCTGATGAAGGCGTACTACGGGGACGCCGCGACCCGGGACAACGACTGGTGCTTCGACCGCCTCCCCCGCATCGACGCCGACCACTCCGCCTACACCTTCACCAAGGGCATGCTGGAGGGCGGCGTCAAGGGCTTCTTCGTCCTCGGGGAGAACCCCTCGGTGGGCTCGGCCAACGGCAAGTTCGACCGCATGGCCATGGCCAACCTCGACTGGATGGTGGTGCGCGACTTCGTGGAGATCGAGGCGGCGACCTTCTGGCGCGACGGCCCCGAGATCGAGACGGGCGAGCTGCGCACCGAGGAGATCCCCACCGAGGTGTTCTTCCTCCCCGCCGCGGCGCACGTGGAGAAGAGCGGCTCCTTCACCAACACCCAGCGCCTGCTGCAGTGGCACCACGCGGCGGTCGAGCCCAAGCAGGACTGCCGCAGCGAGCTGTGGTTCGCCTTCCACCTGGGGCGGATCATCAAGGAGAAGCTGCACGGCTCCGGCGACGACATGGACAGGGGCATCCGCGACCTCGCGTGGGACTACCCCACCGAGGGCCGCATCGCCGAGCCCAGCGCCGACTCGGTGCTGCAGGAGATCAGCGGCTGGGGTCCCGGCCACCGGTTCCTGAGCGGCTACAAGGAGCTCCAGGCCGACGGCAGCACGGTGTGCGGCTGCTGGATCTACTCCGGCAGCTACGCGGACGGCGTCAACCAGACGGCGCGCCGCAGGCCGCACACCGAGCAGAGCTGGGTGGCACCCGAGTGGGCCTGGGCCTGGCCCGACAACCGGCGCATCCTCTACAACCGCGCCGGTGCCGACCCGGGTGGCGACCCCTGGAGCGAGCGCAAGCGGTACGTGTGGTGGGACCGGCAGCAGGGTCGATGGACGGGAGAGGACCAGCCGGACTTCACCCTCGACAAGCCGCCGACCTTCCAGCCGGAGGAGGGCGCCAAGGCCGAGGACGCGCTGAGCGGCACCGAGCCGTTCATCATGCAGGCGGACGGGAAGGCGTGGCTCTACGTGCCCGACGGCCTCAAGGACGGCCCCTTCCCCACCCACTACGAGCCGGTGGAGACGGTCGTGCGCAACGCGCTGTACCCCGACGTCACGTCCAACCCGGCGCGGCAGACGATCGTCCATCCCCTCGACCCCTTCAACCATCCGCCCGACGACCCCACCCCGGCGGCGACGGCCACCTACCCCTACGTCGCCACCACCTATCGACTGACGGAGCACCACACCGCGGGCGGGATGACCCGTTTCCTCGACTACCTCAGCGAGCTGCAGCCGGCCTTCTTCTGCGAGGTCTCGCCGGAGCTGGCCGCGGAGCGCGGGCTGCAGCACGCGGGCTGGGCGACCATCGTCAGCGCGCGCGCCGCCATCGAGGCGCGGGTGCTGGTCACCGAGCGCATCCGCCCGCTTCGCGTGGACGGGCGCGACGTGCACGTCGTCGGCCTGCCGTATCACTGGGGCGGCAACGGGGCCTCGACCGGGGACTCGGCGAACGACCTCTGGCACCTGGCCCTCGACCCCAACACCCACATCCAGGAGTCGAAGGCGATCACCTGCGACATCCGTCCGGGGCGGCGGCCGCGAGGCCCAGCGCTGCTGCGGCTCGTCGAGGACTACCGGCGCAAGGCGGGCATGAGCACATGAGCACCCTCCCCACCATCGTCAGCCACGACGTCGACGTCGCCGCCCACGAGCCCGACGGCACCCCGCGGCGGATGGGCTTCTTCACCGACACCTCGATCTGCATCGGGTGCAAGGCCTGCGAGGTGGCCTGCAAGGAGTGGAACCACGTCCCCGAGGACGGGCTCCGCTTCACCGGGAAGTCGTACGACAACACCGAGGCGCTGGGCGCCAACACCTGGCGCCACGTCGCCTTCATCGAGCAGACCAGGCCGCTGCCCATGGCCGGCGCGCAGGGCGGCGACGGCTTCCGCTGGCTGATGTCGAGCGACGTGTGCAAGCACTGCTCGAACGCCGCCTGCCTCGACGTGTGCCCCACCGGAGCGCTGACGCGCACCGAGTTCGGCACCGTCTTCGTCCAGCCGGACGTGTGCAACGGCTGCGGCTACTGCGTGCCCGCCTGTCCCTTCGGGGTCATCGATCGCCGCGAGGAGGACGGCCGCGCCTGGAAGTGCACGCTGTGCTACCACCGGCAGCGCGTCGACATGGAGCCTGCCTGCGCGCAGGCATGCCCGACCAAGTCGATCCAGTACGGCCCCGTCGACCAGCTGCTCCGCCTCGCCGACGAGCGGGTGCAGACGCTGCACCGTCGCGGCGTGTCGCAGGCGCGGCTCTACGGTCGCGACCGGGACGACGGCGTGGGCGGCTTCGGTGCCTTCTTCCTGCTGCTCGACGAGCCCGAGGTGTACGGCCTGCCGCCCGACCCGGTGGTGACCACCAGGCATCTCGGCGAGATGTGGGGCGCCGCGGCGGCAGCCGCGCTGACCATGGTCGCGGGTGTCGCGGCCGCCTTCCTGCGCGACCGGTGACCGACGTCGAGCGGACGGCGCAGCCGGGCATCCCCGAGGGGCGACGGCGACGGCGCAGCGGACGCGGCGAGGTCGCGTTGGTGCCGGAGATGACACCAACGTCCTACTACGGGCAGCCGGTGCTCAAGGAGCCGGTGTGGACGCCGGAGATCGGGGTCTACCTCTTCACCGGCGGGCTGGCAGGGGCCTCGGCGATGCTGGCGGCGGCGGCGCGGGCGCAGGGCAACCACGCGCTGGCGCGGCGGGCGCTGTTCACCGCCTTCGCAGGGGTGTCGGTCAGCCCCGTGCTGCTCATCAAGGATCTCGGGGTGCCTCGACGCTTCTACAACATGCTGCGCGTCTTCAAGCCGACCTCGCCGATGAGCGTGGGCAGCTGGATCCTCTCCGCAGCCGGGACGGCGGTGGGTGCGGCGACGGCGTGTGAGGTCCTGGGGATCCTCCCGCGCGTGCGGCGCGCAGCAGAGGTGGGCGGAGCGCTGCTCGGTGCACCGCTGGCGACGTACACCGCGGTGCTGCTGTCCGACACCGCGGTGCCGGCGTGGCACGAGGCGCGCCAGGAGCTGCCCTTCGTCTTCGCGGGAAGCTCGCTCGCCTCCGCGGGAGCGGCCGCCTGCCTGCTCACCCCGACGAGGGACGCCGCAATGGCGCGGACCCTGACGGTGGCCGGCGCGGCCCTGGAGCTGGCAGCCGCGGAGACCCTGCAACGACGCCTTCCATCGGACGTCGCGGAGCCCTACGAGACGGGCGGCCCCGGTCGCTTCGGGCGCGCCGCCAAGCTCCTCACCGCGGGCGGCGCGCTGGGCGTCGCGGTCGGCGGCCGGCGGCGCGCCGTCGCCTCCCTGGGCGGCCTTGCCGTGCTGGCAGGCGCCATGTGCGAGCGCTGGTCGGTGTTCACCGCCGGGAGCGCGTCGGCGCTCGACCCCCGCTACACGGTGGGCCCGCAGCGCCGCCGCATGGCCGAGCGAGGACACCGCTCGGGACGCTGAGGTGCGGGGATTGCGGTTGCACGGGGCCCGGCGCAGACTGTGCCAGCTCATCCTTGCCGGGGCAGCCGGCAGCACCATGGGGGACACGCGATGCCGACGAACACGGGTGGACTGCTGCGCAAGAGCCTCGACACACCGGACGAGGTGCGCCCCTTCGAGAACGACAGCGGCGAGCTGCAGATCGTCAACGTCGGCGGCGAGAGCATCGTGGGCCGGGCGATCTTCAAGCCGGGCTGGCGCTGGTCGAAGGACGTCAAGCCGATCGCCAAGACCGAGAGCTGCCAGGGCGCGCACGCGGGCTACGTCATCTCGGGACGCATGCGCGTCCGCATGGACGATGGCACCGAGGACGAGTTCGGGCCCGGCGACGTGATGATCGCCGCGCCGGGACACGACGCCTGGGTGGTCGGTGACGAGGCCATGGTGGTCATCGACTGGCAGGGCTTCGCCGACTACGCCAAGCGCACCTAGCCACTCTGCACACGACCTCGTCGAGAGGGTCGGGATGCACCGACTTGCTCGCATCCGTCGAGCGCTGGCGCTGCTGCCGTTCGCGGTGGCGGCGCTGGCGCTCTCCTCCTGCGGCTCGTCGCAGCCCTTCCAGCTCACCGAGGTCGATCACGCCTCGCAGGTGGCGCAGAACGGACCCCATGCCGACGTCACCCTCCACTGGACCGGCAACCCGGTCTTCCCCGTCTCGGTCGGTGCCAGCACGGGGCCGCTGTGCGACGCGACCTGCATCAACGCCACCACCACCTTCGACAAGCCGGCCAACCCGCTGGTGTGGTCGCAGGCGACGTACTGCACGGGGAACACGGACAGCAGCGCGCCGCCTGCACCCTTCGACGGCTACATCTGGCTGACCGACGCCGGCGGCCACCAGACGCAGCACGTCTACATCAAATCTCTCTGCTACTACACGTCGGTGCCCATCAAGCTGGAGTCGATCGTGCTCATCCCGCAGGGGCCGTCGGTGCCGGCGACGCTTCGTGCGCTGAACCAACTCCCCTGGAGCGCCCTCGACCTCGTCCGCAGCGCGGCGCTGGCAGCGGGCATGCTGCTGGTCGTCGCCTTTCCCGCGCAGCTCTTCAACAGCACGCTGCAGGCCCACTACGACGAGGTGATGGGCTGGTTCACCCGCTTCCGGCGCGCGGCGACCCGCGTGGCCCAGCCCGCGCGATCCGCACCGCGCTGGGCGATCGCGGCGGTGCTGCTGGGCAGCAGCCTGCTCAGCGGGCTGCTCGACCCCAACCTCGGCTTCAACGTCGCCTCGGTGGAGACCGTGCTGGGCGCGCTGGCGGCGATCTCGCTGACCACCTTCCTCTACTCCTGGGTGCACGCGCAGCATGCGCGGCGGCTCACCGGAGAGCGCGGCGCCTTCCACATCTACCGCGGCGGCATCGCCATCGCCGTGCTGTGCGTGCTGCTCTCGCGCATCACCACCGCACAGCCGGGATACATGTACGGCGTGATGGTCGGCTTCGCGGTGGCGGGGACCGGCGCATTGCCGCGCCACCACAGGGGACGCATGACGGCCGTCGCCTTCGGCGTCATCCTGGCCACCAGCCTGGCCATGTGGCTGCTCTGGACGCCGGTGCGGTCGGCGGCCGAGGCGCACACCGTGTTCCCGTTGGTGGTGCTGAGCAGCGCCATGGCCTCGGTGTTCCTGGGAGGCATGACCTCCCTGGTGTTCAGCCTGATGCCGCTGCGCTTCCTCGACGGCGAGCACCTCTGGGCCTGGCGTCGCGGCGTCTGGCTGGCCCTCTTCGGGACGGGGATGTTCCTCTTCGTCCACGTCGTGCTGAACGCCTCCTCGGCGGCGCTCTCGCCGCAGCGCTCCTATGCCGTGGCCATCGGGATGTTCACGGGCTTCGGCCTGCTGTCCACCTGCTTCTGGGCGTACTTCCGCTTCCGGCCCACCCCGCGGGCGACCCAGCCGCACCATCTCGCGGCGCCCGGCGGGGGCTGAGGCACAGCGGTTGCGCGGCCGTCGGGCCGGTGTCACAGGAGGCGTCTAGGCTGGCGGGCATGCGGCCCTCCCGTTCGTGCGTGCCCCTGCTCGCCGTGCTCGGCGCGCTGCTGGCCACCCCGGTGACGCCCGCGCTGCCCGTCGCCGCGACGGGCTCGCCGAGCATCGGGCCGTGCCCGGCACTTCCTGCCGACAACATCTGGAACACCGACATCAGCGGGCTGCCGGTCGACTCCCACAGTGCGGCGTGGATCGCCTCCAGCGGCGGGCCGTCGCAGCTCATCCACCCGGACTGGGGTCCCTCGGGTGGCTCGGTGCCGTACGGCATCCCCTTCCAGCTCGTCGACTCCTCGCACCAGAAGGTGCCGGTCACCTTCCAGTACGCCGGCGAGAGCGACCCCGGGCCGTACCCTCTGGGACCCGACACGCCGATCGAAGGCGGCAGCGGCAGCACCGGCGACCGGCACGCGCTCGTGGTCGACACCAGCACCTGCACCCTCTACGAGACCTGGAACACGGTCTACTCGGCGTCCGGCTCCACCGCCGGCTCCGGCGCGATCTTCAGCCTCAGCTCGGACGCGCTGCGCCCCGCCGGCTGGACCAGCGCCGACGCCGCGGGTCTGCCCATCCTGCCGGGGCTGGTGCGCTACGGCGAGGTGCAGGCGGGCGCCATCCGCCACGCCATCCGCTTCACGGTGCAGCACACCGACACCGCCTACATCTGGCCGGCGCGGCACCAGGCGGGCTCCGCCTCCGACCCCTCGCTGCCGCCGATGGGCGCGCGCTTCCGCCTCAAGAGCGGCGTCGACATCTCGCACTTCTCGGCGCAGGCGCAGGTGATCCTCACCGCCATGAAGCACTACGGCCTGATTCTGGCCGACAACGGCAGCAACTGGTACTTCCAGGGCGACACCGATCCCGGCTGGTCGGACAGCGTGCTCTCCGAGCTGAAGACCGTCCCGGCCGGCGACTTCGAGGCGGTCGACGAGTCGTCGCTGATGGTCGACCCCAACTCGGGCCAGGCCCGGCAGAGCGTCGCCGCGCTCCCCTCCCCCACCGCGACCCCCATCGTGCTCCATCCGGTGCCGCCGTCGCCCACCCCTCTGCCCACAGCCGCTCCCGCCACCAACGATCCCGCCACCGCCGTGGCGAGCCCCGCGCCGAGCCCGACGCCCGTGTTGTCGCCAACTCCGGCGGATACTGCGGACGCCGTGGCCGATGCCGCCCCACCCGCGCCGGCTCAGCCGCCGCCTCCTCCGGCAACCACCCCCACGCCGGCCGACCCGATCAGCCTCGCGATCATCGCCGGCTTCGCCGTCTTCACCCTCGCGGTGCTCGCCGGCGTCACCGTCGCCCTGTGGCGCCGCCGCCGAGCGCGCGCCCACCTCGACACCTGACCGCGCTCAGTCCCCGCCGACCTCGAGCGGCGTCGGCATGGCGATGGGTGTCGGCTCCTCGGCGGGCATGCGCTCGCGCGTGCGGCGCGTCGCCAGGGCGCAGCCGGCGAGGATGAGGACGAAGCCGGCGGCGGTGCCGGCGGTGAACCTCTCGCCGAGCAGGGTCACGCCGAGGAGCACGGCGACGGCCGGGTTGACGTAGGTGATCACGGTGGCGCGCACCGGTCCCACCTCGGCGATGAGGGCGAAGAAGACGACGAAGGCGAGGGCGGTGCAGACGACGCCGAGAAGCGCGATGGCCGCGAGCACGTTGCCGCCGGGCATGGCGCGCGGGAGCTGCAGCGCCGCCGCCGGCGCGTACGCCACCGCGGCGATCGCCAGGGAGACGGCGACGACGCCCAGTGCGGGCAGGCGACTCAGCCGCCGCACGATGATGATCGGGCCGGTCGCGTAGCAGACCGCGACGACGCCGATCTCGACCACCGCGCGGACGTCGCCGCTGCCCACGTCGAGCCCGAGCAGCGCAGCCACCCCGCCGAGGCCGACGAGCAGGCCCGCCAGCCGGCGCAGGTCGAGGCGCTCCTGCCCGAGCGCGGCCGCGATCACGGCGCCGATGAGCGGCACGGCGGCGACCAGCAGTCCCGACAGCGAGCTGCTCAGCTTGGTCTCGGCGTCGGAGAGCAGCACCCACGGAACGGCGATCTCGACGACCGTGTACACGAGCAGAACCCGCCAGTGCGGCTGCAGCGGCTTGAGGTAGCCGCGCGCCGCCGCGATGGGGACGAGGAGCAGCGCACCCATGGCGGTGCGCAGGAACACCAGCGCGACCGGGGTCACGTCCGCGACGGCGACCTTGATGAGCAGGTACGGGATGCCCCAGATCACGCACATCGCGGCGAACAGCAGCCAGCCGCGCCGAGTCATGGCGCCGAGGGTAGCACGCGAACGGATGTACCTCCGGCGAGCACGTCGAGGGCGCGCTGGCGGAGCGCGGCGTCGAGGCCTTCGTCGAACCGTAGGCCGAAACCGGTCAGAGGATGACCGGTTCACACCCGCAGAGTGCGGTGCGGAAGACGGCGCCGATGAGTCCCCGGCCGGCCCGCCGTCAGCACTCACGCAGCGCGCGCCGCTCGGCGGCGCCGACCACGAACCGGGAGGACACATCATGGCTGCCACGCTGGACACCCGCACCGAGCAGGAGAGCGGCACCACGCCCGACCCGCGCCGCTGGAAGGCGCTCGGGGTGCTCGCGCTGATCCAGTTCATGCTCGTCCTCGACGTGACGGTGGTGAACGTCGCCCTGCCGCACATCCAGCACGACCTCGGCTTCTCGCGGTCGGGTCTCGCCTGGGTGGTCAACGGCTACGTGCTGATGGCCGGCGGCTTCCTGCTGCTCGGCGGCCGCATGGCCGACATCCTGGGGCGGCGCCGCCTCTTCCTCGTCGGGGTGGGACTCTTCGCCGCCGCGTCGGCGACGTGCGGCGCGGCGGTCGTGCCGGGCATGCTCGTCGCCTCGCGCTTCGTGCAGGGACTCGGCGAGGCGCTGGCCGCCCCCGCGTCGCTGGGGCTCATCGCGCTGCTCTTCCCCGATCCGCGCGAGCGCATGAAGGCGCTGGGCATGTGGGGTGGCGTGGCGGGACTCGGCGGCACCACCGGCACCGTCATCTCCGGCGCGCTGACCGGGCTGGCCTCGTGGCGGTGGATCTTCTTCGTCAACCTGCCCGTGGCTCTCGTGGCCCTGGTGGCGGTGCCGCGGCTGGTCTCGGAGAGCCGCATGGTGCGCGAGCACGCGCGACTGCGCGTCCAGGGCGTGATCACCGGGACGGCGGGACTGGTCCTCCTGGTCGACGGCCTGCTGGCCGCGGCGACGGATGCGTGGGGTTCGCTGCAGGTGCTGCTCCCGGTGGTCGCGGGCGTGGCCCTGCTGGTGGCCATGGTGGTGATGGAGGCCCGCTCCGATGCGCCGCTCATCCCCATGCGCTTCTTTCGCAACCGCACCCGCGTGGTGACCAACGTCGGCACGCTCTTCTTCGCCTCCGCCTTCTTCAGCTACTTCTTCCTGCTCACCCTCTTCGAGCAGCAGATCCTCGGCTGGTCGCCGCTGCAGGGCGGCCTCTCCTACGTGCCCTTCGGGCTCAGCATCGGCGTCGGCATCGGGATCGGCTCGGGGCTCATGCCACGGGTGGGCGTCAGGCCGCTGCTCACCGCAGGATTCGTCGGATGTGCAATCGGACTGGTGATGACCAGCTGGCTCGGAGTCGGTTCCGCGTATGCCACCACCGTGCTGCCGGGCATGCTGGTGCTCGGTCTCGCCTCCGGCGTCAGCTTCCCCGCCATCGGCAACGCCGCGCTGCACGGCGTGACCGGCCAGGACTCGTCGCTGGCCTCGGGCGTGCAGACGGCGATGCAGCAGGTCGGCGGCGCCATCGGGCTCTCCTGCCTGGTGACGCTGGCCCTGCGCTACGCCGCCGGCCAGGTGCAGGACGGCGTGGCACCCACCGTCGCCGCGACGCACGGTTACGCGCTCGCCTTCCGCATCGGCGCGGTGCTGCTGGTCGTGGGCGGTGTGCTGGTCGTCTCGCTGCTGGAGCGGGTGGCGCCGACGCCGCGCATGGCGGGCCTCGAGGTCGAGACGGCGGAGGCGGTGCTCGCCGCCTGAGGGTTAGCCCTGCCCGGTGCGGCTCAGCCGTCCGGCGACGTCGTCCGCCGACCAGGCGTAGCGCAGCTTGTGCGGCGCGCCCGCCAGCCGGCCGGCGACTCCGCCGGGCGGCGACACCGCGCAGCGCTCGACACGCACACCGCCGAGGTGCTCGTAGAAGGCCTGCGCGTCGAGGTTCTGCTCCAGCACCCAGAGGTACATCGGCGAGCCCGGCCGCCGCTCGGCGACGGCCGCCGCCGCCAGTCCCAGCAGCCGGCCCCCGAGGCCCTGACGCTGGTGCGAGTGGGCGACGTGGAGGTTGTCGACGAGCGCGCCCCACGTCGGGTCGTCGTCGAGGACCGCGTAGACGAACCCCACCGCGGCGCCGTCCTCCTCCGCGACGAACGAGCAGACGTCGTCGCGCGGAGTGGCGAACCGCTCAGCCCAGGTGGTCCGGCGCTCGGCGAGAACGTCGCCGTCGAGGAAGCTGTCGGAGTAGGCGCCCCGGTAGTGGCGGCGCCAGCTCTCGGCGTGGAGGACGGCGATCACCCCCGCGTCCGCCGCCGTCGCGGGCCGGACTCGGACCGAGATGTGCTTGGCCACGGCGTGCACGGATGCTATCAGGGCCATGCGTGCGGCTGGTGGGCGGCGTCTCCTGCAGAGGCGCGGGCTGTGCACCGCGTGGCGCCGAGTCGCGAAGCAGCCGCACCACTCCGCAGAGGATCACCACCGCGAGCAGCACGTCGAGGATGGCCGGCTCGCGGCCGAAGGGATGGATGTACGGGTTGACCAGGATGCCCACGGCGCTCACCACCACCAGCAACGCAGCGGCGACCCGCGAGCGCGCGTTGACGGCGAGCAGGGCGAGGAACGCCAGCGGCCACGTGAGGTACTGCTCGATGACCACCTTGCTCAGCACGATGAAGAGCAGGGTCAGCACGGCGGTGCAGGTCACCAGGTCCTCGGCGACGAATGCGAGACCGACGGCCGCGAGCGCGAAGACGCCGAGCAGCGCCTGGCTCAACGCCACCTGCGCACCGTCCGGCAGCACGCCGTGGAAGACCACCTGCCAGGAGAGGCTGCCGCTCACCTTGGGGAGGTTGTAGAGCTGGTCGTGGAGGAACGGCGCCGCCGAGGTGACCAGGTACGGAGCGCTCAGCCCGCCCACCACCACCGCCGAGGACGCCGCGACTCGCAGCGCCGTGATCCGGCCGCGACGCAGCAGCCAGGGCAGCAGCGCCACCGGGAACGTCTTCGCCGCGATCGACAGCGCGTACGCGACCGCGAATCGCCACGACGCGCGCCGCGCCGGGTTCCACGCGCTCACCGCGAGCAGCAGCAGCGCGACGCACACGCTGTCGAAGCGTCCGTAGAAGGCGCCGTCGTAGACGACCAGCGGGTTGAGGAAGAACAGCCCGGAGGCAAGCGCCTGCCGCCCATCCCCGCCTCCCGCACGCCTCACCAGTCGCGCCAGGACGACCGCCGCCACCGCGTCGGCGGCGACGATGGGCAGCTTGCCGAGGATGGTGAAGCTGACGCCGGTGTGCAGCGACAGCCACTGCATCGGCACCTCGACGTCGAGGAACAGCGGCAGGTACGCGTACGGACCGCCGTGGTAGGCGGGATGGTGCGCATAGACGTTGACGCCCTGCAGCGTCGCCTTCGAGGCCAGGTCCCAGACCAGGAAATCCGGGCCTGAGGTGATCGGCACCAGGATGGCGCGGACCAGCGCGCCGAGCACGAGGACCGCGATCAGGCGCCGGTGCGCACCGGCCCACCGCCGCGCCGCCGCACGGCGGGCTCCGTCCCAGGGCATCGGGCCATTGTCGGGCGGCGGGCCGCCGGCCCGCCCTGCGGCCGGGACCTACGCCGGGCGGTCCACCCTGCCGGGCCGGCCGCCCGTGCGCCGGGCCGCCATCCCGGGGCCCGTCGGGCGAGTGTCACGCGCCTGCGGGGCCGGACGCCCCGGCCGCGGGCCGCGCGGCATGGGCCGCTGCCCTCGCGAGGCGGGACTCCTCCACCGCGAGGGGCCGGTGCCGCGGCCGCCCGAGGCGGGTCGCGTGTTGCCCGGACGCGTCACCACAGGAGTGTCCAGGAACACCATCTCGCCGCTGCCCACCAGCGCGTCGCGGTCCACCCAGCGCAGGGCCGGCGCGCCGAGTCGCTGCAGCCGTCCCCACTTCTCCATGTCGTCGTCGCCGAGGAAGGTGAGCGCGGTGCCCGGCGCTCCGTTGCGCGCGGTGCGGCCGATGCGATGGGTCAGCCACTCCGGCGTCTCGGGCAGCTCCACGTTGACCACCAGGCTGACGTGGGCGACGTCGAGCCCGCGGGCGGCGACGTTGGTGGCCACCAGGACGTCGGCGCGACGGTTGCGGAAGTCCGCAATCGCGCGGGCCCTGGCGTTCTGCGAGAGGTTGCCCTGCAGCGCGAGCGCACGATGGCCCAGGCGGCCGAGGTCGCGAGCCAGCTTGGCGGCGCCGTGCTTGGTGCGATGGAAGACGATCGCCGACTCACCGTGGCGGCGCAGCAGCGTCGAGAGCATGGCCACGCGCTCGTCGCGGCCGACGCGCACGAGGCCGTGCTGCAGAACGGGCTCCTGCTCGCGGGCGACCGCCACGCGCACGGGATCGACCAGGTGCCGCGCCACCATGGTCTGCACCCATTCCGGCATCGTCGCCGAGGCCAGGACGGTCTGACGTGCGATTCCCTGCTCACTGTTCTGCTGCGTCAAGGCGATGATGCGCTCGACGTCGCGAGCGAAGCCCTGGTCGAGCATCTCGTCCGCTTCGTCGAGGACGAGGAACTCGATCGCCGCCAGCCGGGCGACGCCCCGCTCGGCGAGGTCGAGGATGCGGCCGGGACAGCCGATGACCACGTCCGTCGCGTTGCGCAGCGCAGACGTCTGCGGGCCGTAGCCGACGCCGCCGATGAGCAGGGCGACGCGCAGGCCGGGGTCGACGGTGCGGAGGACGCCGGCGATCTGCGAGGCCAGCTCGCGCGTGGGCGTCACCACCAGCGCCCGGGGCCCGGCGGTGCGATGCCCGGCGAGACGCTCGACGAGGGGGACGAGGTAGGCCAGCGTCTTGCCCGATCCGGTCGGGGACTGGATCACGACGTCGCGGCGCTGCAGGAGCGGCGGGATGGCCTCGCGCTGGACGGGGAGGGCGTCCTCGATGGAGGAGCGGCGGAGTGTCTCGACGGTGCGCGAGCGCACGCCGAGCGCGGCGAAAGTGGTCACGAGAATCCTTCTCAGGCCGAACAGGCGGCCGGGTTCCCTCTCAGGGATGGGATGAATGCCGGGATCTTGAGGACCCGCATGCTGCGGGGAGAGGGATCGCCAAGAGGCACGCCCGGGGTCGGGCTGCGGTCACGGTAGCAGGTCCCGACCGCGGCGTGGTTCCGCCGCCGTCGCGCCGTGGCCTCAGGCGGCGATGCGGACCCCGCGCGCCCGAAGCCCCTTCTCGCCACGCTCGACCTCGAAGCTCACCCGCTCGCCGCCGGTCAGGGCGTCGAAGTCGAGGCTGCTGTCGAGGCCGCCGCGATGGAAGAAGTACTCCTGCCCGTCGTCGCCCGAGATGAAGCCGAAGCCGCGATCGCGGACCAGCCGCTTGATGCTACCAGTGGTCATCTGCGCACTCCGTCCCTTCCCATGCTGGGGACGCGCGGGGCAGTTCGAGAAGGGAGGACGACCACGAGCGCGCCGGCCGGGCAGCTGGCCGACTGGACGACGGTAGCACAGGGCGCAGCGCCCCACGGCCGGGCGACGCCTCGACGTCCGTCCGCGAGGGCCTGCGCAGAACCGCGTGCATGCGTGTTCGATCCGGTGGGGCACGGTGCCGGCCGGCTTGTGCCGCTGAGGTACGGCTGTTCATGATTGCGTCCGTGCGCATCCACAGCCCGCGCCGGTGGCGCCTCGCGGGCGCCTGGGCGTTCGTCGCGCTGCTGCTCGTCACCGAGGTGGTGGGACACCGCTTCCACCTCCCGCGGAGCGGCTCATGGGTCGACACCTACGTGTACGCGCGCAGCGCCTCGGGGTTCGTGAGCGACCCGGGCGGCCTGTACGACGCGGCGACGCGGCAGCTGCACAGCGCGTCGGCGCAGAACGCCTTCATCTACCCGCCGTCGGCACTGCTGCCCTTCCTGCCACTTGTGCCGGTGACGCGCACGCTCGGCGTCGCCTGGACGGCGGAGATCTGGACCTGGATCGACGGTGTCGCGCTTCTCGCCGCGCTCGTCCTGCTGGCGCACCGGCTGGGCATGGGCGCCGAGCGCACCGCGTGGGTGCTCGCCGGGCTCATGCTGACGCTCCCGGTGCTGTCGGAGATCGATTCCGGGCAGGTCGAGGGCGTCATCCTGCTGATGCTCGTGCTCTCCTGGCGCGCCTGGCCACACACGTCGTCGGGCATCCTGCTCGGCGGCGCGCTGGCGCTCAAGCCGGTGGCACCGTGGCTCCTGCTCGTGCCGCTGGCGATGCGCCGCCCGCGCGTCACCGTCGCCGCGGTGGCGACCCTCACGGTGCTCAACCTGCCCTTCGTTCCACTCGTCGGTGCCCAGGGGATGAGCTTCTACCTCCTCCACTTCCTCCCGTTCATGGGCACCCACGTGATGCAGGACGTCGCCAACGTGTCGGTGGCGAACCTGCTGCAGACGTGGCTCGCCGGCGTGCCGATGATGCCGTCCGACCACACCGCGGTCTCACCATTGCACAGCACGGTGGCGGCCGTCCTGGCGCTGCTCGCCCTGCGCGGCGCCGCGATCGCAGTCTTCGCCCGCGAGCTGTGGCTGCGCCACCAGGCACCTCTCGTCCTCTTCGCCATGGCCCTGGCGGCCGTCCCCCTGCTGGCGCCGACGGTGTGGGCGCACTACGACGTGTTCCTGCTGCCCGCGGTGCTGGTGCTGCTGACCGCTCGCTCAGCGCGCGTTCGCCGGGTGACCGGCGCCTGCATCGCGGCGGTGGCGCTGCTCAACTGCATGCTCGACGCCACCACCTTCCACCTCGCCATGTATCCGGTCGACCTGGCGCGCGATCGCAGCGCAGCCAACGTCCTCACCGTCGTGCAGGACGCCCTGCTGGCGCTGGCGTCGGTGGTCGTCGTGGTCGGAGTCGGGTTCGCGCGCCGACCGCAGCGCGAGCCGGAGCCACAGCGGCTCCGCCAGGCGGCGGCGGCTACGACGTGACGGTGACGGTGCCCGACCACGTCAGCCGGGGCGTGCCGCTCGAAGTCGTTGCCTGGCCCATGTGGCGAGAGGCGAGGCTTCGGGGAAGCTCACAGTGCGCTGAGACGAATGCGTGAGTCCCTCAGGGCAGCAGACGAAAACGCTTTCGGCCGGGGCCACGCAGAGCTTGGAAGTGCCGGTGATCGAGCGTGAGGACATCGAGGATGCCGTACCTCTCGGCGAGGACGACGATGGAGGCGTCCGCCAAGCCGATGTGGAGGTCGCGGTATCGCTCCAGGACGGAGTGTGCAGCGGCGACGTCTTCGGCGGCGAATGCCTCCAGACGGTACGCCCCGCGCGCAACCTCGTCGAGCAGCGCCATCTCGGCCTCCAGGCTCACCCTCGTCGCGAGCAGGTAGTCGAGTTCGGCGAGCACGAAGGGCGACATGAGGAGCGGCCCACGCGACGCCGCAAGAGCCGCGACCACCTCCGCATGCCGATGCTGACTGCTGTCGATCGCGGAGAGAACGCCGCTCGTGTCCAGCAGTATCACCGCTCGCCGAAACCGGCAAGCATCTCGTCCGCCTTCTCCGCAAGGTCGGGCTGGCCACTGGCGAAGAGAGGCAGACGTGGCTCGGGTCGTCGCGCACGTAGGAGGCGTTCGACGCCCTCGCGGATGAGATCCGCCTCCGTGCGGCCCTCTTCGCGGGCTGCGCGAGCCAGATCACCCTTCAGGTGGTCCGGGAGGTAGATGGTCGTCCGTCGCATGACATACATCATGCCATACCCCGGCGTGGTCGGAGCCTCACAGGACTCCAGGCGCAGCTGTTGTTGTGAACACGAACAATCGCAACTGTAGTGGTGGGCGCATCAGGGATCGAACCTGAGACCTCTGCGATGTCAACGCAGCGCTCGTACCAACTGAGCTATGCGCCCACGGCGGCCGGGCGCCTCAGGGGCGCGCCGCACCGGGATTCTAGCAAGCCCCCGCCAGACCCCAAGCCCGGCCCGGCGCCGGCCGGGTGAACCGAGGGTCAGGCCGCCCGCGACGGGGTGCGCGGCGAGCTGCTGAGCTCCGCGGCGCGGATGTCCTCGGCGGTCACGTCGACGCGGAGGGTGCGCTCGCAGTCGTGGCAGACGAGGTAGAAGGACTCGGGCCGGCGGATCGGCCGGGCGACGGTCTGGCGGTGTCCACAGCACTCGCAGGTGACGATTGCTCGCATTGCCTCGGGGTCCTTCTCCAACTTGCCGACGGGCTCGGTGCGGCAAGCCTGCTCCCCTCTCCCGCCGGCGTCGCGCACGGGCACGGCCCCTTGTCGCCTCCGCGACGGCGTCGTGCATGGCGCGACGCCGCCGTTGCAACCGTCGCCGGTTCCTCGGAGGTCGTCAGGCCTCCGGGACCTCCGCGTCCCCGGTGACCGCCTCGTCGAGGACGCCCAGCCGGTGCCAGGCCCGGGTGCGCAGGAACAGCGCCCCGAGGAGCAGCAGGGCGCCCAGCCCGGCCACCGTCCGCCCCACCCCGAAGGCGTCGGAGAGGCCGCCGGCGAGGAGCAGCGGGAGGGCCACGGCCGCGTTGATGACGGTGAAGATCCCGCCGAAGATGCGCCCGCGCGTCTCCTCGGTGGTGCGCTCCTGGAGCACCGTGAAGGCGGGGATGAGCAGGGCGCCCAGGGCGCAGCCGAAGAGGCCGGCGAGCACCACCGCGGTCGGCGTCAACAGGACGCGCACGTCGGCGTGGCGCCACACGGACGGCAGCACCCCGAGCGCAACCAGGGCGGCGCCGCCGAGCAGCAGCGCACCGAGCAGCGTCGACGCGCGCGACATCCGTCGCGGCGTGGCGCGCCCGAGCACCACGGCCGACACGACCATGCCCAGCGTCGCCGGGATCAGCACCAGGTAGGTGTCGTCGGGCGCGCGGCCCAGGGCGTTGCGCATGTACGCCGGTCCGAGCACGAAGACGGTGAAGACCACCACCAGCGACAGCGTCAGCTGCCCCAGGGCAATGCGCAGCGCGGGACTGCGCCCCAGGATGCCGATCCCCTCGCGCAGCTCGCGCAGCACGTCGGTCTGCGGAGCCACCCCCTCCTGGACGGCGCGCAGCGAAGTGGCGATGCGCCAGATGCCGAGCGCGGCGACGGCGAACAGCCCCGAGCCGATCCAGAACGGGGCCATGTCGCCGAACAGCTTGATGCTCAACGTCCCCAGCGGCACGCCGACGACGAGGGTGACGATGACGGTGGTCATGAACAGCGAGGTGGCCGTCATGATCTGGTCACGGTTGACCAGAAACGGGATGCTCGCCGCCTCGGCCGGGGCGAAGACCTGCCCCACCGCGCTGAAGAGCAGCGTGACCACGATGAGCGGCCACACCTGCCCGTGGATCCCCGGCACGATCTGCGACAGCGGGATGAGCAGCACCAGCCCCGCGCGCACCACGTTGGTGAGCAGCATCAGGGTGCGCTTGTCGTGCCGGTCCGCCCACACGCCCGCCGGAGCGCTGAGCACGACGCTCGGCAGCGTGTAGGCGATCATCAGGAGCGACTCGGTCGAGCTCGCCTTGGTCAGGTTGTAGACCACGACGATGAGGCTGAACATGAGGAACTTGTCGGCCAGCTGCGAGGCGGCTTGCGCACCCAGAGCATGCGGAAGTCGCGGCGTCGCAGCACGGCGAGGAAGCCCACCGCCTCCCCGGGGTTGGTGGGCAGAGCCGGCCGGGCGGCGTGCAGGGGCGGCGCGGGTCCGGCGGCCCGGGTGGCCGAGACGGTGGCGGCCGGGGCGTCCACCGCGGCGGGCGGGTCGACGGTGACGGTGACGCCGTCCGACCCGGCCGGCTGCGGCGCGCTGGCGGCGCCCGGGGGGGCGCCCTGGGTCTCTTCGGGTTGCACCGAGTCCGAGCCTGCCACAGCGGCAGGCGCGTTGGGGTGGTCGGCGCCGATCGACACGGTCACCGGGGCGGGCCGCGGACCGAGGTCGGGCAGCGCGGCGGTGTCCGTGCCGCTCGGGTGCGGCGTGCCGTCCGAGACGGTGTGCTGCTCGACGGTCGGCGCGCCGGGGCCGCCCGGGCCGCTGCTGGGACGCGCCTCCTCGGCGTCGCGGCCGGCGAGCTGCTCGTCGTTCACGCCGAAGCCTCGCGCCGGGCCGCCTCGGCGCGTGCCAGGGCCCGCCACTCCTCGAGGTCGAGGGTTTCCGGACGCCGCGACGAGGCGATGCCGGCAGCGTCGAGAACGGCCAGCGCGGCCGCCTCGTCACCCCCGAGGGCACGGCCGAGGCCGTGGCGCAGGGTCTTGCGGCGCATCTGGAAGGCGCCGCGGGCGAGATCGAGCACCGCGGCGCGCTCGGCGGCGGCGAGCTGCGCCGCGGGGGTGAGGCGCAGGATGCTGGAGTGCACCGCGGGCGGCGGCTCGAACGACGACGGCGGCACGTCGCCCAGCCGCTCGACGCGGGCGAGCGAGCGCACGGCGACGGTGAACAGTCCCCAGCCGCCCGGCTCGGCCGCCAGGCGTGCCGCCACCTCGCGCTGCACCAGGAGCACCGCGCGCCGCGGTGGGACGGGCATCTCCAGCAGCCGCGTGATGAGCGGCGCGGTGATGCTGTACGGGATGTTGCCGGCGGCGAGGTAGCCGTCCCGGAGCCCCAGCGCGAGGGGATCGGCGCGCAGCGCGTCGACGTGCTCGACGTGCGCGTTGGGATGCTCGCGCAGGGTGATCTGCGTGGCCCGCACCGCGGCGTCGTCCAGCTCGACGGCGACGACGCGACGCGCCCGCCGGGCCAGCTCCACGGTGAGCGTGCCGATCCCGGGGCCGATCTCGAAGACCTCGTCCTCCGGCGACAGCTCGAGGGCGTCGACGATGCGCAGCAGCGCGGCACGGTCGACCAGGAAGTTCTGGCCAAGGCGGTGCTTCAACGACAGCCCCGCACGGCGCGCGACGGCGCGCACGGTGCCGCCGTCGGTGAGGTCGAGGGGGCGGCGCGAAGGGGCCACGGCGGTCATGCCCCGCGCAGGACGTCGCCGCCGCTCGGGCCGGGAAGGCCGAAGAGGCGGCGGCCGTTGGCGGTGGCGGTGGCGGCGAGAGTGGATGGATCGGAGTCGCGCAGGCGAGCCACAGCGGCGCACGTCGCGCCGACGTAGCCCGGCTGGTTGGGGCGGCCGCGGTACGGCACCGGCGCGAGGAACGGCGCGTCGGTCTCCACCACCAGCCACTCGTCGCCGACGGTGCGTGCCGCGGACTGGATGCCCTCGCTCCTGGGAAAGGTGACGGTGCCGGCGAAGGAGCAGAGGAAACCACGGTCGGTGCACCGTCGCGCGAAGGCGGCGTCGCCGCTGAAGCAGTGCATGACTCCGCGCACGCCGGGGACCTCGTCGAGGGCGGCGAGCACCTCGTCGTGCGCGTCGCGGTCGTGCACGACCACCGGCTTGCCGTGGGTCGCGGCCAGCTCCAGCATGGCGCGCATCGAGCGGCGCTGCACCTCCATCGGCACCTCGTGGTAGCCAGGACGCCAGTACTGGTCGAGGCCGATCTCCCCCACCGCCACCGCACGCGGATGGCGCACCAGCTCGTCGAGCGCGCGCATCTGCGCGGCGTCGGGCGCGGCCTTCTCGTGGGGATGCCAGCCGACGGTGAAGAACACCCCCGGATGCTCCTCGGCGATGCGGCGGTTGCCGTCGGAGTCGTCGAGGGAGATGCCCACGGTGACGATCTGCTCCACGCCGCCCTCGACCGCGCCCTGCAGCGACTCGTCGAGCATGCCGCGCTCGTCGAGGAGGAGCAGGTGGCAGTGGCTGTCGACCAGCGGGCGCGCGGCGGCGATGGCGGCGGCGTCGTCGGCGCCGATGCGGGGCACCGGGGTCAGTCGCCTCCCAGGACCGCCAGCCGGTCGAGGCGGGGGAAGAGGATGTCGCCGACCTTGACCGGATCTCCGGGCTGGAGCACTCCCCAGCGCAGCTGCTCGGGAGTGGCGGCGAGGTCGAAGCCGACCTCCTCGGCGACGCGATGCGCGGCGCGCGGGATGGCCGGCGCCATCAGCAGCGTGGAGATGCGGACGGCTTCGAGGAGCTCGTAGAGGACGGTGGCGAGGCGCGGGTCGGCGTCTTTGCTCAACGTCCAGGGGGCGACTTCCTCGATGTATTTGTTGGCACGCCCGATGAGGGTGCGCGCTGATGCCAGGGCGCCCGAGATGTCGAGGTCCTCCAGCGCGCTGGAATACGCCGGCAGCACCTCTTCCGAGAGGGAGCGCAACTCGTCGTCGATGGGCTGGCGCGGGCCCGGTGCGGGGACGGCGCCGGAGAAGTAGCGCTGCACCATCTTGGTGGTGCGCGAGACGAGGTTCCCGTAGTCGTTGGCCAGGTCGGCGTTGTAGCGGTCGACGAAGACCTCCATGGAGAAGTCGCCGTCGCGGTCGAAGGGGATCTCCGCCATCAGCACGTAGCGCACCGCGTCGCTGCCGAACTGGCGGACCAGCGCGGTGGGGTCGACGAAGACGCCGCGCGTCTTGCTCATCTTCTCCCCGCCCAGGGTGAGGAACCCGTGCGCGTGGACGCGTCGCGGCACCGCGATGCCCGCCGCCATCAGCATGGCCGGCCAGATGATGGCGTGGAAGCGGGTGATGTCCTTGCCGATGACGTGGACGTCGGCGGGCCAGAAGCGCGGAAAGTCCTCGCCGTCCGGGTAGCCGGCGCCGGTCAGGTAGGCGGGCAGAGCGTCGACCCAGACGTAGATCACCTGGCCAGGGTCGCCCGGGACGGGGATCCCCCACGTCGAGAACGCGCGCGAGACGCTGATGTCCTCCAGCCCGCCTCGGATGACGTTGAGGATCTCGTTGCGGCGCGTCTCGGGCGTGAGGAAGCCGGGGTGGGCGTCGAAGTGGTCGAGCAGCGGCTGCTGGAAGGCGGACAGCTTGAAGAACCAGTTCTCCTCCTCCACCCACTCGACGGGACGGTGGTGGATCGGGCACATGCCGGTGACCAGCTGCTTCTCGGTGTAGTACGCCTCGCAGGAGGGGCAGAACCAGGCCTGGTAGAGCCCCTTGTAGAGGTTGCCGCTCTCGGCGAGGCGGTTCCACAGGTGCAGCGAGGTGCGCTCGTTGGCCGCGCCGCTGGTGCGCACCATCGCCGTGTCGGTGATGTCGAGGGAGTCGAAGAAGGCGCGGAACACGTCGGCCTGGCGCGCCGCATAGTCCGCGGGCGTCAGTCCCTGCTCGGCCGCGGCGCGCTCCACCGACTGCGAGTGCTCGTCGGTGCCGACGGTGAAGCGGACCTCGCGTCCGCGCAGGCGGTGGTGGCGCGCCGCGACGTCGCAGCCGATCTTCTCGTAGGCGTGGCCGAGGTGGGGCGAGCCGTTCACGTAGTCGATTGCGGCGGTGACGTAGAAGCGGTCGGCGCCGGGCACGCTCAGGCTCCCACCAGCACCGTGCACTCGCCGCGCGGCGGCGACGCGCTGAACTGGGCGGCGAGGTCGGCGGCGGTGCCGCGGTGGAAGGTCTCGTGGACCTTGGTGAGCTCACGGGCGACCACCACCTCGCGCGCGCCGAGCAGGTCGGCGGCGAGGGCGAGCGTCTTGGCAATGCGCATGGGTGATTCGTAGAAGGCGAGGGTGCGGCCCAGCTCCAGGGCGGCGGCGAGGGTTCGCACAAGCTTACCCGGCGTCCGGGGCAGGAAGCCGAGGAAGCAGAAGGCGTTGGCGTCCAGCCCGCTGGCGCTCAGCGCGGCGACCAGCGCCGCCGGCCCGGGGACCGGCGTCACCGCGTGGCCCGCCTGGCGCGCGGCGCGGACCAGGTGCATGCCGGGGTCGCTGAGGCCGGGCGTGCCGCCGTCGGTCACCAGTGCCACCGTCTCGCCGGCGTCGAGCCGCTGCAGCACCGCCGGGATGCGACGGCCCTCGTCGAAGGCGGGCAGGGAGAGGATCGGCCTGCCGGCGGGGATGCCGTGCGCGGTGAGCAGGGCGCGGGTGCGACGGGTGTCCTCGGCGACGACGGCGTCGCATTCGCGAAGCGCCCGCAGGGCCCGCAGGGTGATGTCCTCCAGGTTGCCGATCGGCGTGGCCACCACCTGGAGTGTGCCGCTCACCTGCCCCAATCCCTCGGGTAGCGGAACTCGCGGTCGATGGTGCGCGCGCTCAGCTTGGCGATGAGCGGCGGCCGCCGCTTGTACTGGGAGTCGCGCACACGGCGGCCGATGTCGTCGATGAAGGCGTCCTCGAAGCCCATGGCGCGCAGCTCGGCGCGGGTGCAGCGCGCGTCGACGAGGTGGTGCAGCAGCACGTCGACGACGGCGTACTGGAAGCCCAGCTCCTGCTCGTCCGACTGGCCCTCCCAGAGGTCGGCGCTCGGCGCCTTCTCGATCACCTGCGCCGGCAGCCCCACGTGCCGCGCCAGCGCCCAGACCTGCGTCTTGTAGAGGTCGCCCAGGGGGTTGAGGGCGTGCGCCATGTCGCCGTGGATGGTGCCGTAGCCGAGCAGCAGCTCGGTCTTGTTGCTGGTGCCCACCACCAGGGCGCGATGCGCCCAGGACATGTCGTAGAGGATCGACATGCGCTCGCGCGCCATCTTGTTGCCGCGCCGTCCCCGCTCGGCGTCGGGGAACCGCTCGAAGTAGGCGTCGACCTGCGGGGAGATGTCGACCACCACCGGGTTGAGGCCAAGGCTGTCCGCAACCGCGCGCGCGTCCGCCTCCGACTCGGGGCTGCTGGTGCGGTAGGGCATGATGATCGGCACCACGTTCTCGGCGCCGAGCGCCCGCTGCGCCAGCGCGGCGCTGAGCGCGGAGTCGACGCCGCCGCTGAGGCCGAGGACGACGCGCTCGAAGCCGACCTTGCGCACCTCCTCGCGGAGGAAGCCGACGAGGATGCGCTCGACCAGGTCGCCGTCGATGGCGAGTGCGTCGGCGGGGTTGACGGTCTGGGCCATCACGGCTCGGTGAGGCGCCGGTGGCGCAGGCGGTCCGTCTCGGCGTCGCTGAGGTCGTGGCGCTCGTCGCGGAGCAGCGGGTAGGCGAGCCGCACCCGCCGCAGCGCAGCCAGCTCGATGCGGTGCCAGAGCAGCTCCTGCCCGTCGCCCGCCTCGACCGCGACCACGCCGTCGGGGTCGACGACGCGCGAGCCGCCCCAGAAGTTGACGCCGTCCTCGTAGCCCACGCGGTTGCAATACAGCACGTACGACGTGGTGAGCTGCGCGTAGGTGCGCGTCATGGCGTCGTAGCTGAGCGCCGTGCCCAGCGCCGCACCGTGGGACACGCCGCGGCCCGGCGACGAGGACGGGCAGAGCAGCACGTCCACGCCCTGCCGCGACAGCAGGGACGGCGCGCTGAGGTGCCACATGTCCTCGCAGACCAGCAGCCCCGCGCGCCACGGCCGTGGCTGCGCCGCCTTGGGCAGCGGCGCCTCGAAGGCGCGGAAGCGGTCGCCCTGGGCGAAGTAGCGCTGCTCGTCGAAGAGCCCGTAGGTGGGCAGGTAGACCTTGCGATGCACGTGCACCAGCCGGCCGCCGCTGAAGTACAGCGCCGCGTTGTGGAAGCGCGCGTCCTCGGTCTCCAGCACCGCGCCGACGAGGAGGTCGACGCCGTCGGCGGCGCGGGCCAGGTCGGCAAGCTCCGGCGAGTCGTCGCGCAGGGCCACGTCGGGGACGAGGTCCTTGAGGAAGTACCCGGTCAGCGACAGCTCGGGGAAGACGACGAGGTGCGCCCCGCCGTCGCGCGCCTCCCGCACGACGGACAGGTGGCGCTCCAGGTTGCGCGGCACGTCGCCGAGGTAGGGCGCGATCTGGGCCAGCACCACCACCACGCCGCCGTCGCCGGACACCTCGGCGCGTGCCGGGGCGGGGTGCGGCTGGCGGACGGGCTGCGCGGGGGCGTCGCTCTCGGGGACGGTCGAGGTCATGCGGGCTCGTCCTCCCAGGCGTTGGCTGTGGCCAGGCTTGGCATGAACTCCTCCGCCTGCGGCGGGGCGGCGCCGCGGTGCACGAAGTCCTCCACCACGCGACCGACCTCGCCGAGCCCCACGCGCGCCACCGCGGCGCGAGGCAGCGCGTCGAGGAAGGCGCGGGCGTAGTCGCGGGTGCCGAGCCGTGAGTCGCAGAGCACCACGGCGCCGCGGTCGCGGCTGTGGCGGATCAGGCGGCCGAAGCCCTGCTTGAGGCGCAGCACCGCCTCGGGCAGCGCCAGCTCGGCGAAGGGATCGCCGACGCGCTGCGCGCGCGCCTGCACCAGCGGGTCGGTGGGCACGGGGAAGGGAAGCTTGGCGATGACCACGCAGGAGAGCGCGTCGCCCTGGATGTCGATGCCCTCCCAGAAGCTGCTGGTGCCGAGGAGCACGGTCTGCGGGTTCTTCAGGAAGCTGGCCAGAACCTGGCGGCGCGTGCCGTCGAGCCCCTGCCCCAGCACCGCGATGCCCACGTTGGCCATGCGGTTCTGCAGCAGCCCGTGCACGCGCTTGAGCGGAGAGTACCCGGCGAAGAGCACCAGGGTGCGGCCCCGCAGCTTCACCGCGACCTCCGCGACCAGGTCGGTGAGCGCCTGGTCGTATCCCTCGTCGTCGTACGGGGGGATGCCGGCCGGCAGCACGGTGAGCGCCTGGCGGAGGAAGTCGAACGGCGACTCGAGCTGCAGCTCGTGCGCGGAGGAGCCGATGCCGGTGCGGCTGCGCACGTAGTCGAAGGAACCGCCCACGGCGAGGGTGGCGCTGGTCAGCACGGTTGCGTCGACGCGGTCGAAGACGGCACGGCGCAGCTGCTCGGCGACGTCGATGGGCGCCTCGTGCAGCTCCGCCTGCTCGGCGCGCAGCTCCAGCCAGGCGACGTGCTCGGCGCTCGGCGCGATGAGCACGCGCTCGACCACGGTGGCCCCGTCGGCCAGCGCCTGCGCCGCCAGGGCCAGCTCGTCGTCGAGGCGGTCGGGCTGGGGGAAGAGGGCGCCCTGGAAGGGCCTGCTGCCGCGGGCGTCGACCAGCGCCGCCGCCGCGGTGCGGTAGGTGCGGATGGCGTGCCAGGCGGAGCGGAGCAGGGTGCTCTGGTAGGCGGGCAGCTCGCGGACCTCGGCGCGCAGGCCCAGGGTGCTGTTGGCCGCGCCGTCGGAGCCGCTCTGCTCGATGACGAACCCCTTGACGTCGCCGAACAGGCGCTGGGTGGCCTCCCGGGCGGCGGCCAGCGCGATGCCGAGCTGGGACTCGCCCTGGTGCGGCGTGCCGAGGCGGTCGACGGTGCCGAGGACGTCGGCGGCGCTGAGCGTGGCGCCGAGCTGGCTGGTCGCCGACTCCTCCAGGTGGTGCGCCTCGTCGACCACCAGCGTGCGGTAGTCGCCGAGCACCTGGCCCTCGGTCTCCGCATCGGCGAGGAGCAGGGCGTGGTTGGTGATGACCAGGTCGGCCTCGGCGGCGGCCCGCCGCGCGGCGACCATGAAGCAGCGGGCGTCGCGCCAGTTGGCGCAGGCGGCCCCGAGGCAGTCCTCCGCCTCCGACTGGACCCGCTGCCAGAGCTGCTCGTCGGGGCCGGCCAGGCGCAGCTCGCTACGGTCGCCGGTGGCGGTCTGGGAGAGCCAGCAGAGCAGCTTCAGCTTGAAGCGGACGGCGTCGAGGTCGACGGCGCCGTGCGGGCCCCGGGAGGGCGTCGACAGGAACCGCTCCCAGCGGCGCAGGGAGATGTAGTGCTGGCGGCCCTTGAGCATCGCGGTCGCAGGAGGTGTGGGCAGCAGCGTGCTGAGGGCCGCTGCGTCCTTGTGGGCGAGCTGCTCCTGGAGGGTGACCGTGTGGGTGGCGACGACGGCGCGCGTCCCGGTGCGGCGGGCGTGGAGGGCGAGGGGCAGCAGGTAGGCCAGCGACTTGCCGACGCCGGTGCCGGCCTCGACCATGAGGCGGCCGCCGCGGTCGACGGTCTGGGCGACGGCGCGGGACATCTCGACCTGGGGGTGGCGGTATTCGTAGTCGGGCAGCGTGGCGGCGAGGGGGCCGTCGGGGCCGAGGAAGGCGGCGACGGCGTCGGGGAGCGATACGGCGTCCCCCTGGGCGTGGCCGTTGGTGCCGGTTGCGGCCATGGCGATGCGGTCTGGCCCGGGGGCGCTCACCCCAGAGAGATCACCGCGGCGCTCAGAGAACGCGCCGGCCGGCGAGATGTGCGACGAGGGACTGGGTTCGCCGCTGACGACGCCGGCAAAGAAGTCGTGCAGGGGCCCCGGGGCCTCGGCGGCGACCTGGCGCATCAGCGCCAGCAGCGACGCGGGGAGCTGCTCGGCGACGTCGACGAGGATGCGGAAGAGCTCGGCGGTGGTCTCGGCGTCGCTGAGGGCGCGGTGGGGGCGGTCGTGCTCGATGTCGAGCTGCTCGCTGAGCAGCGGGAGGCTGTGGCTGGGCGCCACCGGCATGAGGATCCGGGCCAGGTCGAGGGTGTCGAAGACGGCGCGGTTGGCGAAGGCCTGGGGGAGCAGCGCGGCGCAGAAGGCCATGTCGAAGATGCCGCCGTGGGCGACCAGGCGGGCGCCCTGGGAGAAGTCGGCGAACTGGGCCATCGCCTCCTCCGGGGTGGCGTTGCCCTGCACGTCGCGCTCGCTGATGCCGGTGAGGCGCTGCACGGCGAGGGGGATGGACATCGCGGGGTCGACCAGCATCTCGAAGCGATCGAGGATGCGCAGGTCGGGGCCCAGCCGCACCGCGCCGATCTCGATCACCCGGTCGCTCTTCGGGGAGAGGCCGGTGGTCTCCAGGTCGAAGGCGACGAAGTCGGCGGCGGGACTGCCCATCACCCGATTGTACGGGCCCCTGTCGGAAGCCCAATTCGCGGTGGCCGCGGTGGCGCGACCGGCCGGCAGGCTCTGGCTCAGGCCGCGGGGGACGCGGCGGAGACGTCCCCGCCGGGGCCGAAGACGCCGCGATAGCGCTCGGGGAGCATGGCCGCGACGCGGGCCATCATGTAGTCAGCGCTCTGCTGGTGGTCCATGCGCGTGCCGTCGGCGTTGCGCTCGGGGAGCAGGAAGGGATCGCCGAAGCGGATGTGCACCTCCGAGTCGTGGCGCGGCCAGGACGCGCCCTTGGGCAGCACGCCCTCGCTCCCCCACACCGCGACGGGGACGATGGGCGCGGCCGATTTGCGCGCCAGGAACCCCGCGCCGGCGTACGGACGGTGCACCTGCAGGTCGACGGAGCGCGTGCCCTCCGGGTACATCATCAGCACGTGCCCGTCGCGCAGGATGGACAGCGCCTGCTTGAGGCTGGTCCTGTCCGCGCTGTGGCGAACGACCGGAAACGCGTTGTAGCCCTTGAACAACCAGCGCTGCCAGCGCTTCACGAAGTACTCGCTCTTGGCCATGTAGTAGACGTCGAAGCGCTTGATCAGCGCGCCGGTCAGCGGCGGGTCGAGGCTCGCGATGTGGTTGCCGACGACGAGCACGGGGCCCGACTTCGGCACCTTCTCCAGGCCGTCGACGTGCAGTCCCGTGAAGAGGAAGATCCGGCGCAGCAGGTGCATCACCGCCCGGAGGATTGGGTAGAGCACTGGACGGGTTTCCTACTCCCGGGTCGCGGCGGCGAGCCCGGCCTGACGGCAGATGCGCAGCGCGACGTCGACCATGGCGTCGACGTCGAGGCTGCCGGTGTCGATGATATTGGCGTCAGGGGCGGGTCGCAACGGCGACACGGCGCGTCCGGTGTCGAGGGCGTCGCGGCCGGCGATCTCGGCCTCCAGCTGGGCGGCGTTGACGGTCGTCCCCGCCACCCGCAGCTGCTCGGCACGGCGCTCCGCGCGAACGTGTGGCGAGGCCTTCAGGTAGAACTTCACCGGCGCATGCGGGAAGACGACCGTGCCGCAGTCGCGCCCCACGGCGACCGCACCGGCGGCGGCCATCTCGCGCTGGCGGCCCAGCAGGACGGCGCGCACGGCGGGGATCTGGCTGAGCTGGGCGAGAAGGGTGGCCTGCGCGGGATCGCGCGCCTCCGCCGTGGCGTCGCGGCCGTCGACGCGCACCGACCAGTCGCCCGGGGACGCCTCCGGGTCGGTGTTGACCTCGATGCTCGTGCGCGCGGCCAGCTCTGCGGCGCGCTGCGGGTCGGACGCGTCGAGACCGGCGCGGACGGCGGCGACGGTGACTCCGCGGTAGAGCAGCCCCGTGTCGATGAGCGGCAGGTGCAGCGCAGCGGCGAGGCGGCGACCCAGCGTGGTCTTGCCGCTGCCGGCGGGGCCGTCGACGGTGACGACCGGGGTTGCCGCGCTCACCGGCGGCGCGGCGGTGGGAGGCCGACCGCCTCGTACAGCGCACGCTCCTCGGCATGGGTCAGTGGGCGTGCGTGGCCCTCCTTGAGCCGCCCCAGCCGCACCGGGCCGACGGCGACGCGCACCAGGTCGACGACGCGCAGGCCGGCGGCGGCGAAGAGCCGGCGCACCTCGCGCTTGCGGCCCTCGGCCATGACCACCTCGACCACGTCGTTGCCGCGGCGGTCCTGCCCGGCCAGGTGCGCCTCCAGGGCGCGGGCGTCACCGTCGTCGAGGGCCACGCCTCCGGTGATGCGGCGGAGCGCGGCGGTGGTGGCGTGGGGGGTGACCGTGGCCCGGTAGCGCTTGGTGATGCCGTGCCGCGGGTGGGTGACGCGCAGGGCCAGGTCGCCGTCGCTGCTGAGGAGCAGCAGGCCGCGGCTGTCGCTGTCGAGACGGCCCACCGGGGACAGACCGCGCGGGTCGTCGACCAGGTCGAGCACGGTGGGGCGTCCCTGCGGGTCGCGGCGCGTGCTGACCACGCCGGTCGGCTTGTTGAGCACCAGGGTGCGCAGGGGCACGGGCTCGCCGATCGGCCGGCCGTCGACGGTGACGTGGTCCGCGGCGGGCTCGACCAGGGTGCCGAGGCGCGTGGGCCTCCCGTTGAGCTGGACGCGACCCTGCTCGATGAGGGCGTCGGCGCCGCGCCGCGAGGCCACCCCGTGGCGGGCGAGGTAGTGGTTGAGCCGCTCGGCCACGGCGGGCGGGCGCGGGGCGGCGATCACCGCTCGGCCGCGGGGCCGTCGGCGTCGTCGGGCGGCTCGTCGAAGGCGTCCTGGATGTCGGCGCTGACGCCGTCCTCCGCCGCGTCGTCCAGCTCGTCTCCGTAGCCCTCGTCGGGGTCGGCGGTGATCGGGGCGGTGGGGACGGCCTCGCCGCGCACCTCGATGTCGCCGGGGGCGGGCTGTGGTGGCTCGGCCTCGGCCTCCAGGTCCCAGTCGGCGGCGGGCAGCTCGGGGACCTTGAGGCCCTCCGGCAGCGCGGGCAGGTCCTCGATGCGCTCCAGGCCGACCACCTGGAGGAAGCGGAGGGTGGTGCCGAAGAGGCGGGGATGGCCGGGCGTGTCCTGCCGGCCGACCTCGGCGATGAGGCCGCGGCGCTCCAGGCTGTCGAGGACCGCCTCGCAGTTGACCCCGCGGATGGCTTCGACCGCGGCCCGGGTGAGCGGCTGGCGGTAGGCGACGATGGCCAGGGTCTCCAGCGCCGCGCGGGAGAGGCGGCCCGGCTTCTCCGGGTTGAGGGCGCGCTGCACCGCCCAGGCGACCTCGGGACGGGTGACCAGCTGGAGCTCGTGCTGGTGGCGCTGCAGCATCAGGCCGCCGCCCCGCAGGGTGGTGGTGAGGTGCTCGGCAGCCTCGGCGACGGTGGACTCGCTGCGACCCAGGATGGCCGCCGCCTCGGCCAGGGTGAGCGGGCGGTTGAGGGCGAAGCAGACGGCGGCGAGGGCGGGGGCCAGCTCCTCGGAGGACCAGTCGGCCACCTCGTCGGGGACGGGGAACGGGACCGCCGGCTCGCTGTCGGCGCCGAGCGGGAGCTCCGGCTGCGCGCCGGCATCCGGGGACGGTGGGATTTGGGCGGGCTCGTGTGCCGCGCCGGCGACCTCGGCCTGCCCATCCGCGGCCGGCGGCTCGGCGTGCTCGTCGTCCGGCCGGTGCTGGTGCTCCCAGCCCTCGGTGCTCTCAGTCAACCAGGCTCACCGTGATGTCGCCGAAGGCCTCGCTCTGGCTGACGCGCGCGGAGCCCGCCTTGAGCAGCTCCAGCAGGGCGAGGAAGGTGGCCACCGCCTCCAGCCGGGAGCGGACGTCGTGGAAGAGCTCGTCGAACTTGAGGCTGCGGCGGCTGCGCAGCATGTCGCGCAGGCCGGCGAGCTTCTCCTCGACCGAGAAGAGCGACGCCTGCAGGTGGAGCGGGTCCACCTCGGGGATGCGCTCCAGGACGGCCCGGAAGGCGGCGGCGAGACGCTCGGCGGGGATGGCCAGGCGCTCCACGGGGATGACGTCGGGAGCGACCAGGCTGAGGAAGCTGCGCGCGCCCTGCTCGGCGACCTCGGAGAGCAGCGCCTCGGCGGCCTCCTTGAAGAGGCGGTACTCGGCCAGGCGGGCGCCGGGATCGTCGAGCACCTCGGTCTCCTCGCCGGCCGGCGTGTCCACCTCCAGCGGACCGTCGGGCAGGAGGCGCTGCGCCTTGAGAGTGAGCAGGCGGCCGGCCAGGGTGAGGAAGTCGGCCACCTCGCGTGCCTCGGGCTTGGGGTCGCTGGCGTCGAGCCAGCGGCGGTAGGTGGCGGTGATCTCGCTCACCGGCACCTCGGCCAGGTCGATCTCGCCGCGCTGGGCCAGGCCGACGAGGCCGTCGAGGGGACCCTGGTAGACGGCCAGCTCGACGTGGAACCGGCCGCCGGCCTCGGTCAGCTCAGCCGTGTGGGCGTGGACCGGGATCTCGGTGTGCGGCGCGGCGGCGTCACCCCCATTCGCCGTGGGGGCGGCGCCGTTGGCGGCAGGCTCGGCCGCCTCGCCGGGCGCGCCGGGACTGTCGGAGAACTCGGGGCCGTCCGTCATCGCGGCGCAATGGTACGGGTCGCGGGCCGGTCCGTCGGGGCCCGCCCCTCCTCCACCAGCTCGCGGGCGCGGGCCAGCGCGGCGTCGGTGGTGCGGCCCGACATGAGGCGGGCGATCTCGGCCACCCGACCCTCGTCCTCGACGGGTGCGACGGTGGTCTCGGGCCTGCCCTCGCGCTCGTCCTTGACGACGTGCAGGTGCCAGCCGGCACGGGCGGCGATCTCGGCACGGTGGGTGATGACCACCACCTGCCGGGTCTCGCCGATGGCGGCGAGCACCTCGCCGACGCGGGCCGCGGTCTCACCCCCCAGGCCGGTGTCGACCTCGTCGAGGACCAGCGTCGGGCTGTCGTCGGCGGCGGCGACGACGGCCCGCAGGGCGAGGGCCAGGCGGGACAGCTCGCCGCCCGAGGGGCCCTGGCCCAGCGGGAGCGGCACGCCGTCGCGGGCTGTGGCGAGGCGGAACTCGACGTCGTCGATGCCGCCGGCGCCGCAGGCGACGGTGGCCCCCTCGACCGCGACGCCACCGGCGTCCGGGGTGCGGGCGAGGACCACCCGCAGGCGGCCGTGGGGCAGGCGCAGCTGGTGGAGGCGGGCGGTCACCTCCTTCTCCAGCCGGGCGGCGGCGCGGGAGCGGGCGGCGGAGAGGCGGAGGGCGACCTCGCCCGCCTCGACCCGGCAGCTCTCGACGTCGGCGCGAAGCCGCTCCAGGCCGGCGCCTCCGGCGTCGGCACCGGAGCACACGGACTGGGCCTCCTCCAGCGCGGCCAGGGCGGCGGCGATGCTGCCGCCGTGGCGGCGCTTCACCCGGTCGAGGAGGTCGAGGCGCTCCTCCACGGCGGCCAGGCGGGCCCCGTCGACGACGGAGGCGTCGGCCTGGCGCCGAGCGCCGGCGGCCAGGTCGCGGAGGCGCTCGACGAGGTCGTCGGCCTCGGCGACGAGACCGTCGACGCCGGGGTCGATGCCGCGCAGCGCCCTGCCCTGCTCCGCCGCTGCCGCGAGCAGGTCGGCGGCGCCGGTGGACTCGTCGCCGCCCTGGCAGGCGGCGTGCACCGCCTCCGCCGAGGCGGCCAGGCCGACCGCGTGGCGGAGACGGAGGCGCTCGGCGGCCAGGTCGTCGTCCTCGCCGGGCCGGAGGTCGAGCGGCGCCAGGTCGGCGACGAGCTCCCGCGCCCGCTGCAGCTCTGCGGCGCCGACGTCGGCGGACTCTGTCGCCCGGGCGAGCGCCTCCGCCGCCTCCCGCCAGCGCCGGACCGACGCAGCCGTGGCGGCGCGCAGGTCGAGGAGCGCAGGACCGCCGAAGGCGTCGAGGAGGTCGCGCTGGCGGGCGCTGCGGAGCAGGCGATGGCTCTCACCCTGGCCGGTCACCTCGACCAGCGCCTCGCCCACCTCGCGCAGCGTCGAGGTGGAGACCAGGGCGCCGTTGATGCGGCAGGCGCCGCGGCCGGCTCGGGGCAGCTCGCGCGCCAGGGTGAGGAGGTCGTCGTCGGGGACGCCGAGGGCGTCGAGGCGGTCGCGCACCTCGCCGGGGACGCCGTCGAAGACTGCGGCGACACTGGCCGACTCGGCGCCGGTGCGGACCAGCTCGGGGTCGAAGCGTCCGCCGAGGACCAGGCGGAGTGCGGCGATGCACACCGTCTTGCCCGCGCCGGTCTCGCCGGTGAGGGCGGTGAGGCCGGCAGCGGCCAGCTCCAGGCGCGCGGAGCGGACGACCGCGAGGTTGGCGACGCGCAGCTCGACGAGGGCCATCAGCCGCCTCCCACCTCGTCGGCCTCGCGCTCCCGGAAGCGATGGCCGTCGCCCTCCTCCAGGGACTCCTTGAGCGGCGTGCCGAAGCGGACCTTCTCGCGCAGCCGCCGAAGGAAGGACGGCGAGCCGGTGACCTGGACCACCTGCAGCTCAGGCCCGGGCTCGACGGTGATCCGGGTGCCCTCGCTGAGGGCGACGTCGACGTGGCCGTCCGCGGCGGCGAAGACGTGGCCGTGGAGGACGGTGACGTACACGGTCACCGCCTCGGGCACCACCACCGCGCGTGTGATCACGGCGTGGGGAGCCAGCGGGACGATGACCAGGGCGCGCACGCGCGGGTCGACCGGCGGGCCGCCGGCGCTGAGGGCGTAGCCCGTCGAGCCGGTGGCGGTGGCCACGATCACCCCGTCGGCGTCGAACTCGCCGAGCAGCTCGTCGTCGGCCTCGACGCGCAGTCGCGCCAGGTTGACCCCGCTGGCCTTGACCACCACCTCGTTGAGGGCGAGCGCCTTGAAGTCGCCCTGGCCGGCGCGCGGAACGGTCAGCTCGAGGAGGGAGCGCCGTTGCACCCTGTGCCGCCCCTCGACGAAGCAGTCGACCGCCTCGTGGAGCTGGGTGATGTCGACGTCGGTGAGGAAGCCGAGCTGGCCGCGGTTGACGCCCAGCACCGGGATGCCCAGCGGCGCCGCCAGCCGCGCACCGAACAGGAAGGTGCCGTCGCCGCCGAGGGTGACCAGCAGGGCGGTGTCGGCGCGGTGGGCGAGGACGTCCTCCTCGGGGTGGGCCATCGCCGTCCAGGTGCCGAAGCCGTGCTGCTCGGCGATCTCGATGGCTCGCCGCACCATCGGGCTGCCGTCGACCTCGCGGGGATGGAGCAGGAAGCCGATCGAGCGCCGGGCGGTCATGGCGCCCGCTCCGGGAGGCGCAGCCGGACCAGCCACTCGCGGTTGCCCTTGGTGCCGGTGATCGGCGAGGAGATCGGCCCGTCGCCCGAGGTGCCCAGCGTCGCCGCCCCCCAGGCGATCAGGTCGCGCGCCGCCTGCTCGCCGAGCGCCAGGTCGCGGACGATGCCGCCCTTGCCGACCTGCGCCCGCCCCACCTCGAACTGCGGCTTGACGAGTGCGACGACGTCGGCCCCCGGCTCGGCCAGCTCGGCCACCCGGGGCAGCACGGCGCGCAGGGAGATGAAGGAGAGGTCGAGGGTGACCAGGCTGGGCGGCCGGCCGGGCAGCTCGCGCAGCAGGCGGAGGTTGGTGCGGTCGAGGACCCGGACGCGGCGGTCGTTGGCCAGGCGACCGGCCAGCTGGCCGTAGCCGACGTCGACCGCGTAGACCAGCGCAGCGCCGCGCTGCAGGAGGACGTCGGTGAAGCCCCCGGTGGAGGCGCCGGCGTCGAGGGCGACGCGGTCCCTGGGGTCGACGTCGAAGGCGTCGAGGGCGGCGGCCAGCTTGAGACCGCCGCGGCTGGCCCACGGGTGGTCGCGGCCGAGCAGGCGGACGGCGTCGGCGGCTCCGACCCGGTGTGCGGCGCTGGCGGCCTTCTCCCCCGCCACCTCGACCAGCCCGGCCGCGATCAGTGCCTGTGCGCGCTCCCGCGAAGGCGCCAGGCCGCGTTCGACGAGGGCGACGTCGAGACGCTGCATGGCGGAGGCGGGTGGCTGCGCGGGAGCGGACACGGAGACCATCGTTACACAATCATGTGTATTCGCGCAACGCTAGAAGGGGATGTCGTCGGGGTCGATGTCCAGCTCCGGCTCGCGCGACGCCGGCTCCAGCCCCGGCAGGGCGGGCGCGCTCGAGGGACGGACGGCGCGGGCGCGCACGGGCGCGGTCGGTGGCGGAGGCACGCTCGGCGGCGGGAGGGTGCCGGCTGCGCCAGGCGCCGGCTGGGGCGCGGGGACGGCGTCCGGGGAGAAGGCGCGCTCCTGCGGGCCGGACGGGCCGACGACGAGCTGGGTGATCTTCTGCTCGGTGCGGTCGAGGAGCTCGGCGCAGTGCTGGGCCAGGCGGGACGCGCGCTCGTAGCATGCGATCGCCTCGTCGAGGTTGACCGAGCCGCCTTCCAGGCGCTGGATGAGGGTGTCGAGCTCGGCCAGGGCCTGCTCGTAGGTGAGGGCGGCGAGGTCGCCGTCAGTGGTCATGGGAGCCTCGTCAGCGGGTGGGGACCGGGATCCAGGGCGGATCGTACATGTGTTCGCCTCATGATGTCGAGGTCTGCTGGTCAGGAGCGGCAACCGGAGAACCGGGGGACCCCCCGGCCGCCGACCGGCGCACCTCGCTCTCCAGCTCGCCGTCGCGCAGCCGCGTGCGCAGGCGGGTGCCCACGGGCGCCTGGGTCGCGGCGGTGATCACGGCGCCGGTGGCGGCGTCGAGGGTGATGGAGTAGCCGCGCTCCAGGGTGCGCAGCGGCGAGAGCGCCCCGAGCTGCGCCTGCGCCGAGGACAGCGCCGCGTGCTGCCGCGCCAGCAGCGCCCGCGTGGATGCCGCCAGCGCCTCACGCCGCCGGCGCAGCCCCTCGCGCTCGAAGGGGAGCCGCGCCGCCGGAGAGGTTCTGGCCAGAGCCGACTGCAACGTCTGGAGCCTGCGACGCTTGAGGGCGACGTCCTGCAGCACCGCGTGGCGCAGGCGCAGCATCTGCGCGTCGAGCTGCTGCCGGAGCTGCGGCAGACGGCGCTGCGGGGACACCGCGGTGAGCCGCGACGTCGAGGCCACCAGCTCGCGCCGCTTGAGGGTCAGCTCCTGGCGCAGCGCCTGGCGCAGGCGCACCGCGCGCGCCTCCACCTCCTGCCGCAGCAGCGCCACGTCGGGCACGGCCAGCTCGGCGGCGGCGGACGGTGTCGCGGCACGGCGGTCGGCGGCGAAGTCGGCGATGGTGGTGTCGGTCTCGTGGCCGACGCCGGTCACCACCGGGATGCGCGAGTCGCGGATGGCGCGTGCCAGGGCCTCGTCGTTGAACGCCCAGAGATCCTCCAGCGAGCCGCCGCCGCGCACCAGCAGGATCACGTCGACCCTGTCCAGATCCTGCGCGCGCCGCAGCGCGTTGACGATCATCGCCGCGACGCCCTCGCCCTGCACCGGCGTGGGCACGACGACCGCGCCCACCGTGCCGCGCCCGCGGCGACGGATCACCGTCACCGCGTCGCGCACCGCCGCACCGGTGGACGACGTCACCACCGCGATGCGCCGCGGCAGGACCGGCAGCGGCTTCTTCAGCGCCTCGTCGAACAGCCCCTCGGCGCGCAGCCGCGCGGCGATCTGCTGCACGGCCATGGCCAGCGCGCCGAGACCGGCGGGCTCCAGGCGGTCAGCGTAGAGCTGGTACTGCCCGCCGGCCTCGTACACGCCGACGTGCCCGTGCGCCACCACCTGCATCCCGTTCTGCGGATGGAAGGGGATGCGCGCCGCCTCGCGGCGGAAGATGACGCAGCGCAGTGACGCCGAACGATCCTTCAGCGTGAAGTAGATGTGTCCAGTCCCCGGCATGCTCACGTTGCTGAGCTCGCCTTCGACGAGGACGTCCTCCAGCTCGGGAACGCCCGAGATGGCGCCGCTGACGAAGGCGGTCAGCTCCGACACCGTCATGGTGCGCACCGGCTGCGCCTCCATCACACCCGCTCCGCGGCGATGCGCCCGAGCACGCCGTTGACGAAGCTGCCGGCCTCGTCGCCGGCGTAGGTCTTGGCCAGCTCCACGGCCTCGTCGATGGCGACGCTCACCGGCGTCTCCACGTCGAAGAGCAGCTCGTAGGTGCCCACCCGCAGCACCGCGCGCTCGACCTTGCCGATCTCCTCCAGGCGCCAGTTGCTGCTCGCCGACTCGACGGCGTCGTCGACCCGCTGCAGCTCCTGCAGCACGCCCAGCACCAGCTGGGTGGCGAAGCGCTCGACGTCGGGCGTGGCGCCGGTGTCGTCGGCGTGGTAGCGCAGCACCTCGCGCGCGTCCTTCCGCGTGCCCTCCAGCTCGAAGAGCACGCGCAGCGCCAGCTCGCGCCCGCGATGGCGCCGGCCGACGCCGGACGGGGTCATCGCCGGCCGCCGGACCGGGTCACGAGAAGACCACCTCGTTGACGTAGACGTTGACCTCGGTGAGGTCGAGGCCGAGCATCTTCTCGATGGCGCGCGCCACCCGGCGCTGCACCTCGGCGCCCATCTCGGGCAGGTCCGCACCCGCCTCCATGACCACGTGGACGTCGATCTGCAGCGTGTCGTCCGGCTGCATCACCACCTTCACGCCGCGATGCGCGGCCGGGCGGCGCAGGATGCGGTCGATCTGCTGGCCACCCGCCTGGTACATGGCGTTGACGCCGGGAACCTCGAGCGCGGCCAGCGCCGCGATCCACGCCACCACCTCGTTGGCGACGCGGACGGTGCCGAGGCGGTCGCGACCCGGCGGCTCGGCCAGCTGCAGCGGCGGCTGCGGGGCGGGAGGCGCCCCACCTTCAACGCTCATGCGACCTCACACCCGCTCGATGTAGCGGCCGGTGCGGGTATCGACCTTGATCCGGTCGCCGGTGTTGACGAAGAGGGGCACGTCGACGCTGACCCCCGTCTCCACGGTGGCGGGCTTGGTGCCGCCGGTGGCGGTGTCGCCCTTGAAGCCGGGCTCGGTGTAGGTCACCTCCAGCTCGGCGGTGATGGGCAGCTCCACGCCGAGCACCTTGCCCTCGTACTGCAGCACGAACAGCTCGTCGTTCTCCTTCAGCCACTGCGCCGCGTCGCCGACCAGCTCCGGCGAGAGTGGGTACTGGTCGTAGGTCGAGGAGTCCATGATCACGTAGGCGTCGCCGTCCTTGTAGAGATACTGGGCGGGATTGCGCTCGATGCGGGCGCGGCCGAACTTCTCCTCGGGCCGGAACGTCTCCTCGGTGACCGCGCCGGTGTTGACGTTCTTGAACTTGGCGCGGACGATCGCCGTCCCTCGACCCATCTTGACGTGCGCGAAGTCGAGCACCTGGAGCAGCTCGCCGTTGCGCTCCACCGTGTTGCCGGGACGAAGGTCTCCCGCGTTGATCATTCCCTCACTCCGTGGTGCCGGTGATTCCCAGGATGCGCGCCACCGCGTCGACGGCGAGCACGTAGCCGTGCGGGCCGAGCCCGGCGATGATGCCGCGCGCCGCGCTCGCCGTCAGCGAGGTGTGCCGGTAGCGCTCGCGCGCGTGGATGTTGGAGAGGTGCACCTCGACGACGGGCTTGCCGAAGCCGCGCACGGCGTCGAGCAGGGCGATGCTGGTGTGGGTCAGGGCGCCCCCGTTGAGGATGCAGGCGTCGGCGGTGTCGCGCTCGGCTTCGAGCAGGTCGATCAGCTCGCCCTCGTGGTTGCTCTGCTCGAAGCGCACCTCCATGCCGTGGCGGGCGGCGCGCTCCTCGACCATGCGGGCGATGTCCTCGAGCCCGGCGTCGCCGTAGATCTCCGGCTCGCGGCGGCCCAGGCTCGCCAGGTTGGGGCCGTTGAGGACGAGGACGCGAGTCATGCGCGCGCCGCCTCCACCAGGGCGTCGAGGACGGCGTCTTCCGGCACGACATGGCCGAAACTCGCGCTCCCCAGGCGGTCGAGCAGCACCCAGCGCACCGCGCCGGCACGCGACTTCTTGTCCGCCCGCGTCGCGTCGACGACGCGCTGGGCGTCGATCCCGGACGGCACCTCCCCGAGCCCGCAGCGGCGCAGCACGCCGTCCTGCCAGGCGGCGTCGGCGGCCGGACAGCCGTTGCGCTGCACGCTGAGCCGCCCGGCGACGCGCATGCCGGCGGCCACCGCCTCGCCGTGCACCAGCGTCTCGCCGTGGCCGGTCACCGTCTCCAACGCGTGTCCCACCGTGTGCCCGTAGTTGAGGATGGCCCGCCGTCCCGACTCGCGCTCGTCGTCCGACACCACCGCCGCCTTGACCTCGCAGCAGCGCGCGATCACCGGGATCAGCGCGGCGGGATCACGCGCCAGCAGCGCATCGAGCTGTGCGTCGAGCACGTCGCGCAGCTCGGCGGCGGCGATCATAGAGCACTTGACGATCTCGGCAAAGGCGGCCCGCCAGTCGCGCTCGGGCACGCTGCCGAGCAGGTCGACGTCGCACACCACCGCGCGCGGCTGCCAGAAGGCGCCGGCGAGGTTCTTGCCACCGGGCAGGTTGACCCCGGTCTTGCCGCCGATGGCGCTGTCGACCATGGCCAGCAGGGTCGACGGCACCTGCACCACCGCGACGCCGCGCTGGTACGTCGCGGCCGCGAAGCCGGCGAGGTCGCCGACGGTGCCGCCGCCCACGGCGACGACGCAGTCGCCGCGGTCGAGGCCGAGGGAGGCGAGGCGGTTGACCAGTCGGCCCGCGGAGGCCCACGTCTTGACCTGCTCGCCGCCGGCGATGGGGACGAGGGTTGCGCGCACGCTGCCGCGCAGCGCCGACACCAGCGCGCGTCCGTGCTCCAGCACCGCGCGATCCGCCACCACCGCGACGCGCGTCGCGCTGCGGGGCACGGCGTCGACGACGGCGTCGATCAGCCCGGCGCCGATGGCGACCTGGTAGCTGCGGCGCCCCAGCTCGACACGCACCGTCCGCATCCGCGGATGCTCCTGCACGGCGGCGGGCTCCCGCGGCAGCCGCGCGCCCGACAGCGCGTCGACCACCGCGTCGACGACACCCTCGACGTCCCAGTCGTCGACGTCGACGCGCAGGTGGGCGCGGGCATAGGCCGCGGCGCGGGCCGCCCGCAGTCCGCGGAGCGCGGCCGCGGGATCGTCGCGGAGCAGGGGACGGCCGGCCGCGTCGCCGAGCCGGCGCAGCAGCACGGGGTCGCCGGCGTCGAGCCAGACCACCCAGGCGCTCTCGAAGAGGAGCGACCCCGCCCGCGGCTGCACCGCCAGGCCGCCGCCGCA
>Ga0070739_10001081_pt1 | contig 43590 bp, 39 predicted proteins | sample Coa_R1_7_FD_66445 | JGI IMG/M metagenome (GOLD analysis project Ga0070739, IMG submission 66445) | Surface soil microbial communities from Centralia Pennsylvania, which are recovering from an underground coalmine fire - Coalmine... | ecosystem: Environmental > Terrestrial > Soil > Unclassified ...
ATGATCTCCGAGGCCATCGACAAGGTGGGCAAGGACGGCGTCATCACCGTCGAGGAGTCCCAGACCTTCGGCATGGAGATGGACCTGGTCGAGGGCATGCGCTTCGACAAGGGCTACATCTCGCCCTACTTCGTGACCGACCCGGAGCGGATGGAGGCGGTCCTCGAGGATCCCTACATCCTCCTGGTGGGATCGAAGATCTCCGCCGTGCGCGACCTGCTGCCTATCCTCGAGAAGGTCATGCAGTCCGGCCGCCCGCTGGCGATCGTGGCCGAGGACGTCGAGGGCGAGGCGCTCGCCACCCTGGTCGTGAACAAGATCCGGGGGACCTTCAAGTCGGCCGCCGTCAAGGCGCCCGGCTTCGGCGAGCGTCGCAAGGCCATGCTGCAGGACATGGCCATCCTCACCGGGGGCCAGGTCGTGACCGAGGAGGTCGGCCTCAAGCTGGAGAACGTGACCCTGGACCTGCTGGGGCGGGCCCGCAAGGTGGTGGTCACCAAGGACGAGACCACCATCGTCGAGGGTGCCGGCGAGGAGTCCGACATCAAGGGCCGCATCAACCAGATCAAGACCGAAATCGAGAACACCGACTCCGACTACGACCGCGAGAAGCTGCAGGAGCGGCTGGCCAAGCTGTCCGGCGGCGTGGCCGTCATCAAGGTCGGGGCCGCCACCGAGGTCGAGCTCAAGGAGAAGAAGCACCGCATCGAGGACGCGGTGTCCACCACCAAGGCCGCCGTCGAGGAGGGCGTGGTGCCCGGTGGTGGCGTCGCCCTCCTGCGCTCGCAGCAGCGCATCCTCGACGCTGCCGAGAAGCTCGAGGGCGACGAGGCCACCGGGGCCCGCATCGTGGCCCGGGCGGTGGAGGAGCCCCTCAAGCAGATCGCCGTCAACGCCGGCCTCGAGGGCGGCGTCGTCGTGGAGAGGGTGCGCGGCCTGAAGGCCCCGGCCGAGGGCCTCAACGCCGCCACCGGCGACTACGAGGACCTGTTCAAGGCCGGGGTCATCGACGCTGCCAAGGTGACCCGGTCGGCGCTGCAGAACGCCGCTTCGATCGCCGCCCTCTTCCTCACCACCGAGGCCGTCATCGTGGACAAGCCGGAGAAGGAGGCCGCCCCGGCCATGCCCGGCGGTGGCATGGAGGACTTCTGATCGGTTACGGCGTCAACCGGGGCGGGTGACCGCCCCGGTCCGGTCATCGGACAACTGGCGAAAGGGGCACCCTCGGTGCCCCTTTCGGCCTTTTCGAGCGACGATTGGCCCTTTATTTCGTATAGCGCGACCGGTACGGTCGTGACGCTCGGCCGGCGTCCGGCGAGCCCGGCGCCACACAGTGCGTCCGGTTGTGATGAGTGACGCCCACCCCCCGTGGCGGGCGAGAACGGGAGACGATGAAGACCAGGTTGGCAAGACCCTGGCGATACGCGGTTTCGTCAGCCGCCCTCGCCACCGCCGTGAGCGGCTGGGGGCTGGCTCTGGATGCCGCCCCCGCCCACGCCGCCTCGTGCAGCCCGGCGGGCAACTCCGGCCTCACGGCCGCCCTCGTCGCCACCTCCGGCCAGACCATCAGCGGCCAGACCGTGGATGGGACCGGCTGCGACATAGGCATCTACCTGCCGCCGGGCGTCAACGGCGTGACCATAAACGGCGTCACGGTCAGCGGCGCCGACAACCACGGCATCTACGGCCAGGACAACGACAGCGTCACCATCGAGGGCTCGACGGTGCAGAACAACGGGCTCAAGCCCAACCACGCCATCAACGAGATCAAGGCCATCGAGCTGGACGGGGCGACCAACTCCACCATCGAGAACAACACCGTCCAGAACAACTTCGCCGACGGTGGCATCGGCATCGACGACGACGGACCGAACAGCCCCGGTGCCCTCAAGGGCGGCTCCAGCACGCCGGTCATCGCCAAGAACGACGTCATCAGCGGAAACCAGCTGCCCAACAACTACGGCGGTTGCGACATCGTCGCCGCCGCCTACAACAGCGGTGGCGGTCTGGACCACGTAACCATCACCGGCAACAGCATCGTCGGCCAGCCCGGCCAGGTGAACCCGAACGCCGGCCCGTTCATCGGCCAGATCGTCGTGGCCAACGACTTCCCGGGCAACAGCATCACCAACACCACGGTGTCCAACAACACCATCATCGGCTCGGCGCTGGCGGGCATCGTCATGCACGCCAACGCTCCCGGCGACACGGAGTCCACCACGGTGATCAGCGGGAACACCCTGAAGCTGGACCACTGGGCCATGCCGTTCGGGCCGCCGCAGCTGACGGGCATCGCCATCCAGGCGGAGAACGGCCCCCCTGGTGCCGTTCCCAGCATCGACAACACCCTCCTGCAGGCCAACACGATCAGCAACGAGTACTACGACGTGTGGACCAAGGGGCAGGTGACCAACACCCGCATCGCTCCTGACAACGCCTTCAGCTTCGACCCCGGCGGCACCGAGGTCTTCCACAAGCCCGGGGCGTGGAGCGGCTACACCATGGTCGGCTCGGATGGTGGCGCCTTCGCCTTCGGCGGGGCGCTCTACACGGGATCGGCGGCCAACCAGAAGCCTTCGGCTCCGATCGTCGGGGTGGCCCCGACGCGGGACGACAACGGCTACTGGATGGCCGGGGCCGACGGCGCCGTCTACAACTTCGGTGACGCCGACGCCCTCGGATCGCTGACCAGCGCCAAGGTGCATCCGAAGGCGCCCATCGTCGGGATCGCCGCCAGCCAGGCCAGCGGGGCCGGCGGGATCGGTTACTACCTGGTCGGTGCCGACGGAGGCGTGTTCACCTTCGGCGACGCCGTGTTCCACGGGTCGCTGGGCAACAAGGCGCTCGCCGCACCCATCGTCGGCATCGCCCCCACGCCCGACGACGGTGGCTACTGGCTGGTGGCCAAGGACGGCGGCGTGTTCACCTTCGGCGATGCCGCCTTCTTCGGATCGCTCGGGAACAAGCACCTGAACGCCCCGATCGTCGGGATCGGCGGGAGCTACACCGGCCAGGGCTACACCCTGGTGGCGGCGGACGGGGGCGTGTTCACCTTCGGCGACGCCAGGTTCTACGGCTCGGCGGGCAACCTCAACCTGAAGGCCCCGGTGGCGGGCATCGTGCTCGGCCCACCGGCTCCACGGTCCGGCCCTCCCGCTGGTCCGCCGTCGCCGACCCCGGCCGGTGGCTACTGGTTGGTGGCCAAGGACGGCGGGGTCTTCAGCTACGGCAACGCCAACTTCTTCGGATCGGCCGGCGGCACGCACCTGGCCGCTCCGGTGGTGGGCATGACGGGCACCATCTGAGCACCCGGTCCCATGGGCCAAGCGAAGGGGCACCTACGGGTGCCCCTTCGCTTTTTTCCGGAAGTCCTTTCCCGGAGTTGGCCGCTTCGGTACCCTCGCCCCCCAGAGCGGACCGCGGGGCGCGCCATGCCTCCCTCTACGTCGCCGCGTCAGCCCGGGCCGGCGGGTTCCGGGGAGAAAGGGCGGGAACTCATGAGACAACGGGGGCACTCCCCATCGAGGTTCGGCCGCGTGGTGGTGGCGGCCCTGGCGGCGGTGGCGGGCGGGCTGTGGCTCGCCCCGGCGACCTCGCAGGCGGCCACGCCCACCACCTACACGATCTCGGTGGACTGGGGCGCACCGGCAGGGCACAACTTCGAATACGACGACTTCTTCCCCCGGACCGGCATCAGCGTCCACAACGGCGACATCATCGACTTCAAGGTGCCGGCGGCGGCATCGACCGACGGCCTCCACATCGTCGGCCTGGTCAAGCAGGGCGAGAGCATCAACCAGGCCTTCGCCGACCCGGCCAACGCCCTGATCGTGCCGGACAACGACGAGTCGGGTGCCAACCCGCTGGAGAACGTGCCCGTGTTCCTCGGCAGCGCCCCGCCCCCCGGTTCAGGGGCGCCCGGGGCCTGCGGTGACCAGGCCACTCCGTGCTCCTACGACGGGACCGCCGAGATCTTCTCCGGCCAGCTCCCGCCCGGCGGCGCCGACTACTTCGTCAAGCTGGCCCTGCCGACCGGCTTCACCGGCGAGGTCGATGCTGTCGACTTCGGCCATCCCGTCAGCGATCCCTCGGCGGCGATCAACGTGGTGGCCGACTCAGCGGCGGCGTCGGCGCAGTCCGACCTCAACTCGGCCGCCAACTCCCAGGCCAGCGCCGACACCTCCGACGCCCTGGCCGCCGAGTCGGCGGCGAGCACCGACAGCGTCACCACCAACTCCGACGGCACCCACACCCACAGCGTGCACGCCGGGGCGTCGACGAACCACGTGGAGATCATGGAGATGCTGCCCTCCACCGTCCATGCCGCCCACGGCGACCACGTGACCTGGACCACGGGCGGGACCAGCGATCCCCACACCGTCCAGTTCCCCTCATTCCTGTCGGGCTCCGTGACCCCCTTCTCCGCTCCGCTGCAGTGCGAGGGGAGCGGCGGTGACACCGTCTCACCGTCGCCCCAGGACGGGCCGCCCAGCTTCGGCTGCGCCGCCGGCGCGACCCCGGAGGTACAGCTGGTCACCTCGCCGCAGGGCACCAACGTCATCCGGTCGCCGGCCTACCGGCTGGTCGCCTCGGACGGCGGCATCTTCAACTTCGGCCAGTCCAGCTTCCACGGCTCGGCCGGCAACCTGCACCTGAACTCGCCGATCGTGGCCACCGCCGCGACCGCCGACCAGCAGGGCTACTACGAGGTGGCCGCCGACGGCGGCATCTTCACCTACGGCGATGCCGGCTTCTTCGGCTCCGAGGGCGGCAAGAAGATCTCCGCTCCGATCGTGGGCATGGGTGCCGACGCGGCGGGCTACCTGCTGATCGGCGCCGACGGCGCGACCTACAGCTTCGGTGACGTTCCCCCAGTGCCCTCGGGCCAGGTGCCGGCCCACCTGGCCGCTCCCATCGTGGGCGGAGCGGGCATGAACGCCCCCAGCATGTTCGGCATCGCCCTGGCCGCCCGCGACGGCGGCGTCTTCACCCTCAACGGCGCGCCCTACCTCGGGTCGATGGGCGGCAAGCACCTCAACGCCCCCATCGTCGGCATCGCCTCGACCCCCGACGGCAACGGCTACTGGCTGGTGGCCTCCGACGGCGGCATCTTCTCCTTCGGGGACGCCGCCTTCCACGGTTCCACCGGCAACCTGCACCTGGCCGCCCCGATCGCCGGCATGGTGCCCACCCCGTCGGGCAACGGCTACTGGCTGGTCGCCCGCGACGGTGGGGTGTTCTCCTTCGGGGACGCCACCTTCCACGGCTCCATGGGCGGCACCCACCTGAACGCCCCGGTGGTCGGGATCGACGGCACCTTCAGCATCGGCAGCTCCGGCGTGCTGATCAACATCCCCGCCGGCAACCCCAACGCCATTCCGTCACGGGCCAGCTACACCTACACCTTCGCCGATCCGGGCGACTACAGCTTCATGTGCGGGTTCCACCAGATGATGACCGGAACGGTCCTCGTGAGCTGACAGAGACGGCGCCGGCCGCCGCCACCACCAGCCCCAGGGCCAGCCACGACCACGGCGCGGTGCCCCCGGGGTGGTGGTGGCGGCCCGGACCCAGGGCCAGCGGCGGGCGTACCGAGCGCCGCACCGGGGTCGCCACCGCCGCCGCCAGGGCGGAGGCGTCGGTGGGCAGGGCCTGCTGGGCCTGGGCCGGCGGTGGCGGCGGCAGGGCGGTGGCGCTGACGACGTCGTGCAGCTGGAACATGCTCGAGCGCAGCCCGAGGGCGGCGGCGAAGGCGAGCCCGCTCACCGTCTGGGGCCCGGCCGTCCCGTCCACCACCACCGCGGTCGCCCGGGTCGACGGCCCGATGGTCGCCACCCGCACCGAGGTGACGGTGCCGGTGTAGCCGAGGCGGCTGGCCACGTCGGAGAGGGCCACGGTGAGCGACCAGGGGAACGGATCGTTGGTGGGATAGGGGGCCGCCCTCAGGTAGGGGTAGCCGTCGTCGGGGGTGCCGAAGCCCTCCTCCGGGGTGGCGGTGTAGCCGCCGGCGTTGGCCGAAAAGACCGTGGCCGCCATGGCCGAGCCGTAGGTCAGCACGTAGCCCTTGGTGCTGGACACGGCGCTGTTCTGGGCGGCGTACTCGCCCTGGACCCCGAGGTAGACCTGGCAGCGGGTGTCGGCGCACAGCTCGTCGGCGGACTGCATGGCCCGCAGGGCGTAGGTCCGCTCGACGATCACCTGGGCCTGCAGCGAGGCCAGGGGCCACGACGGGTTCTGCACCTCGCCCATGCCCATGAGGTACTGCTCCACGTCGAGCTGGTTCACCAGGTCGAGGCCGGGGCCGGCGCCGGCCACCGCCTCGACCTCCCCCCGGTACTGGCGGCCGGTGGCGGCCACGGTGGTGGTGCCGGAGTTGTCGGGCACCGCCCACAGCGGCCGCCCGGAGCTGGCCGACGCCGCCGGCGGGGCGGTCGTGGTCGTGGTGGGGCCGGGCATCTGACGGGGCTGGGTGGTCGAGGTGGTGGTGGACGAGGACGGGACCCTGACCGGCGCCGTGGTGGTCGTCGTCGACCCCGGCGACCGGGGGACGGTGGGCAGCGGCGAGGTGGTCGAGGTGGTGGAGGTGCTCGAGGTGCTCGAGGTGGTGGATGTGGTGGAGCTGGACGGGGGCGGCGGGCTGACCGGGGCGCCCGCCTGCGGGGCCGAGGCGGCCAGCGCCGGCCCGGCGGTCCGGGTGCCCCCGCCCGACACCGTGGCCGTGTACCGGCTGCCGTCGTAGTGCAGGTCGACCTGGGACCCCGGCGCCACCCGCAGCGGGAAGCCGGGGGACTGGGGGCCGGAGGCGGCGTCCTGCACCTGGCCCCCGCCGGGGAAGCTGACCACGGCGTCGGCCCCGGCCCCGGCCAGCACCGCCACCCGCACCTCGCCCCCGGCCCGGGCCAGGGTGGTGCCGGGGTAGAACTGGTTGAGGATCTGAAGGGTGCCCGCCCCGGCCTGGCCCATGCTCAGGGCCCCGTCCTGGGCCAGGCCGACCCCGTGGCCGAAGCCCTTCCCGTCGATGCGGACCGCCGCCACACCGGGATCCGCCCCCGACACGACGGCGGGCACGACCAAGCCCACCAGGGACAGTCCGGTCCCCAGCAGGCACAGGCGTAACAGCGGCCGGATGCGTGCTCGGTGCATGTCAGGGGTTGGCTCGGGTTGAAAGTCTCTTACCCAAGCGGTCGGGACTGAACATCCTGACGGGCGACCGCCGGTGGAGCGCAAGTCGGCCCCGCCGGCCTCGCCCGTAGGATGGGACGGGTGAGCGAGCCATCCACCCCCTCGGTCGGCCTGGCCGTTCTCCACCTGTTCTTCCGGACCGGGCCGTCGACCGACGCCGAGGCGGCCGCCTCGGCGGTCAAGTCGGCCCGCGAGGCCGGCACCCAGGTGGTGAGCTTCGCCGTGCTGGGCCACAAGGCCGACCTGGGCGTCCTGGCCCTGGCTGCGGACCAGTGGCAACTGCGCCGGCTGCAGTCCGAGCTGACCGGGGCCGGTCTCGAGCTGGCCTGGTCGTACGTCTCTCTGACCGAGGTGTCCGAGTACGCCGCCGGCGTGCCCGACCAGCTCAAGCAGGCCCGCCTCTACCCCAACCTCCCCCCCGAGGGCATGACGGCGGTCTGCTTCTACCCCATGTCCAAGCGCCGGGGGGAGGTCCGCAACTGGTTCAGCCTCCCGTTCGAGGAGCGCAAGGCCCTCATGCTCGGCCACGGCTCGGTGGGGCGGGGCTTCGCTGGTCGGGTCCTGCAGCTGATCACCGGGTCCACCGGTCTCGACGACTGGGAGTGGGGCGTGACCCTCTTCGCCCGCCGCCCCGACGACCTCAAGGAGGTCGTCTACACCATGCGCTTCGACCAGGCCTCGGCCCTCTTCGCCGAGTTCGGGCCCTTCTACACCGGCATGCTGGCCGAGGTCGAGGAGGTGCTCGGTGGCCAGGGCCAGGGCTGAGGACGCCGCCCTGGAGCGGCTCCGGGCCCGGCTGGGCGAGCTGGGCCGGGTGGTGGTCGCCTTCAGCGGCGGAGCCGACTCCGCCTTCCTCGCCTTCGTCGCCCACCGCAGCCTCGGCGACGGGGCCCTGGCGGTGACGGCGGTGTCGCCCTCGCTGGCCCCCGAGGAGCGGGCCGACTGCGCCGCCCTGGCCTCGGAGTGGGGCCTGCGGTGGGAGGAGGTCGTCACCGACGAGCTGGCCGATCCCGACTACACCGCCAACGACGGCCTGCGCTGCTACCACTGCAAGGCCGAGCTGATGTCGGTGCTGGCCCCGGTGGCGGAGCGGGAGCGGGCCACGGTAGTCCTCGGGGTCAACCTCGACGACCTGGGCGACCACCGGCCCGGCCAGCTCGCCGCCAGCGAGCGGGGAGCGGTCTTCCCGCTGGTGGAGGCGGGCTTCTCCAAGGAGGCCCTGCGCCGGGCCAGCCGCCGTCTGGGCCTGCGGACCTGGGACAAGCCGGCGGCGGCCTGCCTGGCCTCCCGCGTCCCCTACGGCACCCCGGTGACCCTGGGGGTCCTCTCCTCGGTGGCGCGGGCGGAGTCGGCCCTCAAGGCCCTGGGGTTCCGCCAGCTCCGGGTGCGCCACTACGGGGAGCTGGCCCGCCTCGAGCTGGCCGAGGACGAGCTGGTCCGGGCGGTGGATCGCCGGTCCGAGGTGGTGGCCGCCGTCAAGGCGGCCGGTTACGGGTATGTGACCATCGATCTGGAGGGCTTCCGGTCGGGCAACCTCAACCGGGCCCTGCAGGGGGCAGGGGAGGAGCGATGACCAACGCCAGGGTGAAGCTGACCTTCCCCGAGCACCTGATCAAGCAGCCCATCATCGCCCGCATGGTGCGGGAGTTCGACGTGCTGCCGAACATCCGGCGGGCCAGCGTGGAGGAGACGGTGGGCTGGATCGTCTGCGAGCTCGGCGGCGAGGACGATGCGGTGGAGCGCTCCATCGCCTGGCTGCGCGACCTGGGAGTCCAGGTGGACCTGCTGGCCGACGTCGTCGAGGGATAACCGCCCGGGCGATGCGCATCCGCGCCCTGTCGGTCTTCGAGGGCGTGGTCTACCACTGCTACGCCGTCAACGACGAGAGCCCCTGCCGCCCGGTGCTGGAGGTGGAGGCCCGCACCATGCCGGGCGACCTCGATGCCGGCCCTCTGCTGATCACCTGGGCCGACTACGCCCGGATGGCGGGGCTGGAGACGGCCAGGCGGTGCTCGCCCGAGCTCTCCCGCCGGGGCCGGCTGGTCCGCCACCAGGGGGTGCTCCACGTGTCGTTCCCCACCTGGACCCCGGTGCCCTCCGACTGAGACTGATCGGAACCACCGGCCGTCCCCGACGACGAGGGCCTGGCGAGCAGCTCGGTCATCACCCTGCGCAGGGTGCCCACGCCCTGGGTGCGGCTCACCACCACGGCGTCGAGGCCGGGGGACCGCTCGCCGTTGGCGTGCAGCACCGACTCGAGGACGATCACCCCCGTCCTGCCCGCCGACCGGACGGCGGCCACCATGTCGGCATCGTCGTAGCCGACCAGGCCGGAGTCGAGGATGAGCAGGTCCGGCTGGACGCTGCGCAGCGCCCGGACGGCCCCGGCGATGTCGCCGACCTCGGCCACCACCTCGAACCCGTAGCAGGACAGCCAGATGGCCAGGGCGGTGCGCAGGCCCACGTTGTGATCGGCGATCACGACCTTGGCCGCGGCGGTACCCGAGTCAGATTGAGCGGTCTGGGTCACGGCCACCAAAGATTAGCAAGTTCTAGTAATTGGACCAAGGGGCGGCCCCGAGGGCCGGGCCATGGCTCGAGCCTCTTCTTCGGCCGCCGGGGAGTCGGGCTGTAGACGGTGCCCCCGAGCCGGTCGGCCCGACCCCGCCAGAAGGCGACCGGGCCACAGGAGGGCCTTTCGACTCTCGACGCCGGGGTTGGCGGCGGTGAGGCTGCGCATATGCGACCGCTGAAGGACCCCGGGCTCATGTCCCTCGAGGAAGTGCGTAGGGAGCTCGACCACCTGAGCGGCCTGCGGGTCCTCGGCCGGCTCCAACCGGACGAGTCGGCCCGGTGGGAGGCGCTGGGGGCGCGGGAGAAGGAGCTGCTGGCCCAGGGTCGCTGACCGGAGCCAGGCGAATCAGACCAGGCTGTCGGCCCAGGCCTGGTACAGCTGGCGGTAGCGGGAGTCGTCGGCCAGGAGCGCGGAGGGCGGACCGTCCTCCACGATGCGGCCGTCGTCGACGACGATGACCCGGTCGGCGATCTCCACCGTGGTCAGCCGGTGGGCGATGATGACGGCCGTGCGCTCGGCCAGCAGGGTGCGCAGGGCCCGCTGGATCAGGCGCTCGCTGGGGATGTCGAGGGAGGCGGTGGCCTCGTCGAGGATCAGGACGGCGGGGTCGGCCAGGAAGGCGCGGGCGAAGGAGACCAGCTGGCGCTGGCCCGCCGACAGGGCGCTGCCGCGCTTGCCCACCGGGGTCTCGAACCCCTCGGGCAGGGCGGATATGAACGGCCCCGCCCCCACCGCCTCGGCCGCCGCCACCACCTCGGATCGGGTGGCATCGGGGCGGCCGAAGGAGATGTTGTCGGCGATGGAGCGGGAGAACAGGAAGCTCTCCTGGGTGACCATGACCACCCGCCGGCGCAGCTCGTCGCGGGGGATGTCGCGCAGGTCGACGCCGTCGAGGCGGACGGTGCCCCGGGTGGGGTCGTAGAAGCGGGCCATGAGGCGGGCCACCGTCGACTTGCCCGCCCCCGTCTCGCCCACCAGGGCCAGGGTCTGGCCGCCGGGCACCCGCAGGTCCAGATCCCTCAGCACCAGGTTGTCGCGGTAGCCGAAGCTGACCCCGGACAGCTCCATCTCGCCCCGGTTGTCGGCGGGCACCCGGGCCCGGGCGGGCTCGGGCTCGGGCACCGACGGCTCCTCCTCCAGCACCCCCGACAGCTTCTCGAGGGCGGCGGCGGCGGCCTGGAACAGGTTGTACACCTGGCTCAGGTCGAGGATCGGGTCGATGAAGCGCCGCAGATATAGGACGAAGGCGGCCAGCACCCCGACGGTTATGTGGCCGCGCTCGACGCGGATCGCCCCCACCAGGAGCACGGCGGCCAGGGCGGCGTTCCCCATCGCCTTGACGCCGGGGCCGTACACGGCGCCCAGGCGGATGGTCCAGGCGTTGGCGTCGCGGTACTGCTCGTCGAGGGTGTCGAAGATCTCCTGGTTGCGCGGCTCGCGCCGGAACGACTGCACCGCCCGGATGCCGCCCAGCGACTCGACGAAGTGCACGATCACCAGCGCCACCGTCTCGCGGGTGGCCCGGTAGGCGCGCGAGGAGTTGTGCCTGAACCAGCGGGACAGGGCGATCACCCCGGGCGAGGCGAGGAACACCACCCCGGCCAGCAGCGGGTCGAGCCAGATCATCAGCCCGGCCACGCTCAGCACGGTGAGCAGCGCCCAGGCCAGCACCTGCAGGCCGTTCTGGAGCAGGTCCGATATGGCGTCGACGTCCGAGGTCAGCCTCGATATCACCCGGCCGGACGTGTAGCGCTCGTGGAAGGCGATGCTGAGCGACTGGAAGTGGCCGAACACCCGCTGGCGCAGCTCGAACAGCACGTCCTGGCCGATGCGGCCGGTGATCAGGTTGAAGGCGTAGTCGGTTGCGGCCTGCATGACCCCGGCCGCCGCCAGTCCGACGGCGATCAGTAGAAGGGGCAGGACGTGGTGGTGGCGCAGGAGGGGCGGGATACCCCGGTCGATGCCCTGCTGGACGAGGAAGGGGCCGATCATGCTGGCGATGTCGAAGCCGACGATCAGGCCGCCGGCGGCGACCAGTCCCCTCCGGTGGGGGCTCAGCAGGTCCCTCAGCAACCGGTGGCTGCGGCCCCGCAGCAGCGCCCCGACCGGGGCGGTGATCTCCTCCGCCCCCTCGGCGGCCACCCCCCGCCACTGGGCGGCGAGGGCGGTGTTGTCCTGACTCATGCCAGCGCCTCCTCGGCCTCCTGGGCCAGCACCGCCCGGTAGCCGGGCAGGGACTCCAGCAGGTCGTGGTGGCTGCCCGTGGCCACGATGCGGCCGTCGGCCAGGAAGGCGACCCGGTCGGCGAGGGCGATGGTCGAGGGGCGGTGCACGACCACCAGGGCGGTGGTGCCGGCCAGCACCCGGGCCAGGGCCTCCTCCACCAGGGCCTCGGTGTGGACGTCGAGGGCGGAGAGGGGGTCGTCGAGCACCAGTATCCGGGGCCGACCGAGGATGGCCCGGGCCAGGGCCAGGCGCTGGCGCTGGCCGCCGGACAGGGACAGGCCCTGCTCGCCGACCCTGGTGTCGAGTCCCCATGGCAGGCGGTGGGCGAAGTCGGCCTGGGCCGTCTCGAGGGCCTGGGCGATGTCCTGCTCGGTGGCGGTCGGACAGCCGATGAGCAGGTTCTCCCGCACGCTGGCCGAGAACAGCGTGGGGTCCTCGAAGGCCACCCCGACATGGGAGCGCAGGGACTCGAGCCGCAGGTCGCGCACGTCGGTGCCGTCGATGGAGATCGACCCCGCAGTGACATCGTGCAGCCGGGGCACCAGCGAGATCAGGGTGCTCTTGCCCGAGGCCGTGGCCCCCACCAGGGCGACGGTCTCACCCGGCTCCACCTCGAGGTCGACGCCGTCCAGGACGGGCCGGGCCGAGCCCGGGTAGGCGAAGGCGACCTGGTGGAAGCGGAGCCGGCCCCGGACGCTCGGCGCGGTGATGGCCCCCGGACGGTCGACGATGTCGGGCTCGGTGTCGAACACCTCCCAGATGCGCTCGATGGCGGTCGAGGCCTCCTGGGCCATGGCCAGGATCTCGCCCAGGCTCTCGACCGGCCACACCAGCATCAGGAAGAGCGAGATGAAGGCGACCAGGCCGCCCAGGCTGAGGAGGTGCTGGCTGATGGCCAGGCCGCCGCCGAACAGGACGACCGCCAGAGCCAGGTTGGGGATCAGCCCGAGCATGGCGTAGAAGCGGCTCCGCAGCCTGACCGTCTCCAGCGAGGTGAGCCGCAGGGTGCGGGACTGGGCGGCGAAGCGGGCCGCTTCGAGGCCGTGGCGGCCGAACGCCTTGATCACCCTGATCCCGCCGGCCGCCTCCTCCACCACGGTGGTGAGGTCGCCCTGCTGGTCCTGCACCCGGCGGGCGACCAGGTGGTACTCGCTCTCGAACCGCCGGCCGGTGAGGAAGATGGGGACCGCCGTCGCCGCCGTCACCAGCGCCAGCACCAGGTTGAGCCGCAGCAGGAGGGCCAGCACCCACAGGAAGGTGGCGGCGTTCACGACCAGGTAGACCAGGCCGTAGCCGACGAAGCGGCGGATGACGGAGATGTCGGTGGTCGCCCGGCTCAGCAGCTGGCCCGACTGCCACCGGTCGTGGAAGGACACCTGCAGGCGCTGGAGATGGGCGTAGAGGTCGTTGCGGATGTTGGTCTCCATGCCGGTGGCGGCGCTGGCCAGCACCCAGCGACGCAGGCAGAGGAGGAAGCCCTCACCGAGGCCGAGGGCGAGGGCCAGCAGGGTCAGGAACAGCAGGCCGCCCCGACCGTGGTGCTTGACCGGACCGTCGATCACCGCTGCTATGACCAGGGGCACGCTGGTCACCGCCCCCAGGGCGCCCAGAGCCGACACCGTCATGATCACCATCTGGCGCCGGTATGGGCGAACATAGGGCAGCACGCGCCGAATCGCCCCCATCCGCATTTAGCCCAGCGTAAGCCGGCCCGGGGCCGGCCTCTAAGGAATTACCGGTCCCGCTCGGGCCTGGGCTTGTCTATGTCGCCCCGGTGCCACCCGGTGCCCGACACGTTGCGGGGCTCGTAGAAGAGGCACCCCTCGGGGCAGGCGAAGGGGAGGTCGGTGTTGGCGCCCAGGCGGCACCGCTCCAGCCTGTCGCCGGCGCGGTTGGTCTGCATGACGTAGTGGCGGCAGTCCTCGTTGACCGTCATGGCCAAACCATCGTGCCAGACTGCATCGGCTGTGACCGCACACCGCACCGGCGATGCCGCCGAGTTCCGCCGGGCTCGGGCCGAGCTGGTGGCGAGGCGGGACGTGGGCGGGGACGAGTTCTGCGCCGCCTACAGCGACCTGGCCGACGGGTGGCTGGCCGGGCTGGCCGGCGCCGCCGGGGTGGGCCCGGGCTCGGGCATGGCCCTGGTGGCAGTGGGCGGCTACGGCCGGCGGGAGCTGTGCCCGGGCAGCGACCTCGACCTAACCCTGGTGCACCGGGGCCGGGGCAGCTTCGGCTCGGCGGCCGAGGCGGTCTGGTACCCGGTGTGGGACGCCGGCATCGGCCTCGACCACAGCGTGCGCTCGGTGCGACAGGCCCTGTCGGTGGCCGAGTCGGACCTCAAGGTGGTCCTTGGTCTGCTCGACGCCAGGCTGGTCGCCGGCGACGCCGCCGTGGCCGACGAGCTGGCCGCCGGGGCGCTCGAACGGTGGCGCAAGCGGGCCCGTCGATGGCTGGAGGTGCTGCGCTCGGCCGTCACCGCCCGCCACCAGCAGTTCGGCGAGGTCGCCTTCCTCCTCGAGCCGGATCTGAAGGAGGCCCAGGGGGGCCTGCGCGACCTGGCGGCGCTGGCGGCGGCCGCCGCCGCCTCCCCGGTGGTGTCCGATCCCCGGGCCGACGAGTCGCTCTCCTCCGCCCGGCGCCTGCTGCTGTCGGTCCGGGTGCAGCTGCACCGCCAGACCGGCCGGGCCGAGGACCGCCTGCTGCTGGCCGAGCAGGACGGGGTGGCCCAGGCCCTCGGCTTCCGGTCGGGGGACGGCCGGCCCGACGCCGACGCCCTGATGCTGGCCGTGGCCGAGTCGGCCCGGCGGATCGCCTGGGCCGGTGAGGACGGCTGGCGGCGGGTCGCGTCGTGGCTGGCCGGTCCCAAGGGCCGCCGGGCGGGGGCGGACCGGAGCCTGGGCCCGGGCCTGGTGCTCCGGGACGGCGAGGTGACGGTGGTGGGCGGGGCCGACGCCGGAACCGACCTGTCGCTCCCTTGGCGGGCGGCGGCCGCCGCCGCCGAGCTGGGGGCGCCCGTGGCCCGCCCGTCGCTGGAGGCGCTGGGGCGCACGTCGCCGGCGCTGGGCCCCGACGACGTATGGCCGCCCGAGGCCAGGCAGGGCCTGGTCTCCCTGCTGGGCACCGGCCCGGCGGGGGTGCCGGTGCTGGAGGACCTCGACCAGGTCGGGGTGCTGGAGCGGCTCCTGCCCGAGTGGGCGCCGGTCCGCCACCGCCCCCAGCGAAACGCCTACCACCGCTTCACCGTCGACCGTCACCTGTGCGAGGCCGCCGCCAACGCCGCCCGCCTGGTGAGGGGGGTGCGCCGTCCCGACCTCCTGCTGGTGGGGGCATGGCTGCACGACATCGGCAAGGGCTACCCCGGGGACCACACCGAGGCAGGCATCGAGGTGGTCGGCCGGGTCGGCCGGCGGCTGGGGTTCCCGCCCGAGGACGTAGCGGTGCTCGTCGCCATGGTCCGTCACCACCTCCTGCTGCCGGACACCGCCACCCGCCGCGACATCGACGACCCGGTCACCATCGCCGCCGTCGCCCGGGCGGTGGGGGACCAGATGACCCTCGAGCTGCTGGCCGCCCTGGCCAAGGCCGACGGTGAGGCCACCGGTCCGGCCGCCTGGGGCGCCTGGAAGGCCGGTCTGGTCGAGCGCCTGGTCCGCCGGGTGGAGGCCAGCCTAGAGGGCCGGCCCATGGAGGCTCCGGCCCCGCTTCCCACCGAGGACCACCTCCGCCGGATGGCCCAGGGGGGCCTGCAGGTCTCCGCCGACGGTTCGTCGGTGACCGTCATCGCCCCCGACCGGCCAGGACTCCTCTCCACCGTGGCCGGGGTGCTGGCCCTTCACGGCCTCGGCATCCGCTCCGCCGACGTCGCCTCGGCCGAGGGCATGGCGGTTGAGGTGTTCGAGGTTGAGCCGGCCACCGGGGAGCACCCGCGGTGGGACGGACTGCGCTCCGACCTCGCCGACAGCCTCGAGGGGCGGCTGGGCCTCGAGGCCCGGCTGGCGGAGAAGGAGCGGGCCTACTCCTTCGGCCGCCGCCCCCGGGCGGCCCGATCGGCCGAGCCCCGGGTGCTGGTCGACAACGACGCCTCTCTCGCCGCCACCGTGGTTGAGGTGCGGGCCCAGGACCGGCTCGGTCTGCTGCACGCCGTCACCAGGGTGCTGGCTGCCGCCGGCCTCGACGTGGTGCGGGCCCGGGTGTCGACCCTCGGTCATGAGGTGGTCGACTCGTTCTACGTGCGCGACTCCTCCGGCGCCAAGCTGACCGATCCGGGCCGGGTGGAGGAGCTGGAGCGGGCCATGCTGGTGCAGCTGGGCCAGGACGCGCCCGACGGCCCCGGCCGTTAGCTTTTCGTCGTGGCCGCTGACGACGCCAACGTGGCCGAGCTTCTGCGCTGGAGCGAGACCCTGGCGGCCATCGCCCGCACCGGCCTTGGCTTCACCGAAAGCCTCTACGAGCGGGAGCGCTTCGAGGAGGTCCTCAAGGTCGCCGCCGACATCCGCATGGCGGCCGCCGCCCGCCTCGAACCGTCCCTGCCGGGCGGGGCGGAAGAGCCGGCGGCGGTGGTCCACGAGTGGCTGCGGATGGTGGGCGACGGGGTCGCCGGCTACGTCACCCCCAAGGTGGCCGTCGGAGCCGTGGTCGGGAACGAGAAGGGCGAGATGCTGCTGGTGCAGCGGGCCGACTCGGGGGTCTGGCTGTACCCGACGGGGTGGGCCGACGTGGGCTACTCGGCCGCCGAGGTGGTGGAGAAGGAGGTGCTGGAGGAGACCGGAATCCACGCCGAGCCCGTGCGCCTCATCGCCGTGCTCGACGGGCTGCGGCTCGGCTTCACCCGGGTGCCGCTCTACTCGCTGGTGTTCCACTGCCGGGCCGTCGGGGGCGAGCTCAAGGCCCACCCGCTCGAGTGCCGCGATGTGGGCTGGTTCGCCGAGGACAAGCTGCCCTGGCCCCTGGCCGGCAGCGAGCGCTGGGGACCGCACGCCTTCGCCGCCCTCCGGGGCGAGCCGGTCGAAGTCCTCTTCGACATGCCCCGCCGGCCGGCCTGGCGGGAGGAGGCCGGCGACTAGGAGCCGGCTCGACCCTGGCCCACGGCCCCGGACGGGCTCTCGAGGGGCCCGGCCGGGCAGGCCGGAGGCTCCATCCCCAGGCTCGACAGGTGGGCCACCACCGCCTCGCAGCTCGCCCTCAGGGCGGCCACCTGGTCCGGCTCGAGCTGGTCGAACAGGTGGGTGCGCACCCCTTCGACGTGGTGGGGGGCGGCCTCGGCCAGCACCCGGAAGCCCTCCTCGGTGAGCACGGCGAAGGCCCCCCGCTTGTCCTCGGGGCAGCTCTCCCGCCTCACCCAGCCCAGCTCCTCCAGCCGGTTGACGGCGTGGGACACCCGGCTGCGGGACGACAGGGAGGAGTCGGCCAGCTCGCTCATGCGCAGGGCCCGCCCCGGCGCCTCGGACAGGCGGACCAGGATCTCGTAGTAGGGGTGGGTGATGCCCGAGGCGGCCTGCAACTCGTGGTCGAGGCGGGTCATCAGCATCTGGGCGGCGGACAGGTAGGCCCGCCAGGTCCGCTGCTCCTCCTCGTTCAGCCACCGGGTCGCCACGGAATAAGGCTACCGGATTTCTAGTTGAACTTTCAACGAAAGCGTGATTAGATGAACGCTTGATAGTTGAGTTCTCTACTAACGGAGGCAGACATGAGCGTAACCACCACCACCGAGCTGGTCCCCGGCTACGTCGCCGGCACGTGGGACGTCGATCCGGTCCACACCGACGTGTCCTTCAGCGTGCGCCACATGATGGTGAGCAAGGTCCGGGGCCGCTTCACCGGCGTCCGGGGCGAGATCGTGACGGCCGAGGACCCGCTGGCGTCGTCGGTCACCGCCACCATCGAGCTGGCGTCGATCGACACCGCCAACGAGCAGCGGGACAACCACATCCGCTCGGCCGACTTCTTCGAGGTCGAGAAGTACCCGACCATGACCTTCCGCTCGAGCGGCGTCCGCCACCAGCGCGGCCGCTTCCTGGTCGACGGGCAGCTGGACCTGCACGGCGTAGTGCGCGACGTCACCCTCGAGGTGGAGGCGAACGGCTTCACCGTCGACCCCTACGGCAACACCAGGGCCGGGTTCTCCGCCACCGGCGAGATCAACCGCAAGGACTTCGGGATCTCGATCGACCTGCCCATGGATGGTGGCGGGGTCGTGATCGGCGACCGCATCCAGCTCCAGCTCGAGGTCGAGGCCATACTGCGGCCTACGGCCTGATCGCGCTCAGACCGGGAAGGAGCAGGAGATGCCCGTCCAACGCCTGAACCACGCCGTGCTCTACGTCCGCGACGCCGACCGGAGCGCCTCTTTCTACGAGGAGGCGCTCGGGTTCCGGCGCCTCGGGATGGGCGCCGGGCTTCGGGGGGCCGTCTTCATGCAGGCCCCCGGCTCCACCAACGACCACGACCTCGGCCTGTTCTCCATCGGCGACGCCGCTGACAGCCAGGCCGGGCGGGCCGAGGTCGGCCTGTATCACCTGGCCTGGGAGGTGGACACCCTCGACGAGCTGGAGCGCATCGCCGGGGTGCTGTCCGAGCGGGGGGCCCTGGTGGGCGCCAGCGACCACGGCACCACCAAGAGCCTGTATGCCCGCGACCCCGACGGCATCGAGTTCGAGGTGGCCTGGATCATCCCCGCCGACCTGCTCGACGACTCGGCCCGCTCCGGCCGGTCGACCATCCGCCCCCTCGACATCGCCTCCGAGAAGGAGCGCTACGGGGCCTCGACCAGGGGCGGGGTGGGGATATCGGCTCCGGCCTAAAGTCGGCCCCTATGTGGTCGGTGGTCGAGGCGGCCGAAGCGGTCAGGTCCGGCCGGCTGAAGGCGACCGAGGTGCTCGACGAGTGCCTGGCCCGTATCGAGTCGTCGAACCCGGAGCTGAACGCCTTCGTCCACCTCGATCCCGAGGGTGCCCGCCGGGCGGCCGAGGCGGTCGACGCCGCCGTCGCCTCGGGTCGGGATCCGGGCCCACTGGCCGGGGTGCCCTTCGGGGTCAAGGACCTCGAGGACTGCGCCGGCATGCCCACCTCCCACGGATCGCTGCTCTACAAGGGCCGGGGCCCGGTGGCCGCCGACTCGGTCCACGTGGCCCGGCTGCGGGCCGCCGGCGCCGTGCCGGTGGGCAAGACCGCCGCCCCCGAGTTCGGCGCCGTCGCCTTCACCTCGACCCCGGCCTGGGGCACCACCCGCAACCCCTGGGACACCGCCGTCACCCCGGGCGGATCGAGCGGCGGGTCGGCGGCGGCGGTGTCGTCGGGGATGGTCCCGTTCTGCACCGCCAGCGACGGCGGCGGGTCGACCCGCATTCCGGCGGCCTTCACCGGGCTGGTGGGGTTCAAGGCCGGCTTCGGGCGCATCCCCCACCCCGGCTTCGGCGGCATGTCGGAGACGACCGTGCTCGGGGCTCTCACCACCACCGTCGCCGACGCCGCCAGGCACCTCGACGTGGCCGCCGGGCCCCACGACGCCGACCGGGCCTCGCTGCCGGCGTCGGGCTTCGGCTACGAGGCGGCCATCGCCGCCCTCGACGTGTCCGGCCTGAGGGCGGTGTGGTCCCCCGACCTCGGCTTCGCCCTCGTCGATCCCGAGGTGGGCGCCATCTGCGAGGAGGCCGCCGCCGCCCTGGTGTCGGCGGCCGGGCTGCGACCGGTCGAGCGCCGCATCGACCTCACCGACCCGGTGCGGGTGTGGCTGTCGAGCGGGGCCGCCGACGTCTGGGTCAGCCTCGAACCGGGCATGTGGCCGGAGCGGGCCGACGAGTTCGACCGTCCGGTGCGCCGCACGCTGGAGCAGACCGAGGCGTACCCGGTGAGCCGCTTCGCCCGGGCGCATCGGCGCCGGACCCGGCTGGACGCGGAATGGGCCGAGGTGTTCGCCGACGTCGATGTGGTCATCACGCCCACCACGGCCGTGCCCGCCTTCGACGCCGCCGGTCGCATGCCCCGTTCCATAGGCGGGGTCGACGTCGACCCGGTGATGGCGGTGCCGTTCACCATGGTCGCCAACCTGTGCTGGAACCCGGCGGTGTCGCTGCCGGCCGGGCTCACCTCCGGCGGGCTTCCCGTCGGCCTGCAGGTGATCGCCCGCCGCCACCACGACCACGTGGCCCTGAGGCTGGCCCGCATCTTCGAGGAGGCCCGCCCCTGGCCGCGCCTGGCCCCGGGGTGGTGAGCGGGGCTACTTGCCGTGCTCGCGCAGGAAGCGCTCGACCTCCTCGGCCAGCGACTCTCCTGCGGTCATGGTGATGCCGTCGGCCTCGGGCTCGTCGCGCTCCAGCTGGGCCACGTACTCGGCCACGTCCGGATCGGCCTGCACCAGATCGGTGACCTGACGCTCATAGGACGATGAGGCGATCTGCAGGTCGAGGGCGTCGGGGGGCACCCCGATGATCGACGACGCCCGCTCCAGCAGCGCCAGGGCCGCCTTGGGCGAGGGAGTCTGGGAGACGTAGTGGGGGACCGCCGCCCACAGCGAGGCGGTCGGGATGCCTGCACGGCCCAGGCTGTCGGAGAGGATCCCGAGGATGCCGGTGGGGCCCTCGTAGCGGGAGCGGCGCAGGTGCAGCCGCTCGGCCAGCTCGCCGTCGGCGGCGGTGCCTGTTACCCGGACCGGTCTGGTGTGGGCCACGTCGGCCAGCAGGGCGCCCAGCGACACCGTCATCTGCACCCCGAGCTCGACGGCGATGCCGACGATGGCCTCGGCGAAGGTGCGCCAGCGCAGGTTCGGCTCGGTCCCCGACAGCAGGACGAGGTCGTGGGGCCCGTCGGGCCGGTGGGCGGCCAGCAGCTCGTTGCCCGGCCACTCGATGCTGCGGTTGAGGTCGGCGTCGATGCGGGCCCGGGGCCGGGTGGCGGTGAAGTCGAAGAACTCCTCCGGGTCGATGGAGGCGAAGGCCTCGGCCTGACAGGTCCGGGCCAGGTGGTCGATGGCCGTCGAGGCGGCGTCGGCGGCATCGTTCCAACCCTCGAAGGCGACCACCATCATCGGCCGGCGCAGGCGCGGGTGGCTGTGCCAGCGGACGGGGTCCATCCGGGGAGGCTACCTCAGCGCCTATTCCGCTCCGAGGTGCAGGGGGATGTTGACCACATCCTGGCGGGAGCCGTCCTTGGGCGACAGGTCGTAGGCGACGAGGGCACCGTCCTCGGGGGCGGTGATGCCGTAGGGCACGGTGGCGGTGAAGGTTCCCCTGGTGCCGGTGCCTGAGCTGGCGTGGACGGTGACCGCCGCCAGGCTCTGGCCGGAGGAGTCCACCACCTCCAGCTGGAAGGTCGCCTCGAACACGTCGGCCGACCCGCTCACGTGCAGCGGGCTGATCACCGAGTCGCCGGCCGTCGGCGTCTCGACCAGGATCGCCGGCGTCAGGGCCTCGAAGCTGGTGCGGGTGGCGGGGTCGTCGACGGTGAGCCCGTTGGAGCCGAAGGTGGTGACCGTCCTGCCGTCCATGCGGAACTCGACGCCGCTGATGCCTGGGAACTGGGTGACCGTGTAGGTCACCTGGGCCAGCCGGGCGGATTCGGACTGCGACGTCCCGCCGGAGCCGAACGTCCCGTTCAGGTCGACCGTCGCCACGCTGCCGTGGACCGATATGCCGTTGAGCCGGGTGCCCGAAGGCACGGCGCTGGTCAGGCCGTCGGCGGCGTCTTGTGTCGTCGGACCTTCGAGCAGCGACTCCAGGGCCGCCCGGGCCACCCCGGAGCTGGCGGCGACCTTGCGGTGCACGGGGGCGACCCGGCCGTCGGAGAGGAGGTAGACCGCCACCGTCAGCGGGGTGCTCGCCGCGCTGGAGGAGGTGGTCGGGGCGGCCGCCGCTGTGGTGGTGCTGGCCGGGGCCGATGCCCTGGGCGGGGACCCCGAGCAGGACACCAGGGCAGCGGCCGCGGCGGCGAGGGCCAGCGCCCGCATCCGCCTGCCTGCCACCGGAGAGACGGTAACGGGTGACCTCGGTACGATGCCGACCGTGGCCGTGGAGGTGAGGGAGGCGACGACGGTCGATCGGAGCCTGGTCGAGGCGATGGCCCGGTTGGTCCCCCAGCTCTCCAGCACGGCGCCGCCTCCGGACGCCGCCGCCCTGCAGGAGATCGTCGACTCCCCCGCCACCGTCCTCTTGGTGGCCAGCGACGGGGACCGGGTGGTGGGCACCCTCACCCTGGTCGTGTTCCGCATCCCCACCGGGTCCAGGGCGATCATCGAGGACGTCGTGGTGGACGAGGCGGCCCGGGGCAACGGCGCCGGCGAGGCCCTCACCCGGGCGGCGGTCCAGCGGGCGGCCGAGCTGGGATGCCGCACGGTCGACCTCACCTCCCGCCCCAGTCGCCAGGCGGCCAACCGCCTGTACCAGCGGCTCGGCTTCGAGGCCCGTGAGACCAACCTGTACCGCTACAGCTCCTAGAAGCACCGGCCCTTGACCGGGGCGGTGCCGCCGGGCGAGTGTTCGGGATGCGCTATGTAGAGGTGGGCGGGGTCAAGGTGTCCTCCATCGGGCTGGGGGCCTGGCAGTTCGGCGCCCAGGGCTGGGACTACGGCGACGAGTACCTGGACAAGGAGTCCCAGAAGATCGTCGACCGGGCCCTCGACCTGGGGGTCAACCTCATCGACACGGCCGAGGTCTACGGCGACGGCCGCTCCGAGGAGGTGGTGGGCCGCACCATCGCCGCCCGGCGGGGCGAGGTGTTCCTGGCCACCAAGGTCTTCCCCGGCAGCGGCCTCGACGCCGACGAGGTGGTCAAGCGGGCCCGGGCCAGCGCCGAGCGGCTGGGTGTGGACCGCATCGACCTGTACCAGCAGCACTGGCCCAGCCCCGACGCCCCCGCCGAGGCGGTGATGGCCGGCATGCGCCGGCTCCAGCAGGACGGTCTGGTCACCCACGTCGGGGTGTCCAACTTCTCCACCAAGGCGTGGCAGGAGGCCGAGCAGGCCCTGGGCGGTGCCGTCCTGTCCAACCAGGTCCGCTACAGCCTGGTGGCGCGCCGGCCCGAGCAGAACCTCATCCCGCGGGCGGCCGCCGACGGCCGGATCGTCATCGCCTACAGCCCGCTGGGCCAGGGCTTCCTGTCCGGCCGCTACGACGGCACCACCAATCCGGGCGGGGTGCGGGCCCGCAACCCGCTGTTCCGGGCCGAGGTGGCCGACAAGGCCAAGGTCCTCACCACCGCCCTCTCCGAGGTGGCCGCCGCCCACGGGGCGACCGCCGCCCAGGTGGCCCTGGCCTGGGTGGTGCGCCGGCCCAACGTGGTGGCCATACCGGGTGCCAGCAGCGCCGAGCAGATGGAGCAGAACGCGGCGGCGGCCGACATCGAGCTGACCCAGGACGAGGACGCCCGACTGGGCGAGGCCTCGGCCGCCTTCGCCGAGGAGGCCGGTGAGCTCCTCCGGGGCTGACGCCACCGTCGCCGCCCTCTGGCGCTATCCGGTCAAGTCGATGGGCGGAGAGGCCCTCGACACGGCCGTGGTGGGGACGGCGGGGGTGGTCGGAGACCGGGCCTACGCCGTGGTCGGCGACGGCCTGGTGGGCAGCGCCAAGCACCCCCGCAAGTGGGGACGGCTGCTGCAGATGCAGGCCTGGTACCTCGAGGAGCCGGCCCCCGGGGCGCCCCCGCCACCGGTCGCCATCCGCCTGCCCGACGGCGAGGTCGTGCGCAGCGACTCGCCCGGCTGCGACCGCGCCCTGAGCGCCGCCCTGGGCCGGTCGGTGGGGCTGGTGACCGCCGGCGGGGAGCGGGGTCACTACGAGGCGCTGTGGCCCGACATCGAGGGCCTGATCCCCGACGAGTTCCGGGCGACGGTGAGCCTGGGCACCGAGGAGTCGGGGGACACCCTGAGCCGGCTGCCCCTGGCGGTGATGGCTCCGGGCGGTGCCCTGGTCGACGTGGCGCCGCTGCACCTGATGTGCTCTTCCACCCTGGACGAGCTGCGCCGGCTGGAGCCGGGCCCCGACTTCGACCCCCGGCGCTACCGGCCCAACGTCCTCGTCGACGGGTCCGGGTCCGGTTTCGCCGAGAATGGCTGGACCGGGCGGCGCCTGTGCCTGGGCGAGGTCGAGGCGTCGGTGAGCATGCCGACCATGCGCTGCGTGATGACCACCCTGGCCCAGCCCGGGCTGGAGGCCGACCGGCGGATCCTGCAGGCGGCGGCCAGGCACAACCGGGTGGAGATCGCCGGCGAGGGCACCTGGTCCTGCGTGGGCGCCTACGCCGGGGTGGAGGTCGGGGGCAGGCTCGGCGTGGGGGACGCCGTCACCGTCCACTGACGCCGCCCGGCGTGTGCCCGGCCGCCCGGAGCGGCCATAGGATGGCCCCGGTCCGGTCGTCGCCGGAGCAGGATCGCGAGCGAGGGGTGGTATGGCGGAGAGCGTCACGGTAACGGACAACCGGACCGGCGAGAGCATCGAGATCCCCATCCAGAACGGCGGGGTGTCCGCCGCCGAGTGGCACAAGCTCCTGCCCGACATCTGGTTCTACGACCCGGCCTTCATGCAGACCGCCGCCTGCGCCAGCGCCATCACCTATCTCGACGGCGACGCCGGAAAGCTGCGCTACCGCGGCTATCCGATCGAGCAGCTGGCCGAGCAGTCCACCTACCTCGAGGTGGCCTACCTGCTCCTGCACGGGGAGCTCCCCGATGCCGAGCAGTCGGCCAAGTGGCACCACGACATCACCCACCACACCTACATCCACGAGAACATGCGCAAGCGGTTCATGGATGGCTTCCACTACGACGCCCACCCGATGGGCATGCTCGTGTCCAGCGTGGCGGCCCTGTCCACCTTCTACGACGAGGCCAAGAGCATCTTCGACCGCGACATCCGCTACTGGTCGATCGTGCGACTCATCGCCAAGATGCCCACCATCGCCGCCTGCACCTACCGCTTCAGCGTCGGCATGCCGTTCGTCTACCCGGACAACAGCCGCAGCTTCACGGCCAACTTCCTGCGGATGATGTTCGAGCCCAAGGAGGACGTTCAGTGGGACGACCCGGTCCTGGCCCGGGCGCTCGACATCCTCTTCATCCTGCACGCCGACCACGAGCAGAACTGCTCCACCACCACCATGCGGGTGGTCGGTTCGTCCCACACCGACCCCTACACGGCCTGTGCCGCCGCCTGCGCCGGCCTCTACGGACCCCGCCACGGCGGGGCCAACGAGCAGGTCATCCGGATGCTCATGGAGATCGGCTCCATGGACCGGGTCGAGGACTTCGTTCGGGAGGTCAAGGCCGGCCGGGGCCGGCTGCAGGGCTTCGGCCACCGGGTCTACAAGAACTACGACCCCCGGGCGACCATCATCAAGCGCACCGCCGACGAGGTGTTCGCGGTGACGGGCAAGAACCCGCTGCTCGACATCGCCCTCAAGCTGGAGGAGGTGGCGCTCAAGGACGAGTACTTCATCTCCCGCCGGCTGTACCCGAACGTCGACTTCTACTCCGGGCTGATCTACCAGGCCATGGGCTTCCCCCTGAACGTCTTCACCGTGCTCTTCGCCATCCCCCGCACCGCCGGGTGGCTCGCTCACTGGTCCGAGATGCTGGACCAGGATTCCAAGATCTCCCGCCCCCGCCAGCTCTACATCGGTGAGGACGAGCGGGACTACGTCCCCCTCGACCGCCGGGGCTAGACCGGCGGGCAGGGCGATGCTCCGGCTCGCCCCGAGCCCTGAGCCCCGAGCCCTGAGCCCTGGTGCTACTGGTGCAGCCGGGCCGGGTCCACCATGCGCACTAGGCCCTCCTGGACCACCGACACGCTCAGGTGGCCGTCGGCGCTGAAGATGTGGCCGATGGCCAGGCCGCGGGCGCCGGAGGCGGTCGGGCTGTACTGGTCGTAGAGGAACCACTGGTCGGCCCGGAACGGGCGGTGGAACCACATGGCATGGTCGAGGCTGGCCATCATGATCCTGGGGTCGTCCCAGTCCAGCTGGTGGGGCAGCACCACCGAGTCGAGCAGGGTCATGTCCGAGGCGTAGGCGACCACGCAGGCGTGCAGCAGCGGGTCGTCAGGCAGCCGGCCGTCGGCGCGCATCCACACCTGCTGGTGCGGGGGCCGGGGCGTGCGACCCTCCATGCGGCTGATGCGGCCGGGGTCCTCGGCGTGGCGCTGGTCGATCGGCCGGGGCCGGTGGTACCAGTCGCCCATCTGCTCGGCATAGGGGGCGAAGCGCTCCTGGAAGGTCGGAAGCGACTCGGGGGCGGGGGCATCCGGCATCGGCATCTCGTGGTCCACGCCGGCCTCGTCGCGGTGGAACGACGCCGACAGGTTGAAGATGGCCCGGCCGTGCTGGATGGCGACCACCCGCCGGGTGGTGAAGGAGCGCCCGTCGCGGATGCGGTCCACTTCGTACAGGATCGGGACCGCCGGATCGCCCGGGCGCAGGAAGTAGGCGTGCAGCGAGTGGACCCGGGGACCGGGCTCGACGGTGCGGCCGGCGGCCACCAGCGCCTGGCCCGCCACCTGGCCGCCGAAGACCCGCTGGCGGGCCTCCTTGGGGCTCACGCCCCGGAAGATGTTCATCTCGATGGGCTCGAGGTCGAGGATGTCGAGCAGGGCGTCGAGCGCTTCGGTCACGGCCGGCTGTCTACCACCGGCACCGGACGGCCCCAGGCCGGCGCGTCTACGTTTCTGCGCCCATGACCGGCTTTGCGTTTCCCGACGGCTTCGTGTGGGGCACCGCCACCGCCGCCCATCAGGTGGAGGGCGGCAACTGGAACAACGACTGGTGGGACTGGGAGCACAACCCCGACAGTGGCTGCGTCGAGCCCAGCGGCGACACCTGCGACCACTACCACCGCTACCGCGACGACCTCGACCTGATGGCCGAGCTGGGCTTCAACGCCTACCGGTTCTCCCTGGAGTGGAGCCGGATCGAGCCGGAGGAGGGGGAGTGGTCCACCGCCGCCCTCGAGCACTACCGGCGGGTGTGCGCCGCCTGCCACGAGCGCTCCATGACCCCCATCGTCACCTTCCACCACTTCAGCTCGCCCCGCTGGGTGGCGGCATCCGGCGGGTGGCTGGAGCCGGCGACCGTCGACCGCTTCGCCCGGTTCGTCGAGCGGTCCGCCGCCCACCTGGGCGACCTCATCGGCTGGGCCTGCACCATCAACGAGCCCAACATCGTCTCCCTGATGGGACACCTGGCCGGGGTCTTCCCGCCCGGCCACCGCCGCTCCGACGAGCGCCGCCAGGTCAACCAGAACTTCATCGCCGCCCACCGCAAGGCGGCGGAGGCGATCCACGCCGCCCCGGGCACCGCCCCGGTCGGCCTGACCCTGGCCATGTCGGACTACCAGGCGGTCGAGGGGGGAGAGAACTACCTGCACCGCATCCGCTCGGCCCATGAGGACGTGTTCCTCGAGGCGGTCCGGGGCGACGACTTCATCGGGGTGCAGACCTACAGCCGGTCCCGCATCGGGCCCGAGGGCGCCGTCGGCCCCGAGGAGGGGGTGGAGGTCACCACCATGGGCTACGAGTTCTGGCCCGAGGCGCTTGAGCCCACCATCCGCCGGGCCTACGAACTGAGCGGGGGCGTGCCCGTGCTGGTGACCGAGAACGGCATCGCCACCCCCGACGACACCAGGAGGGTCGAGTACGTGCGCCGGGCCCTGGCCGGGGTGCGGTCGTGCCTGGCCGACGGGATCGACGTGCGGGGCTACGTGTACTGGTCCAGCTTCGACAACTTCGAGTGGGCCCTCGGCTACGGCCCCGAGTTCGGGTTGGTGGCGGTGGACCGGGCCAGCTTCGAGCGCCGCCCCAAGCCGAGCGCCCGCTGGCTAGGGTCGGTGGCCAGGGCCAACGCTCTAGAATTTCAGCCGTGAGGCTCTCCCCCGCCGGGCTGCGGGACTGGGGGCGCAGCGAAGAGGGCCGCAAAGCCATCCGCTACACGCTCGTCTCGGTCATCTCCGTCGCCGTGAGCCAGCTCGCCTTCGTGCTGGTCTTCGGCGTGTTCGAGGTGTTCGGCGCCCGCGGCTCGAGCATCTTCGCCACCTGCGTGGGGGCGGTGCCGTCCTACTACCTCAACCGCAACTGGGCCTGGGGCCAGACCGGGCGGTCGCACCTCTGGAAGGAGGTCGTGCCCTTCTGGGTGCTGGCCTTCGTGGGGCTGGTCTTCTCCACCTGGGCGGCGGACTTCGCCCACACCCACGCCACCGCCATCCGCAACCACGCCGAGCACGTCGCCGTGGTGTCGGCCTGCTACCTGGGGGCGTTCGGGGTGCTGTGGGTGGCCAAGTTCCTCATCTTCAACGAGCTCATGTGGCGGGACCGGCGCCACTCGGCGGCGGCGAGCGCCCAGGCCGCCGCCACCAGCACGGCCACGGTGGCCTCCGGGCCGGCCCGGCGCACGGCGTCGTAGGGGGTACGCCCCCTCCGCTCGCCCAGCTCCCCCTCGACCACCGAGGCCCCGCCCAGGCCGGAGCGGGCCAGCAGCCGGCCCCGGTGGTCGACCAGGGCGCTGTAGCCGGTGGGGGCGGACTGGACCAGATCCCGCCCGGTGGCGATGGCCCGCAGCCGGGCGGCGGCCACCTCCATGGCGGGGACCTGGTCGGTGCGGTAGGAGGCGGCGTTGGTCGGCACCACCAGCAACCTGGCCCCGCTGCCGACGGCGGCCAGGGCCCGCTCGTCGAAGAACACCTCCCAGGACACCATCAGCCCCAGCGGGCCGGCCGGGGTGCGGATGAGGCCCGGGCCGTGGCCGGGGACGGCGTCGTTGGGCACGACGGAGAGGTCGGCGAAGTGGCGGAGGAACGACCGCATGGGCACCCACTCCCCGAACGGCACCCGGTGCACCTTCTCGTAGGACCCGATCTGGCGCCCCGAGGGGGCCCAGGCCACCGCCTGGTTGAGGAACTGGCCCGGCCCGGCCGGCTGGGTCACCCCGGCGATGAAGCTCGCTCCGGCCGCCCGGGCCACGCTGGACAGCTCGGCCTCCTCCACCGAGCCGGCCAGGGGGTAGGCCAGCTCGACGACGTTCTCGGGCCAGACCACCAGGTCGACCGGGCGGCGCAGGCGGCCCTCCGCCGCCACCTGGGCCTCCAGGACCAGGGCCGGGTCGCGGTTGACCGCCCGCAGCCCCCGGGGCCCCCCGCCCTGGACCGCCGCCACCCGGACCAGGCGGGTGGCGCCGCCGCCGTCGGGGGAGAGGGCCGCCCCCGCCACGGCGACGGCGGCCACGGCCAGGGCCGCCACCCCCGGCCGCCACCGGTGCCGGGCCAGCCCGGCCAGCCCGGCCCCGGCCAGCCCGGCCCCCAGCGTCACCGCCGCCGCCCCTCCCAGCCGGGCCAGCTCGGCCAGGGGACCGCCGACCTGGCCCAGGTAGATGTCGGCCACCGGCACCCCGCCGAAGGGCCAGGCGTCCCGCAGCATCTCCGCCCCGGCCAGGGTGGCGCCGAAGGCGAGGGTTCCGCCCCATCCGGGCGGGGTGGCCAGGGCGGCCAGGGCGTAGAAGGCGGCCTCCACGACGACGGCGATCGGGTAGCCCGGACCGGTGAAGTCGTGGATCCAGAACAGGCCGGGGACGAGCAGGCCCAGGGCCGCCACCGAGCCGCACAGGGCCCGCCGCCCCGGCCCGAGGCCCCGGAGGCGCCAGCACCACAGGCCCAGGCCGGCCAGGCCCAGGGGCCACAGCCCGAGGGGGGGGAGGGACAGGAACACCGCCACCCCGGCGAGGGCGGCCGGCGCCAGCAGCCGGGGCCAGCTCACCCAGCGGCGGCGGCGACGCCCAGAGCCTCGAGGACGCGGCCGGCGGCGGCCTGGCCCTGGGCGATGCAGGCGGGCAGCCCCACCCCCCGCAGGGCCGAGCCGGCGACCTCGAGGCCGGCCACGGAGGCCAGCGCCGTCTCCACCCGCTGCAGCCGGGCGCCGTGGCCCCGGCCGTACTGGGCGAAGGCGTCAGGCCAGCGGGTGACGGCCGCCTCCACCGGCGACGACCCCAGCCCCACCGCCTCGGACAGCTCGGAGTGGAGGGCGCCGATCAGCTCGGAGTCGGTCATGGCCATGGCCCGGCCGTCCCCGTTGCGGCCGGCCGACACCCGGATGAGGGCCAGCTCGGGATGGTGCAGGTGGGCCCACTTGGACGACAGCCACGTCGAGGCGGTCATGAGGCGGCCCTCGGGCCGCGGGACCAGGAAGCCGCTTCCGTCGAGGGGGTGGCGCACCGAGGCCCTGTCGTAGGCCAGGGTGGTGACCACCACCGAGGAGTGCTCGATCTCGCCCAGGGCGGCGGCCGCCTCGGGGGCGTGCGGGCCCAGCAGGGAGGCGGTGACCGGGGCCGGGGTGGTCAGCACCACGGCGTCGGCGGCGACGTCGGGGCCGGCCTCGGCCACCCACGACGACCCCTGGCGGCGCAGGCGCTGCACGGGCCGGCCCAGGGCGACCTCGGTCCCCGCCGCCCGCAGGGTCCCCACCAGCGCCTCCACCACCGCCCCGAGGCCGCCCGGATGGGTCAGGAACACCGGGCCGTCGACGGCCGGGGCCTGCCTGGCATGGCGGCGCAGGGTGAGCACCAGGCTGCGGCCCGACCGGGCCGCCGCCGCCAGCTGGGGCGACGTCGACTCGGCACTGAGCAGGTCGCTGTCGCCGGCGTGGATCCCGCCGAGGAGGGGGTCGACCAGGCCGGTCTGCACCGCCGGGCCCAGCCGGGCCCGCACGATGTCGCCGACCGACGGGTCGGCGGCGAAAGAGCTGCGGGGCAGCACCAGATCGAGGGCCGCCCGGGCCAGCCCGGTCGGGCTCAGCAGACCGGAGCGGGCCACCGCAGGCAGGTCGGAGGGGACCCCCAGCACCAGCCCGGCCGGAAGGGGACGCAGGCCGCCCCGGGCCCACAGGAAGGCCCGCCCGGTGGCGGGGGCCACCAGGTCGAGGCCCAGGCGCCGGCACAGGTCGGCGGCGTGGGGGACCCGGGCGAGGAAGGCGTCGGGGCCGGTCTCCACCGGCAGGCCGGCGAAGGCCATGGTCCGGATGCGTCCACCGGGGTGCTCGGCCCCATCGAGGACCGTCACCGCCGCGCCGGCGTCGGTCAGGGCCAGGGCGGCGGCCAGGCCGGTGATGCCGGAGCCGACCACCACCACCCGCGGGCTCACGGGACCGCCCGGGCCACCACCTCGGCCAGCATGGCGCAGAAGGCGGGGTCGTCGTTGAGCGAGTCGGTGCGGGCGAAGACCAGGCCCTTGGCGTGGGCGACGGCCCTGGCCTCGATGTCGAGGTCGTAGAGCACCTCGAGGTGGTCGGAGGTGAACCCGGCCGGGCACACCACCACCGCCTCGGCACTCTCGGCGGCCGCCTCCTCGATGGCCTCGGTCACGTCCGGGCCCAGCCACTCCTCGGGGGTGCGCCCGGCGCTCTGCCAGGCGGTGCGCCACCGGGTCACCCCGGCCGCCTCGGTCACCGCCCGGGCGGTCTCCTCCAGCTGGGCCGGATAGGGGTCGCCGGCGGCCACGATGCGGCTGGGCAGGCTGTGCGCCGTCACCAGCACCTCGGTGGCACCTGGGGGCCGGCCCACCCGCTGCAGGGCCCGCCCCAGCCGGTCGGCCAGCAGCCCGACCAGGGCCGGCTCGAGGTGCCAGCTGCGCACCTCGTGCACGGTGATGCCCACCTCGTCGGCGGCCACCCGGGCCCGCTCGAGGTACTCGCCCACCGACAGGGCGGAGTAGTGGGGGGCGAGCACGGCCGCCACCGCCTCGGTCACCCCCTCGCCGGCCATGGCCTTGACCGTCTCCTCGATGAACGGGGGGGCGTGCTTGGTCCCGAGGAACACCCGGAACCGTCCGGGGTGGGAGGCGTCGAGGGCGGCCTGCACGCCGGCGGCCTGGTCGGCGGTCCGTGCGGCCAGGGGCGAGGTCCCCCCGATGGCGTCGTAGCGCCGGTGCAGGTCGGCCAGCTGCTGGGGGCTGGGCTCGTTACCCCGGCGGATGTGGGTGTAGTAGGCCTCGACGTCGGCGGCGGTGGCCGGCGTCCCGTACGACATGAGCAGCACCCCGATCACGCCGGCCCCTTGTGCACCCGCTCCACCACCCGGGCCAGCACCTCGGGGTCGGTGTCAGGCAGGACACCGTGGCCGAGGTTGAACACGTGGCCGGGCGTCCGCTGGCCCCGGTCGAGGATGTCGGCCACCTCGGCCTCCACCACCGGCCAGGGGGCCAGGCACAGGGCGGGGTCGAGGTTGCCCTGCACGGCCCGGTCGGGCCCGATGCGCCGGCTGGCCTCGTCCAGCGGGATCCGCCAGTCCACCCCGACCACGTCGGCCCCGGCCTCTCCCATCAATCCCAGCAGCTCGCCGGTACCCACCCCGAAATGGATGCGGGGCACGCCCAGGTCCGCCACCCCGGCCAGCACCTTGGCGCTGGCGGGCATCACGTGGCGGCGGTAGTCGGCGCCAGACAACGCCCCGGCCCAGGAGTCGAACAGCTGCACCGCCGAGGCCCCCGCCCCCACCTGGGCCCGCAGGAAGGCCACCGACAGGTCGGCCAGGCGGTCAAGCAGGCGGCCGAAAAGCTCGGGCTCGGAGCGCATGAGGGACTTGGTGAGGGCGTAGTCGCGCGACGGGCCACCCTCGATGAGGTAGCTGGCCACCGTGAAGGGGGCCCCGCAGAACCCGATCAGCGGCACGTCCAGCTCGGCGGTGACCAGCTTGACGGTGTCGATGACATGGGGGATGTCCGCCTCCGGTTCGAGGGGTCGGAGACGGTCGAGGTCGGCCCCGGATCGGAACGGCCGGTCCACCACCGGGCCCCGCCCGGCCACGATGTCCACCCCCACCCCGATGGCGGCCAGGGGCACCACGATGTCGGAGAAGAGGATGGCGGCGTCCACCCCGTAGCGGCGCACGGGCTGGAGGGTGATCTCGGAGGCCACCTCGGGGTCGGCGACGGTGGCCATGAAGGGCCGGTCGGCCCGAAGGCGGCGGTACTCGGGCAGGGCCCGACCCGCCTGGCGCATGAACCACACCGGCACGGTGTCGACCGGCTGGCGGCGGCAGGCCCTGATGAAGGCCGAGTCGTCGAAGCCCACATCGAACCCTACCTACGGGGCGGTAGACTCATCGACCCCCTGTACGCAGGCGTGGAGCGATTTGTCGAGCCATCCGGACCTACCCGCCGAGCAGTCGTACATCGACAGGGCCTACGAGGGTCTCGAGGCCATGCGGGAGTCGGCCCGCCAGATGCTGCGCTCGGTGATCGCCCTGGGCAAGGGCGGGACCCCCCAGGCCCGCGAGGAGCGCGACGTCATCGTGCGCACCAGCCTGCACCGGCTGGAGCAGCTCGACATCGGGCGGGAGTCGCTGTGCTTCGGCCGCATCGACCTGGAGGACGGCCCGGAGACCTTCTACATCGGGCGCCTGGCGGTGTCGGGGCCCGGCCAGGAGCCCCTGGTGGTGGACTGGAGGGCCCCGGTGGCCGAGCCCTTCTACCGGGCGACGGGCGCACACCCCATGGGCCTGGCCCGCCGCCGGCACTTCCTCACCGACGGGCCGAGCCTGCTGGCCATCGAGGACGAGGCCTTCGGGGAGGGCGAGCTGGGCGAGCCGACCCTGGGCGGCGCCCTCATGTCCACCCTCGAGCGGGCCCGTACCGGCCGCATGCGCGACATCGTGGCCACCATCCAGGCCGAGCAGGACGAGATCATCCGGGGCCCGCTGGCCGGGGTGCTGGTGGTCCAGGGGGGCCCGGGCACCGGCAAGACGGCGGTGGCCCTGCACCGGGCGGCGTACCTGCTCTACACCCACCGCTTCCCCCTCGAGCGCCAGGGCGTGCTGGTGGTGGGGCCGAACCAGCTGTTCCTGCGCTACATCGAGCAGGTCCTGCCGTCCCTCGGCGAGAGCGGGGCCGTGCTCACCACCATCGCCGGCCTGGTCCCCGAGGTGCGGGCCAGGGCGGTGGAGGCGCCGGCCACGGCCGCCCTCAAGGGGGAGGCCCGCATGGCCCGGCTGCTCAAGCGGGCGGTGAGGGACCGCCAGCGTCCCCTGCGCCACGACCTGGTGGTCGGCATCGGGCCCTACCGGCTCAGCCTGACGGTGGCCGACACGGAGGCGGCGGTGGCGGCCGCCCGCCGGCGCCACGGCCCCCACAACCTGCGCCGGCGCTTCTTCGAGACCCATCTGGCCCAGACCCTCCACCGTCGCTACCAGGTGGCCGCCGGCCGGGCCCGGCGGACCGGTCTGGCGGGCCCCGACGAGGGGGAGCTGAGTCCGGAGGACCTCCGCCGCCAGCTCCGGGCCCGGCCCGACTGGACCGAGGCCCTCGACCGCATGTGGCCCCGGCTCCTCCCCCAGGAGCTGCTCCACGACCTGTTCGGGGCGCCCGCCCTGCTGGGCCTGGCCGGGCGGTCGCTGTTCAGCCAGGAGGAGCTGGCCCTCCTGCACCGCCCCCGCAGCACGGCCCTGGCCGACATCCCGTGGACCTCGGCCGACCTGGCCCTGCTCGACGAGGCCAGGACGCTCCTCGGCCCGGTGCGGGCCGGGGCGGACCTCGACGGGCCCCGGGCCTACGGCCACATCGTGGTCGACGAGGCCCAGGACCTGACCCCGATGCAGCTGCGCATGCTGGCCCGCCGCTCGATATCGGGGTCGATGACGGTCGTGGGCGACGTCGCCCAGGCGACGGGCGCCCAGGTGTCGGGCTGGGAGTCGGTCATGGCCCACCTGTCGCCCAGACGGGCCCCGGTCGTGGTCGAGCTGAGCGTCAACTACCGGACCCCGTCGGAGGTGATGGACCTCGCCGGCCGGCTGCTGGCGACCGCCGCCCCCGGCCTGCGCCCGCCCCGGTCCGTCCGCTCCACCGGGGAGGAGCCGGTGGCCGTGGCGGTGGAGCCCGGCGGGCTGGAGGACGCCATCGCCATCATCGCCACCCGCGAGGCCCAGGCCCTGGGGGGCGGGACGGTGGCGGTGGTCTGCCCAGACGGCTGGGCCGACCGGCTGGCCGCCGGGCTGGCCCGGGCCGGGCTGGCCTTCGGCGTGCCTGAGGTGTCCGGCCTCGACGAGACGGTCACCCTGGTGCCGGTCGGGGTGGTCAAGGGCCTCGAGTTCGACTCGGTGGTCGTGGTGGAGCCCCGCTCGATCTCCGACGATCACGGGCCCCGGGCCCTGTATGTGGCCCTCACCCGGGCCACCAGGCGGTTGACCGTGGTCCACTCGCGTCCGCTGCCCCCGGAGCTGGACTCCATGGTCCGGGCCCCGGCCCCGGCCGGCTAGGGGTCGGCCGGAGGCGCGGGAGGGGTGGCGGCCGCCGGTAGGTCAGCCGGCGGCGGGGCGGTTCAGGACGCCTGGGCGGCCCAGGGCCGGGCCGGGTCGACGGCCAGGCGGCTGCGCCAGTCCGAGCCGGCGCCCACCGCCTCCACGTAGGCGGCCGTGCGCTTGGCCGTCCGGGGCGACAGGTCGACCAGGGCGTCGCCCTCGTCGAGGTGGGCGGTGATGGCGGTGCGCAGCAGCACCATGGCCTCGCCCCGGATCTGGGAGATGCGGGACTCGGTGACACCCAGCTCGTCGGCCAGCTCCTTCATGGGCCGCTCGTCGAAGAAGTAGCCGACGATCACGTGCCGCATGCGCTCGGGCAGGTTGGCCACGGCGTCGACCAGGTAGGAGCGCCGCTCGCGGTCCAGCAACTGGATGTCGGGGCCCTTGTCCTCGGTCGGCAGGAGGGAGGCTCCGTCACCCTCGGTGACCAGGGAGTCGAAGTTCAGGACGACGGCCCGGTGGACGTCGCCGGTGAGGCCGTCCAGGGTGGCCCGGTCGACCCCGATGTGCTGGGCGATCTGGTCCGGGCTGGGGGCCTGGCCCATGGTGGCCGTCAGGTCGTCCACCGCCGCGCTGAGCTGGCGGGCCCGCGAGCGCACGGAGCGACTGGCCCAGTCTCTGCTGCGCAGCTCGTCCAGGAGCGCGCCGCGGATGCGGGCGGAGGCGAAGCGGTCGAAGGCGATGCCCCGGGCCGGGTCGTAGCTGCGGGCGGCCTGGGCCAGGCCCGCCATGGCGGCCGAGGTCAGGTCGCTGCGGCTCACGTGGCGGGGCACCCGCTGGAGCATGTCGGAGACCGCCCTATGGACCAGGCCGAGGTGCTCACGCACCAGCTGGTCCTCGTCCACGCCGGAGTCGTTGAGGTGCTTCTTTGAGGTGCTGCGCCTTTCTGCCATGTCTACCGTTATCGGACATCCGGGACCGTCCACGCATCGGCCGCGCGGTTGGTCCCTCGCCGGCGGGTGACACGTAGGGACCATGGATCGCGGCCCCATCGGGCCGGCCAAAAAGAACTAGTCAGTCGGCTCGGACCGGACCGGCGCCTAGCCTCCGGGCGTGGCCCAGGCCAGCGGCGCTGTGGTGGTCGATCCGTGGCCGATCGTCCGGCTTGGTATCGGCCGGGTGGTGGCCGGGCTTAGCTATCGCATCCTGGGCGAGGCCGGCACCGCCAGCGAGGCGGTGGGCCAGCTGCGCCGGCTGTCGCCCCGTCTGTGCCTGGTGGGCGCCCACCTCGAGGGCGACGCCGCCGGGGTGGTGGAGGTGGCCAAGGACGTCGGTGCCCGGGTGGTGGCCATGGTGCACCGGCCCGGCCGCGAGGAGCTGGCCGCCCTGGCCGGTGCCGGGGCCGACGCCATCCTCGAGGCGTCGGTGGGACCCGCCGAGCTGCGGGGGGCCGTCGAGAGGGTGATGAAGGGCCAGAGGGTGCTGGCCCCCAGCCTGGCCACGGTCCTGGTGGGCCTGGTCCACTCCGAGCGCCCCCCCGGGGCCATGCTCGACCTGCTGACGGCCCGCGAGCGTCAGGTCCTGGCATGCCTGGTGGAGGGGGCGGCCAACGACGAGATCGCCCGCCGGCTGTTCCTGTCCGGGGCCACCGTCAAGACCCATCTCAACCACATCTACGCCAAGCTCGAGGTCCGGAACCGGCAGGAGGCGATGGCCCGGGCCATCCAGCTCGGCCTGGTCGGCTGAGGGCCGCCGTCGGGATGTGCCTGGTCCGGCGGATATGGACTAGGAAAAGGGGCTGTGACCGAGGCCATCGCCGCCCAGACGAAGCCGCGCCTGCACGCCGACGGGATGCCCGGTCGCCCCGGACTTCTCAACGTCGGGGTGATGATCTGGCTGGGCTCGGAGCTGATGTTCTTCAGCGGCCTGTTCGCCGCCTACTTCACCGTCCGGGCCAACGACACCATCAACGGGGTCTGGCCGCCGGCGGGCATCCACCTGGACGTGCTCCAGTCCGGCATCTTCACCGGCATCCTGGTCGCCTCCAGCTTCACCATGCAGCGGGCCCTGTGGTCCGACGAGCGCCGCCACAACCGTTCCCAGGCCCGCCGGTGGGTCGTGATCAGCTTCATCATGGGCTCGCTGTTCCTGGCCAACCAGGGCTACGAGTGGTTCCACGTCGAGTTCCACATCTCGACCAACGCCTTCTCCTCGCTGTTCTTCCTCATGACCGGACTGCACGGACTGCACGTCTTCGTCGGTCTGGTGGCGATGGTGGCGTTCCTCGGCCGCATGGCCGGGCCCGGAGGTGACCCGGGCGAACGCTCCGTGTTCCAGGTGGTGACCTACTACTGGCACTTCGTCGACATCGTGTGGGTGTTCCTCTACAGCGCGATCTTCCTCCTCAAAGGATGACCACTCTGCCCCCCAAGCGTCTGCGCTCCCTGCTTCCCCACGCCCTGCTGGTCCTGGTCGTGGCGGCCATGACCGTGCTGCTGTTCGGACGGGGCGCCGGTGCCGCCACCGGCGGCTCCAGCCCGCCCACCACCAACGCCTACGGCAGCAGCGGGGTGGGGTTCAACTCGCCCCCCAACCCCAGCGGGGCGGCCCAGTTCGCCGCCCAGCAGGCGGCCGAGGCCGGCAACGCCTCGGCGGTGGCCAAGGGCCACCAGATGTTCCTGCAGTCATGCGCCTCCTGCCACGGCGTGCAGGGCCAGGGCACCGTCCGGGCCCCGACCATCGCCGGCCTCGGGCCGGCGGCGGTGGACTTCTGGGTCTCCACCGGGCGCATGCCGCTGGAGATCCCGACCGCCCAGGCCATCCGCAAGCAGCCCCTCTACGACGAGAAGCAGGCCGGCGAGATCGCCGCCTACGTCGGATCCGTGGCCCCGGGCGGGGACGGCATCCCGTCGGTCAACACCAGGGGGGCGGACCTGCAGCGGGGCGGGGAGCTGTTCCGCGACAACTGCGCCACCTGCCACAGCTACCTGGCCGTGGGTGGGGTGCTCAGCTACGGCGCCTTCGCCCCGTCGCTCGCCCCTGACACCCCCCGCCAGATCGCCGAGGCCATCCGCACCGGCCCGGGCAACATGCCCCGCTTCGCCGCCTCCACCCTGTCGGACAAGGACGTGGCCGACATCATCCGCTACGTCGGGTACATCACCAAGCCCCAGGACCACGGCGGGCTGGCGCTGGGCCACATCGGGCCGGTGACCGAGGGCCTGATCGGCATCGGCATGGGCGTGGGACTGATGATGCTGGCCGCCTTCTGGATCGGGGACCGGGCATGAGCGACAAGACCGACAACGGCGGCGAGGCCACCCCGCCGGCGCCGCCCGCCCCGGCGGTCCCGCCCTCCACCCCGGTGGCCGCCCCCCTGGACGCCGAGGGGGAGCGCTGGGCCGAGCAGATGTCGATCACCTCCGAGCACCCCGGCCGGGTGGAGTTCTTCGTCGGCCTGTGCTTCATCGTGAGCGTCCTGGCCACCATCGGCCTGGGCTACACCTACGCCATCGGCGGCCAACCCCAGGCGGAGGGGGCGCTGCTGTTCGTGATCTTCGGCGGGATCGGCGTCGGCATGGCCGCCTGGGGCAAGTACCTCATGCCCCGGGGCCCCTTCGTCGAGGAGCGCGAGGTCCTCACCACCCCGGAGAACCAGGAGAAGTTCGCCCGCACCTTCCGGCGGGGCCAGGTGGCCGTGGAGGGCCGGCGCAGCATGCTGGTCAAGCTGTTCCTGGGGGCGGCGGGGGCCATGACGGCGGTGCTGCTGTTCCCGATCCGCTCCCTCACCGACAAGAACCCGGTCGACCAGAAGTACTTCTTCGGCTCCGGCTGGAAGAAGGGCGACCTGCTCATAAACGAGCAGGGCAAGGCGGTGCACGTCTCCGACCTGGCCGTGGGCGACTATGAGACCGTGTTCCCCCGCGGCTCCACCGACATCGCCATGGACCAGACCCTGCTCATCCGGGTGGCGTCGGAGCCGGTGTACCCCCCCAACCAGCCGGAGAAGGCCTCGTGGTCGCCCCAGGGCTACATCGCCTTCTCCAAGGTCTGCACCCACGCCGGCTGCCCGGTGGGCCAGTACGAGGGCCAGTTCGCCACGCTGCTGTGCCCCTGCCACCAGTCCACCTTCGACGTGCTCAACGGGGCAAAGGTGATCTTCGGGCCGGCGCCGCGGCCGCTGCCGCAGCTGCCCCTGATGGTCGACGACAACGGCTATATCCGGGCGGCGTCCAGCTACGGCGTGCCGCTCGGTCCGGGCTTCTGGGATCGGGGAGGTAGGCAGTGACCACGACGCTGTCGGACCGAGGCAGGGAGCTGGGGAAGAAGACGGCGGTCGGCCAGGCCCGCCACCTCGACGAGCGCCTCGGCCTGTCCGGCGGCGTGCGGTGGCTGCTCAACTACATCTTCCCCGACCACTGGTCCTTCATGTTCGGGGAGATCGCCCTCTATTCGTTCATCATCCTCATCATCACGGGCATCTACGTCTCGCTGTTCTACAGCGACTCGGCCCGCGAGATCATCTACCACGGCGCCTACGTCCCCCTGCGGGGGATCCACATGTCGGAGGCCTACGCCTCCACCATCAACCTGAGCTTCAGCGTGCGGGCCGGCCTGGTCATGCGCCAGATGCACCACTGGGCGGCGGTGCTCTTCATCGGCGCCATCGGCGTGCACATGTGCCGGGTGTTCTTCACCGGTGCCTTCCGCCGGCCCCGCGAGGTCAACTGGACCATCGGCCTGCTGCTGCTGACCATGGCCCTGCTGAACGGCTTCTTCGGCTACTCGCTGCCCGACGACCTGCTGTCCGGCACCGGCCTGCGCATCTTCTACAGCGTCTTCGAGTCCATACCGGTGCTCGGGACCTGGGCCATGTCGTGGCTGTTCGGGGGCCAGTACCCGGGCACGCCCGACCTGTTCGCCCGCATGCTGGTGCTCCACATGTTCGTGGTGCCGGTGGCGATACTCGGCCTGCTGACGGCGCACCTGATCATCATCATGCGCCAGCACCACACCCAGTTCCCGGGCAAGGGCGCCACCGAGACGAACGTCGTCGGCACCCCCATGTGGCCGGGCTACGCCGCCAAGAGCGGCGGCTACTTCTTCATGACCTTCGCCGTCACCGCCGCCCTCGGCGGTCTGGCCCAGATCAACCCCATCTGGCTGTACGGGCCCTACATCCCGTACCAGGTCACCACCTACGCCCAGCCGGACTGGTACGTCGGGTTCCTCGAGGGGAGCCTCCGGCTGATGCCCAACTTCGAGACCCACCTGCCGGGTCACATGATCGCCAACGCCTTCTGGCCGGGGGTGATCGTGCCTGGCCTGCTCATGACCCCGCTGTTCGCCTGGCCGTTCCTTGAGGCGTTCTTCACCCGCGACAGGGCCCATCACAACCTGCTCGACCGGCCCCGCGACAGGCCGGTGCGGGCCGCCATCGGGGCCGGCATGCTCACGTTCTTCTTCGTGCTGCTGATCGCCGGCGGCGACGACGTGCTGACGGTCTTCTTCGACACGTCGATCCAGGCCATGGTCTGGACCCTGCGGGTGATCCTGATCTTCGGTCCCATCCTGGTGGGCGGGGTGACCTACCTGCTGTGCAAGGAGCTCCAGGCGGTGCCCGACGCAGGCAAGCGCCGGCGCGCCAACGTCATCATCCGCACCGCCGAGGGCGGCTACGCCGCCGTCCCCAGCGAGACCCATCCGTCCCAGGCCGGCCACGCCGAGCTGGCGCCGGCCCCGGTGGACGAGGCGGCGCACGAGCCCGAGCCCGAGCTGGTCATGAGCGGGGCGCCCGGGCCGGCCGCCTACCCCTCGACCGGGCCGTCGGGGATACCGGGGGTGGCGGTGGTCCAGCGGGAGGACCCGGCGCCCACCATGCGCCCCGGCCGGGGCCTGCGCCGCAACCGGCGATCCCCCCGCAACGGCGCGTCCTGAGCCCGGCCGCCTCACCGGCGGGTGGGCCCGGCGCCGACCCGCCCTTTCCCACCCCGTCCTGAATCGGGGCGGCCGGTCCTGACCGGGCCCGCCGACCCCCTCCTCGTGACCGCCCGGGCGCCGGGCCGCCGGCTCAGTGGGGGACGGTGGTCGGTGTCGTCCGGGGCAGGGTGACCGGCGGCTGGGTGACGGGGGGCGCCGGCGAGGGCGACGGTGACGGTGACGGCCCCGAGCCGCCCGAGCCTCCGCTGCCCGATCCGCCCGATCCGCCCGATCCGCCGGAGCCGCCCGATCCGCCCTTGGACGGACCGCCGGTTCCGCCCGATCCCGCCGACGGGGCCGAGGTCGTCGGGCTCGGGGAGGATTGGGCGGTGCTGGGGTTGGCCGGTCCGGCCTGGTAGTCCTTCACCGCCGGGGCGTGGCCCAGCAGGGCGGCCATCATGGCCGGGTCGTTGCCGTCCATTCCGAGGGCCCAGATCCCGACTCCGGCCAGGTGGGCGCGGTCGGCCAGCTGGGCCTTGAGGGCCAGGGAAGACGGGTTGTCGAAGTAGGCCTCGAACCACTGGCCCGACGGATCCTCGAATGCGGTCCACGGCACCTGGGCCTGGGGATCCCAGTAGACGGTGGAGCCCAGGCCGCGCAGCTGCGCCCAGGTCACCGGGGCGGGCCCGGCCTGGGCCGGGGAGCGGGGGGCGTTGCCCTGGGTCTGCCATTCGTAGCCGTAGAAGGGCACCCCCAGGATGACCTTGCCGGCCGGCACCACCGAGGTGTAGCCGGCCACGGCGGCGGCGTCGCTGGGCTGGCCGCCCTCGAGCGGGGCGTTGGGCGAGGCGTTGCCCGAGCGGTACATGTCGTAGGCCATGACGAAGAAGGCGTCGACGTTGGGCGCCATGGCGGCCACGTCGAAGAAGCCCTGGGAGTCGGTGGCCGATCCGGTATAGGTGTCCACCGTCAGCTGCCAGTGGGGGTTGGTGGCGTGCACCTTCTGGCTGACCACCGCCACCAGGCGGGCCATGCCGGCCCGGTCGGCCGCCCCGGTGCCCTCGAAGTCGATGTTGGCCCCGTCCATGGCCTTGGCCCCCACCGCGGCCACCACCGCGTCGGCCAGCCGGGAGGCGGCGGCGGGGTCGCTGGTGAGGCTGTCCAGGGCCGTCTGGTCGAAGCACTCGAAGCTCAGCACCACCCGGTCGCCGGCGGCGTGGGCCCTGGTGATCAGGTCGGCCAGGTCCTGGCTCTGGTAGCCGGCCCAGCCGGGCCCGGTCTGCACCAGGCTGCCGTCGGCGGCCACGTCGAGGCCGAAGTAGGACACGGTGGTGAGGTCGGCCAGGTCGAACCCGGATGCCACCGGCAGGGTCCAGTAGGGGGCGAAGCCGAACACCTCGTGGGCCCGCAGGGTGGCACCGGCCGCCACCGCCGGCGGGGCGGGGGCGGGCGGGGTCGTGGCCGGGGCCAGGGCCACCGGGGCGGGGGGCTGGAAGGCGGCAACGGCGGCACCCGGCCGGCGGACGGCCTCGGCGGTGACGTGGTGGCGGGCGGGTGACGCCCCCGGTGACCCGTAGGCGGACAGGACCACGGCGGCGGCCACCAGGCACAAGTTGGCCCCCATGGCCCGCTGGGCCGCCCGGGTGTCGACCAGGTCGGCCAGGGGCCGGAGCCCCGCCGGTCGGGGGCCGGCGACCGAACGGCTCAGCCCGGCCACGAAACCGGCCATCCGACGGCCCGGCCGGCCCATGAAACGGGTGCCCGAACGGCCCAGCCCGACAACGGCGCGGGCGACCGAGCGGCCCGGGTCGGCCACAGGGCGGCCGATCGAGCGGACCAGGCTGGCGACGGCACGGCCGATCCAGCCGACCAGGCCGGCGACGCCACGGGCGCCCCAGCGGACCAGGCTGGCGACGGCCCGGGCGACCGAGCACAGGGCCGCCACCAGCGCGACCGGCAGCGACCACACCGCCGACCCGACCCGGTGGAGACCCCGGCCCGTGGCCCGGGCGAGCGCCCCGGCAGCGGCGAGGGGGCTCAGGCGGAGCCGGCGGCGGAAGCGGACGCGATCGACCAGGGTCGCCCCGGACATGGCCAGGCGCGACCGGAGCGACCAGGAGGGCTCGGCCGGAGCCGGCACCCCGCTGCCCCTACGGCGCAAGGTCCCCCAATGCCGTACCACAACGGGTGACTCCTTCGACACTGACGCGGGTGGATCCTGCCGTCCGGGGGTTCCGGAGGGGGCGTCAGGCGACCTCGGCGGCCGTTCCGCTGAACTGGGCGTTGTGGAGGCGGGCGTAGGCCCCGCCCCGCTCGATGAGGTCGCGGTGGTGGCCCTGCTCGACGATGCGGCCGCCCTCCATGACCAGGATGGTGTCGGCGTTGCGGATGGTGGAGAGCCGGTGGGCGATGACGAAGCTGGTCCGCTGGGAGCGCAGGGCGGCCATGGCCTCCTGGATCAGCACCTCGGTGCGGGTGTCGACCGAGCTGGTCGCCTCGTC
>Ga0070739_10001085_pt1 | contig 43525 bp, 38 predicted proteins | sample Coa_R1_7_FD_66445 | JGI IMG/M metagenome (GOLD analysis project Ga0070739, IMG submission 66445) | Surface soil microbial communities from Centralia Pennsylvania, which are recovering from an underground coalmine fire - Coalmine... | ecosystem: Environmental > Terrestrial > Soil > Unclassified ...
CTGCGGCACCGGGGAACACACCCTGTTGGCCGCTTCCCTCGGCCTCGACGCTGTTGGGGTCGACCTGGCTGCCGCCGCCATCGCCGCTGCCGAGGCCAAGGCGGCCGAGCGGGGCTCGACCGCCCGCTTCGCCGTCCACGACGTCCTCGCTCTCGACCGACTGGGCTCGGATCATCCCCACCTCGCCGGCGGCTACGACACCGTCATCGACTCGGGCGTCTTCCACGTCTTCGACGACGCCGACCGGGCCCGCTACGTGCGGAGCCTGGCCACGGTGGTCAACCCCGGTGGCCACTACCTCATGGCCGTGTTCAGCGACCGCCAGCCCGGCGACTGGGGCCCCCGCCGGGTGACGGAGGCCGAAATCCGCTCCAGCTTCTCCGACGGCTGGACGATCGAGTCGCTTCTGCCGGCGGTGTTCTCGATCACCATCGACCCGGCCGGGGCCCAGGCGTGGGTGGGGGTCATCCGGCGCCACTGACCGGTGGAGCAGCGTCCGGCGCCCGCCGCCCCGGAGATCACAGGTGGTGGCTCTCGCCCCCCACCAGGGCCGCCCGGGCGGCCCCCACCACGTAGAGGGACCCGGTCACCAGCACCATCCCGTCCTCGCCCGCCTCCTTGACCGCCCGATCCACGGCGTCGCTGACCGAGGCCATCGACACCGAGGCGACGCCGAGCCCCTCGGCGGCGGCGGCCACGTCCTCGGGCGAACGGCCCCGGCTGCCCGCCGACGGGGGCATGGTGGCCACCACCAGAGCGGCGCGGCCCACCCCCAGGGCGTTCAGCAGCTCGGCCGGATCCTTGCCGTGGAGCATCCCGACCACCATCACCAGCTTCTCGACGGAGGCGAACTCCTCGGCCACCGCCGCCGCCAGCGCCCTGGCCCCGGCCAGGTTGTGGGCCCCGTCCAGGACCACCAGGGGCCGGCGCCCCACGATCTCGAGGCGGCCGGGGGAGGCCACCCCGGCGAAGGCCTCGGCCACCACCTCGGGCGCCACCGGCTTCCCGAAGAACGCCTCCACCGCCGCCAGCGCCGTGGCGGCGTTGTCGCCCTGGTGGGGGCCGTGCAGGGCCAGGAACACGTCGTCGTAGCTGGCCCCGGGGGTGCGCACGCTGAGCAGGCGCCCGCCCACGGCCAGCCGGTTGGAGGTGACCTCGTAGTCACGTGCCCGCAGCCAGAGGGCCGCCGGCCCGGTGGCCTCGAAGATCGGCCTCAGGGCCGGATCGGTCTCGCCCAGGACCAGGGTGGAGCCGGGCTTGACGATGCCGGCCTTCTCGGCGGCGATGTCGGCCCGCTCCGGACCGAGCAGCTCGGTGTGGTCCAGCTCCACGTTGGTCACCACCGCCACGGCGGCGTCGGCGACGTTGGTGGCGTCCCACTTGCCCCCGAGGCCCACCTCGAGCACGGCCACGTCGACGGCGATGTCGGCGAACCAGCCCAGGGCGGCGGCGGTGAGCAGGTCGAAGCGGGAGGGGGTGGAGCTCATCAGGGTCTCGAGGTCGGCCAGCGAGGCCAGCAGCCGGGCCAGCCCCTCGTCGCTGATCGGCGTCCCGTTCCAGGACAGGCGCTCGTTGACCTTCTGCAGGTCGGGACTGGTGTAGGTGCCCACCGAGAGGTTGTGGGCGCTCAGGAGGGCGGTGACCAGGCGGGCGGTGGAACCCTTGCCGTTGGTGCCGGTGATGTGGATGACCGGATAGGCGTTCTGGGGGTCCCCCATGATGCCGACCAGCTGCCGGATGCGGTCGATGCTTGGCGCGGTCTGGCGGGTGGCCAGGATCGTCTCGAGGTTGATGTGCGAGTCGAGGTAGGCCAGCGCCTCGGCGATGCTCATGTCGGCGGCGGTCATGTGACTGGCTCCGGTACCCGAGGCGGGCGGCCGCCGCCGCTCATGAGGTGCTCCGGCGAGAGGGGCCGCCGGCTAGGAGGCGGCCCGGCGGGGGCGCTCGACCTTGGGCAGGTCGGTCCGGGGCACCAGAGTCGGGTTGACCCTCTCCAGCACCACCCGGCGGTCGACCACGCACTTGCCGATGTCGGTGCGGCTGGGCAGGTCGTACATCACCTCGAGCAGGACCTCCTCGAGCACCGCCCGCAGGCCACGGGCGCCCGTGGCCCGCAGCAGGGCCTGCTCGGCGACCGCCTCGAGGGCGTCGTCGGTGAAGACCAGCTCCACGTTGTCGAGGTCGAAGGCCCGGGCGTACTGGCGGACGAGGGCGTTCTTGGGCTCGACGAGAATCCGCACCAGGGCCTCGCGGTCGAGGTTGGACACCGGGCCGATGACCGGCAGGCGCCCCACGAACTCGGGGATGAGGCCGAACTTGAGCAGGTCCTCGGGCAGCACGTGGCGCAGCAGCTCGCCCTCGTCGCGCTTGCTGGCCCGCTCCACCTCGGCCCGGAAGCCGATGCCCTTGCGCCCGATCCGGCTCTCGATGATCCGGTCCAGCCCGGCGAAGGCCCCGCCGCAGATGAACAGGATGTTGGTGGTGTCGATCTGGATGAACTCCTGATGGGGGTGCTTGCGGCCGCCCTGGGGAGGCACCGAGGCGGTGGTGCCCTCGAGGATCTTGAGGAGGGCCTGCTGCACCCCCTCACCCGACACGTCGCGGGTGATGGAGGGGTTCTCGCTCTTGCGGGCGATCTTGTCGATCTCGTCGATGTAGATGATGCCCGTTTCGGCCTTCTTGACGTCGTAGTCGGCCGCCTGGATCAGCTTGAGCAAGATGTTCTCGACGTCCTCGCCCACGTAACCGGCCTCGGTGAGGGCGGTGGCATCGGCGATGGCGAAGGGGACGTTGAGCATCCGGGCCAGGGTGCGGGCCAGCTCGGTCTTGCCGCACCCGGTCGGGCCGAGCAGGAGGATGTTGGACTTGGCCATCTCTACGTCGGCGTCGTGGTAGGCGCCGGCCTGCACCCGCTTGTAGTGGTTGTAGACGGCGACCGACAGGACCTTCTTGGCGTAGTCCTGGCCGATGACGTAGTCGTTGAGGAAGTCGAAGATCTCCCTGGGCTTGGGCAGCTCGTCGAAGCGCAGCTCGGAGGACTCGGCCAGTTCCTCCTCGATGATGTCGTTGCACAGGTCGATGCACTCGTCGCAGATGTAGACCCCGGGTCCCGCGATGAGCTTCTTGACCTGCTTCTGCGACTTGCCGCAGAAGCTGCACTTGACCAGGTCGCCCCCGTCGCCGAACTTAGCCACGCCTCTCGTCTCCCCCGCCTTATGCCACGCCGGCGGCCTGCGGTATCCCCGCAAGCTCCCTGGTGGTGATGACTTCGTCGATAATGCCGTACTCGCGGGCCTCTTCCGCGCTCATGATGAAGTCGCGGTCGGTGTCCTTCTGGATCTTCTCTATCGGTTGCCCGGTGTCATGGGCAAGCATCTGGTTGAGCAAATCCCTCATCCGCAGGATCTCCTTGGCCTGCAGCTCTATGTCGGTGGCCTGTCCGGCCGCCCCCCCGTAGGGCTGGTGGATGAGGATGCGGGCGTGCGGGAGGGAGAAGCGCTTGCCCCTGGTCCCCCCGGCCAGCAGCACGGCAGCGGCCGAGGCGGCCTGGCCGTAGCAGAAGGTCGATTTGTCGGGCTTGATGAACTTCATGGTGTCGTAGATGGCGAAAAGGGCGGTGATGTCGCCACCGGGGGAGTTGATGTAGAGGTTGATCTCCTTGTCCGGATCCTCGTACTCGAGGAACAGGAGCTGGGCGCACACCAGGTTGGCGATGGTGTCGTCGATGGGGGTCCCGATGAAGATGATCCGCTCCCGCAGCAGCCGGGAGTACAGGTCGTACGCCCGTTCGCCCCGATTGCTCTGCTCTACGACCGTTGGGACCAGGTAGTTGTACATGGGCTGGATGGTCACGGTACCGCCTCCGGGTCGCTGGGCTCGGGATTCGGGTCGGGCGCCCCGCCAGCCGCGCTGACCAGGGCCTCGGAGCCGGCATCGGCCGCCGGGGCGGCCTCGGAAGCATCCGAGGTTGCCGAGGCGGCGGGGTCGCCGGCATCGGCGTCGGCGCCCTCGCCCGGGATCTCCAGCTGGAGCCGGGCCCGGTCGACCGGACGGCCCTCCTCGTCGACCACGTCGACGTGCTCGAGCAGCCAGGCGAAGGCCTTGGACTTGCGGATGTCGGTGGCCAGCTCCTCCATCTGGTCGTTCCGGACCAGCTGGCGGCGCAGATCGGCCGGCTTGGCCCCGTAGCGCTCGGCCAGGGACTGGATCTGGCTCTCCACGTCCTCGTCGCCCACCTCGATGGCCTCGGCCTCGGCCAGCGCCCGCAGGGCGAGGTCGGCCTTGACCGACTGGGCCGCCTCGGCCCGCCGCTCGTTGAGGAAGGCCTCCTGGTCCTGCCCGGTGGCCTGGAGGTAGTCGGTCAGGCTGGCCCCCTGGGACTCCAGCCGGTGGGCCAGGTCGTGGAGCTGGCGCTCCACCTGGGCCTCGACCATCGAGTCGGGAGCCTCGTCGGGCACCAGGGCCACCAGCGCCTCGAGGGCGGCGTCCCGTATGGACATGGCGGCCTGGACCTTGCGCACCGTCTCCAGTCGGCGACGGATGTCCTCGGTCAGCTCGGCCACGGTGTCGAACTCCGAGGCCTCGGAGGCCCACTCGTCGTCGACGGCCGGCAGGACCTTCTCCTTGACCCCCTTCACGAGGACCTGGAAGGACACCTCACCGTGTTCGCCGACCTCGGCGTTGAACTTGAGGATGTCGCCGGTCCGGGCCCCGGTCAGCTGCTCGTCGAGGGCGGGGGTGATGGTCCCCGACCCGACCTGGTAGAGGAAGTCCTCCGAGGACAGGTCCTCAAAGCGCTCGCCGTGGCGGTAGCCGGTGATGTCGATGCTTACGTTGTCGCCCTCGCGGGCGGGCCGGCTCACGTCCGCCAGCTCGGCGGTGGTGTCCCGCAACCGGTCGATCTGGCGCTGGACCTCCTCGTCGGTCACGTCGAGGCTGGGCACGGTCACCTGCAGGCCCTGGTAGCCGGCGATGGAGACCACCGGGCGCACCTCCACCACGGCCGAGAAGGCCATGGGGGCGCCGTCGCCCTCGGAGGTGATCTCGATCTCCGGGGGGGCGATGGTGTCGAGGTCGTGGTCCCGCACCGCCCGGGCGTAGTAGTCGGGCAGCGAGGTGCGCAGGGCGTCCTGGCGGGCAGCGTCCCGACCGATGCGGGCCTCCAGCACCCGACGGGGGACCTTGCCTGGCCGGAAGCCCGGCACCCTGACCTCGCGGCCGATGCGGCGGAACGCCTCGTCGATGGCGGACTCGAACTCGTCCTGGTCGACCTCGACGGAGAGCTTGACCTTGTTGCCCTCGAGGGGCTCGACCTCGGTCTTCATATGGGAGACGGGAGTCTACCGGGCGCCCCCGGCCTCTCCGGCCGCCGATTTGTCCCCGGCTTGTCCCGCCCTGTCCCCCACTTGCCCCGCCGTGTCCCCGGCGCCTCCCCGGCGAGCCCCCCGCCGGCGCCCGGTCGTCCCGTGCCGGCCTGTTGGTGACCACGGAGCGGCCACGGGCCCGCCCCGGCTGGGATAGAACAAGCCCCCCAGCAGGGGAAGCCAGGGAGGGAAGCGATGGGCAGCCTCAACCCGAAGGTCGAGCTCAACGGCAGGGTCGAGCCCGGCTACGAGAAGGTGGCCGAGGCCTTCCTGGCCAACTTCGAGCGCCACGACGAGCTGGGAGCGGCCTTCTGCCTCCACGTCGGGGGGCGGGCGGTGGTGGACGTGTGGGCCGGCGCCACCGGAGCCGACGACGCTCCCCCCTGGCAGGAGGACACCCTCCAGCTGGTCTTCTCCACCACCAAGGGAGCCGCCGCCGTCTGCGCCCACCTGCTGGTCCAGCGCGGCCTGCTCGACCTGGACGCCCCGGTGACGGAGTACTGGCCGGAGTTCGCCGCCGCCGGCAAGACAGCGGTGCCGGTCGGCTGGCTGCTCTCCCACCGGGCCGGCCTGCCCGCCATCGACACCAAGCTGAGCATCGAGGAGGTCCTGGCCGGCACGCCGGTGGTCGAGGCCCTCGCCGCCCAGCGGCCGCTGTGGGAACCGGGCAGCGCCCACGGCTACCACGCCCTCACCTACGGATGGCTGGTCGGAGAGGTCGTCCGCAGGGTCACAGGCGCCAGCCTGGGCCGTTTCTTCGCCGACGAGGTGGCCGCCCCCCTTGGGCTCGAGTTCTGGATCGGCCTGCCCGAGGAGCAGGAGCACCGGGTGACCACCCTGGTGCCGTCCCCGCTGGTCCCGCCGGAGGTGGCCGACAATCCGACGCTGGCCGAGCTGATCCGCAAGTTCACCGGGCCGGGCAGCCTGTTGTGGCGGGCGCTCAGCCTCGAAGGGGCGATGGAGCTCGAGGACCTGCCCTACAACCGGGCCGACGTCCACGCCGCCGAGCTCCCCGCCGCCAACGGGATCACCACCGCCCGGTCCCTGTCCCGTCTCTACGCCGGCCTCGTCGGGGAGGTGGACGGAGTGAGGATCCTCGATCCCGACACCCTCGGGCGGGCCCGCCAGCCCCGCTCCGAGGGCCCGGACAAGGTGCTGATCGTGCCGACCCGGTTCGGGTTCGGCTTCATGCTTCATTCGGACTTCTCGCCCATGCTCGGCCCGGGGTCTTTCGGCCACGCCGGGGCCGGAGGGTCGCTGGGATTCGGCGACGCCGATGCCGGTGTGGGCTTCGGCTACGTGATGAACAAGATGCACACCGGCGTTGCCGGCGATCCCCGGACCCTCTCGCTCATCGAGGCGGTGCGCACTTGTCTGTGAGGCACGGCCCCGGGCGGTGAGAGCGCCGGGTTAGCCCACCCGCCCGAAGCCCATGGGCGAACCGTCGAAGTACATCGACTCCTCCCGGACCGGCGCTCCGCTGTGGTCAGCCACCACCACGTTGCCGCCACCGACGTAGATGCCGACATGGCCGGGGTTGGCCTCGCCCGGGAAGTCCCAGAACACCAGGTCGCCCGGCTGGAGCTGGTCGGCCGATATCCGGTAGGTGTCGTCGTACTGCGAGACGGTGTAGTGGGGCAGGGACACGCCACCTGCCTCCCACGAGGCCATGGTGAGCCCCGAGCAGTCGTAGGAGTCCGGCCCGGACGCACCCCACTCGTAGGGCTTGCCGATCTGGTTGTAGGCGAAGTTGACCGCCGCCTGGGCCCCGGCCGACGGCGCCGGCGCTGGACGGGGGGCGCTGCCGATGAAGTCACCGGCGTTGGCTGCCGCCTCGGCGGCGGCGGCCGCGGCCCGTGCCGCCGCTTCGGCCGCCGCCCGGCGCTGGGCCTCCTCCTGGGCCTGCAGCTGTGCCACCAATGTGGCGATGCGCCCGTTGACCTGGTTCAGGGTGGCCTGCTCGGAGGCGGCGGCGGCCGAGGCCTCCTGAGCGGTGCGTTGCAGCGACGCGGCGTTGGCGGCCGCCGCTGCCTGAGCGCCGGCCAGCTGGGTTTGCTCGTGGGCCAGCTGCTGGCGGGCCAGGGTGTACTGGTCGACCAGGCTCTGCTGGTCGGAGGCGATGCTGGACAGGTAGCCCTGGCCCACCACCGCCTGGGAGGCGTCGGTCTGGAACAGCTGCTGGTCGGAGGCCTGGGAGCCGCCGGTCACGTAGGCGTCCACCGCCACCCGCACCAGTGACGCCTTGGCGCTGTCGGCCTTGGCCTGGCTGGCGGCCACCTGGGCCTTGACGCCGGCCAGCTGCTGGGCCAGTTGGTTGGCCTGGATCTGGGCCAGGTCGTAGGACTCGGCCAACCGGTTGACCTTCTGGGACTGGGCCTGGATTTCGGCGGCCAGCTGGGCGGCGCGCGCCTTCTCCGACTGGATGGTGTCGGCGGTGGCGGGATGGACCGACCACGGTGCCAGCACGGTGGCGGCCATGGCAGCGCTAAGGGCCGCGCTTTTCCAAGCTCTCTTTGTCGCCATCGATCTCCGCCCGGTGCCGCCCCAGTCGCGGCACCTCGATCTGGTGGTTTGGGTGGCGACACAGTAAACGAACCCGTCGGCGCGCCACCACCATGGTCCGGTCGGCCCCGCAGCTCCTCAGCGCTGTCCGTGCACTCTCGATCCATCTCGTTGCGACGGATCGGTGGCGATTGTGGCGATCGTCCCTTTTCGGTTCAGCCGACCAGACCGCTGGGATCCGGTGGTACGTCCACCGAGTGCTGCCGGAGAGCCTCCAGAGGCACGACGTCGAGGGCCCGCTCGTGGGTGGATGCCAGCACGACCGGGGCAGCGGCGCCGTCGAGATGGGCCCGCAGCCAGTTGACGGCGGTTACGCACCAGCGGTCCCCCGGCCTGAGACCGGGGAACCGGTAGGCCGGTATGGGGGTGATGAGGTCGTTGCCGATCGAACGCTGGTGCTCCAGGAACTCGGCCGACATCACCGCGCAGACGGTGTGGCTCCCGAGGTCCTCCTCACCGGTGTTGCAGCAGCCGTCGCGGTAGAAGCCCGTCAGCGGGTCGGTGCCGCATGGCTCCAACTCGGTCCCCAGGACGTTGCGCTCGGCCATGGCCCCGAGTATCGCTCAGGGCGATGGCGGCCGCCCGCGGGCGGACGACCCTTGCTCCGGACTCGGTAGCCGACTCAGGAAGGGGTCCAGACCGTGTGTCCGGCGGGAAGGCCGTCGCGGGCCTGGGTGAGGGTGATCAGCAGCCGGTCGACGTGGAGCTCGAGCATGGGTTCCCGATCGAAGCCGGGCCAGGGCTGGCTGAGCTGGCGCTCGGCGAGGATCTGGGCGGTGAGGCGCTCCCGCAGGCTCGGGTCATCGAGCTCCTCCACCGTGCCGGTGAGGTAGGCCCCGTCGTCGTGGCGCGGGGGCGGGAAGGTCTCGCTGTGCAGGGCGTAGCGGGGATCGCGCCTGAGGTCGCCCAGCTTGGGGCCCGGGACGATGAAGGCGTAGAGGTTGCCGGCCAGGATCGGACAGATCGGGTGCACCCGCGGGCCGCCGTCCGCCCGTACGGTGGCGAGGAAGCCCAAGCCCAGCCCGTGCTCATAGAACATCGAGCGCGCCATCGCTTCCAGGTCCGGGCGCTGCTCGGTCAGTTCGCTCCACCGCATGGCGTCTCCTCGGCCGCTGGTCAACCGAGCAAGTCGAGCAGCTTCTCCGGCGGGCGGGCGATGACCGCCCGGTCGCCGATGACCACGATCGGTCGCTCGATCAGGATCGGATGGCCCAGCATGGCCTCGATCAGCTCGTGGGGACCGGCGTCACCCAGACCGAGCTCGGAGTAGATGCTCTCGCCGGTGCGCATCATTGCCCGGGGGTCGGTTATCCCCAGCAACGACATGACCCGTTCGATGTCGGCTCGGGTGGGCGGCTGCTTCAGGTACTCGATGTACTCAGCCTCGACGCCCCGCTCTTCGAGCAGCTCCCGCGCCCCCCGGCACTTGGAACAGCTCGAGTTGAACCAGATCGAGACCTCGCTCATGCCGGCGACCCTACCGGCCGGCGTCATCGGGGCCGCAACCGCTTTCGCTGACCCCGCCCGTGGGCTGCCGTCTCACCCGCGACTCGAGGGTGCGGCTGCTCGAGGGTCCGGATAGGAGAACTCGATGGCGTGGCGAAACGGGACCGACCCGTCGCCGTCGGCCAGCTCCGGCTTGTACCGGCGGACCTGGTCGGCGAAGTTGCGATGGATCGCGGTGATGGCCATGCCCCGCTTCTCGTAGAAGGCGATCGCCCGAAGGTTCTCCTCCGTCGTGATCAGCCACAGTCGCCGTCCCTCCCGATCGGCCACCCCTCGCACCGCCGCCAGGAGGGCCGTCCCCACCCCCTTGCCCTCCTCGAGGCTGTTGAGGGTGACCACCTCGCACCCGCCCTCGCCGAGGCGGTAGGTCGCCACCCCGATCCGGCGGGCGGCGGCCTCGGCCACGAAGCCGGGCAGGGTGGTCGGGTCGTGGGCACCGGAGGTGCTCACGACCGGCAGCCCCCAAGTGCCGGCGATCAGCTCGGCGAGCCAGGCGCGGTCGGCGTCGTCGAGCAGGCGGATATCCGTATCGCCGGATCCTTGCGTCACGTGAGTGCCTCGACTTCCCCCCCATCCATCAATTCTTCCCCAACGGGCTTGCCCGGGCCCGATCGGCCCGGTACCAAATGACGCGGCGGAGGAGGAGGCCAAGTTGTCGACGCGGCGTCTGGTCGGTGCCGTCGCCTTTTCGGGCGCATTCATTCTTACCGCGGCCCTTACGACGGCCTCGCCTGTGACCGCCGCCACCAGCGGCCCCACCCAGCTCCCCAACGGCTTCCGGGCGGTGGCGGTGGACGGCAGCACCGGCCGGGTGTTCGTCTCCTCTCCCTCCAGCGGGACGATCTCCGTCCTCGACTTCGCCGGCAACCTCCTGTCCACAATCTCGGGTGAGGCCGGGCCGGGCGCCATGGTGGTGAACAACGGCGAGCTCTACGTGGCCCTCGTCAACCTTGGGGCCATCGACGTGTTCAACACCAGCAGCCTGGCCAAGACGGCGACCCTCGGCCAGGGACACCTGGTGGCACCCGGACCGCTGGTGATGGCCGGGGGCAAGCTGTGGACCAGCACCGGCCAGTGCGGCAACTGGAGCACCGAGCTGGCCTCGGTCGATCCGAGCAGCGGGGCGGTGAGCGCCTTCGTCATGCCGAGCAGCACCTCGCTCGGCTACTGCATCAACCTCGCCGGCGACCCGGCCAACGCCAACACCCTCATGGCGTGGGACCAGGGCCTCGAGCCCGCCACCATCACCGAGCTCGACGTCTCCAGCGGCACCCCGGCCGTTGTGGCCACCCAGTACGAGCAGGACCAGCAGAACCTGACCGAGGTCTCCGTCAACCCCGACGGGCAGAGCTTCGTCACCGCCTCGGGCTACCCGTACCAGTACGAGGAGTTCTCCATGGGCACCCTGGCCCAAGACGGGGTGATCTACCCCGCCGGCTCCTATCCGAACGCGGTGGTGACCAGCCCGGCACGCGGCGGGCTCATGGTCGGCGGGCGCAACTCCGCCTACGGCAACGACATCGACGTCTACAACCTGGGGGCGCCCGGGACCGAGCTGTACACCCGTGACTTCGGGTCGTCGGCCGACACCCTGTATCCGTCGGGACTGGCGCTCAGCCCGGACGGGTCCACCCTGTTCGCCGTCAGCGGCGACGTGTACGGAGCAGGTACGGCCTTCCTCAACGTCCTCCCCCTGGCCAACGGCACCGCGACCAGCTTCAAGGCCAACCTGGGCGCATCCAACACCGCCTCCCTGACCGCGACCGTGTCGGTCACCTCGGGGGCGTTCCCCCAGCCGGCGGGAACGGTGTCCTTCCTCGACGGCGGGGCGGTGCTGGCCACCGCTGCGGTCTCCAACGGGCAGGCCACGGCCACCGTCACCTTGCCCGCCGGCAACAACTACGTGACGGCCAGCTACAACGGCGACATCAACAACCAGGCCAGCGGGTCCCCCCCGCAGGACATCGTCGAGGGCAACATCACCTCCACCCAGCTGGTCTCCTCGGCCGATCCCTCGGCGGTCGGACAGGCAGTGACCTTCACCGCCACCGTCAGCGGCGCGTCGTCCCCGACCGGCTCGGTGGCCTTCTACGACAGCGCCAACCTGCTGGCTACCGCCCAGCTCTCCGGCACCAGCGCCTCGGTCACGGTGAGCTCCCTGGCGGTGGGCAACCACAACATCACAGCTGCCTACTCCGGCGACAGCGCCAACGACCCCAGCACCTCGACGGCCCTGGCCCAGTCGGTCTCCCGTGCCGCCACCAGCGTCGGCCTGTCAGCCGCCCCCAACCCGGCGGTCGTCGGCCAGGCGGTCACCCTCACCGCCACCCTGGGCGGGACGTACGGCACAGCCGGGGGAACGGCCACCTTCTACGACGGGAGCACCGCCCTGGGCACGGCCGCGGTGAGCAACGGGCGGGCCGCCATGACCGTCTCCTTCGCCGCTCGCGGGACTCACAGCCTCACCGCCTCCTACAGCGGCGATGCCAACAACGCCGCGGCCACATCGGCCGCGCTGAGCGAGTCCGTCACCCAGGCCTCGAGCAGCACCAAGCTGTCGGCCTCGGCCAGCAAGGTCCAGCGCCGCTCGAGCGTCAGCTTCACCGCGACCGTGGCCGCCAGTCCGGCGGTCGCCACGCCCACCGGATCGGTGACGTTCTACGACGGCTCGAGCGCCCTGGCGACCGTCGCCTTGAGCGGGGGCAGCGCCAAGTTCAGCACCTCGTCGCTCGGCCTCGGCACCCACACCGTCACCGCCGTGTACGGAGGCTGCCCGGCGGTTGCCGGCAGCACCTCGAACGCCGTCACCGTCCAGGTAACCAAGTAGTCGCGACGGGCCGAACGCCCCGTCGGCGACGAGAGTGTTCGCCCGGCCCCGGCTCCGGTGGCGACGACCGCACCAACCGCCCAGACGGCCCGAATGGGACGAGCGACGTTTCCTCCTGAGAACGCAGCCACGCGCGCGCGGCTTCGCTACCCTTGGAAGGTCTCAGTGGGCCCACAGGAGCGGTGGAGCGAATGAGCAGGCGCAAGGCCTCACGGCGGTTCCCGAGCTGCGAACCCAGCGGCCCGGTGGAGTGACCCGTGCGCTCATTCACCCGCCTCAGTGTCCTCGTCCTCGTGGTTCTCGCCGGGCTGACCGTTGGAGGCTGGGCGGTGATTCGCCACAGCGTCGCCGGCCAGGACCGCGCCGTGCTGAACACCGACGCCGGCCAGATCAACGTGCTGTTTCAGACGTCGTTGCAGAACGTGCAGACCGAGCTGCGCAGCGTGGCCTTCTTCACCGAGTCGGCCGGCGGATCCCCGTCGGTCTTCGCAGCCCAGGCCAAACCACTCATGACCAGCAAGTCGAACTCGGTGGCCGTGCTCGATCGCTCGGGAGGACAGCCGCGAATCGTTCAAGCGGCCGGGCCCAACCTGAAGGCCGACCAGCCGCTACCCGACCCCCTGGCCAACCCCGCCCGCCAGGCCTCCGGAGCGCTCAGCTCGGGAATGGTTACGGTCGACGGCCAGAGGCTGCTCTACCTGATGGCCGTACCGACCAACACCCCGGACTTCGTCGGAGTCGAGACTTCGGCGGTCGACCCCACCCGGCCGACGCCCAACTCGAGCGGCCCCTACTCGCGCGTCTGGGTGAACCTCTACAACGGGCCGGTCGCCGATCCGTCGCAGCTGATCCTCACCACCTACGGGGCCCGCCCTCTCCCCAGGCCCATCGGAGTGGCGACGACGAAGTTCGGCGCCGTCACCTGGCTGATCCAGGTATCGGCCAAGACGTCTCCCTCGGGCGGCTACGCCGAGGCCAGTCCATGGATCGTCCTCTCGATCGGCCTGGTCGTCTCCATCGCCATGGCGGCCCTGGTGGAGGCGCTGGGGCGCCGCAACCGCGAGGCCGCCCGCCTGCTCGAGGAGCGCACCGCCCTCTACGCCGAGCAGCGTTCGGTCGCTGACACCCTCCAGCAGGCGCTGCTGCCCGAGGCGCTGCCCGACCTGCCTGCGGCGGAGCTGGCCGTGCGGTACCTGCCGGGCGTCGAAGGGACCCACGTCGGCGGTGACTGGTACGACATGGTGCCGATCGACGAGGACCACGTCCTGGCGGTGGTGGGTGACGTCTCCGGGCGGGGGCTTCGAGCCGCCTCGGCCATGGCCGCCCTCCGCTTCGCCACCCGGGCCTACGCCCTGCAGGGGGACCCGCCGAGCGACATCCTCGCCAAGCTCTCCAAGACGCTGAGTGTCGATACTTCGGGCCAGTTCGCCACCGTTGTCTTGGTCCTGGTCGACCTGAAGACCCGTCAGCTGACGGTGGTCAACGGGGGCCACCCTCCTCCGCTCCTGCTACACGACCACGTCGGCGACTTCATCGACGGCAACGTCGGTCTCCCCGTCGGAGTGTCGGCTTCGGCCGGATATACCGCTACGACCGTCGCCGTGCCGCCGGGCTCGACCCTTCTGGCCTTCACCGATGGCCTGGTCGAGCGGCGGGGCGAGAGCATCGACGTCGGCCTGGACCGGCTCCGCGAGGCCGCCGTCGCCGATGGCCAGGCCAGTCTCGACGAGCTCCTCTCCCACATGGTCGGAACCCTGGTCGGCACCGGCTCGGCCGACGACACCGTCCTCCTGGGTGTGAGATGGCGGACCTAGAGCCGGGCGCAGCGCTACGGATCACCGTGCGGGACGACCCGGCTGGCGCGGTCATCGCCCTTGGTGGCGACCTCGACGTCTCCAACGCCGACGAGCTCGCCGCCGCCCTGGACCCTCTGCTGGCCGCCAAACCGGCGCGGCTCGTGTTCGACCTGGCCGAGCTGCGGTTCATGGACAGCTCCGGGATCGCCCAGCTGCTGCGCTCGGCGGCCGTCGTCCCGGTGTCGGTGGTCCATGTCTCCCACATCGTGCGTCGGGTCCTGGAGGCCACCGGGCTCATCGAGGCGCTGGGAGTCGAACCGTGACCGAGGTCCGCTCCTACCCGCCCGAGCCGGAGTCCGTCACCAAGGCCCGCGTCTTCGTCCTCGAGGCGCTGCGCAGCTTCCCCGAGGACATCATCGACCGAGCCGAGATCATGGTGTCGGAGCTGGCCACCAACGCTCTGCGCCACACCGGCACGCCCTTCACCGTCAGCGTCAGCACCACCCCGGACCACATCCGGGTGGAGGTCACCGATGCGGGGGGCGGCCGACCGAGGAAGCAGTCGCCCTCCCCCCTCGAGACCAGCGGACGGGGGCTGCAGATCGTCGAGGCCCTCGCCGACCACTGGGAGGTCGTACCGGCCCAGCCCAGCGGCAAGACGGTTCTGTTCGACCTGCACCCGTCGGTCACCCGGACCTGACCGGCTCCCACCGCTCCCCGGGGCCTGTCGGTCGGCGGGTCGCTCAGGAGCCCGAGCCGCTGACCCGGGGGTAGGCGCGAGCGCCCATGTGGGCGAACTGCGGATGGCCGGCACCGTCGGGGAGCATGAAGGTGATGGCCATGTCCTCACCGATCTCCTCCAGATGCATCAGCAAGGTGTCGGCCTCGTCCGTGGCCTGAAGCGGCCGCAGGCGACCGCCCTGCTCATCGTCGGTGGTGTCCGTCGACTGCAAGCCGGCATGCAACACGCCGTCCCTGGCCTGGACCACGATGCGGGCGCCGAACTTCTCGTAGGTCCCGACCAGTCGATCGTGGGCCGGCGCCTGGCCGGTGGCGACAGCCTTGGCCGGGGTGTGGGTCCCGAGCCACGGATCGAGCAGCTCCCTGGTGACCTCGCTGAAGGCGCGGTTCTGACCGGACAGATTCGTCAGCATGGCGAGGGCGACATTGTGTTCTGGCACCAGTCGAAGACCGGCCGTCTGGCCGATGGTGTTCCCGTCATGGCCTACGACGACCGGACCCCGGCGGGTGTGGAGGAACCAACCCAACCCCCAGTGGTCGCCGAGCAGTTCGGGTTCGGGACACACGGCCACCGGCTCCTGCATGGCCAGGGTGGACTCCTCGGAGAGGATCCGCGTCCCGTTGGCGGCCATGCCGCCCTCCAGGTGCAGCCGGCCGAACGCCAGCAGCTCATCGGTGGAGGTGGTGATGTTGCCCCCGGCCGGATGCGCCGCCCGGCTGAAGGCCCACCTGGGGCTCACCATGGGCGCCTTGCCGGGCTCCTGGGGCAGGTGGCCGACGGCGAAGGCGTGCACCATCACGTCCTCGGGGAAGAAGAAGGTCCTCTCGAGCCCCATGGGCTCGAACAACCTCTTGGCGAGGGCCTGCTCGTAGGTGGTGCCGGCGAGGACCTCGATCAGCCGACCGAGCAGGATGTAGCCGCTGTTGCAGTAGGACCACAGGGTGCCGGGGGAGGCGATCATGGGCAGAGACTCGAGATCGGCGACGTAGCGCTGCAGGCAGTCGTCCCCCCGTCCGTACTTACCCTCGGTGTCGATGCTGTCGCCGTCGATGTCGGACATGTGGCAGAGAAGCTGACGCGTCGTTACGGTCTCCGTCGCCCGCCGATCCGACAGCACCAGCTCGTCCAGATAGCTCCGGACCGGGGCGTCGAGGTCGAGCTTGCCCTCATCCACCAGGCTCATGATCACCGTGGCGGTGTAGGCCTTGCCGATGGAACCGGCCTGGAACAGCGTGTCGTCGGTGACGGCCACACCCGTCCGAAGGCTGGCGCTGCCGTAGGTGGCCCTCGCCACCACCTGTCCGTCGGCCATGACGCCCAGTACGGCCCCAGGGATCCCGCGCCGTTCGCAGACCTCCTCTAGAACCTTGGCGGCCAGCGCCGAGCTGACTTCTCCTTGCTTCGGGGCCATCGATGCCTTTCCTGTGGTGTTGAGCCTTCTAGCGGGCTGCGGCCCTCAATTGTCATGCCCGAGGGTCCTAGGCGCCAGGGAGCCGACAACCGCCCGTAAGGGTCTAGTCAGACGGAACGGACCCAGATATGATCCTCGCCATGACCTCCGTGGGCGCCGCTCCCTTCGCCACCTCCTGACCACGGGGGAGGCGCCCCCGGACCGAACGGGAGGCGCCCTTGGATCAACCAGCAGTCGGCCATTCTTCTGGCTGGAACGCTCAGCGACGTGATCGCGACCCGGTGCCGGACGGGGCCGGAGCCATCACCAGCGTCCAGCCTCCTGGCGGGAGGAGCTCGTCCACCTCAGCCCCTCCGAGCCACCATGAGCTCCTCGCTCACCTGAGGCACCTATACGGCGACCTGTCGGTCGTCATCCATCGGGATCCCGAACAGGAGATCCTTGGAGTGGCACTGGCCGTTGTCGACCGCGTGATGAGCGCCGCCGCCCAACGGCTGGCCACGGCCCAGTCCGTCATCGGCGGCGTGGCCGCCGAGCTGATCTCGCCCGCCGCTGTCGAAGCCGGTGTGCCCGTCCGGGCCCTCGACGCCTGGCTGGTGGTCGGCCAGCTGCTGGCCGCCCTCGGTGAAGCACCACCGGCGCCCCCGCTTCCTCCGGTTTCCCCTGGCGTGCCGGCACCGTGTGTCCACCTCCTTCCTTCATCCCCATCAGGCAGGCCACCAACGAAAGGACAACTGCCATAGCAACTAACTCAGCCCCATCCTTCGACCAGCGCATCAATGAACGGATCCGGGCCCGCGAGGTGCGCCTCATCGCCCCGGATGGAGCCCAACTCGGGATCAAGTCCCTCCCCGAGGCCCTGGCCGCCGCCCGGGAGCTGGACCTCGACCTGGTCGAGGTCTCGGGCGGGGCCCAGCCACCGGTCTGTCGGATCATGGACTACGGGAAGGCCCGCTTCGAAGCCGACCAGAAGGCCAAGGAGGGACGGCGCAAGTCCCGCCAGCGGGAGCTCAAGGAGATGCGCTTCGGCATCCGCATCGGTCCCGGGGACTTCGAGACCAAGGTCCGCAAGATCGGCCACTTCCTCGACGACGGTCACAAGGTGAAGATCATCCTCCGCTTCCGGCGGGGCAGGGAGATGGGCCGCACCGAGATCGGGCGCCAGATCCTCGCCCGGCTCCAGGAGGCCCTCCCCGGCGCGAAGATCGAGTCGGCCCCCCGGCTGGACGGCTCCCAGATGATCATGCTGCTGGCTCCCGGCACCACCGGCCGTCAGCACGCCGGGCCGGTCACGACATGAGCCCGGCGCAGCCCGACGGCCAGGACCCGAAGTCCGATCTCCGCTTCTACCTGCGAATGGCCCGAACGGCGGTCGTCTGGAAGCTGGAGGGCCTGTCCGAGTACGACATCCGCCGTCCCCTTGTGCCGAGCGGGACGAACCTCCTGGGCCTGGTCAAGCACCTGGCGGGAATGGAGCTCGGCTACCTCGGCGAACCATTCGGTCGACGCTTCCCGGAACCGCTGCCCTGGTTCGAGCACGGCGCTCGTCCCAACGCGGATCTGTGGGCGGCGGCGGACGAGACGCGTGAGGCGATCCTCGGTCTCTACCGGCGGGCGAATGAGCATTGTGACGTCACCATTGACAACTTCCCGCTCGATGCGACGGTGACCATCCCGTGGTGGGGGCCGGACGGCTCCAGCACCACCCTCCACCGGCTCCTGATCCACGTGATCGCCGAGACGAGTCGTCACGCCGGGCATGCCGACCTCGTGCGTGAGCTCATCGACGGAGGCATTGGCCTCCATCCCCGCAACAGCAACATCTGGGGCCAGGATGACCTGCCCTCACACCGGGCCAGGGTCGAGGCCGCCGCCCGGGAGGCGGCCGGTCGGCTTCCGGACCCGTGAGCCGGCGGGGGTGGCACCGGGAGCGGCGGAGAGGTGAGCCCTGGTTCCGGCGGCCACCGTAGAGCAGGTGGGCGCCGTTATCCTCCTTCGACCATGAGGCTCGACCGCTGCGGCCCCGAGGTCACGCCTCAGCGACACGAGGCCGTGCACCTCGGCATGCGGCCGTGACGACCAGCGGGGATGCATCGCAGCCGCCCCAGCTCAGCCTGGAGGCGGCCCGCTCCTTCGCCGATGAGATCCTCTTCCCGGCGGCGAACGAGATCGACGCCGCCCCCGTGGTCCCACGTGAGCGCCTCGACCTCCTGGCCGAGCACGGGTGGTACGGCCTGTCGGCTCCGTCGTCGGGTCTGACCCAGCAGGACACCTGGCAGGTCCTCGAGGCGTTCGCCGGTGGGTGCCTCACAACGACCTTCGTGTGGATGCAGCACCTCGGCACCGCGCCGGCATGCTCATTCGGACCCGGACACCTGCGCCCGTGGGTCGAGCTCCTGGCCACGGGACAACGCCGGTCGACCGTCGCCTTCGCCGGGCTGCTGCCGGAACCACTCCTGTTGGCCCGGCAGGAGGGTGGCGGTTGGGTGATCGACGGCCGGGCCCCCTGGGTGACGGGCTGGGGGCTGACCAACCTTATCCACGTGTCGGCCCGTACTCCCGATGACGAGGTTGTATGGCTCCTCGTGGACGCGTCGTCACCAGGTCTACGGGCCGAGCCGCTGCGCCTGCTGGCGGTGAACGCCAGCGCCACGGTGACCCTGCACTTGAGCGGTGTCCGGGTCGCAGCCGATCGGGAGACGAGCCGCTATCCATGGGCCGAGTGGCCCGGCCGCGACGCCATGGGCCTTCGCTCCAACGGCTCACTCGCCCTGGGAGTGGCCTCGAGGTGCTGCCGGCTCATCGGCCGATCCGGCCTCGACGACGAGCTGGATGCCCGACGGGCAGCTCTGGATGCCGGAACACCGGAGACCATGCCGTCGGCCCGGGCGGCCGCCGCCCTGTTCGCCGTGCAGGCTGCCTCCGCCCTGGTCACCCACGTGGGCAGCGGTTCGATGCTCATGGGCAACCACGCCGAGCGCCTGTTCAGGGAGGCCGCCCTCCTGCTCGTGTTCGGGAGCCGTCCCTCCATCAAGCGGGCCCTCGCCGCCCAGCTCGGCATCAAGCCCGGTGGGGCCCCGTAAGCGACTCGGTCAGAAGGCCGTGGGGGCCACCAACCAATCCTGACAAGGCGTGGGATAGGGACCTTGACGAGGCGCGCCCGGCTAACGCGGGCTCTCCCCCTTCGCCAGGGCCTTCCGGATGAGCCCGACTAGGGTCGAGCGGGAGGGGGACACAATGAGCGAGCGGCTGGTATCGGCACGTCAGGAGGCGGTGGCCGTCGGCTCGGCCCAGGCCCGTGAGCGTCAGGCGGCCAGGGGAAAGCTGACGCCACGAGAGCGCATCGAGCGGCTCGCCGATCTTGGGACCTTCCGCGAGATCGACCTGTTCGCCCGCCGGCGGGCCAAGGACATCGGCATCAACGACGGCGAGCCCTACACCGACGGCGTGATCTGCGGCTTTGCCCGCGTCGACGGGCGCCGGCTGGCCATCTACGCCCAGGACCCCGCCATCGTCGGAGGGTCGCTGGGAGAGGTCGGGGGTCGCAAGGTCGTCAAGCTGATGGACCAGGCCGTCGCCGCCGGCGTGCCGATCGTCGGGATCAACGACGGGGGCGGCGCCCGGATACAGGAGGGGGTTGCCGCCCTGGCCGCCTACGGGGCGATCTTCGCCAGGAACGCGTCGGCGTCGGGAGTCGTGCCCCAGATCAGCGTGATCCTGGGGGCCGCCACCGGCGGGGCGGTGTACAGCCCGGCCATGACCGACTTCGTCTTCATGGTCGAGGGTTCGGCCCAGATGTCGATCACCGGTCCGGACGTGGTGCGCTCGGTCACCGGTGAGACGGTGAGCCTCGAGGAGCTCGGCGGAGCCCGGACCCACGCCACCCGCTCAGGAGTGGCGCACTTCATGTACCCCGACGAAGGGTCATGCCTCGACGCCGTCCGTCGGCTGCTCTCCTTCCTGCCGTCCAGCTACCGCCAGGCCCCGCCGCCCCGCGACCCGCACGACGACCCCGAGCGCGACGTGGCCGGCCTCGAGCGGATCCTGCCCGACAACCCGACCGACCCCTACGACGTGCGGGCGCTGATCCGCGCCGTGTTCGACGACGGCGAGCTGTTCGAGGTGGCGGCCGGCTTCGCCCCCAACATGGTGTGCGGCCTGGCCCGCCTGGCGGGACATCCGGTGGCGGTGGTGGCCAACCAGCCCGCCCACCTCGCCGGCATGATCGACATCGACGCCTCCGAGAAGGCCGCCCGCTTCGTGCGGACGGCCGACGCGTTCGGGCTGCCCCTGGCCGTGTTCGTCGATGCCCCGGGCTTTCGGCCCGGCGCCGACCAGGAGCACGGGGGCGTCATCCGCCGGGGCGCCAAGCTCCTCTACGCCTTCGCCGAGGCGACCGTCCCCACCGTCCAGGTGATCACCCGCCAGGCCTACGGCGCCGCCGCCGTGGTCATGGGGTCGTCGTCCATCGGCGCCGACCGGGCGGTGGCCTGGGACGGCGCCACCGTCGCCGTGCTCGGCCTGTACGGGCTGGCCGAGCGCCTGTTCCGCGAGGAGATCTCCTCCGCCGCCGATCGGGACCTCCGCCGCACCGAGCTGATCCAGCGCTACCGGGTGGAGGAGGCCGACGCTGTGGCCGTCGCCTCCAAGGGCTTCCTCGACGATGTGATCGAACCGTCGGAGACCCGCCGCTACCTGGCCGACGCCTTCGACCTGCTGCGCCATAAGGAACGGCCGGAGCCGATGCGCAAGCACGGAAACGTCCCGCTCTGATCGTGCCGGTCTGATCGTGCCGATCTGATCGCGCCGCACCTCGCCGCCCCCGACGTCCTAACAAGCGTCGGGCCGATCCTGGGCCACGGCCCGGCCCGCTGAGCGGGCGCCGGTGAGGTGGCGCAGGGTGGCGGTCCGGTGACCGAGCGCTGCCGAGTGCGCGCCGGGCAATGGCCCCATCGGGCCATGGTGCCGCTCTGAGGAGGGCTGCCACCCTCTGAGGGGGCTCGGCACACCGGCCGGGCCGCAGTACAGCAGACAGGAGGTGGCCGATGGCTGCCGCGTTGGTGCGCTATGAGCGACGTGACGGAGCCGACCGGGCCGCGATGGGCGTGGCGGCATTCAACCTGTGCCGGGCCGCCCGGCACCAGGGGGCGCGCAGCAGTCGGTTCTTCTGGACCTCGGCCGACTCCATCGTGATCCTGAGCGAGGCCGACTCGGCCCATCTCTTCGACGACGAGCCCAAGCCCGAGCTGGCCCAGGCCCTCTTCGCCCTGGCCGACCTGGCCCGCCAGGTCTCCAACGAGCGCTGGATCGACCCCCGCGACGGAGAGTCGACCTACCACACCGCCGGCCGGTAGGGACCCCACAGGCCGTACCGGGCGGATCGAGGGGCGCCTCCCAGGGCCGCGGGCGCGGCCCTGAATCGGTTCGCGCCAGCGGCCACGCGCCACGATCGTCGGGGCCCGTCAGCCGATGCCGCCCGTTCGACGGCGCGCCCGGCTCAGGAGGCGGAGGCGGCCGGCTGCTGGCGCATCTGGCGCAGCTCCTCGCGCCGCTCGAGGCCGAGGTTGCCGATCTCCTCGATCTCCTCGTCGCTGAACCCGGCCAGCTGGCGGAACCGCCGGGCCAGCTGGATGGGGCTGTCCTTCTCGTTGGTGCGGCCCCCGCCCAGGCTGAACAGCTTGTCCACCGTGCGCTGGAACTCGAGGGCCCGCTGGCGCCGTTCCGGGTCGTCCTCGGTCAGGCGGCGCAGCCAGTCCGACCCCATCTTCACGTGGGTGACCTCGTCGGCCAGCATCCAGTCCTCGCAGAAGGCCAGCACCGGGTCGCCGGCCTCCTCGCCGAACTCCCGCATGGTGTTGAACACGTCAATGGCCAGTCCCTCGAGGCCACGGTTGACCCCGGTCAGGCGCATCACGGGATCGGGGCTGCAGGCGGCCTGGTACAAGAAGCGCGACTCGGAGAACTCACCGATCTCCGTGCCCATCCACTCGGTCAGCCGGACCGATATCTCCACGTGGCGGGCCTCGTCCCAGCACTGGCGGGCCATGTCCAGCTTGAGCGGGTAGGGCGCCTCCTGGTTGTCGAAGTCCCAGCAGGTGCGGCCCGCCCCCTCGAGGGCCTGGATCTCCCCCATGAAGATGCCGTGCATGAGCTGGCGGGAGCGCTCGGGGGCATCGGCGCTGGCGGGGGTCATCCGCCCGGGTGACTCGTAGTTGCCGCTGCGGCCGGCATTCGCTCCGCGGGGATCGTTCAGCCGGGTGGTCATGTCGACCTCTACGAAGCGGTCGTCGCGGGCCAACTCGTTGGCCGGCAGAATCTTCTTCATGCCTGCCTCCTTCGGTCGTCCAGCGGAGCTGGTCGGACACCGATAGTAACGGTCCGGCCCGGTCCCCCACTTCGGGTGACCGGGCTCAGCCCTCCGCCTCGGTCAGGGCCGCCTCCAGCAGGCGACGGGCGGTGTGCAGCTGCAGCCACTCGCTGTCGGCGGTGCCGGCGTTGCGGCGGCTGTGCCGCCTGAGCAGCTCGATGGTGGCGTCGCGGGCCTCGCTCAGGGTGGCCGGCGAACGCCCGGCCAGCTCCACCAGCTCGTGGAGCGCCGAGGGGTCCCGCGGCGCCGAGCCCCCGGCCAGCTGCCTGGCCCGGTCGACCACCTTCTCCACCGGCGCCGGCGCCTGGGGCGCCCCCACGGCGGCGAATATCTGCTCGACCGGCTCCTCCGTGCGGGGAGGACGGCCCTCGATCAGGCGGCTGTCGCCGTAGGTGTGCTCCCAGGCGTCGGCCTCGGCCGGTCGGACGTCGTTCCAGGGGTGGCTCGTCCACCCGCAGCGGCACCGGGCGCGGTAGGCGACCCCCCGGTGCTCGATCACCACCAGATGCGCCTCGGATGCCGCCACCTTCCTGGCACCTCCCCCGAGCCCGGCGTGCTTCCACCGGCGACCCTATCCCCCCGGTCAACCCGGCGGGGTGAGGGAACCGGCCGGTCCTATCCCCCGGCGACCAGGGCGGCGAAGGCGGCGGTGAGCTCGTCCAGCTCGGCGGCCAGCGACCGGAACACCGAGGCCGGCATGCCCATGGGATCGTCGATGTCGTCGATCGCAGACTCGCCAAGCAGATCGGCGTGGGTGCGCCCCTCGGCCAGCTGGGCCAGCCAGTGGCGGACCGGCTGGTCCGGGCGGCGGGGACCCACCGCCCGCCCCCGGCGCACCAGCTCGCGCAGGGTGAAGCAGCGGGGGAAGGCCTCGGGCGCCATCACCACCGCCTCCCGTACGTGGAGGCGCTCCATCCCCACCACCAGCTCGGCAGCGGCCACCGCCTCGGCGGTGAGGCGCCGGCTGGCGTGGGTGGTGATGTCGTGGCCGAGGCCGGCCATGGCCTGGCAGGCCGACTTGTCGGCGGCGAAGCCCTCGGCCAGCAGGCCGGCCGATTCGACCGGCACCAGCTCAGGCACGCCCCGCAGGCGCTCGCCCAGCAGGGCGGCCGCCATCGGCGAGCGGCAGATGTTGCCCGTGCAGACGACGAGGGTGGCCAATCAGGCTCGCTGGTCGATCAGGCAGCCGTCGAGCAGCTCCTTGAACCGCTCGATGTCGTCGGCCGGCCGGGTGATCCCCCGGTCGGCCCGGGCCGGCCCCAGGTGGCGGCGGACGTAGAGGTCGGCCACCAGCGCCTTGCGGCTGCCGCCGAAGCGGTCGGCCTCGGTTCCGGCCTGCTCGACCAGCAGGGCGGCGGCGTAGACGTCCACCATGAACCCGGCCAGGTCGAACAGCCTCGCCTCGCCGATCGGCCCCGGAAGGGTCCGCCAGGCATCGACGGCGGCGGCCAGGTCGTCGGCCGCCGAGGCCACCGCCGCCGCCGCCGGCTGGTCGGCCCCCCGCTCCAGGGCCGAGCGGATGCGCTCAAGCAGGCCGAGGTGGGCGTCGTTGCGCTCCACCGCCCGGCGGACGTCGAGGCACAGGATGTTGTCCGGGCCCTCCCAGATGGTGTTGACCTGGGCGTCGCGCAGTATCCGGGCCACCGGCCAGTCCTCGATGTAGCCGTTGCCGCCGTGGATCTCGATGGCGTCGCTGGCGGCGGTGATGCCGAGGCGGGCGGCCCGCAGCTTGATCAGCGGGGCGCCGAGTCGCAGCCGCTCCCCCAGGTACCCGTCGAAGACCAGGGCCTGGGCCGCCTCCACCTCGACGATCAGCTCGGCCAGCTTGCGCTGCACGAGGGGCTGGTCGATGAGGGCGGCTCCGAAGGCCTCCCGCGCCCGGGCGTAGCAGATGGCCTCGACCAGCGAGCGGCGGGCACAGCCGAGTCCCATCATGGCGATGCCCAGGCGGGCCCCGTTGGTCAGCTCCATCATGCGGGCCAGGCCCCGGCCGTCCCCGCCCTCCTGGCCGCCCCCGCCGCCGACGGCCGGCGCCAGCATGAAGGCCTCGGCGTCGGCGAACTCGACCTCGGCCGAGGCCACTGCCTTGGTGCCGAGCTTGTCCTTGAGCCGGCGGATGCGCACGCCGTTGGGGCTGCCGTCCCGTCGCTCCCGCAGCACCAGGAACGGGACGATGCCCCGGCCGGTGTCGGGGGCGCCCACCGGCTTGGCCAGCACCACGAACACCGACCCGTTGGCGTTGGAGGCGAACCACTTGAACCCGTTGAGCAGCCAGGCGTCCCCGGCCGGCGAGGCGGTCGTCTCCAGCGTCGCCAGGTCGGAGCCACCGGTGCGCTCGGTGAACATCTGGGAGGTCTCGCCGGCGAACTCGTTGCCCTCCAGCAGCTCGCGCACCCGGGCCTTCACGTCTTCGGGGGCGAACTGCTCGGAGAGGCGGACCACCATGTCGCCTCCGGTGCCCAGGGCGCACATCATTCCGATTTCGGCCTGGTCGAGCAGGTAGGCCCACGCCGCCCCCATCAGGTTGGGATCGGCGCCGGCCTCCGCCGCGCTGGAGCGGAAGGCCGGGGTGGAGAAGCTGTGGGCCACCAGGTCGGCCTTGGACGCCTCGAACGAGGGGGGCATGACCACCCGGCCCACGTCGTGACCCCAGCGGTCGTAGCGCTCGAGGCGGGGCGGGTTGCGGTCGGTCTCCTCGGCCCGGGCGGCGACCGGGCCGCCCATCAGCGCCCCGATCTCCTCCAGCCGGGGGGTGGCCCAGGCCAGCGCCGGGGGCGACAGGCGGGAGCGCACGATGAACTGCAGGCTCGGATCGCAGCTGTACCAGTTGAGCCCGACCGCGCCGCGGTAGCGCCCGGTGTCGTAGCGGCGGGCCTTGGCGGGAGAGCCGAACGGCAGGTCGGCGGGCGCGGCCGGCGGGGGGGGCATGCTCCCAGGCTACGGCGGCGGCGGCCGGCCTACGACGGGGCTAAGGCGGCGGCGTCCGGGCTACGGCGCCGGCGGCGACACCATCGGCGCCGGGCCGGACCTGGACGCGCCGGTCCGGCGCCCGAGCGGGGCCGGCGGTGACGGCCAGGGCGACGAGGTAGGCGGCGGTGGCGATGGCCAGGATGCCGAAGCTCGGCGGCACCAGGGGGTAGGCGTAGGCCAGGCCCAGGCCTCCCCACACCGAGCCCACCGCCAGGGCGACCGACAGGCCCAGGGCCCGGTACGGGCGGGGCGAGAGGCGCTGGGCGGCGCCGGCCGGCGCAGCAAGGAGGCCAAGCAGCAGCAGGGCCCCCACCGCCTGGGTGGCGGCCGCCGCCGTCAGGCCCACCAGGGCCAGGAACGACAGCCCCAGCCCCCTGACGGGGACGCCCCGGGCCGCCGCCACCCCCTCGTCAACGGTGGCGAACAGCAGGGGGCGGGCGATGGCCAGGCCGGCAACGACGACCACCCCCGCCACGGCGGCGTCGGCGACCGCCTGGCTTCCCGACAACCCGAAGATGGTGCCGAACAGCACGCTCACCCCGGCGGTGCCGTTGGAGCCCAGCGACGAAGCGCTGTACACGGTCAGGAACAACGCCCCCAGTCCCAGCACCCAGGCGAACACGCTGCCGATGACGGCGTCGTCGGCCCGCCCCCGCCACCCGAGGCCGCCCAGGGCCAGGGCGACCACCACGCAGGCGACATACAGCCCGGCCAGCAGGTCCACCCCGACGATCAGCGCCCCCAGGGCCCCGGTGAAGGCCACGTGGGTGAGGGCGTCGGCGGTGAACACCTGGGCCCTCAGCACCAGGAAGTAGCCCACCACCCCGGAGGCCACGGCGGTGGCGGTGCCGGCGAGGACGGCGTAGCGCAGGAACGGGTGGGCCAGCAGGTGGGCGATGCCGGCCAACGGCTGGATCAGGGCGACGACGGGCGTCATGTCGGAAGCGCCGGGGCCGCCCCGACCGGCCCCGGCCGCCGGCGCAGTCCTCCGCCCAGCAGGTAGGCGCCGAATCCGAAGCTGGTCACGTAGAAGCCGACCGGGTAGACGGAGTAGTAGGCCGCCACCAGGCCGGCCCATCCCACCACCAGGGCGACGGCGATGCTCAGCAGGACACTGCGCACCGGCCGGGCGCTGAGCCGCTGGGCGGTGGCGGCCGGCATGACGAGCAAGGCGAAGACCAGCAGGGCCCCGGTGATCTGGCTCACCTCGGCCGCCGCGCATCCCAGGAGGACCAGGAACACCACGCCGACCGCCCGGACGGGGACACCGCGGGCCAGGGCCACGTCGGCGTCGACGGTGGCGAAGAACAGCGGACGGGCGATGATCCCCAGGGCGGCCAGCGCGGCGGCCGCCACCGCCGCCAGGGTGAGCACCTGGGCGTCGGAGATCCCGAGGAAGCTGCCGAACAGCAGCGAGGTGAGGCCGCCCAGGAACCCGCCGTAGAGGCTGACGAACAGGGCCCCGCAGGCCAGGGCGAAGGCCTGCACGGTCCCGATGACGGCCGACTCGTGGCTGAGGGATGCTCCCGCCGACGAGCGGGGAACCAGGGCGATGACCACCCCCGCCAGCACGGCGGCCCCGAAGTAGCCGACGCTCACGCTCACCCCGGCCAGGACGGCCGCCGCCGCCCCCGGAAACGACACCACCGCCAGGGTGTGGCCGGCGAAGCTCTGCCGGCGCAGGACCATGAACCACCCGATCGCTCCGGCGGTCACCCCGACGATGGTCGAAGCGATGAAGGCGTTGACCATGAAATGGAGGCCGAACATCAGGCGTGGGCGTGGCGGTCGCTGTGATGGGCCGGCGCCTCAGGGGCTCCGACGACCACCATCCGGCCGTCGGAGGTGCGCAGCACCTCGACGGGGGCGTCGTACAGGGCGCTCAGGGTGGCCGAGTTGATGACCTGCTCGGGCGGCCCGGCCACCGCCCCGCCCCGGCCGAGGTACGCCACGCCGTCGAGGTAGCCCAGGATGGGGTTGACGTCATGGGCCACCAGCATCACCGTCACCCCCTGGCGGCGGCTGATGTCGGCGATGAGGCCGGCCACGGCCGCCTGGTTGGGCAGGTCGAGGCTGTCGAGGGGCTCGTCGAGGATCAACAGCCGGGGCCGGCGCACCAGGGCCTGGGCGATCAGCAGCCGCTGCTGCTCGCCCCCTGACACCGAGCCGATGGGCCGACCGGCATAGGCGGTCGCCCCCACCAGGTCGATCACCTCGGCCACCGCCTCGTCCTGGCGGCGGGCAGCGGCCGACCATCGCCTCCGGAACGGCAGGGGCAGGCCCCAGCGCTCGCCGTCGCTGCCCAGCCTGACCACGTCGACGCCGCGCACCCGGAGGGCGGGGTCGAAGCTGCGTCGCTGGGGCAGGTAGCCGATCTGGCGCCCGGCGTGGCCCGGGGGCCGGCCGAGCACCGTCGCCCGGCCGGCGCTGAGGGGCACCAGCCCCAGGGCCGCCCGCACCAGGGTGGACTTGCCCACGCCGTTGGGGCCGAGGACGGCGACGAAGTCGCCGGCCGCCACCTCGAGATCGACCTCGGACCACACCCGGCGCCCGCCGAGCTCCACCGATGCGGCCTCGAAGGCGACGGCGGGCTCGGCCGCCGCTGCGGTGGTGGCGGTCACGACGGGCTCCGGCCGGTCGCCGCCGCCAGGGCTGACTCGAGGGCGGCCAGCTGGTCGGCCTGCCAGTCCTGGTAGGTGGCCGACGCCGGGGAGAGCGTCTCGGTGATGGCCACGGCCGGGATGCCCCGCGCCCTGACCTCACCCAGCTGCGCCGACACGTCCGGGGTCAGGTTCTGGCGGTTGTACACGTAGACCTTGATGGCCCCGGTCCGGATCTGGGCGTCGATGGCCTCCTTGTCGGCGGCGGACACCTCACTGCCCTCGCTGATGGCCTTGAGGAAGGAGGGCGGGGTGATGACCCGCAGCCCCAGAGCAGGGGCGACCATGGCGAAGATGGACTCCGACGCCCCCACCGGGGTGCCGGAGTACCGGGCCCGGATGGCGGCGATCAGGCCGTCGTAGCGGGCCAGGGCGGAGCTCTCGAACCAGGCCCGACGGGCGGCGAAGTAGGCGGCGTCGGCCGGATCGAGCCGGGCCAGGTCGGCGGCCAGGGCCGCCACCACCCTGGTCGTGTCGGCCGGGTCGTACCAGCGGTGGGGGTTGTCCCCCGCCACCAGGCCCAGAAGCCGCCCGACGTCGAGCACGGTGGCCGACGAGCCGGCCCCCAGCAGCCGCCCCGCCCACGGGTCGTAGCCGAGGCCGTTGTCGATCACCAGCTGGGCCGTTGCCACCCGGGCGGCGTCGAGGGCGCTCGGCTCGTAGCTGTGGGGGTCGGCGTCGGGACTGGTGACCAGGCTGGTGACGCGGGCGTGGGCCCCTCCGAGCTGGGCGGCGATGGAGCCCCAGAAGTCCTCCGCCGCCACCACCGCCACCACCCGGGGGCTGCCGGTGGCCAGGGCGGCGGCGGAGCCCGGGCCCCGGCCGGTGCTGGCCAGCCCCAGGGCCAGGCCCAGCACCAGGACCGCCGCCACCGCCGACGCCACCGGGCCAAGGGTCGATCGCCGGACGGCCATAGGCCCAATCTAAAACCGAAACGGTTTCCATTGCAATGGGTGACCACCGCCCCTACGAGCCCGGGACCACCCCCTTCGGGCGGTCCGTAAATGACCCGACGAGGGGATATACGGCGCCCCGCAAAAGAACCACACTGCCAATGGCCTCCCTATGACGCTCGCCACTGAGCGAGGCGAAGGGAACGCAGGATCGGACCAGAGCGGGTGCGAATGCGACGAAGGACCAACCGGCGGTTGCTCTCCTCCCTTGGGGTCAGCCTGGCCGTGGCCAGCCTCTCCGTGGGAGCCATGGCACTGGCCGGGCCGGCCAGCGCCGACACCACCGGCGCCGATGCGACGGCGGCGATGGCCACCTTCGCCGCCATCAACGCCGACCGGGCGACGGCCGGCCTGCCCCCGCTCACCTGGTCGGCCTCCCTGGCCCAGATCGCCCTGTCCCACTCCGCGGCCATGGCCCAGGCCGGCCAGCTGTTCCACAACCCGTCGCTGTCCACCCTGCTGGCCGGGGCGGCCCTGGTGGGCGAGAACGTCGGGGTCGGCCCTACCGTCAGCATCCTCAACACCGACTTCATGAACTCCCCCGAGCACCGGGCCAACCTCCTGTCCACCCAGTTCACCCAGGTCGGCGCCGGTGTGGTGGACGCCAACGGGATCGTGTGGGTGACCGAGGACTTCGTGGAGGCCCCGCCGGCGCCCCTGAGCGCTTCGGTGGCGACCGCCGCCATCCCCGCCGCCGCCCCCACCGCACCCACCCCGGCCGCGCCCGCCCCCGCCGCCCAGACCCGGCCCGCTCCGCCATCGCCGCCGGAGCCGGGGCGCCCCGCGACCACCGCTCCGGTCGCGGGAACCAGCGCTCCAGCTCCGGTGGCGGGCCCAGCGGTGTCGACCCCGGCGCCGGTGCCTCCGGTGGCGACGGCAACCCCGGCCCCGGCGGCCGCCTCATCTGTCCCGCCCGCAACGACCTCCCCGGCGGCCGCCCCGACCCGGCCCGCCGTCCACCGCCTCGCCGCCGTCCCGACCCGGGCCGCCCGGCCCGTCGCCGCCCTGGGCGCTCTGGTGCTCCTGGTGCTGGTGGGCGCGGCCCTGGCCTACCTGTCCCTGCCCGTCCTCCTCGCCGGGCTCCGGCGCCGGCCCGGTGCGGTCAAGCCGGCGCTGACGACCGTGAACGCACGGTCCGTGGCCGTCAGGGTTCGGCCGACGGCCGTCGGCGTCCATGCCCGCCCTCGCCTGAGCGCAGTACCGGCGGTGCAGTCGCTGTGAGGGCCATCCCGACCGTCCGCATCGGGGCCGCCGACGCACATGTCGCAACCGACACCCATACACAGCCGATCCACACAAATGCCCTCGACAGAGGGCCCATTCATGTAGGGCTCATCCACAGAAGGACCGGAATGAATAGGAGGTCCACGTGCTATTCGTGATGCTGCTGCTGGTGGTCGCCGGCCTGGTGCTCAAGCTGCACCACTGGGTTGGAAGCTCCTCCTACCGCCGCCCGATGCCCTTCAGCTAGGGCGATTGAGCTCCGGTCCGGGGCTGGGGCCGGACCGGCGGAGACCAGGCCCCGGCTCCGGTCCCCGGCCGGGCGGGTCCCCGACCCGCTGGACCGGCGCCCGACACCATGGTCGGGCCGGGAAGAATCCCGGGGTCGCTTGCTGTTGAAAAGTCACCTAGCTATCGAAAGGTGACCACAGTGGGCGACTGGACCCCCGAAGCCGACCTGAGCCCGGAAGCGGGCCTGGGGCCGGACAGCGACACCATCCTTCCTCTTCTCCCCCTCTCCAGCGGGGTGGTCCTGCCGGGCATGTCGGTGGCCGTCGGCCTCGAGACCGACGAGGCCCGGGTGGCCGCCGATGCCGCCGAGGCCGCCGGGGGCTCGGTCCTGCTGGTGCCCAAGGTCGGCGCCCGCTACGCCTCGGTGGGCACCATCGCCCGCATCGAGGAGCGCCGCCAGCTGCGGGGCGGCCTGCCGGTCGTCGCCGTCACCGGCATGGCCCGGGCCCGCATCGGCCGGGGCGTGCCCGGCACCGGATCGGCGGTGTGGGTGAGCGTCGAGCCGGTCGTGCCTGACGAGCCCTCCGGGCGGGCCACCGAGCTGGCCCGCCAGTACCGGGCGGTGGTGGAGAACATCCTCGACCAGCGGGGGGCGTCGGAACTGACCGCCGGCCTGCGCCAGATCACCGACCCCGGCCTGCTGGCCGACACCGCCGCCTGGTCCCCCGACCTGTCCTTCGAGCAGAAGGTCGAGCTGCTGGAGACCCTCGACGTCGAGGACCGGCTGGAGCGGGCCCTGTCCTGGATGAAGGACGTCCTGGCCGACCTGTCCCTGCGGGAGCGCATCCGCCGCGACGTGGCCGAGGGGATGGAGCGCAGCCAGCGGGAGTTCCTGCTGCGCCAGCAGCTCGACGCCATCCGCAAGGAGCTGGGCCAGGGGGGCGAGGAGGAGGACGCCATCGCCGATTACCGCCGCCGGGCCGATGAGGCCGGGCTGGTCGGCCCCGACGCCCCCGAGGAGCTGGCCAAGGCCATCGAGCGTGAGCTCGGCCGGCTCGAGCGGACCCCGGAGCAGAACCCGGAGCACGGCTGGATCCGCAGCTACCTCGACACCGTCCTCGAGCTGCCCTGGAACGTGCACACCCCCGAGGTGCTCGACCTCGAGCGGGCCCGTGCCGTCCTGGACGCCGACCACCACGGCCTCGGGGACGTGAAGGACCGCATCGTCGAGTTCCTCGCCGTGCGCAAGCTCCGGGGCGAGCGGGGCCTGGCCGGCTCCCCCGCCACCACCGGCCGGCGCGGCAACGGCGCCATCCTCGCCCTGGTTGGCCCCCCCGGCGTGGGCAAGACCTCGCTGGGCGAGTCGGTCGCCCGTGCCCTGGGGCGCAACTTCGCCCGGGTGGCCCTCGGCGGCACCCATGACGAGGCGGAGATCCGCGGCCACCGCCGCACCTACGTCGGAGCCGCCCCCGGCCGCATCGTGCGGGCCCTGCGGGAGGCCGGCTCGATGAACCCGGTCATCGTCCTCGACGAGGTCGACAAGGTGGGCGCCGACTGGCGGGGCGACCCGTCCGCCGCCCTGCTCGAGGTGCTCGACCCGGCCCAGAACCACCGCTTCCGCGACCGCTACCTCGAGGTCGAGCTCGACCTCTCCGAGGTGCTGTTCATCGCCACCGCCAACGTGGCCGACACCATCCCCGGCCCCCTGCTCGACCGCCTCGAGGTCATCCGCATCGACGGCTACACCGAGGAGGAGAAGGTGGCCATCGCCCGCGACCACCTGCTCGGCCGCCAGCTGGCCGCCCAGGGCCTGCGGGCCGACGAGGTGGTCGTGGAGGCCGACGCCCTGGCCAAGGTCATCGCCGACTACACCCGCGAGGCGGGGGTACGGGCCCTCGAGCGGGAGCTGGGCCGCCTGCTGCGCAAGGTGGCCACCCGCATCGCCTCGGGCGACCAGGCCGAGGTGGTCGAGGTGGGCGCCGACGACGTCGCCACCTACCTCGGGCGCCCCCGCTTCTTCTTCGAGCCGGCCGAGCGCACCGCCGCCCCGGGGGTGGCCACCGGCCTGGCAGTGACCGGCGCCGGCGGGGACGTGCTCTTCGTCGAGGCCACCGCCATGGACGGGGACCCCGGCCTGGCGGTGACCGGCCAGCTGGGGGACGTGATGCGGGAATCCGCCGAAATAGCCCTGTCCTTCGTCCGCTCCCACGCCGACTCCCTCGGGCTGGCCGAGCCGGACCGGGCCTTCGCCGGCCGGCGGTTCCACCTCCACGTGCCGGCCGGGGCCGTACCCAAGGACGGTCCATCGGCCGGGGTCACCATGGTCACCGCCCTGGTGTCGTTGCTGACCGGCCGCCTGGTCCGGCCCACCGTCGGCATGACCGGCGAGGTCACCCTGTCGGGCCGGGTCCTGCCCATCGGCGGGGTCAAGCAGAAGGTGCTGGCCGCCCACCGGGCCGGGCTGTCCGAGGTCGTCCTGCCCGCCCGCAACGGAGGCGACCTCGACGACGTCCCCGAGGCGGTGCGCCAGCAGATGACCTTCCACCTGGCCGAGGACGTGGCCCAGGTGCTGGAGGTGGCGCTGGAGCCGGAGGCCGGCGCTCCGGCGGCCGCCGCCTGATGTCCCCCGGCGTCGGCCGGGGCACCGGCCCGGCGGGGGCCGGCTGTGGACTTCTCCGCCCCGGCTACCCGAGGTATGTGACATACGTCTAGTTGACGGGCTCGCCTCCGCTCCTTAGGGTGCATACCACCGGTACCTACTCGCAGTAGGCGCCACACCCAAGGTAGGAGGCAGCCATGGTGCAGACCCGGCCCCCCAAGACGCTGCGGTCCGTCCGCCCCGGGGAGGGGGCCTCCTCCGCCCCGGCCCCGACCGGTCCGGCCGGGGGCCTGGGGCGCCTGGGCGAGGCGGTGGGCCGACGCCGGCGCGTGGTGCTCGGCCTCGCCGGCGCCTTCGTGGTGGCGGCCGCCGCCCTGGGCCTGGGAGTGCAGTCCCACCTGTCCCAGGGCGGCTTCGACTCCTCGGCCGAGCCCTCGGTGCGGGCCGCCGCCCTCCTCCAGTCCCGCTTCGGGGCGGCCGCCGCCAACCTCGTCGCCCTGGTGCGGACCCGCTCGGGCACGGTCGACTCGCCGGCGGGGCGCGCCGCCGGCCTGGCCCTCACCCGCCGGCTGGCGGCGGCGCCCCATGTCGAGCAGGTGCGCAGCTACTGGAGCCTGGACTCGCTGCCGGCCCTACGGGCCGACGAGGCCCTGATCGTGGCCACCATCGAGGGCGACCAGGACCAGGTCGTGCGGCGGGAGCCGGCGGCGGCGGCCGCCCTGACCCATCCACCGGCGGCGGTGACGGTCGAGGTGGGCGGCTTCGGGCCGGCCTTCAACGAGGTCAACACCGTGGTCGAGCACGACCTGGCGCGCTCCGAGGCGGTGGCGGTGCCGCTCACCATGCTGCTGCTGCTCTTCGTCTTCGGCTCGGCGGTGTCGGCCGCCCTGCCCATGGTGGTGGCGGGGGCGGCCGTCACCGGCACCATGGCGGCGCTGCGCGTCATCACCAGCTTCACCCCGGTGTCGGTCTTCGCCATCAACCTCACCACCGCCCTGGGCCTGGGCCTGGCCATCGACTACAGCCTGTTCATGGTGGCCCGCTTCCGCGAGGAGCTGGCCGACGGGCGCCCGGTGAGCGAGGCGGTGACCGCCACGGTGGCCTCGGCCGGCCGCACCGTCGCCGGCAGCGCCCTCACCGTGGCCGCCGCCCTGTCGACCCTGTTCGTGTTCCCGGTCATGTTCCTACGGTCCTTCGCCATCGCCGGCCTGGTGGTGGCCCTCCTGTCCGGGCTGGCGGCGGTGGTCGTCCTGCCCGCCGTGCTCCTGACCCTCGGCCACCGGGTCAACCGCTTCACGGTGTGGTCCCGCTCGGTGCGGCCCCCCGCCCAGGGGTTGTGGTCGGCCAGCGCCCGCCGGGTGATGCGCCGCCCGTGGGTGGCCCTGGTGGCCGGGGTGGCGGTGCTGGTGGTGCTGGGGACGCCCTTCCTGGGCGTGCGCCTGGGCTACTTCGACACCCGGGTGCTGACCCCGGCCAACCACGTCCGGGCCGTCACCGACCGCATCGCCGCCGACTTCGGCAACGGCCAGGCCGACGACCTGACCGTGGTGCCGGCGGCCGGGCACGCCCTCGGGGGCAGAGGCCTCGACGGCTACGCCGCCGCCCTTTCGCTGGTGTCCGGCGTGGCCCATGTCGACACCACGTCCGGCGTCTACATCCACGGGGTGCGCCGGCCGGCCCCCGCCGCCTACCTGGCCGGCTTCGGGGACCGGTCGGGCGCTGTCAACGGGAAGGGCAACGGATCGTCGTGGCTGGCCGTGGTGCCGACGGGCAACCCCATGTCACCGGCAGGGGTGAGCCTGGTCGACTCGGTCCGGGCGGTGCCGTCGCCGGCGCCGGTGCTGGTGGGCGGCCTGCCGGCCCAGTACGCCGACTCGACCGCCGTCATCCTCGGCCGGCTCCCGCTGGCCCTCGGCCTCATCGTGGTGGTGATGCTCGGGCTCCTCTTCGCCATCTTCCGCAGCGTGCTGGTGCCGGTGAAGGCGCTGGTGCTCAACGTGCTTTCGCTGTCGGCCACCTTCGGGGCCATGGTGTGGGTGTTCCAGGAGGGCCATCTTTCCCACCTGCTCGGCTTCACACCGACCGGCAGCCTCATCGCCAGCATGCCGATCCTCATGTTCTGCGTCGCCTTCGGCCTGTCCATGGACTACGAGGTGTTCCTGGTCTCCCGCATCAAGGAGCACCACGACGCCGGCGCATCCGACGAGGAGGCGGTGGCCAGGGGGCTGCAGCAGTCGGGCCGGATCATCACCGCCGCCGCCCTGCTCATGAGCGTGGTGTTCATGAGCCTGGTGACCGGCTCGATCAGCTTCATCAAGCTGTTCGGTCTGGGCCTCACCCTGGCCGTGCTCACCGACGCCTTCCTGATCCGGGGCGTTCTGGTGCCGGCGGTGATGAAGCTGGCCGGAGCGGCCAACTGGTGGGCCCCCCGACTGCGGGTCGGGCGCAGCGCCGATGCCAAGCTGGCCGTGCTGGCCGAGCTGGCCCCGTTCCGGTCGTGCTCACCGCGCGACCTGCGCCAGCTGGCCCGCTCCTCGGACATCCTCACCCTGCCTGCCCGCTCGCTGGTGGTGCGGGAGGGAGGCCGGGGCGACGCCTTCTACGTCATCGTCTCCGGCCACGCCAAGGTCACCCGGGGCGGGGAGCTGGTCGCCCGACTGGGGCCGGGCCAGTACTTCGGCGAGCTCGCCCTGCTCGGTCCCCAACCGAGGAACGCCACGGTCGGCGCCGTCACCGACCTCGAGTGCGTGATCATCGGCAAGCGGGCCTTCAGCGGCCTCATGGCCGAGCTGCCCGGCTTCGCCCGGGCGGTGCTGTCCGGCCTGGCCGAGCGGGTGCGGTGGGCCGACCAGCGCCTCTCCGGGGCCGCCCCCCATCGGGGCCCCACTCCCCTGCCCCGCTGACGCCGGTGCCGGCACCGACCCCTGGATAGATACAGGGCGTGCCGACACCGACCAAGGCCGCCCGTCGGTCAAAGCAGGCCGCCCGAGGGGCCCAGCACCAGGCCCGCCGGGCCAAGGGCCAGCCGACCGTCGCCCGCATCGCCCGGGCCAGCCTCGGGGCCCGGGCCGCCGTCTACGTGCTGCTGGCCGCCATCACCGCCGAGCTGGCCGCCGGCGTCGGCGGGGGCGAGAAGGACACCGGGGTGGGGGCGGTGCAGGCCCTGGCCCGCCAGCCCGGAGGCCCGTTCCTCGTCGTCATCCTGGCCGTGGCCATGACCGCCTACGCCGCCTGGCGGTTCCTGCAGGCGGTGGCCGGCGACGACGGCGTGCCGTCCGGGCGGGAGACCGCCAAGAGGGTCGGATGGGCCGGCATCGGCCTGGCCTACGTCGCCCTGGCGGCGCGATCGGTGCTGGTGCTCTTCGGCCACCATCCGAGCCGGCGGGGAGCCTCGTCGTTGTCCAAGGCCATGCTGGGCATGGCCGGTGGGCGGGTGGTGCTGGTGGCCATCGGGCTGGCAGTGGCGGCCGGCGGCCTGAGCCTGGCCGTGTGGGCCGCCCTGCAGCGGTTCGAGACCTACATGCCCGACCGCCGGACACCGGATTGGGCGAACGTGGCCGAGCGGGTGAGCGCCACCTTCGGCAACGTCTGCCGGGGCCTGGTCTTCGCCGCCGTGGGCGCGTCGTTCATCGTCTCCGGAGCGCTCGGCACGGCCAAGGACGCCAAGGACACCGACCAGCTACTCCGCAGCCTCATCAAGACTTCCTTCGGCCGGCCCGTCCTCGGCGTGGTCGCCCTCGGCTTCCTCGCCTTCGCCGGCAGCACCGTCCTGGAGGCCCTCTATCGCAAGATCTGAGCGACGCCTATGGTGGCCGCGTCGCAGGCTCCGAACCGAGGAGGCCTCCATGTGGGCACAGATGATCTGCAACCGCCTCAAGCCCGGGAAGGAGACTGACCTGCCCCGGCTGTTCGAGCAGCTCAAGGCGACGGAGCAGGCGGGCTCGGGCCTGGTGCGGTCGACGACCTTCCGCGACCAGAACGACCCCAGCCGCGTCTTCACCCTGGTCGTGTTCGACAGCGAGGAGCAGGCCCGGGCCCGCGAGCGTGATCCACGCCGCCAGGAGGCGCTTTCGGCCGCACGGGCGACCATGGCCGAGGTGTTCGACGGCTCCCCCGAGTTCATCGACCTCACCGTCGTCAACGACTTCGCCCCGTAGGCGGTGGGTGGTGGGCGGTAGGCGGTAAGTCGTCGCCGCCGTGCCGCCCGGCCGGGTGATGCGCGAGCCTGCGTGCATGTCGATGGCCACCGCCGCCGAGCTGGCTGACGCCCTGGCCAGGGGCACGACCGACAGCCAGAGCATCATCCGTCGCTGCCTCGAACGGATCGAGGCGTTCGACGGCTACTTCGCCGCAATCCGGCTGGTCGCCCCCGACGCCATGGGCCAGGCGGCGGCCAGCGACGAGCACCGCCGGCAGGACCGGCCCCGCCGCCCGCTCGAGGGCATACCGGTGGTGATCAAGGACAACATCGACGTCGCCGGCCTTCCCACCACCGCCGGCGCCCTGGCCCTGGCCGACCGCCGTCCGGAGGGCGACGCCCCCCTCGTCTCGAGGCTGCGGGAGTCCGGGGCGGTCATCATCGCCAAGGCCAACCTGACCGAGCTGGCCAACTTCATGACCGAGGGGATGCCGTCGGGCTACTCCTCGATCGGGGGTCAGGTCCTCAACCCCTACGACGTCTCCATCACCCCGGGTGGATCCAGCAGTGGCTCGGCAGCGGCTGTCGCCCTCGGGATGGCGCCGCTGGCCATAGGAACCGAGACCGACGGCTCGATCATCAACCCCGCCTCCCAGCAGAGCCTGGTCGGCTTCAAGCCCACCCTCGGCCTGGTCAGCCGGACCGGGGTGTTCCCCATATCGCCCAGCCAGGACACCGCCGGCCCCATGGCCACGACCGTGGCCGACGCCGCCGCCCTGCTGGCCGCCATCGCCGGACCGGATCCCGCCGACCCTGCCACCGCCGAGGCGGCGGCGGTCACCGACGAGCTGCGCCGGCTGGTGCTCGACCCCGACGTGCTCGGCACGGCCCGGCTGGTGGCCGTCGTCCAGCCCACCATGGACGAGCAGGCGTCGGGCGGCCCGGCGTCCGAGCACCTGGCCGCCCTGCGCCAGCACGGCGCCGTGGTCGGGGCGGCCAGCCTCCAGCAGCACAAGTGGGAGGAAGAGCTGACCGTGCTGCGCTACGAGTTCAGCCCGGCGATCGACGCCTACTTCCGGCGGGGCGGTCAGGGCTCGCAGCGCTCCCTGGCTGACATCCGGGCCTGGAACCTGGACCACGCCGAGGCGGCCCTCAAGTACGGCCAGGTCACCGTCGACGCCGCCCTGGCCGTCGATCACGCCGCCGAGCGGGCCGCCTATGAGGAGACCCGACGTCGGAACCAGGCCCAGGCCATCGACGCCATGGAGGAGGCCCTGGGCGGAGGCGATGCCCTGGTCTTCCGGGGGGACGCCGGCGCCACCTGGGCCGCCCGGGCGGGCTGGCCCAGCGTCACCGTGCCCGTGGGCTACAGCCGCCGCTCCCACCACCCCCGGGCCCTGACCCTGGTCTCGCGACGCTGGAGCGACTGCTACCTGCTTTCGCTGGCCGCCGGGGTGGAGAGGGCGTGCGGGCACCGCCGGCCGCCGGAGGAGATAAACCCGGCCGTGTTCTCCCGCCTGCCCACGCCCTGAGGGGGCAAGGGCCGGCGAACCGACCGGGGCCGCCCCGTCGGTCCGGGCTCAGGCCGGGGCCAGCCGGCCGCCGTACATAAGGTCCTGGGCCGCCCGGTCGCTGTGGCGCCCGGCCAGCAGGGCGGCGACGTCGTCGAGCAGCGCCTCGACCGGCACCGGCGCCGCCACCTGACCGAGGAAGGGCTCGCCGACCCGCAGCGGCTGGGTGAGGTAGGCGTCGACGCGCTCGGCGAGTGGGCCCCCGGCACGGAGGACCTGGCGGGCCCGGTCGGCGATGTCGCGGTGGCGATCGCTCGGGTAGCCGACGGTGCTCGACCGCTGCAGGTCCACGGCGGGCAGGAACCGGCGCCTAAGCCGTTCCGGGTCGAGCACGACCTGGGCGTCGAAGCCGGCCGGCGGCCGCTCCGGTGGCTCGCCGGCGCCGAAGCGGGGGGTGAGGAATATGGTCGTGAGGAAGGCCGGGTTGCCCTTGAGCCTCGGGAGGTAGGCCTCGAGGGCAGCGGTTCGGGCGGGGTGGTCGACCAGCACGAGGGTCTGGGGAGACAGGACGGCGCGGCGCTCGGCGCCGGCGATGGCCGCCTCGAGCAGGGCCGCCTCGTCATCCACCGACAGATCGGGTGGTAGCAGGTTGACGGTGAAGCCAGCCTCGGCGAGCCCGGCCTCGTCCCGCAGGTGGGCCAGCTCGATGCGGTCGAGAAGGTCGCACTCGAAGCCCACCCAGGTGATGCCGGCCGGGGCCAGTGCGGTGGCGATTTCGGCCAGGAGCACCTGCTGGCCCAGGCCGTAGGAGCCGTGCCAGCACACCAGGCCGCTGCGGGGGAGGGGGGCGAACAGGTCGAGGGCCTTGATCCCGACCGGCACGATCCCGCCGGCCGGGGCGGCCGAAGCGGGCCGGGCCGCCTCCGCCCACTGGCGGGCGGTGCGGCCGGTGCCGTCGGCCAGCTCGGGGTCGGCCCCGTGGGCGAGCAGCAGCTCGGCCAGGTCGTGGCGTCCCCGGCGGGCGGCCACGTGTAGCCCGGTGAGGCCGGGGCCGGCCTGCCGGTTGGGATCGGCCCCCGCCGCCAGCAGCCGGGCTACGACCTCGGTGTGCCCGTTGACGGTCGCCGCCCACAGAGGCGTCTCCCCCGTCTCGCATCCGCAGGGCCCGTCCACGGCCGCTCCCGCCGCCAGCAGGGCCTCGACGATCGCCAGGTGGCCGGCCTCCGCCGCCCGCACGAGGGGGGTGGCCCGGCGCGGAAAGACCAGGCCGGCGGCCCGTCCCTCGGCCACGTCCCAGGTCTCCTCCGCCTCGACCAGCGAGGCGTCGGCCCCGATCAGGGCCGTCACCTCCTCGGCGTCGCCGCGGCGGATGGCGGCGTAGAGCAGGACCACGTTGGAGAACGCCGGTGTGCCCGAGGGCCGGCGGGAACCGAGGGTGGCTTCGACCATGGGAAGGAGTCCTTTCAGACGGCGGCGGGCGTCGAACGCCCGCTTCTTGACGGTCGAGACGGGCACGGAGAGGAACTCGGCGATGGCGGCCTGGGGATAACCGCCCAGGTAGGCCAGCGCCAGCACGGTTCGGTCGGCCGGGCGGAGCTGGCCCAGGGCGGCCCGGACCACTTCGGCATCGGTCCGGTCGGAGGAGGGGTCTTCCTCCCCGACCGGCTCCTGCACCAGCGGCCCGACCTGGGGCCGGCCGGCCCCGCCGACCCGGCGGGCGCAGGTCCTGGCCACCCGGAACAGCCACGCCGGGAAGGCCTGGGGCTCCCTCAGCCCGCCCAGGGACCCGAGGGCGGTGACGAAGGCCTCCTGGGCGGCGTCGCGGGCCAGGTCGAGGTCGCCCAGGGCGCCAACGCACAGCGCCGTCACGACGTCCTGGAACTCGACCACCAGCCGCCCGAAGGCCTCGGCGTCGCCGGCCTGGGCCTGGCGGACCCAGTCGGCCACCTCTTCCGTACTCATCTCGCCCTACAAGAGCCGGCCAAGGCCTAAGGGTTACCACCGGCCGGGCCCGAATCGGCCGCCGCCTCGACCCCGCCACAGGCCTGGGATCGCTCCAACCAGGACGAGCGTCGTGTGATCATCAGCCGGACTCGCCGACTCGTCACCTTCCGGAACTAGAGGGGTCCTCCGCCATCAGCGCGTCCCGAGCGGCCCGGATGGCGGCGGCCTGTTCCTCGGTCGGAGGCGGCAGCCTCAGCTGGAGCTCGTGGATGGCATTGACGATGATGCCCCCGACCAGGGCCCGCAGCTGGTGCTTGTGGTCGGCGGGCACCACATACCACGGCGCCCACGAGGTCGAGGTGGCCGTCAGCATGTCCTCGTAGGCGGCCAGGTAGTCGTCGAAGTAGGCCCGCTCGGCGACGTCGGACGCTGACAGCTTCCACTGCTTGTCCGGGTCGTCGATGCGCTGCAGGAAACGCCGGCGTTGCTCCTCCTTGGACACGTGGAGGAAGACCTTGACGATCTTGGTGCCGTCGCGGGCCAGGTGACGCTCGAAGGTGTTGATGTCCTCGTAACGGTCCTGCCACAGCCGCTTCCCCGCCTGCTGGCCGGGGGGAAGGCGTTCGGCCGTGAGCATCTCGGGGTGCACCCTCACCACGAGGACCTCCTCGTAGTAGGACCGGTTGAAGATGCCGATCCGTCCCCGGGCCGGTAGAGCACGGGCGCAGCGCCAGAGGATGTCGTGGTCAAGCTCATCTCTGGACGGCTGCTTGAAGGCCACGACCTCGCAGCCCTGCGGGTTGACGCCCGACATGACGTGCTTGATGGTCCCGTCCTTGCCGGCAGCGTCCAACGCCTGGAATATCACCAGCAGCGCCCACCGGCCGGCGGCGTAGAGCAGCTCCTGGGCCGCCGCCAGCTCGGTCTTGAAGGCCTCCAGGTCACGGTCGGCGAGCTCCCGCGGCCCAGCCCCGACGCCGCCCTGGAGCCAATCGGTCCTCGTTGCCTCCGTGCTGCGCGCCGTCAGCTGGGCGGCACGGCCCGGCTGCACCCTGAGTTCGTCGATCACCTGCTCGGGTAGCTTCACGGGGACCATCTTGGGCCCGCCCGGGGGTGGGAGATGCCAGGCCGAGGCCGGGGCCGGTTGCCGTCACTCCCCACCGGGTCCAGCTCGTAGCGGCGCTGAGCCCTGCCGCCGCCCGATGCCGGGTTCACGATCAGGACCGGGTGACGTGCCCGGGACGACATGATCAGTCCCGTCTGAACCCGGCAACCCGGTCGGGGGAGATCGTCCGTCCCCCGCCGTCGGTGGGGACTGCCCTGCCGGCGAGGGCGTACACCTCGGCCCCGTCGACGGTCTCCTTGGCGAGCAGAGCTTCGACCAGGTGCTCGAGGACGTCGCGGTGTTGCTCGAGGACCGAGGTTGCCCGCTTCTCCGCCTCGCGGAGCAGCCTCTGCACCTCGGTGTCTATGGCGGCCTGGGTGCTGTCGGCGAACGGACGGCTCGACAGGGCGGCACCGTCGCCACCGAGGAAGACCGAGCCCCCGGAGGGATACCCGATCGGACCGAGAGCGGCCGATAAGCCGAACTCCCTCACCATCCTGGTGGCCAGCTCGGTGGCCTTGGCCAGATCGTTGGCCGCCCCGGTGGATCCGTGCCCGAAGACCACCAGCTCTCCCGCCCGTCCGCCCAGGTAGACCGCCAGGGTGTCGGTCAGGTAGTCCTCGCCGTAGAGATGGTGCTCCACCAGGGGCAGCTGCTCGGTGACCCCGAGGGCCTGGCCGGCAGGCAGGATCGTCACCTTGGCGACGGGATCGGCCTTGTCGGAGTAGGCCGCCATAAGAGCGTGGCCCGACTCGTGGACGGCCACGGCGTACTTCTCGTCCGGCAGCAGGACGTTGGAGCCCTCGCGGCGACCGAGGATGATCCTGTCGCGGGCCTGGTCGAAGTCGGCGGCGGTGAGCACCGTCCGGTCCGCCCGCACCGCGTTGATGGCCGCCTCGTTCACCAGGTTGGCCAGATCCGCTCCGGAGAAGCCCGGCGTGCCTCGGGCGACCGCGTTGAGGTCCACGCTGGTGTCGAGCTGCTTTCCCCGGGTGTGGACTCCGAGGATTGCGACCCGGTCGCTCAAGGTGGGAAGCGGGATCACCACCTGACGATCGAACCGTCCAGGACGTAGCAGAGCGGGATCGAGGATCTCGGGGCGGTTGGTGGCGGCCAGCACGACTACGCCGGCGGATGGCTCGAAGCCGTCCATCTCCGCCAGCAGCTGGTTGAGCGTCTGCTCCCTCTCGTCGTTGGAGACGACCGCACCGCTGCCGGAGCGACGCTGCCCGATGGCGTCGATCTCGTCCACGAAGATGATCGCCGGCGCCCGCTTGCGAGCCTCAGCGAATAGATCCCTGACCCTCGAGGCGCCGACTCCGACGAACATCTCCACGAAGCTGGACCCGGTGACGGAGAAGAACGGCACCTTGGCCTCCCCGGCCACCGCCCGGGCCAGAAGCGTCTTGCCCGTGCCGGGCGGCCCGAGCATCAGGATGCCCCGGGGGGCCATGGCTCCCGCACCGGCGTAGCGGTCGGGGCCCTGGAGGAAGTCCACCACCTCGCGGATTTCGGCCTTGGCCCCCTCGTAGCCGGCCACATCTTCGAAGGTCGTGCTCGGGCGCTCCTCGTCGAAGACCTTCGCCTTGGACCGGCCCACGCCAAGTGCTCCCTGGAGG
>Ga0070739_10001086_pt1 | contig 43505 bp, 41 predicted proteins | sample Coa_R1_7_FD_66445 | JGI IMG/M metagenome (GOLD analysis project Ga0070739, IMG submission 66445) | Surface soil microbial communities from Centralia Pennsylvania, which are recovering from an underground coalmine fire - Coalmine... | ecosystem: Environmental > Terrestrial > Soil > Unclassified ...
CGGCAGGCGGCCGCCGCGCCTCACCATGCCGGCCGTGCTCCTCAAGATGTCGGCGCCGCTGGGCCCGCTGCTCGCCCCGCGCCTGGGCTTCCCGCCCAACCTGCGCGAGCTGATCAGCGCCTCGGACGGCGTGACCTACTGGGCCAGGCACGACAAGGCGATGCGCGAGCTGGGCTACGCGCCCCGCGGGCTCGAGCAGGGCCTGCGCGACACCCTCGAAGCCGAGGGCCTGCTGCAGAACGCCGCCGCCTGAGGGCCGGCCGGGGCGGGACTCACCGACCGACCGGACGGTCAGCCGACCCTGGCGCCTCCCCGCGTCTCGACCGGCTGCGCCGCCACCGGGGCAGCGACGGCGGGAGCGCTCTGCACCTCGCGCCCCGACACGTCGCCGACCACCGGTCGCGCCGCGGCCGCCCCGCCCGTGTCGAGCGGGAGGGTGACCTCGAAGCTGCTGCCCACGCCCACCTGGGTGCGCACGGTGACGTCGCCCCCATGCATCCGGGCCAACTCGCGCGCCACGTAGAGGCCGAGTCCCGCACCCCGCGCGCCGGCGGCGCCCGGAACGTCGATGCGCCCGAAGCGGGTGAAGAGCCGGCCCACCTGCTCCGCCGGGATCCCCGGGCCGTGGTCGGTGACCGTCACCGCACCGACGACCCCGCCGCGGGCGGCCACGATGCAGCGCACCTCGCTGTGCTCAGGAGAGAAGCGCATCGCGTTGCGGACGAGGTTGGCCACAACGGTGGAGAGCTGCTCGCGGTCGGCGAGCACCGTCACCGGCCCTGCGGGCATCTCGGTGATGAGGGTCGGCGAGGGCTGGTCGGCGAAGGTCTCCTCGACCCCGCGCACCGTCTCGCGGACCACCTCGCGGAGGTCGAGCGGCTCCAGCATCAGCTCGACGCCGTACTCCAGCCGCGCCGCGACCAGCATGCCGTCGACGAGCGCGTGGATGTCCTCCACCGAGGTGACCAGAGAGGGCACCACGTCGGCGGCGATGAGCTCCTCGGGAAGCGGCCCGAAGGCGCCGTCCTCCATGAGGTGGAGGTAGCCGCGCAGCACCGTCAGCGGGGTGCGCAGCTCGTGCGAGGCGCGGTTGAGGAAGGCCCCCTTGGCGCGCTCCAGCGCCTCCACCCGGTGCAGGTGGGTGCGCTCCAGCTTGAGCCGGTCGGCGTTGGCGATGGCCAGGCCGAGCAGGTCCGCCATGCCTTCGAGGAGGCGGAGGTCCGACGCGTCGGGCGTCGCCGCGTGGCGCAGGCCCGTGGCGAGCACGCCGTAGGTGTCACCGCCGACTCGGATCGGTGCGTACACCGTGAGCACCACCCCGAGGCGCTCGGTCATCTCGCGCAGCGGCGACTGCAGCGCGGCCGTCGCGCAGGCCACGGCCCGCCCCGACTCCACGGCCGCCGCGACGGCCGGCGCGGCCGCGAGCGGCAGGTCGTAGCCGCCCATGTCACCGATGTCGTCGTGCTCGTAGCCCTCGCGGATGCGCCCCTCGTCGACCCGGATCAGGGCGGCGCGCGGGCGCGGCATCCCGTCGCGCGCCATCGCCCGGCCGGCGGCCACGATCACCTCGCGGACGACGGCGTCGGGCTCGTGGGCGAGGCTCAGCCGGCGCACCGTGTCGAGCAGGTAGCTCAGCTCGCGGACCCCCTCGGCGCGAACCTCGGCGGCGCGCGCCCGCAGGCTGCGCTCGACGAGCCGCTCGACGGCCGCCCCCACCACGACGATGCCCGCGATCTCGAGGAGGCCGGCGCCCACCGACACCTGCCCGAGCAGCATGACCGCGACGCGCGTGGCCACGCCGATGGCGCAGAGCGCCAGCACCGCCGGGCGCGCCACGCCGCGCCAGTCCGTCCCCTGGGCGGGGCGGGCCCGGTGCGCGCCGAGGCGCGGACGCAGGGAGTGGGTGAGCTGGGACACCTCCGAGATCGTCCCTCGGCGGCCTCACGGAGGACACCGTGAGCGGGTTAAGCCTTGTTAGCGTCCGTCGCCAGATGTGTGACATGACCGCGCTACGGCGCGGCGGTCACTCGTTGACGAGCTCGACCGGCACGGCCAGGCGGACGGTGGTCCCCTGGCCCGGCTGGCTGACGATGTCCATGGTGCCGTGCACCGCCGCGGCCCGCTCGCGGAGGTTGGCCAGGCCGTAGCCGTGGCCGGGCACCCGCGCGGTGTCGAAGCCGCGACCGTCGTCGTCGATCTCCAGCACGGCCATGGGCGCCTCGTAGCGCACGGTGATGCGGCAGGTGGTCGCCCCGGCGTGGCGGGCGACGTTGGAGAGCGCCTCGCGGGCCACCTGGATCATCTCCGCGATGCTCGCCCCTCCCGCCAGCTCGAGGCGGGAGTCGGCCTCGACCACGGTGAGGATGCCGGTGCGCCCCTCGAACTCCCGGGCCAGGGTGGCCACCGCGTCGCCCAGCGACTCCATGCCCACCGCCTGGGGCTTGAGCCCGAAGATGTAGCGGCGCAGGTCGGCGATCACCCGGTCGATGCTGTCGACCGCCTCGCGCAGCCGCCCGCGCACCGGTTCCTCGGCGGCCAGCGGCTCGACGCTGAGCAGCCCGAGACCGACCGCGAAGAGCGCCTGGACGATGCCGTCGTGGAGCTCGCGGGCGATGCGCTCGCGGTCCTCGACGATGGCCAGGCGCTGCAGCTCCCCCCGGATGCGCCCGTGCTCCAGGGCCACCGAGGCCTGGGCGGCGAACAGCTCGAGGGAGCGCATGTCCTCGTCGGTGAAGGGCGAGGCGCCGCGCCCGCGGCCGACCATCAGGGTTCCGAAGGTGCGCTCGTCGGTGGCCAGGGGGACGAAGAGCGCCGGGCCGATCGCGGCCGCCTCGGTCAGCCCGCGGCGCACCGAGCTCTCCCCGGTCAGGTCGGCCGTCATCAGGGAGCGCCGGCTGCGGATGCACTCGCCGGCGAAGCTGCCCGGCTCGGCGACGGTGGTGCCCCGAGCCGGGCTCTCGATCAGGGCGTCGATCTCGCGGATCACCAGGCGGCCGGGGTCGGAGGGGGCCACCACCGCGGCGATCTCGGCGTCGACCATGCCGCGGGCGCGCACCGCCATGAGCTTGAGCACCTCGGTGTCGCGGTTCTCCAGGACGGTCCTGGCCACGTCGTTGATCGCCTCCAGGCGCGCCCCCGCCTGGCGCAGCCGCTCCTCCGCCTCGCGCCGGTCGGTGACGTCGCGGACGGTGGCCAGGACCACCCGCGCCCCCGGGGTGTCGAGCGGGCTGAGGCTGATGTCCGCGGGGAACTCGCTGCCGTCCTTGCGGCGCAGCACGATGCCCAGCCCAGCACCCATGGGGCGCACCGTGGGATGGGCGATGAAGCGGTCGCGGTGCTTCTCGTGGAGGCTGCGCATCCGCTCAGGGACGAGCATCTCGATGGGCTGGCCGCGCAGCTCGGCGGCGCTCCAGCCGGAGAGCGCGGCGAGGCGCTGGTTGGCGTAGACGATGCGGCCCTCGTCGTCGGCGATGACGAGCCCGTCGGGCAGCGAGTCGACCAGGCCGCGGAGGCGCAGCTCACCGACGACGTCGGGTTGGGCCGGGCCGGTGCCACGCAGCAGCGGGACGACGGCGACGGGCTGGTGGTCGAGCTCGCCGGCCTCGGCGGCTGCCGGCTGCCGGCGGGAGTGGGGAGACATGCGTTTGCTGCGTCGCTCCGGGAGTCGCTGACGGGACGGTTGGCCTGCGCCGCATTCTGTGTGCCCCCGGCGCGAGGGTCAACCGGCCGGATGTGACGAAGGTCCCGCCCGGCTGATGCCATTCTGCCCTTCAACCGCCACGGCGCCGCCCGCAGAGTCGTGCCCGGCAGCGGGCTGGTGCGGCAGCCGGCGGCAGGTTCCTGGCCAGCGCGGGAGAGACGGCGCCCGGCGTGGCGGCACACGCCCTGGGCGCGCCTCCCGCGCCTCGGCCACCCGACGCGGCTAGGGCGTGCGCACCATGAGGACCGACCAGACGCGCTCGCCGCCGCGGGTGTCGAGGTCGAGGTACTCGCCGGCCGCCACCATGCCCGCCCTGAGGTAGGCGGCCCGCGCCCTGGCGTTGTCGCGGTCGACGCCGAAGGCGACGCAGCTCGCCCCCTCCCGGTGGAGCATGTGGTCGCAGAGGAGGCGCACCGTGCGCGACCCCACGCCGCGGTCCAGCCACTCCGGCTCGCCGATGAGGATGTCGAGGCTCCAGGCGCCCTCGGGGAGGTCGACGTCCATCAGCTCCAGCTCGTGCCGGTAGGGCGCCCAGGGGTAGAACTGGACGAAGCCGACCGCGGCGCCGGCCACCTCGATGACGGCGAGCCGGTCGGGATCCTCGCCGCGCAGCGCCGGCCCGCAGTCGGCGCGCGCGCGCTCCAGGGTGTACGGCGGGTCGTCCGGGTCCCACCACGCGCGGACGTGGGGACGGTTGCGCCAGGTGACAAGCCGCGTCCAGTCGTCGTCGGCGTCGCGCATGGCCCGCAGGCACAGCTCCCCGTCGGCGGCGATCACCACCCCCTCGGCGTCCATCCGGAGGCGAGGGTACTCCCGCCTGCGGCCGCGCGCGGAGAATGGGCGCGATGAGCACACTGAGCCGCCGCTCCGCCTACCGCTCGTACCAGTACCTCGAGCCCGGCCGCGACTACCGCGCCTTCGAGCTGGCCGCCGAGGTCGGGCGCGTCCCGGCCTGGAACGGGCGGCTCAGCCGCGAGCAGGCCGAGCGCGCCCGAGGGCTCGTCGCGTCGAGCATCGTCGTCAGCCTGCACGACCACCCGTGCGTGTACCCGCTGCGCATCGAGCAGGTGCACGAGTACAACCGCGCCGGCCGCCAGGTCACCGGCTTCGAGGGCCTGGCCCGCAGCGGCATGACCGCGGTGATCGACAACTTCATGGACGGCGCCTGCTGCATCACCAGCAGCATGGGCTGGAAGTGGACCGACGTCGTCCACGACCTGGGCATGCGCTTCAGCGACCTGGCCCACCAGGACGACGTGATCCTGGCGCGCGACGTCGACGACATCCGGCGCGCGCACGAGACGCACCGCCTGGCGCTGATCGCCGGCCTGGAGGCGGCCACCATGATCGAGAACGAGCTCGACCGCATCGACGTCCTCTACGGCTTCGGGGTGCGCCAGATGGGCATCGCCTACTCGGAGGCGAACACCCTGGGCAGCGGGCTGAAGGAGAGGCGGGACGGCGGGCTGACCGCCTTCGGCGTCCGCGCCGTGGAGCGGATGAACCGGCTGGGCATGGCCATCGACGTCTCCCACTCCGGCGACAGGACCTGCCTCGACGTCATCGAGGCGTCGAGCCGGCCGGTGCTGATCACCCACGCCGGCTCGCGCACCGTGTGGGACTCGCCGCGGATGAAGAGCGACGAGGTGATCGTTGCGTGCGCGCGCAAGGGAGGCGTGATCGGCATCGAGGCGGCGCCGCACACCACGCTGAGCGAGCAGCACAGCGCGCACAGCATCGAGTCGGTGATGGACCACTTCACCCACTGCGTCGAGCTGGTCGGCGTCGACCACGTCGCATTCGGGCCCGACACACTGTTCGGCGACCACGTCGGGCTGCACCGCGCCTTCGCCACCCAGCTCAGCGTCGGCGAGATCCGCGGCAGCGCGCGCTTCGAGGAGGTCGACTACGTCGACGGGCTGGAGAACCCCGGCGAGTGCTTCCACAACATCGCCGGCTGGCTGGTCAAGCACGGCTGGAGCGACGACGACATCCGCAAGGTCATCGGCGGCAACGCGCTGCGCGTTCTCGGAGAGATCTGGTGAGGGTCGACGTCAACGGCAACCCGCTGGAGGTCGAGGTGCTGGGGCCGGAGGGGGCGCCGGTGATGATCGTGCACCACGGCGCGCCCGGGCTCGGCTCGCGCGCCGAGCCGCGCACCTCCTTCGGGCCCTTCAGCGACGTGCTCCGGGTGGTCGTCTTCGACGCGCGCGGCAGTGGCCACTCCGGGATGACGCCGCCGTTCAGCCACGAGCAGTACGTCGCCGACGTCGAGGTGCTGCGCGAGTGGATCGGCGCCGAGCGCATCGTCATGGCGGGCGGCTCCTACGGCGGCTTCGTCAGCCTGGAGTACGCCATCGCCCATCCCGACCGGGTGCAGGCGCTGGTGCTGCGGGACACGGCGGCGAGCAACGCCTTCGAGGAGCGGGCGCGGGCGAATGCGCTGCAGAGCAATCGGGTGCAGCTCGACATGGAGCTGTACGACCGCATGATGAGAGGAGAGTGCCGCGACGACGCCGACCTGGAGGCCGGCTGGCGCATGATCGTCCCGCTCTACGACCACGAGCTGACGCCTGAGAAGGTGGAGGCGCGGCTGCGGGGGACCGTCTACCACCACGAGTCGCACAACTGGGCGTTCGCCAGGAACATCCCCGCCTACGACGTCCGCGACCGGCTGCCCTCGATCACCGCGCCGGCGCTGGTCACCGTCGGCCGCCACGACTGGATCACCCCCGTGGCGGCGGCGGAGGAGATCGCCCGGCTCATCCCCAACGCCGAGCTCGTGGTGTTCGAGGAGTCGGGGCACTCGCCGCAGCTCGAGGAGCCCGAGAGGTTCCAGCGCACGGTGCGCGACTTCCTGGTCCGAGCCGGCGTGCTGCAGGCGGCGTCGCCATGACGGCGCCGGTCACCCGCGCGCTCAAGGAGTGGGACGTCGTCGTGGCCGCGCTGGAGCAGGGCGAGCAGGCGATCCTGGTCCGCAAGGGCGGCCTGGACGACCCCGGCCAGCGCATCCCCCTGGAGCGGGGTCGCTGCTGGCTGTACCCGACCCTCTTCCACGCCCGCGGCGTCTTCCTCAAGCCCGAGTACCACGACCTGCTGGTGCCCGGCATGCACAGGGCGCCGCGCGAGACGGCCCGCCTGGTGGCCCGTCCCGAGGGGCACAGGCGGGCGGTCACCCCGGGCCACGTCGCCCTTCGCGCCGTGGCGGAGATCGTCGAGGCCGTCGAGGCGCCCTCGCTGGAGGCGCTGCAGCGGCTCAGCGAGCGAACCGTCTGGACGCCGAAGTACCTCACCCTGCGCTACCGCTGGCGACCCCAGGACCGGCCGCTGGTGCTGGTGCTCCGGGTCAGCGCCCTGCCCGAGGCGGTGGAGGTGGAGGAGCGGGTGGAGTACGGCGGCTGCCGCTCCTGGCTCGACCTCGTCGACCCGCCCGAGGCCGGCGCGGCCCGGCCGCTCTGGGACGAGAAGCGGCTCACGGACGAGGTACGCGCCGTCAGAATGACCCTGGGGGACCCCTCTGGGAGGTGACACGATCCTGCCCGCCTACGGCAAGATGTTCGGGGTCCCGGGCGTCACCAGAGTGAAAGGGTCGCGCCCTACCGTGGGGCCGCGACCCCCCATTCCTGCCATCCACACGGAGTGAGTCGATGCTTGTCTGCGTTCTCGGGGCCGACGGCTACCTGGGCTGGCCCACCGCGCTGCACCTCTCGGCTCGCGGGCACGACGTGGTCGCCGTGGACAGCCTCATCCGCAGGCGCTGGGATCGCCAGGTGGGGACTCCCAACCTCCTCCCCCTCAGCTCCATGGACAGCCGCGTCAAGCGCTGGAAGGCGGAGAGCGGGAAGACCATCGACTGGGTCAGGCTCGACCTCTGCGACAACGCCGCGCTGCGCGAGCTGATCGGGCACTACCAGCCCGACGCGGTGGTGCACTTCGCCGAGCAGCGCAGCGCGCCCTTCTCGATGATCAGCTCCGAGCGGGCGGTCGAGACCCAGGTCAACAACGTGGCCGGCACCCTCAACCTCCTCTTCGCGCTGCGCGACCTGGCGCCCGACTGCCACCTGGTCAAGCTCGGCACCATGGGCGAGTACGGCACGCCCAACATCGACATCGAGGAGGGCTGGCTGGAGGTCGAGCACAACGGCCGCAGGGACCGCGTCCTCTTCCCCAAGCTGCCGGGCTCCTTCTACCACCTCTCCAAGGTCCACGACTCGCACAACATCGAGTTCACCTGCCGGATCTGGGGCATGCGCGCCACCGACCTCAACCAGGGCGTGGTGTACGGCATCAGCACCCCCGAGACCGACCTGCATCCCCAGCTGCAGACCCGCTTCGACTACGACCACATCTGGGGCACGGCGCTCAACCGCTTCTGCGTCCAGGCGGCCATCGACCACCCCATCACCGTCTACGGCCGGGGCGGCCAGACCCGCGGCTTCCTCGATGTCCGCGACACCGTGCGCTGCATCGAGCTGGCGGTGCTCAACCCCGCCGACCGCGGTGAGTTCCGCGTCTTCAACCAGTTCACCGAGCAGTTCAGCGTCCAGGAGCTGGCCGACAAGGTGGCCCACGCCCGGGCCGCTCACGGGCTGCCCACCCGCATCGAGCACGCCCCCAACCCGCGGGTGGAGAAGGACGAGCACTACTACAACGCCAAGCACCAGCACCTCCTCGACCTCGGCCTGGAGCCGCACTACCTGCAGGAGACGCTCATCGAGGACGTCATCGGCCGCATCGAGAAGCACCGGGCGCGGGTGCGTCCCGAGCTGGTCGGCGCCTCGACGGTGGACTGGCGCGGCGGCCACGAGCGGCGTCGCCAGATGTCGGTGACCGGCCGTGCGGCCGTTCCCGGCAAGGGCACCGGCGCCCTGATCGGCGCCGCGGGAGGCAGGCGGACCGTCGCCGCGCGCTGACCGCCGGCGGCTCGCTTCGGCGGCCGCGCTCGCCGTCTACGCCCTCCTGGCGATGGCGTTCCTGCACACCGTCTGGTTCACCTCACCGACGGCGCTGGCAGGAGGCAGCGGTGACGCGCAGCAGACCGTCTGGTTCCTGACCTGGACGCCGTGGGCGGTCTCCCACGGCGCCAACCCCTTCCTCACCACCCACATCAACGCGCCCCAGGGGGTGAACCTGATGTGGGACGCGCTGGCACCTCTCGCCGCGCTGGTGCTCTGGCCGGTCACCGCCACGGCCGGCGCGGTCGTCTCCTACGACCTCATGGTCACCCTCGACCTGGTGCTCGCCGCCTGGTGCGCCTACCTGCTGCTGCGCCGGCACGTCCGGCAGCTGGCGGCTCTCGCCGGCGGGGCGCTCTACGGCTTCTCCCCCTTCCTGCTCAGCCAGGCGCCCAGCCACGGCAAGGTGGCCTTCGCGGTGATGCCGCCGCTCCTGCTCCTGCTCATCGACGGGCTGCTGGTGCGCCGCGACTACGGCCCGCGGCGGGCGGGGCTCCAGCTCGGGCTGCTGGTCGCCGCCCAGCTCCTCGTCTTCGAGGAGGGGGTGGTGCTGGGGCTCGTCGCCGGCGCCGTCGTCCTCCTCGTCCTGGCGCTGCGAGCGGGGCGGAGGCGAACCCGGGAGGCGGTGCCGCGGCTGCTGCGGGCGCTCGCCTGGGCCGCGCTCCCCCTCCTGGTCATCGCCGCGGTCCCGCTCGGCTTCCAGCTCTTCGGCCCCAACCGGGTGCCGGGCACCGTCCCCGGCGGGTCGGTGTACGTCACCGACCTCGCCAACCTGGTGGTGCCCACGCCGACGCAGCTCATCTCCCCGGACGCGGCGCAGCAGCTGACGGCGCGCCTCTCCGGCAACACGGTGGAGAACGCCTCGTACCTCGGGGTGCCCCTGCTGCTCCTGGCGCTCTTCGCCGCCTGGCGCTGGCGGCGGAGGCCGCTGGTGGCGGTGGCCACCTGGTCGGGCGTCGCCCTGGCGGTGCTGTCGCTTGGACCGCAGCTCCACGTCGGAGGGCACGTGTCGCGCCTGCCCCTTCCCTGGCGGGTGGTCGAAGCCATCCCGGTGCTCGGCAGCGCCCTGCCCAGCCGCCTGTGGGTCTACGTCGACCTCGCCGTGGCGGTGGTGCTGGCGGTGTTCGTCGAGGAGCTGCTCCGCCAGCGGGTCGCGGCGCTGCGCTGGGCGGGCGCCGCGGCGCTGGTGCTGGTCGGAGTGGCCGTCTTCCCGCGCGGCGCGGTGGCCGCCCAGCCCGTGGTGCCGGCGTTCTTCACGGCGCCGATCACCGCGGCGGCGCCGGCGGGGTCGACGGTCCTTGTCGCCCCGTACTCGCACGACGCCGAGACGGCCCAGCCCATGCTCTGGCAGGCCGAGGCCGGCATGTCCTTCCGCATGCCCGAGGGGTACTTCGTCGGCGTCGACGCGACCGGCACGCGCACCGACGGGCCGGCGCGGACGGCGACGTCGACGGTGATGACCGACGTGGCCGCCGGCCGGGGCGTCGCGCCGGCCGGGGTGGACGCGCAGATCCTCGCCGAGCTGCGGCGCTGGAAGGTGTCCGCCGTGGTCGTGGGGCCGATGCCGCACGAGGCCGACATGATCGCCCTGTTCACCCGGGTATTGCATGCGTCGCCGCGCAAACGCGGCGGCGCGTATGTGTGGACCGTCACCTCCGGGGCTGCGCTGTCGCGAGTGAAGGCGCCGTAGTCCGTCACCGTCATCCAGTCGCAAGGCGCCCCTGGCAGGATGCGCGGCGCACGAGAGAGAACACCCAGGGACCCCCATGACTCGCCTGCTCCGCCGCCGCTATGTCATCCCCGGCGCGCTCGTCGTCGCCCTCGTCGCCACGGGCGGCTTCGTCTACGCGCGCCGCGGAGGCGCCACCACCCAGTACCGCACCGTCGCCGCCACGCTGGGGACGGTGACCCAGACCATCTCCCTGTCCGGCAACCTCACCCCGACCAACACCACTGCGCTCGACTTCGGCGGCAGCGGCAAGGTGCTGGCGGTCAACGTCAGCCCGGGTGAGAACGTCACCGCCGGCGAGGTGCTGGCCACCCAGGACACCTCCTCGCTCTCGGCGACGTTGCAGCAGGCGCAGGCGACCCTGGCCTCGGCGCAGGCCAAGCTCGCCCAGGACCAGGCGGGCGCCACCGCCTCGCAGGTCGCCTCGGCGGAGTCGCAGGTCAACTCGGCACAGGTGGCGCTGAACAACGCACAGACCAGCCTGACCGACACGGAGGCGGTCAACGCCCAGTCGGTCAGCCAGGCGCAGGCCGCGGTGAACTCGGCGCAGAACCAGGTGAACGCCGACCAGAACCTGGTCAACGCCGACGAGGCGAAGCTGCACTCCGACCAGGCGCAGCAGCAGAGCGACTGCAACGCCAACCCCTCCAGCGCGGCGTGCAGCAGCGACAACTCGCAGGTGCAGTCCGACAACCAGAAGCTGGCCTCCGACCAGCAGACCATGGCCAAGGACCAGGGCACCCTCTCCAACGCGCAGTCGTCGCTGCAGGCCACCGAGGTCAAGGCGCAGCAGGGCGACGACCAGGCCATGGAGCAGGTCAACACCGCCAGGGTGCAGCTGGCCAACGCGCAGTCGTCGCTCAACTCCCTGTCCTCGACGGTGACGCCGCAGCAGATCCAGATGGACCAGGCGCAGGTGAGCATCGACCAGGTCGGCGTCGCCAACGCACAGCACGCCCTCGACGACGCCACGCTGGTGGCGCCGGCGGCGGGCGTGGTCGGCGAGGTGAACATCGCGGCTGGCGACACCACCGGCAGCAGCGGCGGGCCCGGCGGCTCCTCGGCGGGCGGCGCGTCCAGCGCGAGCGCCACCCACGACATCGTCCTGCTCACCCCGGGCGACTTCTCGGTGACCGGCTCGGTGACCGACGCGCAGGTCGGCGAGATCGCCCTCGGCCAGCGCGCCACCATCCTGCCCGCGGGGTCGACCGAGGGCGTCACCGGCAAGGTCACCGCCATCTCTCCCGAGGCGACGGTCACCTCGGGCGTGGCCACGTTCTCCGTGACGGTCACCCTGGACGGCTCGCAGCCGGCGCTGCACGCCGGGGCCTCGGCCTCGATCAGCGTCATCGTCAACCAGGTGGTGCACGTCCTCACCGTGCCGACCAGCGCCGTGCGCGGCTCGTCGGTGCAGGTGATGGTCAACGGCGTGCCCGAGACGCGCGCCGTCACCGTGGGCGCGTCCGACGCGCTGCGCACCCAGATCGTCTCGGGCGTCAACGACGGCGACCTGGTGGTGGTGGCCACGGTGTCGAGCACCGTGCCGACGACCACCACCGGGGGCGCCGGAGCCGGCGGCCTCTTCGGGGCCGGGGCGGGCGGGGGCGGCACCTTCCGCGGCGGCGCCGGCGGCGCCGGCGGTGCGGCGCGCGGCGGCGGTGGGGGCTGATCCCTCGATGGACGCCACACTCGGCCGCGAGGTGCTCCGGCTGGAGTCCGTCTCGAAGGTGTACGGCAGCGGGGACGCCAGGGTGGTGGCGCTGAACGACGTGTCGCTCAGCGTCCACCCGGGGGAGTTCGTCGCCGTCATGGGTCCGTCGGGGTCCGGCAAGTCGACGCTGATGAACATCCTCGGCTGCCTCGACGTGCCCACCTCGGGCCGCTACCTCTTCGGCGGAGAGGACGTCTCCACGATGAGCGAGCGCGAGCTTGCGCACGTGCGCAATCGCCGCATCGGCTTCGTCTTCCAGCAGTTCCACCTGCTCACGGCGATGTCGGCGTGGCGCAACGTCGAGCTGCCCCTGCTCTACCGCAGCGCCCACGACCGGCGCGAGACGGCCATGCGCGCCTTGGAGATGGTGGGGCTGTCCAACCGTGTCGACCACCGTCCCAACCAGCTCTCGGGCGGCCAGCAGCAGCGCGTGGCCATCGCGCGTGCCCTGGTCACCAACCCCGACCTCATCCTCGCCGACGAGCCGACCGGCAACCTCGACTCGGCGTCGAGCCGCGACGTGCTCGCCCTCCTCCAGGAGATCAACGCCTCGGGCCGCACCATCGTGATGATCACCCACGAGCATGACGTCGCCGCCGTCGCCCGCCGCGTCCTGGAGATGAGCGACGGCCGGCTGCGCGAAGGAGCGCTGGTCACGTGAGCCTGTTGCGCACCCTGGAGACCGGCCTGCGCGGCATCCTCGGCCACCGCCTGCGCTCGGTGCTGACCACTCTCGGCATCCTCTTCGGCGTCGCCGCGGTGATCTGCACCGTCGGCATCGGCACCGCCTCGGCGGATTCCGTCAACGCCCGCATCGCCTCGCTGGGCACCAACCTGCTCACCATCACCCCGGGCAGCACACGCGCCGCCGGCGTCTTCGGCGGCGCGGGCACCGCCGCCAGCCTGACCATGCAGGACGTCGACGGCCTGATGAGCAAGGACAACGCACCCGACGTGGGCGCGGTCGCACCGGTGGTGCAGCGCAGCGAGCCGATGGTGAGCCTCGCCTCCAACTGGACGAGCACGGTGCAGGGCAGCTCCACCGGCTGGCTCACCGCCAACGCCCGCAGCGTCGCCAGCGGCGAGTTCTTCACCCAGGACGACGTCAACAAGCACGCGCTGAAGATCGTGCTGGGGAGCACCACGGCGACCAACCTGGGCGCGTCGGTGGGCGACACCATCACGGTGAACCGGATCCCCTTCACCGTCATCGGCATCCTCAACACCGTCGGCGGCCAGGGCTTCCAGAACGGCGACGACCTCGGCGTCGTGCCGATCACCGCTGCCCACGACGTCCTCACCGGCGGCGACCCCAACTCGGTGCAGCGCATCCTCCTCAGCGCCACCAGCGGGGACACGGTGGGGAGCGCCTACCAGGAGGCCGACCAGCTGCTGCTCAACACCCACGCGTCGTCGCTGGGCAGCAGCGGCACACCGGACTTCACCATCCAGGCGCAGAGCTCGTTCCTCAGCACCGCCCAGTCGGTGACCACCACGCTCACCATCCTGCTGGCCAGCGTGGCGGCCATCTCGCTGCTGGTCGGCGGCATCGGGGTGATGAACATCATGCTGGTGTCGGTCACCGAGCGCACCAACGAGATCGGCCTGCGCAAGGCGCTGGGCGCGACGCCGGGCGATCTGCTCCGCCAGTTCCTCGTCGAGGCCTCCACGCTGAGCGTGGTCGGGGGTCTCCTCGGCGTCGGCGCCGGACTGCTCGCCGGCGTGCTCATCCCCCACTTCACCACCATCGGAGTCACCATCACGGCAACCCCGGTCCTCGTCGCCGTCCTCGTTGCGGCCGGAGTTGGCCTGATCTTCGGCGTCTACCCGGCGGCGCGCGCCGCCCGTCTTGCCCCCATCGAGGCGCTGCGCGCGCAGTGACCCTGACCACGAGAGCCATGACGAGAGGAACAACCATGATCGGACGCGGGCTGGCTGCCACCGGCGTGCTCGCCACGCTCGCCCTGGCCGCCTGCGGGAGCAGTCCCTCGGCGACCAACACCGGCGCCAAGGCCACGCCGTCGCCGAGCGGCGATCCCAACGGGCGCCGCGGCGGTGCGGCCGCCGGCCAGCTGGTGCAGATCAACGGCAGCACGCTGATCGTCAGCACCAGCAACGGCGACGCCACCGTCGCCTTCACCGGCAGCACCCCGGTGACCAAGACCAGGACCGGCAGCGTCGCCGACATCACCAAGGGCTCCTGCGTCACCGCCACGGGCACCAAGGACGCGAGCAGTGTTCTCACCGCTTCGACGGTGCTGCTCAGCCCCCCGGTGAACGGCTCGTGCACCGCCGGGCCCTTCGGAGGCAACGGGCCGCGTCCCTCCTTCTCGCCGAGGCCCAACGCCACGGCGCGGCCGACCCCGAGCGGGGTGCCCCAGGCCTTCGCGCGCGGCCAGGTCGCCGCGGTCACCGGCACCCAGGTGACGCTGACCACCGCCAACGGCGCGGCGACGACCATCACGGTGCCGACCACGGTCCGCGTCGCCGTCTCGGAGGCGATCACCTCGGCCGACCTCTCGGTGGGTGACTGCGTGGTCGCCGCAGGTCCCAAGGACGCCTCCGGCACCGTCCAGGCGCGCTCGATCAACGTGGTGCCGCCCGGCGCCAACGGCTGCAACACCGGTGCCGGCGGCTTCGGTGGCTTCGGCGGTCGCGGCTTCGGCGGCGGCGGCGGCGGCTTCTTCGGCGGCGGTGGCGGGGGTGGGGGCGCAGGCGGTGGCGGAGGGGGGTAGTCTCCAGACGTCATGCGCCTGCTCGTGGCCGAGGACGACCCCGGCCTTCGCGAGGTCCTGGTCCAGGGGCTCGAGGAGGCCGGGTACGTCGTCGACGCCGTCGACCGGGGCGACGAGGCGATCGACCGGCTCCGCTGGTACGAGTACGACGTCGCCGTGATCGACTGGCGCATGCCCGGAGCGCCGGGGATCGACGTGGTGCAGTGGGCCCGCCGCAACCAGCGGCCCACCGCCCTGCTCATGCTGACGGCGCGCGACACACCCGCCGACCGCATCGCAGGACTCGACATGGGTGCCGACGACTACCTGGTCAAGCCCTTCGACTTCGGGGAGCTGATCGCCCGCATCCGCGCCCTGCAGCGCCGCCCGCGCCACGTCGACGCGCCGGTGGTCGTCCGCGGCGCCCTGGCGCTCGACCCGGTGCGCCACGAGATCACCGCGCGGGGGCGGACGCTCAACCTCACCAGCACCGAGTACGGCATCCTCGAGCTGCTGATGCGCCGCTGCCCCGCCGTGGTGGAGCGCAGCGCCATCGCCGAGCAGGTCTGGCGCGACGAGACCGAGCCGCTCGGCTCCAACGCCATCGACGTCCACCTCTCGCGGCTGCGCGCCAAGCTGCCGGCGGCCGACGTGCGCATCGTCACCGTGCGCGGCGCCGGCTACCGCCTGGAGCCGGCATGAGCCAGCGCATGCACCGCGTCCGCCGCGAGTCGATGCGCGTGGCCCTGCTGGCCACCGCCATCGTGGCCGTGGCCTACATCGCCATCGCCGCGGTGGTTCTGGTCATCTCCGAGCGAAACATCACGGGCGACATCGACTCGCGGCTCAACACCGCGCTGACCCGCGCGCACAGCGGCCCGTTCCGCTTCTACAGCGGGACCTTCCCCGAGCTGCCCGGTGGCACCCGCTTCGGCGCCCCGGTGCTGAGCTGGCTGACCCTGCCCGACGGCTCGGTGGTCAGCCCGTCCACCACCACGGCCGCGCTGCCCGTGCCGCCACACAGCATCACCGGCGCGACGACGCTCTCCATCGGCGGCACCGACGTCCGCGTCGAGGGCGGCCAGGTGCCCCAGGGCTGGCTGGTGGTCGGCCAGTCGTTGGACTCCGTCGCCCAGGCCCGCGCCAACGTCGTCCGCGCCGAGCTGATCGTCGCGCCGGTGCTGCTGCTCGCCGTCTTCGCCGGGGCGCTGGCCATCGGCCGGCGCGTGGCCGCACCCATCGAGCTGGCACGGCAGCGGCAGATGGAGTTCACCGCCGACGCCTCGCACGAGCTGCGCACGCCGCTGTCGGTGATCGAGGCGCAGACCACCCTGGCCCTGGCCCAGAGCCGTGACGCCACCTGGAACCGCCGCGCCTTCCAGCGCATCGACCACGAGAGCAGGCGCATCCGCCAGCTCGTCGAGGACCTGCTCTGGCTGGCCCGCTTCGACGCCACCCAGGCGCAGCCCAACGCCGAGCACGTCGACCTCGGCATCCTCGCGGCCCAGGCCGCCGACCGCTTCGCCGGTGTCGCCGAGACGCGCCGCCTCCGCCTCGCCGTCAGCGCGCAGCCCGGGTCGCTGGTGGTGCACGCGCCTCCGGAATGGCTGGACCGGCTGCTCGGCGTGCTGCTCGACAACGCCTGCAAGTACTCCCCGGAGAACGGCAGCGTCGACCTCTCGGTTCGGGCCGAAGGTGGCAGGATCCGCCTCTCCGTCGACGACTCCGGCCCCGGCATCCCCGCCGAGGAGCGCGCCCGCATCTTCGACCGCTTCCACCGCGCCACCGACGGCCCCGGAGGCGCGGGGCTCGGACTGGCCATCGCCGACGCCGTGGTCCGCGCCACCGGCGGACGCTGGGAGGTCGGCGAGTCTGCGGCCGGCGGTGCGTCGATGTCGGTCTCCTGGCCGCGGGGACTGCCCGGCCCCCGCGAGTCCGCCGTGCGTCCGGCGGAGACGCCGGCGACCCGGCCCACCTAGCCCAGGGCGACCCCCGCCGGCGCAGGCCAGCCCGCCACCCGCACCACCTCGCCGGCATGCGTGACCAGGCGCGAGGGCAGGCCGAGCTCGCCCAGCCAGGCCAGTGCCGCCTCGCCGCGGACGATCGCCCCCGTGGCGGCGATGTTGGCGTCGAGGCAGTCGGCGGCGACCACGGTGACCGTCCGCCACGGCCCCTGCACGGGCAGGCCGGTGGCCGGGTCGACGATGTGGTGCAGGGCCACACCGCCGCGGCGCCAGGCGCGAACCGTGGTGCTGGAGGTGGCCACCCCGCCGCTCCGGATGGCGATGGACTCGGCGGAGTCGTCGACCGCGGCGTTGGAGTCCTCGGCGGCCTGGATCACCCAACCGCCTTCGGGCGCGCTGCCCGCGACCGCGATGTCTCCGCCAAGACTGACCAGAACTCCGCCCGCGCCCATCGCCGCGTGCGCGGCCGCGGCGGCGAGGTCGGCCGCCAGTGCCTTGGCGCTGGAGCCGAGGTCGAGCTCGACGCCCTCGGGGATGAAGGCGCTCCGGGCGCCCGCGTCGAGGCGGATCTGCCGCCAGCCGGGCACGGGCGTGACGGTGAGCCGCAGCGGTGCGCCGTCACGCGCGACGGTGGCGAAGTCGCCCTCGTAGCCGATGCGGCGCACCGCGCTGCCGACGGTGGGGTCGACGGCGCCGCCGCTCAGCCGGGCGCCGCGCAGCGCCGCACGCAGTGCCTGCATGAGGAGTGGCGAGACGCGCACCTCGCGACCGGCGCTGCGGTGCAGTGCGCTGATCTCGCTGTCCTCGCGGAAGCGGCTGCAGGTCGCGTCGATCTCGCCGACGACGCGGTCGACCGCCGCCCTGGCCGCGTCGAGGAGCGCCGCGTCGGTGGCCACCACGCGCAGCGAGGTGCCCAGGGCGCGACCGTCGACGGCGGCGACGCTCACCGCCCCGAGCCGCCGGTGACGGCGTTGACGCCGCCACCGCGTCCCCGCGGCAGCGAGGGTGCGTTGAACGGCGGGTTGAGGCTGCCCCCGGACGACGGGTCCTGGTTCACCCCGGACGGCTGCGAGCCGTCGTTCGAGATGGACGGCCCGCCGGAGCCGTCCACCGCGCCGACGTTGCTGCCAGAGCTGTCCGAAGCGTTGCCGGAGGTCGAGGAGGCGGACGCGGCGAGCATCCCGGTGAGGACGCCGACGGCGCCCAGCCCGCCCGCCGCGGCCATCACCACCGTGCTGCGCCGCCGCTCCAGCGCGGCGTCGCGGCGGCCCGTGTCGTGGCGGAGCAGCGGGCTCATCGCCGCACCACCTCTCGCTCGCGGGCGCGCAGCTTGAGGGCAAGCACGGGGCAGGCCGCGACGGCGCGACGCGCGTGCTGCATGAGGTCCGCCGGCACGGCTCCGCGGGCGAGGATGGGGTAGCCCCAGTCGTCGAGCTGGATCATCTCGGGGAGCATCTCCGCGCAGAAGCCGCTGCCGTCGCAGCGGATGCGGTCGACGGACAGCTCCTGCATCACGCAGCCGCCGTCCGGGCCGTGGCGACGCAGGTGCGCCGCAGCTGGTGCATGGTGAAGTCGCCGGCGAAGACGCGCAGCGCCGACTGCAGCAGCGCCGCGGCGCCGTCGGGATGCTTGCAGGCGCCGCGCCCGGCCAGCTGTTGCGACCAGCGCTCGACGCGGTGCAGGTCACCCTCCTGCGGACGCCGCTCGGCGATGCGCTGCACCGCCTCGGCGATCGCGCGGAGCCCGAAGACACACGGCCCGCACTGGCGCGCGCTCTGCTCGGCGAGCCAGCCGAGGATGCGCGCCGTCTCGGCGACGCCGCAGCGCGACGCCGGCAGCACAGCCACCACCCCGCAGCCCAGCGCCATGCCCGCCGACCGCAACCAGGCCGCGTCGACCGGCATGGCGGCCGCCTGGTCGAGGTCGACCCAGCCGCCGAAGTACCCGCCCAGCAGGAGCGCGCCACCGTGGTCGCCGGGGCCGCCGGCGCGGCCGAGGGCCTCGCCGATGCTCGATCCCTCGGCGACCTCGAGGACGCCGCGCCGCGGCACCGCGCCGCTCAGGGTGAGCAGGGCCGTCCCCCGCACCGCGCCGCCGTGGCGCGCCGCCAGCGCGACGTGGGCCAGGGTCTCGACGTTCTGCACCAGGGTGGGCCGCCCTGCGACACCGCGCTCGAAGACGCGCGGCGGCGTGGTGGTGGGCAGGGCGACGCCCTCGTTGACGAAGTGGACGGCGGCGCTCTCCTCGCCCGCCACGTATCGGGCAGGAGCGGCCAGAACTCGGGTGCTGCGCCGCTCCTGCGCGCTGCGCTCACCGAGCGCGTGCTGCATCACCGCCAGCGCACGGCGGTGCTCCTCGCCGACGTACACGACCACCTCGCGCGCGCGAACCGTCCGCGCCGCCAGCAGCGCACCGTCGAGCACCAGGTGAGGCCGGGTCTCCATGACCAGGCGGTCCTTGGCGCTGAGAGGCTCCCCCTCCGCGCCGTTCACCAGCACCACCGCGTCGCGACGGGAGCGCTCGGCGACGGCGCGCCACTTGGTCGCCACGGGGAAGGCCGCGCCGCCGCGCCCGCGCAGGCCGGCGGCGTCGAGGACGTCGATCACCTCCCGCGACCCGGAAGGAAGATGGCCCAGCCGGGCGAGGTGGGACTGGAGGGACTCGGGCGCGTCGAGGGCGGGGCCGTCGATGATCGAGTGGCGCACGCTCATCGCACCAGCTCGCGGGTGGAGGCGGCCGCGGCGGCGCGCTTCTCCTCGCGCAGCGGGTCGCGCCGCGCATAGTCGACGCGCCACATCAGGGCGACGGCCACACCGCCAACGCAGACGATGGTGACGGCAAGGGACCAGAGGGTGAAGGCGTCGGTCCCGGTGCCGATGCCGTGCAGGACGGCCATCGGCCAGACGGCGTAGGCGGCCCAGTGGACCGCCTTCCAGGCGCGCTGCCCGATCCAGCGCCGGACCAGGCTGGTGACCACCACGGCGAGCATCAGCTCCACCGACAGGGTGCCGAGGCCCAGCCAGAAGGTGCGGTAGTAGGAGCCGAAGGGCACCACCGCGGCGTTGAGGCCGAGCGCCGTGAAGGGGTCGGTGACCGCGGTGACGATGTGGATGCTGAGGAACACGAGGGAGAGCAGCGCCAGGTCCCGGTGCACCGCGGCGGTGAGGAAGCGCGGCCAGCCCCGCCCCTCGACGCGCATCCGGGCCAGCAGGCCGAGCACCACGACAGCGCTGAGGAAGACGAGGCTGACGATGCCGGCGGCCCGGGCCGTGTACCAGAGCAGGGTGTTGTTCATCGGGACCCATGATCCGCAGGGCGCCTGACATCGACCTGAAGGGTTCCTCAGAGAATCCTGGGAGCCCCGCCGGCACCGCCCGCCCGTCCAGCAACTCCCCACGACTCTCTGAGCAATTTCCCAGCAAGCCGCTCCAAGATGCCCCACATGAGCGACGCGCCCGACCGCATCCTCGTCGTCGACGACGAGCAGGCGATCACCGACCTGGTGGCGATGGCCCTCAAGTACGAGGGGTTCACCGTGCAGACCGCGGCCACGGCCAGGGCGGCCCGGCAGGCGGTGCTCGACTTCCGCCCCGCCCTGATCATCCTCGACGTGGGCCTGCCCGACCAGGACGGCTTCAGCTTCACCCAGAAGCTGATCTCCGACGGCCTCAAGGTTCCCGTCATCTTCCTCACCGCGCGCGACGCCACCGAGGAGAAGGTGCGCGGGCTGACCGTCGGCGGCGACGACTACGTCACCAAGCCCTTCAGCATCGAGGAGCTGGTGGCGCGCATCCGCGTGGTGCTGCGCCGCCACCACCCCGAGGCGGGCGAGGACAGCGGCCGCCTGGTGCTCGCCGACCTCGAGCTCAACGACGTCACCCACGAGGTGCTGCGCGGCGGCCGGTCGGTGGAGCTGACCCGCACCGAGTTCCGCCTGCTCCGCTACCTGCTCACCAACGCGGGACGCGTGCTCACCCGGGCACAGATCCTCGACCACGTCTGGGACTACGACTTCGGCGGCGACGCCAGCGTGCTGGAGACGTACATCTCCTACCTGCGGCGCAAGGTGGACCGCACCGAGCCCTCGCTGATCCACACCGTGCGCGGCGTCGGCTACGTGATGCGCGTGCCGCGCACGGCCTGAGCACCCCTCTGCGCATCGCCACCATGTCCCTGCGACTCCGGCTGCTGCTGGTCCTGCTCCCCCTCTTCGTGGTGGGGCTGGTCGTGGCCGACGTGGCCACCTACACCTCGCTGCAGGGCTACCTGGTCGGCCGCGCCGACTCGCAGCTCTTCGGCGGCCACCAGAGCATCGCCCTCGACCTCAGCGGCGGGGGTGGTCGCTTCGGCGGCCCCGGCGGCGGCCCGGGTGGCGACGCCGTCCAGAGCCTGCCCCGGCTCACCTGGGCCGAGCTGCTCGACGCCAACGGCAACGTCCTCAGCGGGCCGCGCCAGCTCGTCTTCCCCAACGAGACGCCCGACCAGTCCAACCACCCTGACCTGCCCAGCCCGCTGCCCATGCCATCGGCTGCCGAGCAGCCCGACTACCTCACGGTCGGGGGCACCGGGGCGGTCGGCCACTACCGCGTCCTCGTCGACAACGAGCAGGGCGGCTTCCTGGTCGTGGCCATGCCCATCGACGACGTGCAGTCGACCCTCGACCACCTCGTGCTGCTCGAGGTGGGCATCAGCGGCGGGGTCACCATCGTGCTGCTGGTGGCGACCTGGCTGCTGGTGCGGCGCGCACTGCGCCCCCTGCAGCGCATGGGCGCCACGGCGCGCAGCATCGAGGCCGGGGACCTCAGCCGCCGCGTCGCCCCCGCCGACGACACCACCGAGGTGGGCCGCCTCGGCCTCGCCCTCAACACCATGCTCGACCAGCTCGAAGCCGCCTTCGCCGAGCGCGCCGCCAGCGAGCAGCGCCTGCGCCACTTCGTCTCCGACGCCTCGCACGAGCTGCGCACGCCGCTCACCTCGATGCGCGGCTACGCCGAGCTGCTGCGCCGCAACCCCGACATGTCCGCCGAGGACATCGTGCTGGCGATGCGCCGCATCGAGGACGAGGCGCAGCGGATGGGCATCCTCGTCGACGACCTGCTGCTGCTCGCCCGGCTCGACCAGGGACGCCCGCTGGAGCGCAATCCGGTCGACCTCGAAGCGATGGTGCGCGACGCCGTCTCCGATGCGCGCGTCAGCGATCCGCATCGCAGCATCGCCGCGCGAGTCAGCGCGCCGCTGGTGGTGACCGGCGACGACCCGCGCCTGCGCCAGTCGCTGGGCAACCTGCTGCGCAACGCGATGGTGCACACGCCGCCGGGGACGCCCGTCGAGGTGGAGCTGCGCCAGGAGGGCGGAAGCGCGGTGATCGACGTCGTCGACCACGGCCCGGGCATCCCGCCCGGCAACGCCGAGCGCATCTTCGAACGCTTCTACCGCGCCGATCCGGGCCGCAGCCGCGACCAGGGCGGCAGCGGCCTCGGCCTGAGCATCGCCGCCGCCATCGTCCACGCGCACGGCGGCACGGTCAGCGTGCAGCCGACTCCCGGCGGGGGCGCGACCTTCCGCATCGCGCTGCCGCTGCGCGCGCCGGCTGCGCCTGAGGACGCCCCGGTGCCACCGGCGCCCGTGCCGGCGCAGACACGCGGAGAGGACTCGTGAGGGATCTCCCAGTTCCCAAACCGCGAGCCCGGCACATTGGGCAGCGTGCCCGTCGCCGTGCCGGGTGCGTCCCTGTCACCCTTTCGACATGCGGCCGCCGGCAGACTGGCCGGCACGCAGCCGAGGCACCCAGCGGAGTGACGCGATGAACCAGCACCTCCTCGCCGGCGAAGACCCCGAGACCAGAGACCTGGGGGAGATCCGTCACTGGATCCGCGTGTACACCCAGGCCTGGAAGACGGCGCGCCGGGCGGGGCTGCTCAACGCGGCACAGCGCTTCCGGCGCCGCCTCGAGTTCTGGACCACTCGGCACGCCGAGCTGATGGGGCGGGGCAGCGTCATCGTGCTCGACACCGGCGGCGGGCTGCGGGCGAGCTGAGCCGCACACCCTCCGCGGCGCTCAGGCCCCGCGCGGGTCGCAGTTGGTGCAGTCGCCGACCAGGTCGAGGCGGTGGGAGTTGAGCGCGAAGCCGCGGGTGCGGGCCACCCGCTCCAGCGCGCGGTCCAGCTCCTGCTCGACCGCCGGCGGGAGGACCACGTCCTCGACGACGCCGCAGCGTGAGCAGACCAGGTGGTGGTGGTGGCCCATGAGGTGCTCGGCCAGCTCGTAGCGGCCGAAGTCGTCGGGGCCGGGCATGCGGTGGACCACGCCCGCCGCCTCGAAGATGGCCAGGTTGCGATAGACGGAGCTCTGCGGCACCGTCGAGGCCGCGGCGACCAGCTGCGGGATGGTCAGCGGCTGCCCGGCATCGCGCAGCGCCGTGACCAGGGTGCGCCGGTGCGAGGTGTAGCGCACGCCCTGCGCCGCCAGCGCCGCCGCCACCGCGTCGTGGAGGTCCATGCTCATCGTGGCAATATGATAATGAGTATCGTTATGATCACCGGCCCGTGGACATCCCGACATTCTCCACCCGCCTCGCGCTCGTCGCCGTCTGCGGCGGGCTGCTGCTCGGATGCGGGAGCTCGACGCCCGGGGGGAGCGGGCATGCCGGGCACCGTCTCGCGGTGGTCGCCGCCGAGAACTTCTGGGGCAGCATCGCCGGCCAGCTGGGCGGCTCGGAGGTGAGCGTGACCAGCGTCGTCAGCGACCCCAACGCGGATCCGCACGACTACCAGTCGAGCGCCGCCACCGCGCGCGCGTTCGCCACGGCTGACTACGTCATCGTCAACGGCGCCGGCTACGACGGCTGGGCGGACAGCCTGCTCAACGCCAACCCGAGCAGCACGCGGACGGTGCTCGACGTCGCCGACCTGCTGGGCAGGAAGGAGGGCGACAACCCGCACTTCTGGTACAGCCCCACTGACGTCGAGAACGTCGCCGACCGCATCACCCGGGACCTGGAGTCGATCGACGGCGCTGATGGCGCCGCCTTCGCCCGGCAGCGGACGAGCTTCGAGGCGGCGCTGCAGCCGTACCACGCGCGCATCGCCGAGATCCGGCAGCGGTTCGGCGGCACGAAGGTGGCGGCGACGGAGAGCATCTTCGTGTCCATGGCCGGCGCCCTGGGCCTGGACCTGATCAGCCCACCCGAGTTCATGAAGGCGGTGGCGGAGGGCAACGACCCGCCGGCCAGCTCGGTCAGCGCCTTCCATGAGCAGCTGCAGAGCGGGCAGGCGAAACTGCTCGTCTACAACCGGCAGACCGCCACCGACGTGACCACCACCCTCCGGCAGATCGCCGCGCAGCAGCACATCCGCGTTGTCGGCGTCACCGAGACGATGCAGCCGCCGACGACCAGCTTCCAGCTGTGGATGACCGCACAGCTCGCCGACATCGAGAACGCGCTCGCGGCGGCCGCGCCGTCCCCGTCGTCGTGAACCTCGTGGTGTCTGGCACCTCCCCCCTCTCCCCCGCCGCGCCGCCGGCGCCGCCGCACGGCGCGGCGATCGCGCTGCACCGCGGCGGCGTGTTCCTCGGCGGGCGCTGGGTGTGGCGCGACGTCGATCTCGAGGTGCCGCAGGGGGAGTTCGTCGTGGTGCTCGGACCCAACGGAGGCGGCAAGACCACTCTGCTCCGGGTGCTGCTCGGATTGCAGCGGCTCGACGAGGGGTCGGTCTCCGTCCTGGGTGGCGACGTGCGGCGGGGCCGGCGCGCGATCGGGTACGTCCCCCAGCGGCGCACCCTCGACCGCGACCTCTCCGTGCGCGCCCGCGACCTCGTCTCGCTGGGCGTCGACGGCACGCGCTGGGGGGTTCCGCTTCCCTCGGCGTCGCGCCGGGCGCAGCGGGCGCGGGTGGACGAGGCGCTGGCCGCGGTGGGTGCGACGGCGTACGCCGAGCGCCCGGTCGGGCAGCTGAGTGGCGGAGAGCAGCAGCGACTGCTGCTCGCCCAGGCGCTCGTCACCGAGCCACGCGTGCTTCTCCTCGACGAGCCGCTGGCCAGCCTCGACCTGCGCAGCCAGGGGGTGGTGAGCGCGCTGGTCGCCTCCGTCGCGCGCGAGCGGGGGATCACCGTGGTGCTGGTGGCGCACGACGTCAACCCGCTCTCCTCGGTGCTCGACCGCGTCGCCTACGTGGCCGGCGGCCGCATCGCCACCGGGCGCACCGACGAGGTGATCACCTCGGAGCGGCTCAGCGAGCTCTACGACCACCCCGTCGAGGTGCTGCGCGACAGCCGGGGGCGCATCGTCGTCGTCGGCCTCGACGACCGCGACGCGCACCACGACTGAGCGGCCGGCGATGCACGCCTCAGTTCTGGCCACCAACGGCAGTTTCTCGTGGAACCCGGTGGTCGACTGGCAGGAGCTCACCGCACAGGCCTTCATGCGCAACGCGCTGCTGGCGGGAACGGTGGCCGCGATCCTGTGCGGCGCCGTCGGCTACTTCGTCGTGCTGCGCGGGCTCACCTTCGCCGCCGACGCGCTCACCCACATCGGCTTCGCCGGCGGCTCGGGCGCGGTGCTCCTGGGACTGAGCCCGGTCTACGGCCTTCTCGGCTTCACCACGCTGGCGGCGCTGGGGATCGGCGCGCTGCAGCGGCAGCTGCGCGGCCGGGACGTGGTCACCGGCATGATCCTCGTCGAGGCGCTCGGGCTCGGCGTGCTCTTCCTGCGCCTCTCCTCGGGGTACTCGAACCAGACCTACGCCCTGCTCTTCGGCGACATCCTCGCGCTCGGCTCCGGCGATCTGCTGGTGCTGGCCGGCGCCGCGGTCGTCGCCCTGGCGGCGACGGCGGCGATCTACCGTCCCCTGCTCTTCGCATCGCTCGACGACGAGGTGGCGGAGGCGCGTGGCGTGCCGGTGCGGGGACTGGCCATCGGCTTCGTCCTCATCGTCGCCGTCGCCGTGGCGGCGGCGACGCAGGTGATCGGGGCGCTGCTCGCGGTCGCGCTCATCGTCGCACCGGCGTCGTCGGCGCAGCGGCTCACCCGCCGCAGCGGCACCGGCATCGCCGTGTCCGTGGCGCTCGCGCTGGCGGTCACCTGGGCGGGCATCGCGCTCGCCTTCTGGCTGCCCTACCCGGTGAGCTTCTTCGTCGTCTCCCTGGCGGCCGTGGTGTGGGGAGTGGTGCGCGCTCTGACGGCGCGGCATCGTGTGCGTGCGTCGCTGCGCGAGGCGCACGCCGCGGGGGTGGCTGCGTGACCCACGTCCTTGCCGTGTCGGTCAGCACCGGAGTGCCGTTCTCGTGGAACCCGCTCGACGACCTTCAGGAGCTCTTCCGGTTCGCGTTCATGCGCAACGCCTTCGCGGCCGGGACCGCTGCGGCGATCGCCTGCGGTGTGGTCGGCTACTTCGTCGTGCTGCGAAGCCTCAGCTTCGCGGCCCACGCCCTGACGCAGATCGGCTTCGCCGGGGCGACGGGGGCGCTGGTGGCCGGCGTCAACCCCGTATACGGGCTCCTGCTCGTCAACGGCGCGGGCGCGGCGGTGATCGGTGCGGTGGGACGGCGCGAGCGCGGACGGGACGTCGTGGTCGGCGTGGTGCAGTCGGCGGGGCTGGGGTTGGGTCTGCTGTTCCTCGCGCTGTATCGCGCCCAGGCGGCGGTGCCCGTGCTGGTGGGCGACGTGCTGGGCATCAGCTCCACCCAGGTGCTGGTCACCGTGGCGGCGGGTGCGGCCATCGTCGTGATGGTCGGGGTGGGCTTCCGGCCGCTCCTCTACGCGTCGCTCGACGAGGAGGTCGCCGAGGCGCGCGGCGTGCGCGTGGGGGCGATGTCGATGCTGTTCCTCCTCGTCCTCGCGCTCACCGCCTCGGTGACCGCGCCCATCCTCGGCGTGCTGCTCACCTTCGCCCTCCTGGTCGGGCCCGCGGCCACGGCGTCCCTGCTGGCGGCGCGCCCGGGACGCACGGTGGGGCTGGCGGTGGCGCTCAGCCTGGTCGACGTCTGGGTCGGGTTGGCGCTGTCGTACTGGGTCGACGTCCCGCCGAGCGTCTTCGTCACCGGGCTCGCCTTCGCCGGGTACCTGTGCGCGCGGTTGTGGCGAAGCGGCGTCCTCCGCCGGGGGCACGGCTCGACTGGTCGGGGAGCCGGGACTTGAACCCGGGACCTCCTGCTCCCAAAGCAGGCGCGCTACCGGCTGCGCCACTCCCCGCCGCCGACCGGCAAGCATAGCCGCGCCCGGGCGCGGGCGGGCCGGGGGGCCGAACCCGCAAACTTGCGCTTCGACGCATGGACCTGCTCGACGCCATCATCATCCTGCTCGTCCTGGGAGCGCTGGCGTCGGGGTGGCGACGCGGATTGACCTGGGTGGGGCTCTCGCTCCTCGGGCTGGTCCTCGGCCTGGTGCTCGGCGCCCTGATCGCGCCGCCGCTGGCCCGGCGCTTCGCCGACCACCAGCCGGAGGCGCAGTCGCTCATCGGCACCGGCGTGTTCCTGGCGATGGTGGCGATCGTCCAGGGCCTGGGGACGGCGGCGGGGTACTGGGCGCGCACCGCCACCATCCGCACCAAGTTCGCGCGCGTCGACTCCTGGCTCGGCTCGGTGCTCGCGGCATTTGGCGTCCTGGCGGGGGCCTGGTACCTCGGCCTGATCTTCGCGGACAGTCCCTGGGTCCCCCTCGACCAGCAGATCCAGGGCTCGGGGATCCTTCGCACCCTCGACGGCGTCGCCCCGCGGCCGCCCGCGTTCCTGGCCTCCATCGAGCAGCTCCTCCGCGGCACCAGCTTTCCCAACCCCTTCGCCACCCTCGCGCCCGAGCTGCTGCCGCCGGTGCAGATCCCGCAGGCGGTCGACACCCCGGGCATCAAGGCCGCCGCCGCGGTGGTGTCGAAGGTGCTCAGCTACGGGTGCGGAGTCGAGGCGGGCTCGTCGTTCCCGCTGGGCAACGACTACATGGTCACCAACGCCCACGTGGTCGCGGGCTCCGACCGCGTCGACGTCGAGCGGCCGGACGGGCGAACCTTCCCCGCCACGGTGGTGCTCTTCGACCCCGAGGTGGACGTGGCCGTCCTGCGCGTTCCGGGCATCGGCTTCTCCTCCCTCCACCTCGTCGACTCCGACCCGTCGCGTGGCACCGACGGGGCGGTGATCGGCTATCCGGGCGGTGGCGGGGAGCAGGCGGTGCCGATGGCGGTGCGCGGCGTGGAGACGGCGCAGGGCCGCGACATCTACGGCGCGGGGCTGGTGCAGCGGCGCATCGAGGTGCTGGCGGCGCACGTCATCCCCGGCAACTCCGGCGGGCCCGCCGTGGACCGCGACGGCAACGTGATCGGGCTGGTCTTCGCGGCCAGCACCGTCGACCCCACCGAGGGCTATGCGCTGACGGTGGGACAGATCTCCGGCGACCTCACCCAGGGGGAGCACAGCACCGCGGCGGTCTCGACGCAGAGCTGCACCAGCTGAGCGGGCGTCCCACGCTCCGGTGCGCTGGGCGCCTCTGACCTCTGGGAGCGCGCCGCGAGGTGTGGCGGTTGGACCGATCCGCGCTGACCGACCGGCCAGTCAGCTCAGCTCGCGGCGGCGGCGGTGGGACGCAGGCCGTGTGCGGCCTCCCACTCCTCCAGCTCGCGGGTGAAGTACCGCACCCGCGTCTTCTTGTATTCCTTGGTGGAGTACAGAACCGCGTAGTCCTCGATGCCGGTGGCCTGCTGGATGGCCTCGACGACCTTCTCGCAGTCCCCCACCTTGCGACCGTGGATCATGGAGAAGAGGTTGAAGCGCCAGTCGGGATAGACCGGGCGCTGGTAGCAGTGCGACACCGAGGCGAAGTCGGCCATCTGCCGGCCCAGCTCCTCGGCGCGTTCCTCGGGCACCGCCCAGACGGCCATCGCGTTGGCGGCATAGCCGGCGCGGCGGTGATGGAGGATGGCGGCGACACGGCGGAGATGGCCGCGGCGCTGCAGGTCGGCCATGCCGTCGAACAGCTGCTGCTCGCTGAGGCCCTGGCTGCGGGCGCACTCCTCGAAGGGATGGGGCACCAACGGGAGGTCGTCCTGGACCGCGCGGATCACCCGGACGTCGAGCTCGCTGAGGGGCGAGGCCAGGGCCATGTCGCGCTGGATCCCCGTGTAGTCGGGATCCTCCTGGCGGGTGACGTCCTTGGTGCCGGTCATGTCGAGCTTGACGCCGATCTTGAAGAGCTTGAGCGTCTGCAGCTTGCGGGTGACCACCGCGCCGCTCAGCTCGTGGAGCTTCTGCAGGGTGGCGTCGATGTCGCCGCCGGGCGGGGTGGCCAGGGTGAACCAGAGGTTGAACTCGTGGTTGCGCCGGTAGTTGTGGGAGACGCCAGGGTGCTCGTTGATGATCGCGGCGCCGCGCTCGAGCTGGTCAGGGGCGAAGCGCATGGCCACCAGGGTGGACTGGTATCCCAGGCTCCGGGTGTCGAAGATGGCCGACACCTGCCGGATCACCCGGCGCTCCCGCAACCTCCGGGTGCGCTCGATCGCCTCCGCCTCGGTGACGCCGAGGCGCTCGGCGAGCCGGGCGAAGGGTGCGTGCTCGACGGGGAAGTCGGCCTGGACCTGGTTGAGCAGCTCCTGGTCGACGGCGTCGATCTCGCGAATGGGCACAGGCGGAATCCTCAGGACGGCGAGGCGGGCCGGCCGAGCGAGCGGCCAGCCTGACCCGACCATTGTAGGTGGGCGGCGTGCGCCCGCCGCCGGTCGCCGACCCTTTCCGGCCGGCCGGCCCGTATTAAGGACATGCTGGGCACCGATGCAGGCGAGCCGGCGACGGTCGCGGCGTTGAGCTCCTCGGGCGCCGAGGGGATCGGCGAGTTCGAGGCGGAGCTGCGCCCTCTGCTCGGACCCGCGCTGCGCCTGGCGGCGGCGATGCGGCTCGACCCGCAGGACGCCGAGGACGCGGTGCAGGAAGCGGCCCTGCGCGCCTGGCGCCGGAGGGGCAACCGGCACGAGGGGACCGCGCTGCGGCCCTGGTTCCTGGCCATCGTGGCCAATCAGTGCCGGGAGACCCGCAGGGGCCGCTGGTTCTCCGCGTTGCGCGGCGAGCCTCAGGCGGCGGCGCCGGTGTCCGGCGGCACCGACCCGGCCGCAACGATCGACGTCGTCGACGCTCTCCGCCGGCTCTCCGGCCCGACCCGGCTGGCCGTGGCCCTGCGTTTCTACCTCGACCTCCCCTTCGAGGAGGTCGCCGCGGTGGCCGGCTGCTCGGTGGAGGCGGCCAAGTCACGAGTGCGCCGGGGGGTGGCAGAGCTGGCGGCGGTCCTGCGACCGGAGGAGGCGACGGCATGAAGCCCGACGAGTTGGACAGCGCGCTGCGGGCGCGGCTGCGCGGCGGCATCGATCCGCTGGTGCCGGGGCGGGCGGCTGAGGAGCGTGTGATGCTGAGGCTGGCCGCTGAGGCGAAGTCGGGGCGGCGGGGATCCGTGTTCGGCGGCGGGCTGCGCACGGCGCTCGTCGGGGCGGCCGCGCTGCTGGTGCTCGGCGGAGTGCTCGGTGGGAGCATGGTGGCCCTGCACAACCGCTCCTCGGGCGGGGGCGGGCAGGCCCGCGGTCCCGCGCCGGCGCAGGCCAGCCCGTCGCCGTCCGCGGCACCGACGCCCTCGCCCCCGCCGACCGCGGCGCCGACACCCAGCACAGCGGCCGGTCTGACTCCGTGCGAGGGAGCCACGCTCACAGGACAGTTCACCGACGAGAGCGGCGCGGCCGGGACAGCGGGTGCCGACATCGTGCTCCACAACAGCGGCAGCGTCGCATGCACGATGGAGGGCTACACCGACATCCAGGGCCTCGCCGGTGGACAGCCGGTGCAGCTCGGCGTCACCCACAGCGTCGGCGGCACGGTGTTGAACAACAACAACGGGACTCTGCCCGCCGTCACTCTGGTGACGCTGCAGCCGGGCGCCGACGCCTACGTCGCCATCGAGCACTCCGACGTCAACTCGGGGCCGACGATGTGCCCGTCCTACACGGCGCTCCTGGTGACGCCGCCGCAGGGGCACACCGCGGTGCACGTCGCGGTGCCGGGCTCGATCTTGCTCTGCGGCGGCTACGGCGCTTCGATCTGGATCGACGAGGCGCCGGTGAGCACGACCGCCTACTTCAAGCGCTGATCACCGGTCTCGCCGAGCGCTTGGCGGGCGGCCGACGCCGCGACGACCCTGGACGCGACGTGGCAGCGTCGAGATGTGGTGCCGAGGAAGGGAATCGAACCCTTACGCCCATACGAGCACAGCGCCCTGAACGCTGCGTGTCTACCAGTTCCACCACCTCGGCGGGCGGGGCTGGATTGTACCCGGAACACCGGCCGCCCAGGCCCCCCCGCCAGCTTCAGCTGGGCAGCTTGCGCCAGTCGGCGACGGAGTCGTACCTGCTGGCGCTGGTCCCCACGGGAGGCAGGCTCACACCGCCGATGGCATCGGAGATCGCGAACGTCAACTCGGGAGCGTAGAGGAACACCGCCGGGGTGTCCTCGGCGAGGCGGGCGTCGACCTGGGCGGCCGCGACCCGGCGGAGACGGACGTCGCTCACCGTGGCCAGGCTGTCGAGAGCGCGGTCGAGGAAGGGGTCGGCGGGCGCACCCGAGACGTTGAAGCCGTGCGGCGGTGCGGCGTTGGAGCGCCAGAAGGCGCTGACGTCGGGGTCGGGGCCGTTGTCCCAGTCGGCGACCACCATGTCGAAGCTCTGCGGCATCAGGACCGCGGGCTCGAACTGCTGCGGGGCGACCACGTTGACGCTCAGCGCGATGCCGATGCCGCGGAGCTGGGCGGCGACGTCGTTCGCCACCGTCGGCAGCGGCGCGGCGTCGGGGACGCTGACCGTGTATGTGAGGCTCTGGCCTCCCTTGTGCCGCACCCCGTCGGTTCCCAGCACCCACCCGGCAGCGTCGAGGGCCCGGGCGCTGAGTGCGACCGCCGGGAGCTCCGGCTGCTCGGGTGGCATCCAGGCGATGCCGACGGGCACGGCGCCCACCTGCGGCTGCGCGTCGCCCTCCAGCGCGCCGGCGATGAGCTGCCGGCGGTCGACGGCGGTGGTGATGGCGCGGCGGACCGCCGGGTCGTCGAGTCCCGGCCTGCGCTCGTTGAAGAGGAGGTCGACGAAGCGGAAGGTGACGAGGTCGTGCAGCCGTACCCCGGGGATCTTGCCGAGCACGGTGCGCTGCGCGGGCGTGCCGGCGAGCAGCCCGTCGACCTGGCCCCCTGCCAGCGCCTGGGCGGCAGCCTCGAAGGTCTTCGTCAGGCGCAGGTCGAGGACCGCGAGTCCCGGGTGCGGCGAGACGTGGGCATTCGGCACGAGCTCGACGTGGGTGGCGTCGGCTGAGGCGACCTGAAACGGGCCCGAGGTCGGCAGCGGCTTGGCCGCGGACGAGACGAGGGTGGCCGGGGTGAGCTTCGACAGCCGTGCAGCGGGGAGGATGGGCAGCTCCACCGCGGCGGCGACGAAGGCGGCCCGCGGGGCGGCGAGCGTCACCGTCACCGTCGCCGTCGGCAGGTCGACGGCGACCTTGGCGTCGTGCCAGGCGGCGGCGAGACCGGCGTCGGGGAACCCTGGCGCCTGGACCATGGTCACCGTCGCCTGCACGTCGCTCACAGTCAGCGGGGTGCCGTCGGACCAGTGGAGGCCGCTCCGCAGGGTGAAGTGGTAGACGAGGCCGTCCCCGCTGACACCCCAGCTCGCCGCCAGGTCGCCGGTCGGCTGGGCCTGCGAATCGAGGCGGAGGAGGCGGCGGTAGAGGATCTCGCCGACGTCACGCGCCGCCGGGTCGGGGCTCCCGGCCAGCGGATCGAGGGCCAGCGGGGTGCTCGTCACCACCAGCGCCTCCCGGTAGACGTCGGTCTGCTGCGGACCGTGTGTCAGCGCGGCGATGCGGACGGCGCCGAAGCCCACGCCGCAGACGGCGACGAGGATCAGCCCCTGGAGGAGGCGCCGGCGCCAGCCCCGGCCTAGCGGCCGAAGTAGGTGCTTGCGGCGGTGACCACCACGAACACGAAGATCAGCACCGCGGTCGCCCGCAGGAGCGTCTGCTCCAAGCCCCGGCGACGACGGTAGCCGCCACCCATGTCCCCACCGCCCCCGATCGTCCCGCCGAGACCCGTGGCCTTCGGCGTCTGGAGCAAGACGCCAAGGGTCATGAGGATGGCGACGACCACTTGGGCGACCGCGAGAACGCTTTTCACGCAACGGGACCTCCGAGCTGGAACCGGCGAAGTATAGCGGTGGGCGGCGCGTGCGGCATCGGGCATCCCCCTTCTTAGTTGTCGTTCTGCTCTTGCGTTACTAATACTGAGTAGTGTAGTCTCGCTCGCATGCTCGCTGTCAAGCAACTCGGCACCCTGCGGCGGAGCCTCCTCCGCATCACGGCGCTCGCGCTCGCCGGCGTCATCGCCGGCTGCGGCCCCTCGGCGTCCCCGCTGCCGGCCTCGAGGAGCGCGCCTCTCCCCTATCCCGATGCGGCCGGCCCTCCCGTGCAGGTCGGCGGCGACACCGTGCGGGTGCTGCCCCGCGGCAGCACGGCATTCCCGGTGATCCTGTCGCTCATCGCGCACGCCACCCGCAGCGTCCACGCCGAGATGTACGAGTTCGGCCGAGCCGACATCGCCGGCGCTCTGGTCGCCGCGCACCGCCGCGGCGTGGCGGTCACCGTGATCGTCGATCCCTCGGTTGACGTCAGTCGCTCCACCGCCGCACAGCTGCGCGGCGAGGGTGTGGACGTCCTGGACTACCCCGTGCGCAGGCTCATGATCGACCACGTCAAGCTGCTCGTCGTCGACGGGTCTGTTGCGGTCGTCGGTGGCATCAACTGGGGGGCCCAGTCCGACCGCAACCATGACGTCGACGCCATGCTCAGGGGTCCCGCCGCCACCAACCTGGACCGCATCTTCGACGGCGACCTGGTGGCCTGCGGCCGCGAGGCAGCCGTCCCGCCCGCCGCCGACGACGACCGCGTGCTGGTCGCCTCCACCCTGCCGGGCGCCGACATCCGCCCGCTGGTGATGCAGCTCATCGAGGGCGCCCGGTCCCGGCTCGACCTCGAGCTCTACGTCATCACCGACAGCGGGATCGTCCACGCCATCGAGGCTGCCGCCGCCCGCGGCGTCGCGGTGCGGGTGATGATCGACCCTGGGCAGCGCCCCAGCGACGCGTCCGCGGCGTCACTGACGGCGGCCGGGGTCGCCCTGCGCCGCTACCGTACCAGCGGCGAGCTCCTCCATGCCAAGCTCGGCGTCGCCGACGGCCGGATGTCCATCTTCGGCAGCGCCAACTGGACCGCCGGCGGGTTCCAGCGGAACCACGAGGTCGACGTCGAGATCCTCGACGCCCCCGCCGTCGCGGCCGAGATCACCGCCATGGTCGACGCCGATTGGAGTGCCAGCGCATGAATGCGGGATGCGCGCGACCCGCACCGGCACGCTCAGCGCTCGGCGAGATCCCTTCCGCCCATCGCCTCCGGAACGGTCAGGCCCATGGCGGTCAGCACCGTCGGCGCCACGTCGGCGAGGCCTCCGCCACCGCGCAAGGTCCTTGCGTCGGTGCCGCAGAGCACCACGGGCACGGGGCTCGTGGTGTGCGCCGTGAGTCGCGAGCCGTCGCGGCGGTCGACCTTCAGCTCGGCGTTGCCGTGGTCGGCGGTCATCAGCAGCGCGCCGTCCCGCTGCAGCACGGACTCGGCGATCCGTCCGATGCATGCGTCGACCACCTCCACCGCCTGCACCGTCGCGTCGAACACCCCGGTGTGCCCGACCATGTCGGGGTTGGCGAAGTTCACGACGATGAGCGCGTCGTCCGTCGTCTGCAGGCGCTGCACGACGGCGTCGGTGATGCCCGCCGCGCTCATCGGTGGGGTCATGTCGTATGTCGCCACCTTCGGCGACGGGATGAGCAGGCGCTCCTCACCCGCGAACGGCGCCTCGCGCCCGCCGTTGATGAAGTAGGTGACGTGCGCGTACTTCTCCGTCTCGGCGACGTGGAACTGGTGGAGGCCCGCCGCGCTGACCACCTCGGCCAGCGTCTGCGTCACCTCTTCCTTGGGGAAGGCGACGATGGCGCCGAGGGTCGACTCGTACTCGGTGAAGGTCACGTAGTGCAGCGGGTGCGGCCACCGCGAGCGCGGGAAGGCGCTGAAGTCGGCGTCGAGCAGGGCGTGCGAGAGCTGGCGTGCCCGGTCGGGGCGGAAGTTGAAGAAGACCACCGAGTCCCCATCCTCGATGCGGACCCGCGTCCCGCCGCTGGGGACGATCGACACCGGCTCGATGAACTCGTCGGTCACGCCTCGGGTGTAGCTGTCCTCGATGTACCCCACCGGGTCGGCGGCGACGCCGTTGCCCTCGCCCGCCACCACCTCGTAGGCGCGCTGCGTGCGCTCCCAGCGCTTGTCGCGATCCATCGCGTAGTAGCGCCCCGACACCGACACCACGCGTCCCACGCCGACTCGGTCCAGCTCCTCCACGAAGTCGGCGACGTACTGCGCCGCGCTGCTGGGAGGTTCGTCGCGACCGTCGGTGAAGGCGTGGAAGTGCACCCGGTCCAGGCCGCGGCGCCGGGCCAGCTCGGCGAGCGCCACCCCGTGGCGCATGTGGCTGTGTACCCCACCGGGCGAGACGAGCCCCATGCAGTGCAACGCCGTTCCCGAGTCTCTCGCGTGGTCGACCGCGCCGCACAGTGCGGCGTTCTCGAAGAAGGTCCCCTGGTCGATGGCCCGCGAGATGCGCGGAAGGTCCTGGAAGATCACCCGTCCCGCCCCGATGGTGAGATGGCCCACCTCGGAGTTGCCCTGCTGCCCGGCCGGCAGTCCCACCGCCTCGCCGCTCGCCTCGACGGTCGTCCAGGGCCAGCGCGCTCGCAGCGCGTCGAGCCGCGGTGTCGAGGCCGCGGCGATCGCGTTGCCGAACACGTCGTCGTTCTCGCCCCAGCCGTCGCAGATGACCAGGACGAACGGCCGCACCCCGGTCACCTGGCGGTTCCCGACGCCGCCGCCACCACGCGGAGGAACTCGGCCGGCTTCAACGACACGCCGCCGACGAGCCCACCGTCGATGTCGGGTTGGGCGAAGAGCTCCGCCGCATTCGCGGCGGTGACGCTGCCGCCGTACAGGACGCGCGTCGCCGCGCCCACCGCGCCGTCGAAGAGTCGCGTGAGCCGCGCGCGCACCGCCTCGCACACCTCCTGCGCCTGCTCCGGCGTCGCCGTGCGTCCCGTCCCGATGGCCCAGACCGGCTCGTACGCGACCACGCACCGCGCCATCGCGGCGCCATCGATCCCGTCGAAGGCGGCGTCGAGCTGACGATGCACCACCGCAAGCGTCTCCCCCGCCTCGCGCTCCTGCAGCGTCTCGCCCACGGCGACGATCACCTGCAGGTCGTGGCTCAGCGCGCGCGAGAGCTTGCGGTGCACCTGCTCGTCCGTCTCCCCAAGAAGGTGGCGGCGCTCCGAATGCCCCACCAGCACGCAGTCGCACCATCCCTCCAGCGACGCGGGCGACACCTCACCGGTGTACGCGCCGGCGTCCTCCCAGAAGACGTCCTGCGCCCCGATCCGGACGCGGCCGCCCTGAAGCACAGCGTGCATCGGCCAGAGGTGCGTGAACGGTGGCAGCACCGCCACCTCGACGTCCTCCGGGAGGTCACCGGCCAGCAGCTCGCGCGCCTTGTCGAGTCCCTCGCCGACCGTGGTGTTCATCTTCCAGTTGCCCGCCACCAGCGGGGTGCGACGCGCCGTCATGGCCGCTCAGGCGGCGCGATCGCGAAGCACCGCGACGCCGGGGAGCACGCGGCCTTCGAGGAATTCCAGCGTCGCCCCGCCGCCCGTGCTGACATGGGTGATGCGGTCGTCGAGCCCCAGCCGTGCCAGGGCGGCGGCGAGATCCCCTCCACCGACCACGGTGACCGCGTCACTGTCGGCCAGCGCCTGGGCGACGAGGCGCGTGCCCTCCGCGAAGGCGTCGACCTCGTAGATCCCGAGCGGTCCGTTCCACACCACGGTGCCGGCGTTGCGACACGACTCGGCGATCTGGGCCACGGTGTCGGGACCGACGTCGACGACCATGCGGTCACCCGGGATGTCCTTCCAGGACACGACGTCGCTTCCCTCGGGCGTCTGCGCGTCGCGCGCCACCACGAGGTCGACGGGCAGCCGCAGGTCTCCGCCGTCGCGGCCGTGCGCCTCCTGCAGCAGGGCGCGCGCCGTCTCCACCTGGTCCGGTTCGACGAGCGAGGTCCCCGTCGCCTCGCCGAGCGCCTGGTAGAACGTGCACGCCATCGCCCCGCCCACCCAGAGGGTGTCGACGCGAGGCAGCAGGTGCCGCAGGACCCCGATCTTCGTCGAGATCTTGGCGCCGCCGATGATGGCCACCAGAGGTCGCCTGGGCTCTTCGAGCACCCCGCCGAGCATCTGCAGCTCGCGGATCATCAGGTAGCCGGCGACCGCGGGCAGCAGGTGCCCGACGCCTTCCGTCGACGCGTGCGCCCGGTGAGCCGTCCCGAACGCGTCGTTGGCATACACGTCGGCGAGCGCGGCCAGCCGTCGCGCGAACTCGGGATCATTCGCCTCCTCGCCCGGCTCGAAGCGCACGTTCTCCAGCATGCCGACCTCGCCGTTCTTCAAAGCGCTGCTGAGCGCTTGCGCCGACTCGCCGACCACATCGGTCGCCACGCGCACCTCGGCCCCGAGCAGCTCACCGAGCCGGGCCGCCAGCGGAGCCACCCGCAGATCGTCCACCACCTTTCCCTTGGGTCGCCCGAGGTGTGTGGCGATCAGCACACGAGCGCCGCGATCGCGCAGGGCGGTGATCGTCGGCAAGGCCGCGCGGATGCGGCGGTCGTCGGCGATTCGCCCGTCCTGGATGGGGACGTTGAAGTCGACGCGCAGCAGCACCCGCCTGCCGCCGACCTCGACATCGTCGATGGTCGCCTTGGCGGTGACGCCGCGGGCCGCGGTCTCGCTCACCGCCTAGAGCCGCTGCGCGACGTGGTTGGTGAGGTCCACGACGCGGCAGGAGTATCCCCACTCGTTGTCGTACCAGGAGAGGACCTTGGCGGTGCGGTCAGCGATGACCATCGTGGAGGGTGCGTCGAAGATCGACGAGTGACTGTCGTGGAGGAAGTCCGCGGACACCAGCTCCTCGTCGGTGACGGCCAGCACACCCTGCAGCGCGCCGTCCGCCGCCTCGCGCATCTCCGCGTTGATCTCCTCAGCGGTCACCGACTTGCTCAGGTTGACGGTGAGGTCGATGAGGCTGACGTCGGGCGTCGGCACGCGGATGGCCATGCCGTGGAACTTCCCCTTCAGCTCGGGGAGCACCAGCGCGACGGCCTTGGCCGCCCCCGTGGTGGTGGGGATCATCGACACCGCCGCGGCGCGCGCGCGGCGCAGGTCCTTGTGCGGTGCGTCGAGGATCTTCTGGTCGTTGGTGTACGCGTGCACCGTGGTCATCAGGCCACTCTCGATGCCAAAGGAGTCGTTGAGCACCTTGGCCACCGGGGCCAGGCAGTTGGTGGTGCACGACGCGTTGGAGATCACGTGGTGCGACGCGGGGTCGTAGACCTGGTGGTTGACACCCATGCAGATGGTGACGTCCTCACCCTTGGCCGGGGCGCTGATGATCACCTTCTTGGCGCCGGCGTCGATGTGCGCCCGCGCCTTGTCGGCGTTGGTGAACAGGCCGGTCGATTCGATCACCACGTCGACGCCCAGCTCTCCCCAGGGAAGCCGCTGCGGGTCCCGCTCGGCGAGCACCTTGAAGCGGCTGCCATTGGCCGCGATGGTGTCGCCTTCGACGCTGACGTTGCCCGGGAAGCGGCCCATCACGCTGTCGTACTTCAGGAGATGCGCCAGGGTGGGTGGATCGGTGATGTCGTTGACGGCGACGACGTCGATGTCCGACGCCGCGCGCTCCTGGATGGCGCGATACACGTTGCGCCCGATCCGGCCGAAGCCGTTGATGCCGACCTTGATGGCCATCGACCTGCCTCCACACACAGCCGCAGCTCGGCGGTGCCTCAGGCGGGCACCGGAAGGACACCGAGACGTTGTCGACCCCGACCGCGGCAAGGGCCCGGGGGAAGGGGCCGGACGTGTTGCACGCTCCATGCGGGGACTGGCCAGAGCCTATCACCCTGTTCTGCGAGCGCGCCCGAGGCGAAGGGCACCACTCCGCCCGGGCCGTCGGGCCCAGCGGAGGGGGCCTCAGTTCAGCAGCGGAGCGGCGGTGACGAGGAGCCGGCGCAGCCGATCGGCCATCGCCGAGCGGCTGCAGGCGGCGCGCTGCGCGAGACGGTCGAGCGGGTCCTGAGGATGGCGCTCGCGCAGCTGAGCCGCCTCCCGCAAGGCGGGCGGCAATGCGTCCCAGCGCCCGCGGTCGGCGCGAAGGGCGGCGATGGCGGCGAGCTGCTCCACCCCCGCCCCGACCGTCCTGCGCAGATTGGCGGTCTCGGCGTTGAGCCGGCGGTTGACGCCGCCACGCAGCTCGCGGACGACCCGCCCGTCCTCGAAGCGAAGCCGGCCGCTCTGCGCCCCGATGGTGCTGAGCGCCGAGCCCACCGCGTCAGCGCTGCGCACGGTGACCAGCCACCGGCCCCGCCGCTGCACCGCCGTGGCGGGCACCTCGACACTGAGGAAGTCGCCGACGAGCTGACGCGCCGCGCCCTCCGAGCGCGCTGGGATCTCCAGCTGCGGCGCGGCGTCGGGCCGCGCCACGGTGCCCCCACCGAGGAAGGCGCCGCGCAGACGGCTGCGCGCGCAGCACGGCCGGGCGGACGGGCGCGCGGCACCCCGGGACGGCTCGCCCGATATGGACACGTGGTAGCTCGGCCGCCGCGGCGTCGTCCGCCGCTCGACGTGGGCGACGACCCCGTTCTCGTGCAGGGCCTTGAGGGCGGCCCGGGCCGCGCTCAGGCGCGTGCTCACCACCTCACGCGCTTCGCCGTGACCCGCCAGCGTCATCCCCTCGACCATCGCCGCACGGCAGCACGGCAGCGGCGGCGTGTGCGGGGTGAGCTCGGCGAGGATCTCGGCGGTGAAGGAGCCGCCCCGACCGGGGCGCGACGTCATCGCGGGTCGGGACGGTCCACGTCGCGGTGCCGCAGCACCACCGGCAGACCCTCCTCCCGGAGCCGGTCGGCGACAGCCGAGGCGAGCACAACCGAGCGATGCCGGCCGCCCGTGCATCCGACCGCGAGATGCAGGCGGCTGCGGCCCGACTCCGCCGCGCGCTCCAGCGTCCAGGTCAGCAGGGAGGCGAGGCGGTCGACGAACTCGCGAGCCGCCGGCTGCTCCCAGACGAAGTCGCGGACCGCCGGGTCGAGGCCGGTCAGCGGCCGCAGCTCGGGTTCCCAGAAGGGGTTGCGCAGGAAGCGGGCGTCGACCACCCAGTCCGCCTCGACCGGCGGCCCGTACTTGAACCCGAAGGAGGACACGGTGCAGGCCATCGCCGCGCGCCCGTCCGGCGCGGCGGGCGGGTCGATGGCCTCGACCACGCGCCGCCCGAGGTCGGCGGCCGTGAGGTCCGAGGTGTCGATGACGACGTCGGCGATGGAGCGCAGACCGCCGAGGACCTCGCGCTCCGCGGCGACGGCGGCGGGGAGACTCCCCGCCTCCGCAACCGGGTGCGGGTCCGTGCTCTCCGAGAGCCGGCGGAGCAGCACCTCGTCGCGGGCGTCGAGGAAGAGCACGTGCGCCCCCGGCACGCGCTCCAGCCCGCGCACGCCCTCCGCGTGCCGAGCGTCGACGACGACCGCGGCGGCACGATCGCGGGGTAATGCGACGAAGGCGTCGAGGAGCGGGGCCGGGAGGTTGTCGACCGCGTCCACGCCGGCTCGGACCAGAGCGGCCAGTGCCGTCGCCTTGCCCGCCCCGCTCATCCCGGAGACGACCCACACGGGCGCGCCCACTGGCTGCGACTGGCCCGGAGCGGTCATCGCCCGCGATTCTACGGAGGCCACCGAGCTACAAGAGCTCCTTGATGCGGAGGGCGACGGCGCGGGGCACCTCGGAGGAGAGGTCGTCGACACTCGCCTCGCGGATGCCGTCGAGGCTGCCGAAACGCCGCAACAGAGCCCGTTTGCGCGCGGGCCCCAGGCCGGGCACGACGTCGAGCTTCGACCGCAGCGCCGCCTTGGCCCGCCGGGCGCGGTGGCGCGTGATGGCGAAGCGGTGCGCCTCGTCGCGGACACGTTGGACCAGGAAGAGGGTGGGACTGTCGCGGGGGAGGACGATGGGCTCGGCGGCGCCGGGGCGGAAGAGCTCCTCGTTCTGCTTGGCCAGGCCGAAGATCGGGACGTCGCTCAACCCCGCCTCGTCCAGCACGGCGCGGGCCGCGTTGAGCTGTCCCTTGCCCCCGTCGATGAGAACCAGGTCGGGGAGGATCCCGAAGCTGTCCTCCTCCTCTCGCCGCGTGCGCACGCCGCGGCGCCTGATGACGCGCGTGGGCTCGAGCCCCGCCTCGGACCCGGCGAGGCCGTTCCCGTTGGCCGCGACCGCCGCCTGCACGTCCTCCTCCGCCACCTGGTCGCTGATGGTGTTGCCGCCGTTGCTGCCCGCCGGGTCGTCGATCGGCACGTCCTCCGCCTCGGACGACGCCTCGTCGCGCGCCGTGCGAACCCAGCGGTTGAAACGCCGTCGGAGCGTCTCCTGCATCGACGCGAAGTCGTTGGCGCCCTCGACGGTCTTGATCCCGAAGAACCGGTAATGACCCGGGCGCGGACGGCCGTCCTCGAAGACGACCATCGACCCCACCGAATTGGTGCCCATGGTGTTGCTGATGTCGTAGCACTCGATGCGCCGCGGCACCTCGGGGAGGTCCAGCTGGGCTTGCAGGTCGGCGAGCAGCGTCGCGGAGCGTTCGGCGTCGAAGTCCTCCTTGATGCGCTGCTGCCGCAGCGCCACCGAGGCCGTCTCGCGCGCCTGCTCGACCAGCTGGCGCATCGGGCCGCGCTGTGGCACGCGCAGCTCCACCGGGCCGCCGCGCTGCTCCGAGAGGAAGTCGCCGAGCACCGCGTGGTCGTCCACCGGATCTGAGAGCAGGATGCTGCGCGGGACGCGCGGCGCGCTGCCGTAGAACTGCGCCACGAAGCTGCCCAGGCATTCCGCCGGCGCGAGGTCGGCCACCCCCTCCAGCTCGTGTGTCTCCATCCCGGTGACCCGGCCCTCGCGCACCGCGAACAGCGCCACCATGCCGCGCCCGCCGTCGAGTGCGACGGCGACGCAGTCCTGGTCCTCGCGACCGCCGCGCAGCATCTTCTGCTTCTCGGCGACTCGCTCCACCGCACGCAGGCGGTCGCGGTACCGTGCCGCCATCTCGAAGTCGAGGCGACCCGCGGCACGCGACATCTCGTCGCGGAGCTGCGCGGTGAGCACCGAGGATCGCCCCTCCATGAAGAGCTGCACCTGTTCGAGCAGGTCGTTGTAGGCTGCGGCGTCGATCCGGCCCTCACAGGGACCGCTGCACCGCTTGATGTGGTAGTCGAGGCAGACACGACCGCGGCGGAAGATCTCGTCGCTGCAGGTGCGGAACGGGAAGATGGTGCGCAGCAGGCGTACCGTCGTGCGCAGCGACTGTGCGTTGGTGTACGGCCCGAAGTAGCGCGCGTCGTCGCGCGCCAGACGCCGCGAGTAGTAGGGGCGGGGGAACTGGGTTGCCCGCTGGCCGGCCTCGCCCCGCGGTTGCCGGACGGCCTCGCGTGCCGTCCCAGGAGCGTGATGATCCGGGGTGCCGGGCCGCGGGATCTTCAGGAAGAGGTAGTTCTTGTCATCCTTGAGACGAACGTTGAAACGCGGATGGTAGCGCTTGATCAGGGTGTTCTCGAGGATCAGTGCTTCGCGTTCGTTGGCGCAAGCGATGGTCTCGAAGTCGAAGATGCGCTCGACGAGGTGACGCGTCCGCGGCGCCAGGGCGCTCACCGCCGTGAAGTAGGAGCGCAGTCGCGAGCGCAGGCTCGCGGCCTTGCCCACGTAGACGACACGGGCCTCGAGGTCGCGCATCAGATACACGCCGGGGCTGTCGGGTGCCGCCTTGAGCCGCTCGCGCAGCAGCTCTGGGTTGTCGACCAGCCGGGCCTGCCGCGCCGGTCGGACAGCCGGCGTGGGGGGCGCAGTCATGCCCCAACTCTACGACCTGACCCCGCGCCGGCCGCGCCGGACCGGGACGCCGCCTACTGGCGGACGGGCCGGTTGCCGACCACTGCCAGGCGGGCCAGGGCAGCTTCGGCGGCCTCGAGCTGCGCCGCGACGCGCGCCGATTCACGGAGGAGGAGCGGCTCCAGCTCCGCCGCCGGCAGCGGGCGGGAGAAGTGGTAGCCCTGGCCGTAGTCGCAGCGGAGGTTGCGCAGCTCGTCGAGCTGCTGCTCTCCCTCGACGCCCTCGGCGACCGTGTCGATGTTGAGCGTCCGGCCCAGCTCGATGACCGCGCGGGCGACCGCCGCCTCCTCGGAGCCGTGCGCGATCCCCTCGACGAATGACTTGTCGATCTTGATCGCGTCGATGGGGAACTCGCGAAGGTAGCTGAGCGACGAGTAGCCCGTGCCGAAGTCGTCGAGGGCGAGGCGGATACCCAACGAGCGCAGGTCGTCGAGCGTGTTCAGCGCACGCGAGGTGTCGCGCATGAGTGCCGTCTCGGTGATCTCCAGGGTCAGGCACGAGGGGTCGAAGCGCGTCGCGCGCAGGCATTCGACGATGTCGTCGACCAGCTCCGGCTGGCGAAGCTGGCGCGCGGAGATGTTCACCGACAGGGCGAGACGGTGAAGGCC